>Ga0164294_10001098_pt1 | contig 25481 bp, 24 predicted proteins | sample GEODES005metaG_FD_111479 | JGI IMG/M metagenome (GOLD analysis project Ga0164294, IMG submission 111479) | Oligotrophic lake water microbial communities from Sparkling Lake, Wisconsin, USA - GEODES005 metaG | ecosystem: Environmental > Aquatic > Freshwater > Lake | place: USA: Sparkling Lake...
CCACTGGCCTTAGGAGACACTGCTGGGGCAGTTGGCGTGGCAGGTGCACCACTGGCCTTGGGAGACACTGCTGGGACAGTTGGCGTTGTAGGTTCACCACTGGCCTTAGGAGACACTGCTGGGGCAGTTGGCGTGGCAGGTGCACCACTGGCCTTGGGAGACACTGCTGGGGCAGTTGGCGTGGCAGGTGAAGCAGGATCTGTAGGTGCTACTGCGCCTTCTCTACGTGCTTTGAGACGAGCATTTTTTGCTTCTAGTGCTCGCTGTCTTGATTCGTAAGCAGCTTTATTTTCTTCTTCTTCAGCTTTGACTCGAGCTTTGGCAGACTCTGCAATTTTCTTTTCTGCTTCTGCTTGTTGCTCTTTACTGGCATTGATTTTCTTTAACCGTTCAAGTTCTGTTTTGGCAGCGGCTTCTGAATCTATAGCAGTGACAGCTCTTTCGGCTGTGGCATCTGCTACTTTTCTTGCGTCAGCGGCTGTGGCTGTTGCTACAGCGGCCCGACTGCCGTAGTCTACACCAGCCTGTCCAGTGCCAGTGGCTCCGCCACCAAACGATTTTGCTACTGGGCTAACACCTGTTACCGATTGTAGTGCTTCTGCCGCTATCAGTGCGCCATCTGCAATTAATTGGAACGCTGGCACCACAAGATCAAACCCAGCCATGGCTACATTTTGAAGAGCTTGGGTGGTATTCTTTTGTGTATCAATCAGCTTGGTCATCGATGTGGTTGACTTGTCTGTGACTACAATATCTGCTTCAGCTGCCTTTTGTCGTTCTTCAAACGACATTTTGCTATAAGTGATACCTTTCATCAAGTCTTGCACAGCTAGACCAAAATCTCCTGATGCACCAATCTTGGCAGCGGCCGCGCCAAAGTTTTCCATGTAAGTAGTGGCATTTTGCGCCGCTGCCGCCATGATTTTATTTGAATCAATCACAGGCTCTTGTGATAACGCATACGCTTCAGGCAAAGTTCTTAAGAACTTTGCATTTGCTTCGCTGACTGTGCCTGTTAATGAATTGATAAACCCTGTTTGTGCTTCTTTACCGTACTTGCCCAGGCCTTCGTAGGTCAGATTGATTTGTTTTAATTGTTCTTTGGCAGCTTCATCGCCTGCATCGATACGCTGTTGTAGTTCATATTTCAAGCCAGCAAAACGTTCTTGCGCCAGCATTTCTTCACGATTTTGCTGTAGCTTTTCGTTGCTTTGCCCTGTTAACTTGCTGAGTATGTTTAGTTCTCTAACATATTCGGCAGCGCCAGCAGTGAGTTGATCTTGTGTTTTTATTGCTCGGCTGCCATTTAGCGTTTGCATTTTTAAGAAACCAGCAATGCCTGTGTTGATGCTATCAACACTCATGCCCATATTTCTAAATTCAAAACCAACATTGCTGTTTTTAATATCGTCAGCTACACTAGAAAAAACCGATAGTCCTTGACCTGCTGTTGCTCCAAAACTGGCCAGTGTCTCGGAACTGTTTTTAACTATTGCGGAAAAATTTCCTAATTCTTCTACGCTGTAACCCAGCTTTTGCATGTTCTGGAATACACCAGTCATACCAGCAGCGGTATTGGTTCCGCTGGTTGCTAGGTCTTGAAATCCTTTGTATACAGCATCAGCTTGTTTGCCAACCATGCCGGCGGCTTTGCCTAGTCCTTGAATTGCTATGCCAGCGGCTTTGCCAATTGGTCCTAACACACTTAGTGCAGTACCTGCTATATCAGCGCCAGATTGAATGGTGGAAGTATATTGAGCGGCACCTGTGGCACCTTCGGCCATGCCTTTGGCTAGCCCTCCAATGCTAGAGCCTAATTGCTTGAAACTGCCTACCAAATTGTCTGTGTAATTTTTTACACCAAGGGACAAATCCCGCAACTGTTTTGACGTTTCGGCACTGTGTTCGCCGAATTGTTGCATTTCGTAGGCGGCCCGCGCCAATATGTCGTTAATTTCTTCCTGGGAGAATTCAGATGCCATAACTATATTTACCAAGGAAAAACACATGTCAAATAACCCGCTAAGCCAGTATTTTAGACAACCATCGATTTATCTGAAGTTGCCAAGTCTTGGACAATACTACCCAGATGGCACATTAAACATGCCAGTAAATGGTGAAATTCCGGTATATCCAATGACAGCCATCGACGAGATCACGTATCGGACGCCTGACGCATTGTTCAATGGTTCTGCTGTTGCTACAGTTATTAAAAGTTGTATTCCAAACGTAATAGACCCTTGGGCAATCCCGGCTATAGACATTGATTCTATGTTGGTTGCCATACGCATTGCCAGTTATGGCCACACCATGGAAGTTGAAACTACCTGTCCTCATTGCCAAGAAGAGGCTGCATACGGATTAGATTTGCGAAGTGTTTTGGAAAAAATGAAATCTCCCAACTACAATGAACCTATTATTTCAGGAGATGTTGAGATTTATTTTCGTCCAATGAATTATAAAAATCTCAATGACAATAATTTAAAACAATTTGAAGAACAAAAATTATTACAAGTATTACCTACTACAAATCTTGAAGATACAGAAAAAATATCAGCCATGAGTGCGGCATTGTTAAAACTTACTGATATCACAATGCATGCACTGTCGCAAAGTATTACTGCTGTAAAAACACCAACTGCACTTGTTAGTGAACCTGAATACATTGAAGAAATGTTGCGTAACTGTGATAGAAAATTGTTTAATAAAATTAGAGATCACATACTTAAATTAAAATCGCAAAGCGAGTTACAGCCGTTGTTGTTAAAATGTAATACTTGCACAAAAGAATATCAACAAGCAATGACTCTGGATATGACAAGTTTTTTCGCGGACGCCTCTTAATCTTGGACTCTGACACCATTTCTAACTGGATTGAACAGTTAGAAAACGAAGGTAAAGATATTAAACGAGAGGCTTTAAAAATGGTATGGTACATGCGTGGTGGATTATCATACGAAGCGGCATTAAATTTAAGTTCAGATGAAAGACAGACAATTTCTAAAATAATCAAAGAAAATTTAGAAACTACTAAAAAATCAGGATTGCCATTCTTCTAATGGACATACAACAAGTAAAACAGGATATTGAATCATGGATTGTGAACTTTGTGGAAGTTCCACATCCTGCCTTGGGTGGATTTCCACCTTGTCCGTACGCACGGTCAGCACGATTAAAACAAAGTTACGATGTGTTCATTGGGTCAGATCCGTATTTTGATCTCAAGAATCGTGCTCGTCATGGTATGGGCAATCGAGAAGTTGTCATTTATGCATATGATCCTGTGGAATGGCCACATGAGTTGTTTGCTGCCAGTTTGGATCATGCCAACCAAGACTTTTTGCTAGCCGCTGACTTGCTGACATTAGAAGACCATCCTGCTGATCTGGAGATTGTAAACGGCATCTGCATGAATCAAGGAACGTATGCACTAGCACTAGTACAAAGCCTTAGTGATCTTGACGCCAAAGCAAAACTCATGGCTCAAAAAGGATTTTATGATTCATGGCCAGAAGGCTATCTCACAGCATTGTTTCAGCATAGACAGGACCCACGAGTATGACATATTCAGTACACCAACCATGGGATCCACTTAAAGTTTGTGTTGTAGGCAAAAGCTATCCACCAGAGTTTTATGCATTTATAGAAAATCCAAGGCTGCGCAGTTTGTTTGAACGTATAGCAACCGAAACTGAAGAAGACTTTCAGTCATTGATATCAACTTTGGAAAAACTAAATGTTGAAGTTGTACGACCATCTGTGCCACAAGTTCAAACAGATCATTACCTTACTTCAAATCAGCGTATTCCCGGACCAATTAGCATGAATCCCAGGGATCAGATGATTATGATAGGAGATCAATTTTTTATCTACCCGTATGATGATATTTCTATACAAACAGCTGGAAGATCAATTTCATTTACTAACTGGACACCGCAGGTATACAACACATTAAAAGGGGAAGACTGGCCAACTGAATTTACACCGTATGAGCAGTTGCCAAGTTGGATTCAAGATGAATGTAAAACACGATTAAATTTTACATACGCCGGCGGAGAGAATCTTGACGAAATATCAAAAAAAGCCAGTGAGTTTGAATGGTGGGCTCCTATTGTTGATCGAGTAAAGTCTGCAGGAAATAATATTATAGAAAATTCCCAACATGATATCCTAAACTTTATTCCTGCCAATGGTATTACCAGAGCCGGACGTGACTTGTACTTTGGTGTATACGGATCCAGTGACTCTGAAATTAAGCGACTGTCTGAAGAGTTTTTTAAAAATTATCGATGTCATTTTATAACCACTGGCGGACACATTGATGGTTGCTTCACACCAGTTAAGCCAGGACTGATAGTCAGTATACTAGACATACCAACTTATGCAGACACTTTCCCAGGATGGGAAGTGGTATATTTAAAAGGCGAAAGCTGGAATAAAGTCAAACCGTTTTTAGATTTAAAGACCAAAAATCAAGGTCGATGGTGGATCAAAGGCCACGAATACGACGATGAGTTGATTGAATATGTTGAAACCTGGCTGAGTGACTGGGTAGGATATTGCGAAGAAAGCGTATTTGACGTTAACATTTTGGTAGTTGATCAACAAAATATTATCGTAAGTGGCTACAACGAAAAAGCATTTGAAGCATTTGCACGACACGGTATTACAGCACATGTATGCCCGTTTAGGCATAGGTATTTCTGGGACGGCGGAGTACACTGTGTTACGCTGGATTTACATCGTGAAGGCACAATACAAGATTATTTTCCGGAGAGACAATGACATATCAATTTGCTAGAATCAATTTAGAAAAAACAACATATCAACCCAGTGTTGATTGGTTCTACATCACTGAACCCAACGTTGCAGAACTGCAAGACATATACAGAACATACTGTATCTACAAACATTTTGGCAGTGTGATGCCATTGTTTGATAGCCAATTTACAGAACCCGGTGTAGATTTAATTGGCTACAGAGATTCAGGTGAGCTGGTAGCGTTTTCTATGATGAAGCGTTACGATGACAAAAATTTATTAGCCGCACAGTTTGCCTGGAACTATCGTAAGCCTCGACTACGTTTGGGAATCAGTAGCTTACAGACAGAGTGTGCAATCTACAGAGACCGCGGGTTCCAGTACTTGTACTTGGATCAAGCACATCTGTATAAACAGGACCTTGAAGGTTTTGAAATACTAGGACCACTATAATGGACATTTACACAATTTGGGCAGACAAAGAAGGCGACATCTCAGACTTGGACTGGGTCAACGGCATGAAATCATTCTTTGATCATTTGAAATCAGAAGGCAAGATGGAAGACTATCGCATCACTAGATGCAAGATGGGATTTCGTTCAATTGCAGACATGCCAGAGTGGATGATACTCATGGAGTTTAAAGACATGGCTCAAATGGATTCAGCATTCAAACGTGTTGCACCGCTAGCAGGCGAACTAGAAACCAAACACAAATCATTTAATCAATTTGTGTCAGGAACAATTCAACATGCCTTGTTCCGTGACTGGCCTGATACATTTGTATAAAAATGAAAGTAGGAATATCTAGTTCTGCAAGCTCAGTTGGCGGTACATTTGTAGACTGGAGCATTCATTTTCTTTCTGGGCAGACTGTTTACTATCAAGCAAAACAACACAAGTGGATTGAACTAACACACAATCCCTTAGACAGCAACTCTACTGCTCACAAACATCAAAAAAATCATCCTAGAGGTTCTGTTCGCACTGCTGCCGCAATGGCACAGTTTGATCAGCTGCCCGGTGACCAGTTGTTTTCTGCATACTTCTATCCTATGTCCATCACTGAAGCCACACAGCAACTGGGTTTTGACATAACAGATCTAGGCAATAGTCAATACCTTCAAGCAGTGCATGATTGTATCTCTGTTGATTATGCCAATACGTTTACACAATGTTATGAGCAGGATGCACGACTTATCATGTTGGCGCCACCGCCTGTAGACAGCTTGTACTCTTTGACTCCACGAGCCACACCATTTTTACTGCTTGAGTCTCGTCCTGCAGAATCTAGCGATGAGAAGTTCGAAGACGATCAACGTGTGTTTTTTAATCGCAGTGTCGAAACATGGCGAGAGCTAGGACTCACACACAAATGGGACATCAGAGAACGGCTAGCATTAGACACAAGACCTTTTATCTATGTTGATTACAATCCCACGTTGACAATGCCGCATTTGTGGATTGACAGTAGAGATCTTTGGATCAACGGGCCTGCTGTGATACACCGAATCATGAACTATCTACAGTTGCCTATACACAGCAACAGATTCACCAAATGGTTGGAGATTTATTACGAATGGCAAAAAATACATGCTCAGGCATTAGAGTTTGGATTTTATTACACACACATTGTTGATGCCATAGTAAATGATGCACACTTTGAAATTGACTTGACATTTGAACAAGAAGTAGTTATTCAACATTGCTTGATTTACAAACACAACTTGAATCTCAAGACATGGAATTTGGAAAAGTTTCCTAATAATACAAGACTCTTACACAAATTGCTAGAGCCAAACATACACAATATTAGTGATATCTATTAAAGATGTACTTGCGTACATCTGTTCTTCGCTTGCGCTCGAACTGTTTTCTTTTAGCTATTATCTAGATTAACTGGTCATAATTCACCGTATGCACGGTGAATATGAAAGAGCATTATCTGAGTAGCCCAGTCATCTATCGTAATGAGATTGTTGTTTCCAACGCGGAGGCGGTTGACCGGTACCCCCTACTCAAGCTTCACGTATCAACGGAACCCTAGTAACCCGATATAGATCCAAGTCCTATAAGCATGGGGTGTATCTTCTTCACAGAGCCCAAACCATTTGTTGCCTTAAGTTAGCAATTGCCTTTGACGCCCAAGTCTAAATATGGTATTGCACATATCTTCAATGGGGCTGAGCCATAACGCCCAACACAGTGTCGTGATCGTTGATTTAAAGCGTTGCCAGTATGGGTTTGATTTCGGTATGTTGGCAATCAAGCCAATGTTGCACAAAATCAAATCTTATCAGTTTGTATTCAAGATCTAAATGATTAATAATGTTGTTGTAAGTTTTTTCAAAACTTTGATGATTTACTATGCTGCCTAATGATATGTCTAATAGTCTTGAGTCTGTGATTTCAGTTTGCGCAATTGCGTTGTTTGTTGCTGACGTTTCAAATTTATTAATTGTTGCTTTGTTTTTTTGGGAAGCTAACCAGTTTATAATTTGTTGTTCTAATGTGTTCTTGGGCACAATTCTTATTATCTTTGCCTTGGGGAAAAAATTTAATATACTATTAACCTGTTGATCCTCGTACGCATGATTAGAAAATATCACTTGGTCGAGCAAGCTGTAGTTTACATTCTTTTTGCCTATTTCGCTGTTTACATCGTTGATAAAATTTTGATTTAAATTTAAAGTGTTGTCTGAGAGATATTTTAAATTACTAAGCTTGCTGTCAGTCGGTCTAAAAATAACTTGCCCGGCTTTGGTAATACCAAAATAATAACATGCTGTTCTGCCATAATGAAAATTTACAATTGACGCTAACAAATCTCCGGCTGCTCCAGGTGGATAAACTATCCATACACAGGGATCTTGGCTGGTGAAATCAACGCAATCTATAAAATTTTCAAATTTACTATTATACCTCATTTTAAAGTTTGTTTATAATGTGTGACCCATGCACACGCACTTGTATGTGCCCGTTGTAATAATCAGTTGATTCTAATACTTTTCTTGTGAACTGTTCTCTTGCCTCAATGTAACTGCATTCTGATTTGGATTTACAATAATAAAGTATTTCTCTGGAGAAGTTTTCGGTGCCTAGGTTGATTACATCTGAAGTTAATTCTGGGCTTGACCCATAGTACTCTCTCCAATCACTATCGATCTTTGAGCGTATCTTTTTCTTCTTTTTTGTGCCGTTCTTTTGTTTTACAGTTTTATATGTTGTTTTACTAAATTTTGCGAGCTTCTTGCCTATGTACTTGCGTCCAGTGAGATTATTTGTGATTAGGTATACAAATCCAACACACTCTTCGGGCAAAGTTTCTACCAGAGTGTTTTGAAAATACCATGTCATCTACATACTTAGTTGGTCATCCATCCTACAGCGTATTTTTGATCAACTAAATTGCAGTTACACTTTTGTTCGCACTCTACCCAGGCTTTTTCTTTGCTGTCAAACGTTGAAAAAAGTTTATCCCAGATTGGATTGTCAAGTACTTGTTGTAGACCATGTGTTTTTAAGTTCAAATGGTCTCTATAGACTTGATGAAAACTATCTTGGAATTTTATAGTTTTACGTTCAGTGCCAATAGAAACATAAGGATAGCTAACCCAGCTACAAGGATGCAAGACACCATCGGCGCTGACATAAATTCCTCGATTTCCAATTGAACACATGGGAGTGATAAATTGTTCGTGTTGTTGTTTAATTTTGATATATTGTTTTTGATTGTGTTCTAAGTATGCGTGATTGAGTTGTTGCCTGTCTGAAAGTTGTACAAAATGTCGTTCGTATCTATGAGTACTGCTTATAAATTCTGTTCTGGGTTCCAGCGGATCAGTAGCACCACCATAGGCTTCGCCGTACTTGCTGCCAAATTTTGTGCTGTAAGTAAGTTGTAACCCATCGCAACCAATTGTACGAGCTTGCTGTTTGATTTGCTCAAGATAATCTTGATTGAAAGAAAAAACAATAGAGGCCCAGTACACATGTGCCAAACTTTCTTTGCACATGATTTTCATGCCTTGCATGATACTGTCCCAGTCACTGCCTATACGATAAAGGTTATTGCTAGCTTGATCGTATCCATCTACACTGAAGTTAATAGTATCGTATTCGTTTGATACACTGGCAAATTCTCTCCACCATGATTCTTTGCGATAACTTCCATTGGTTATGGTGTACACATGAATTTTTGGATTGTGTGTTTTAATGTAACGAATAATTTCTATATACTCACTGGCATAGATAGGATCACCAATATCGCCGCACATGGTAATGCGTTGAACTTGAGTTTTTAACAAGTCTGGAGTTAATACGTTTTTAAAAAATTCAAGATCAAGTTCTTTGTTTAACCAAGGAACAGGATCAGTGTCATTGCGAGGACATCTAGGACATTTTAATGTACACTTTCCGCTGACTTCGAAATGCCAATGATATAACTGCCAAGGATACTTCATGGTGCAACCTCTATAAATTTTATTGCAGGATCAAACAGTGCAGGCAACATATGGTCAACAGCTTGTTGTACTGTCAAATGAGGATTTGTGTAAATGTCCGAGTATCTGTGTTCGTGGCCCACATATCTATTTTGATTGAAATTGGTTTGAGTCAATCCCAATCTTATTTCTAAATATTCGATAGCAGGATATTCTATCTGTAGCATACGACCAAATTCGGCCAATGCTAGTTTACTTAAACTATAAGCTAAATCGTTGGGCCAATAGTGATTGTTGTTTGTGCTGGTGATGTTTACAATTTTGCATTGAGGATTACCACTCAATACTCGATGCGCTAGACCAATGGGTGCTAGCAAGTTAACAGTGAGCACAGTGTGTACATCTTGTAGTTGATGATTGACAAAATCTATTTTTCCACCTACACCAGTGCCTGCGCAATTGATCAACATATCACAGCCTGGCAAGTTGTGTGACACCAGCTCATTGATGTCTGCTAAGTCTAATTCTGCTCTTGACAATCTAGTAACATTGTGATCTACCGCTAGTCGATTGGCCAGCTCAAGTCCAATGCCACTGTTGGATCCTGTGATAATTATGTTCATTTTGCGGTTTCTATGGCTATACGTATTTTTGGTTTGTGATCTAGCATTTGCGATTTTTCAGCCAATGTTTTGATAGCCAACAGCTCTTCACGCACACGTGGCATTGGATACCCTAGTTTAACACATAACTCGTGAATTTCAATGCGTCTTCGGATTCTTTCCTTCAGTGTGTTTGCCGGATTTGTTGTTGCTGTCCAACTATAAACACTGTCAAATTTTATATTGTCTTGAACATCAATGCCCAATGTATCAATCATGCCCATAATAGGAGTGTGATCATACAGGTGCATTGTGAGACCCCATCGGACCATAAAAATAGTTCCCATGTCTACATATTTTTTATAACGCACAAGTGCATCTAAGTTTTCTTGATGGTCAGACATTGTTTCGGTAGGATATCCCACAATCATCAACAGCACATTAGGAATGCCCCAACGAGCACAGCGTTCAAAATGAAAGTCTATGGCATCATTGGAAAACTTCTTTCTCATATGATGTCGAACATTTTCACTAAAACTTTCAATACCAGTGGTAAGCATGTTACATCCAGCAAGATGCATTAATTCGTAAGTCTCTTCGGACTGATGCTCAGACGGTCTGCAAATAAATTGTCCTTGATATCTAATGGGCTCTAGCTCTGGACAGCGTTGTTTTTCGTTGTACAACAATTCGTTGAATTTGTTAAAATTACTGATGCTACCATTGATCAGACTGTCAGTAAATTCAAAATTTGTAATGCCGTGTTCATAATAATGTTTTTTAATTTCGTTAACAATGCTCTGAGCATCACGATATCTAAATTTTGGCCATGTTAATTCAATGTCACAAAATGTACAATTACGAACACATCCTCGACTGCCGGTGATTAATATTTTATTTTTTTGATACCTATCCATATCAAAATACTCATAGGTTGGTGTAGGTAAGTTTGTTAGATCTTCAAGTTGTATAGGATTGTTTTTGTTGACGCCTGGATAGTCTGGTTGTTTTTTTAGTATGCGGTCTAGAGTAACTTCGCCTTCGCCATACACAACATAATCAGCTAGCTGTCTACGCACCAGTAGGTCACCGAATATTTCTTTGTTGTTAGCACTGGCATTGGTTGAAATCCCAGATCCGCCCACAACTGTAGGTATAGTACAAATTTCCTGATACCATTCCAACGACTTGATAGCAATTCTATTACTGAAGTAACTGAACACGCTAAAACACACAAATTCTGTTTGATCAGTCACTGTGAGTTTTAAATTCTCAACAAAACATTGTTTTAATTTCTTTTCAAGTTCAACAGAAATGTGTTCTTCTGACAAGGTGTTCCATGCTTCTAGTTCAAGCCATTCTGATTCACTAAGCGATTTTAACAAATCTAAATTGTAGTCAAATACCGAAACATCATACCCATTGTTTTTTGCCACACTGGATAGCACTGCTATTGCACCAGGAGGATAGATAGTTTCAACTTTTGGCAGTGAAACAAAAACAATGTTTTTCATTATGTAATTAAATTTTTTATTTCTTTGACTAAGTCAGGATGAAGATTGTTGATTCCAACATATTTATCCCAAAAGTGCTCCACATGCTGTTGGTCCTTTGGCAAGGACGCAATTCTACCATTGATGTTTTTATTTTTGTAATCTTGATAAAATGTTTCACTTACTGTAAACTCTAATCGGTGATCTTGTAAAAGAATGTCAGCTAGCCAATAGTCTAGCATAAAATCGTTGAATCTCACAATAGGTTTGATCTTAAATGGAAAGAATTCAATTGCAATCTTCAAGGGTATAGGTTGATCCACCAGGCAGGTGATTCCATCGCAATTGTATTTTTCTTCGACCAAGACATCATTTATGTAAACTTTTACATGATCAAATTTTTGTTTGACTTCTAAGGTATTCATTTTAGGTTAATTCAATTTCACGCTTCCACTGATCTTGAAATACAGTACGATCGTTGTTGCTTGAACATGCACTAACACATATAGGATCTGGATGATCAGTGTTCCAAGACAGCTTCACTGTTTCTAAATCATCATCAACAAAGTTGCTTTGCCTACTGCCGAGCCAGCAACATCCACTCATTCTTCCTTGTGAATCTATGTACACACTTTCTTCTTCCAGTGCATGACATTTTATAACGCCTGTGGCTTCAGCCGGAACTTGCCAACCGATTGGTGTTTCTAATGAATTAACCAACTTGCGTTTACTGACTTTGGCGCGAAACCATTTAAATCCCATATCTCTAGCCAACTGTTCACACTCATCCACTTGATGTTGGTTATGTTTGTACACCAACATATCCCAGTGCGCATGTCCGCCTGCTGAAATATATGCTTCTGCATTGGACATTAACTTTTGCCAATCAGAGTTAACACGATACACAGGATTGGTATCTTTGAGACCATCAATGCTAAACACAACATAATCTTTTGGCTGATTAAACATACCACCTAGCTCGTGCCACCAAAAAGTATTTTGCAATGCACCATTGGTATTCATACCCAGTGTGATAGTAGGATTTACTTTTCTAAAATATCTATAGATATCCAGTGTATTTTTTCCTGCTGCCGGATCACCATAGTTGCCGCACATGAACATCTTGTCCAAGTCTGCAATGACACTGTCGTTGACATGTTTGAGTATTTGTTTAATAGTCAAATGATGTTTGAGCGATTTATTAAATTCTGCGTCAGTCTCTCTTGCACACAACGGACAAGCCAACTGACAAACGTCAGTTGATTCAAGATGTAACACTTTGATTTTACGCATGCTCAACGTCCGTATTGTAGTTGGTAAATCCATTTTCTTTCACAACTTTGAGAATGTTTTCAACACGCCCTGCCAGTTCGTCTCTATGACTTACTAGCCAAATACTCTTGTGTCGTTCTCGACTCATGTGCTTGAGCAAGGCCAAACTGTTTTCTACGCCCTGGGTGTCCATTCCTGAATCAATCATTTCGTCAATGAACAAAATGTTAATAGGTTGATATAAACTTTCGTACACGTCTCGGAAGGCCCACGACATTGATAAAATCAATCGATTGCGTTCACCTCGACTCAAGTTATCAAAATCTAACTCACGTCCCAGTTCTTCAATACTAACACTTAAATCATTTTGGAATACAACTGTGTGAGGCAACCCAATACGATCAAGATAGTAAGTAAGGCGTGTGTTTAGATAACTTAAATTTTGTTCAATAATCTTTTTGCGAATAAAACTGTCTTTGCTTGTGAGTAACTTGAGCAAGAACTCTTGATGTTCTTGAATTCTTGTAAGTTCGTTCACTGTATCGTAACTGACTTCTTGCAATGCCTGTGCTTGCATTTCTTCAATCTGTTCTCCATACGGATCAACCTCACCGGTTTTGGCATCAATTTGTTGCTGTAGATTTGCCAACGTTGCTCTATGGGCAATCGCATCCTGTTCCTGATCGTAGAACATTTTAGGAGGCAATCCAATTGGTCCAATAGCATCACTGGCCGCCTGCAATTCTGTCAGCGTTGATGTATGCACACCTACGTTTGCAACTGCTTCCTTTAGTTCTTTACGTTTGACTTTTAATACTTGTGCCTGTTTGTCATCATGAAATGCTTGACCACAAGTATGGCAGGTGTGCGATTCCAGAGTGATAATTTCTTTAGCCAGCCTATCTGCTGATTTTTGTTCACGTTGTAAATCAAGTTTGGCACGACTAATAGCACCAGACAGGTCGTTGAAATCTCTGCGACGCTGATCCCAGGCAGCATGATCCTTGTGCGATTGTATTTCAACTTCGATATCAATTTTTTGTAGTTCTTCAAGAGCTGTCTGCAACTTAGCAACATCTTCTGTGTGCTTGGTAGTCCATAAAGATTGTCTACGCTTTAAGTTTTCAATTTGCTCTTCTATACGTTTGTTAGCTTCTTGAATGGCACGAATTCTAAATTCTTCTTGTGTGATGCCATCTTTGGTGTCACGATTGAGTTCTTTGATCTTATCAGCACGTTCGCTTAATAAAGTAATACCTAGCAACTGCTCAATAATTGTGCGTTGGTCATTGGCTTTTAAACTTAGAAAAGGTTCTGTGTATGTATTCAGTGCTAGAATGTGCTTGAACATGTCGTGGCTCAAACCCAAAGTTTTTTCTATAGCGTCTTGTGTTTCTCTAGAATCACCTTGCGCATTGTCAGTAGCCGCCTGCTCCTCGCTGTTGACATAAAATTTTAATACGTTGGGCTTGCGTCCACGTTCAATTCGGTAATCTTTGTTGCCAACACTAAAGTCAAGACTAACCACCATGTTTTTAGCATTGGTCTTGTTGACAAGATTATCTTTGCGAATATTGCTTAATGCAGTGCCATACAAAGCATAGCTGAGTGCATTGATGATTGTGGTTTTTCCAGTGCCATTGCGAGAACCATCGCCACCTAGGTCAAGATTTTCTCCAAGTACCAAGGTCAAATCCTTACGATCAAAATCAATGCCTTGCGTTGCATTACCAACGCTCATGAAGTTTTTAACTGTAAGATTTTTTATATTAATCATAAATGCTTTTTAAATTGGGTAGAACCGACAGCAAATTTTCATTTCTGTGGGCATCTAATATACCGGTTAACCTTTTGAATTCGCCAAGGTTATGACTAGAGTCCGAGGACATCATGTATTCTAACACACTTTGCCAGGATTGCACAAGCTCAATTGCACCTAAATCTCTGCACCATTCTATGTGACTTGACATTATTGGTTGCAGCCTTTGCTTTTCGGATACAGGCAATGTTTGCACAGTTAGGTGTGCAGGACTGATCATGGTGTGCACTTTAAACTTTGATATATCTAATTTATTTTGAGTATGCCATGTTTTTTGTAATTCAATCAAACTTTCTATATTCAACATGCCCACAGTTGATGAAACTTTTATTTCCACATGAGGACATTGTGATTTAACTGTGACAAGATTCTGTTCTATAGTAGGCCAGTGTGTGCCGTGTCTGACATATTCTGCAACTTCACCAATGGCATCTAGACTGGCACCAATTATTATATTCGGAAAATGTTTCCACAAGTCTGTGACTTGGCAGTCTTTGTAATATAGCTGTGTGAAATTGGTATTGTAGTTTAATTCTAAATTGGTATTGCCACAATTGATCAGTGCATTTAAAATATCATAGTGCTCTTTGGCAATAAGTGGTTCGCCTCCGGCAAAATAAATTTTTTCAGCATGCTCAACATATTTTAATATTTCATCAAAACTTGCGGCACGTTGTTTGGTATTTAACTGCATTATACCAGGATGGTTGAATAGTTCAATGTCCTCTTGCATGATGCCGCTGGAAAAGTATCCACTGCACATGCGACACTTGAGATTGCAGATATTAGACAGTCTAACATCCAGGTACATTGGTTTGAACTCATCTAATGTGCCGTCGGGCTTGATGGTCATTTGGTCAACAACTGATTTCCAGTTTGTGATGTGCATGTTTCGTTGACTACCGATGCCGTTGTCTTCTTCTTTGTAACAACGATCACACTCTTTACTGCGTTGTGACGTTAACATATTGCGTCGAATGGTATTGAATTTTTCACTGTGAATAATACGATCAACAGAATCTTTTTCAATGTTGCCAATGGGATGAGCATGGTCAGCCACACAACACGGCAGTACATTACCATCGGGTCCTATATACAGATGCACCCACGGCAATGGACAAAATGTATCTTGTATCTGTGTGTTGTGATTTGTATTGTATCCGCTTACAAACACATGATTGATTGCAAACAAATCAGTGCCATACATTGTTCTGGCTTGCTCTAATTCTTTGTCAATTTGAGTATTACTGCTCAATAACAAAATAAAACTATTGGAAATATCTATTTGGCTAGCATACTTTTGCAATGCTGTGATGCTTTGCCCTGGCATGTTGGCATAGTCATATTGATCAGCACAGTCTTGAACAACTACAATTCGTTGATTATTAGCATACACAGGTTGATACTGCGATTGCAATTGATCATGCAACCATTTTTCGCCGTTGTCGTTGAAAAAATTTGATAGATATATCGGCTCTGAAAAATGGTATGTGTTTGCTAGTTCTTCTAACAGAGTTTTAATTGCAGTCATTTATAAGTTTTGATATATTTTTAACAACAACTTATTGTCAAAAAATTCTGATTCAATGTTAGTCAACTGATCCGTGACAATTTGATCAACACTTTCAAATGTAACACTGCCTGGCGCCATGTCTGTATCCACAGCAGAACTTTTTACATTGATCAATGCCATTTCTCTAAGATTGTAATCTTTGACAAATGTTTCTTTGACAAAATTTGCTTCCTCGTAACTGATATCAATGTCGAGCTCAACTCTGACATGCATATTCTTTGCCAGTAAGTTGGGTGCGTTGTCAATCACATTGCTGAGTTTTAGTACTTTGTACAGCGGTTGATCAGGCCAAGCATGATATTGTGGTGTGCCGTCCCAATCTAGAATCATCATACCACGACTGCTGTCTCCTGCGTCAGCAAAGTTGTGCGGAAAACAGTTGCCAATGTAATGAATATTTTTTCTTTGTTGACGCAAGTGAAAGTGTCCAGAAAATACGCTTTCAAATCCACCAAAGTTTTCAACCTTGATCTCACCATGATCCGGCATCTCTACCATGGCATTCATTTTAAAATGTGGCAGCTCAAAATGTCCAAACATGTACTTGGCACTGAGCTTTGGAATACGTTTGTGATCCTCGCCCACAAGCCAAGGCGCAATAATAACATCACCTTCTTGTAGCCAGTCGTTGCATACCACAATGTTTGGCAAGTGCTTGGCCCACTCAGCACCATGGATATCACGTTTGTCTCTGTAGTACAAGTCGTGATTGCCAGGGATAAAGTAAAAACGATCAAACGCAGCCGATAGTTTTTCCAAACTGCGCAGGCTGAAATTCAAAGTTTGTAAATTGATACTGGCACGATGGTGATGCCAGTCACCAAGGAACATGCCTGTGTCGCAACCATTTTCTTTGGCTGTGGCAATAAACCAATCAATAAACTGCTCGCAGTCCTGATTGTGAACCAAGCTATTGGATTTTAATCCAAAATGAATGTCTGTGCAGACAGCAACTTTTTTAAATAGATTCATATGTCGTATTGTAGCACATGCACGAGACATGTGCAACCATGTGGTCAGCCAAACTGAATTATTTGGCTTCGCCTAATTCGGGTGTTGTTTCGTCTTCTGCAGGTTTGTCCACAATGTATGTGGTAACAGTAACAGGCCCACTCAGTGCTATCATGCTAGCTTTACCAGAATTTTGTCGTGTCCAACTAGGACTGAGCCCGTTGATTTCCAAAATGTCATCGCGAATGTTTTGACTCTTCTTTTCTAAATTCAAGATACGAGTAAAGCTATTAGTGATAGCGGCAGTATAATACGCAAAAGGGTTCTGCGATTTTGATTCGTCGAATTGCAGTCCGATTTGACTGAGTTGTAGCAAGGCTTGTCCTCGCATTTCTTCGTTGTAGGTGTATCCACGCCAGTTGCTCCTTGTTGCATAACGCTCGCATAATTTCATAAACATCATGGCCAACTTGCGAGTCATAGTGCCATGGTCCTTTGAAAACTCTCCTGTTTCCAAATCACCTCGCCAGTGACTGCGACCCACAAGGTACTTTTCTTTGTTTTCATCAATGCGCCAGTGTTCGAATGGCGGAAAGTTTAGACGTTGACGCACAGGATTCAACAGCACATCATCTAACAATTCGTCTAACGAATCATCAATTTTTTCTTCTTCGTCAAACTCCAGCAGGTCTTCTATTTTTTGTTTTTTCTTTTGTGCAGACTTAGGAATCTTTTTCTCTGCCATGGGAATGTGATCCCAGCAACTGATTCTAAACACAAGGTCTGTATTGGGAATTTTTACAGGATCCAGTATAACACCCAGTCTCTTGAATCGATCAGCTCGATTTCTACGAGCTTCTGCAATGGTACGCTGATTAATTTTATCTAAACTAGGTAAAATAATGTCGTATTGCCCATCAAGCTCGGGGTTTTTGTAGTAGCAGTAAGTGTTTTTACTTGCGTGTATTTCTTTTAAAATATCTCTGTTGTTGAGATAATTTACTTTTGGTGCTACAGGTGTTTCTGATATTGATTTTAACGGATCCAGAGTGGATACAGATCGTTTAGTTGCCACAGGCAGTTTCTCCTATTAATGTATTTATTATAACACTTTTTACTGCGTTGTCAACCTTTAATCATTATCTGACCAGTTTATTTTTGCGATAAATATTGTATAGGAAAATCATTATGGCAACCCCAGGTTACGATCCAAAAAAAGCAGCAACCTTTAATCAACTGCGTCAGGGCGGACTAAGCGAAGATGCCGCTGCCAAGCAGGCTGGCATAACTGATGCTGAAACTGAAAACTACGCAATTGGTATGAATGGCCAAATGGGATCATTTGTTGAAGGCTTTCCGGCTTCGGGAAAACTTGTAGACAAAGGTCAATTTACAAACGTAGACTATGATGTAAAAGCAGCCGCACCAGTAAGTTCAAAAACCCCAACAACTTACACAACCACTAGTACTACAGAAGTAAGTGGCGGCGGGTCCACTACTATTACTGCGGGCGCCGATCAGCCTACTCCGGCCAGCCGCGCTCTACAACCAGCTATTGATGCTAAACAAGCAGAAATTGAACAATTTAACCGAGACAATCCTAGTAATTTTGCTAGAAAAAAATTAGGACTGCCACCACTAACTCCTGAAGAAAATCAAAAACGTAACGAACAGTCATTGGAATTATCTAAACAAAAAGTAGAGCTTGCTAATCAGCAAGCCTCGGCTCAGTTGCCGGGCGCACCTACGATCACCACAGTTCCAAACACCACTACCACAGTCACCACAACCACCTCAGGAACTACCTCAGTAGATACTGCTGTGCAATCGCCCGGCGGCTCGGATCCTGCTATAAATCAACAAACTGAAGCAAACTTGGGAGTCGCCATTGGTGCCGCTAATGAAAATACCACTGCTACTGCGGTTAGCGACACCAGCGATCCTTATGCGGCGTCACGCCAGGCAGCATTTCTTGAAGCCAATGAGATTCCAGTTAGCATAGTAGATCTTGCGTCAGACCCAAATACAAACGCAGGTGGTGAAGTTGCAAGCCAAGCTGAACTGATACAAAATCAAAATGCTCAGGCCCTGGCCTCTGATCCCAACACAAACGCAGGTGGCGAAGCTGGAAGTCAAGCTGAAATTGCCACACAAATACAAAATCAAAATGCCCAAGCTGTGGCATCTGATCCCAACACCAACATAGGCAACGAAACTGCAGGTCCTAACTTTGCATTCAATCCTGATGCAGAAGATGAGCGTGCCAATCTTAATGCGTCCATAAAGCAAGGCACACTGGACAAGGCACGAGCACAAAATACCATTGCCAATCAACGCAAAACTACAAACAATGCTGACTGGCGTGTTAAACTAAGACTAGCACCAAATTCCAATTATTTGTATAATGCTCCAGAGCCCGGAATACTAGGACCGCTAAAAGGCACAGGCGGAATTATTTTTCCGTATACTCCTAAAATTGATTCAACATACAAGGCCAACTATGCCAGCACAGATCTTACTCACAGCAATTACAAGGGATATTTTTACCAAGGTAGTTCAGTAGACGCAGTCAGTTTGAGCTGTATGTTTACTGCACAAAGCACAACCGAAGCTGACTATTTGTTGGCAGTGATACAATTTTTTAAATCAGCGACCAAGATGTTTTATGGTCAAGATCCACAGCGAGGCACACCACCTCCGTTGGTTTACTTGACCGGCCTTGGAGAATTTCAATACAACGAACATCCTTGTGTGATACAGTCATTTCAATATGACCTGCCGTCTGACGTGGATTACATACGTGCCAGAAGTCCCAACGTAAATAACAGCAACATGTTGAATCAACGTCAAAGCAGTAATGGCAGCACAGTGGGCACAACCTGGGGCAACGGCATTTTGGGCAACTTCCTGGGTGGCGCAATCAACAGATTGGCCAATGCCAATTTGCCCAAAGGTGGCATGACAACACAACCACCACCACAGTCGTTTGGAGTTGCTACGCCAACGTATGTGCCAACCAAAATAAACATAGCAATATCATTGTTGCCAATGCAAAGCCGCAAACAACAAAGCCAGCAATTCAGTCTGCGACAATACGCCAATGGTGACCTACTCAAAGGAGGGTTCTGGTAATGGCAACCTACAACGCAACCAGTCCATATGCAAACACCGGGTACAGTCAGTTCTTTTTGGATGTCATGGTCAATCGACCCATCCCCAAAGAGTCCGACGACATCTTGTTTGTGATCAATCAAACTTATCAGTATAGACCTGATCTGTTGGCATTTGACCTGTACAACAATGCAGGCTTGTGGTGGGTGTTTTATCAACGCAATCCAAATACATTGACCAAACCACCCTTGGATTTTAAAACAAATACAAAAATATATGTTCCCAAGGTCAGCACACTGAGGTCAGTTCTGGGATTTTAAACTATGGCAACTAGAGCAGAGTTAAAAACTGAAATTCTTCAGATAAAACAAGCAATTGCTGGGTTGCAATTTGAAGAGGTGAAACTTGAAAGATTGTTAGCAGAAAGTCGTGCCAATCCTGCATTGGCAGATTTAATTACGTCACAAGAAGCAACCCTAGCAAGAACCAGAGAGAGAATAGCCGCGTTAGAACAGCGAGTGGCCGATGTTCAAGCGCAACTTGCGGCCCTGCCAGACGACCCTCCTGAATCACTTAGTGCAGCCAACGAGGTCGCCAACAGCGCCGCCGGTGCTACACAGAATCCTGCACCGCCTGCAACCACAGTGCCTGGTCGATTGACCACAGAGCAGGCGGCTACCATAGCCAACAACACAGAAACAGGAACAAATGCTCCTGTTAAAACGCTACAAGAAACACAGAGCGTGCCACCAGAGACCACAGCACCTGCGTCGGATGCACGACCCAGTGGCACAGCCGGCGCGGGCGCCAATGGAGAAGACGGCACCGGAGCTGCCAATACAAAACAAGTCATGGCAGTGTTTAACAACACTGTGTTTACCCCAAAAAACAATGTGTTGGACAAGTATGCCAGCTACACCTACAGCATCAGTTGGTACCTGCTGACACCTGCAGATTATAAAAATTTAATAGCAACTAAAAAACCCAACGTGGCCAACTACAGCTTGTTGGCCCAAAGTGGAGGTGCACCAACCGGTGCTACACCTGCCAATGCAGGTGGTATTCGTAATCAATACTTCAGTCTTGATTACTACATTGACAACCTTGAAATTGTAAGCGCAGTGTCGGGAAAAGGCAGCGGCCGTGCCCACAATGCCCAGGATCTTTCTTTTGACCTAATAGAACCAGCAGGCATAACACTTATTACCAACTTGCAAAAAGCAGTTGATGCAGTGTATAAAAACGACAATATAAAATATTCCCTGGCAACATATTGTCTAGTGATTAGATTTTATGGTTATGACGAAAACGGAAACATTGTCAGCGCCAGCGACAGCGACAACAGCAATGCTGTGGTAGAAAAGTTTATACCTTTCTATATTGAAAACATCAAGTTTCGTGTGGCATCTAATAGATTGGTTGAGTATAATGTCAAAGCAAAACCCGTTGTGTACTATGTTGGACTGGGCAGTTCTGTGGGCACAATCAAGGCACCTATAGAAATAAGTGGCAGCACAGTGAGTCAAATTCTAGCAGGCAACGGAGATACAAATATTACAACAGTACCTCCTGAGGATGGTCGAGTAGCCACTACATTACCACCGTCGAAGGCAAATTTAAGTAAAAATGTAGTCACAAGTCCGGCAAGCACTGCAAGCAATGAAGGCAATATAGAAGATATGGGATTGGGTTGATATGGCAACAAATGTAAGAACCGGCACCGAAAACTACAACAACGAAGGCAGGAACAATCCTGCGCAGTTAGCCAATGGCGTGACTGTACAACAAGAATTTACACCACCTCCAAAGTCTGACTCGGCAGTCAAAGCATCAAACAGCACGTTGTCCAGTTTGGTATCTATTTTAAATGCAGCCGAAGCAAAATTAGTCAGTGACGGAAAAGTAGATGTTCCAAATACCTACAGCATAGAATTTGCGCCTGCAATATTGGGCAATTCAAAAGTTTCCAAAGGCGGCAAACCCAACAAAGCAAAAACTCCAATGGCAGCCAAGACAGGACAAAATCAAGTTGATCCCGAAGCAAACAAAGTTGATTATGAAACAAGAACATTTGGTTTTGCAGCCGGCACACCTATTGTCACAATCATTGATGAAATAGTAAAAAACAGCACCTACATTGTGAGTCAGGCCAATGCCATTGTTGATGAAGTTACCCAAGAGGTCAAACAGCAAAACAACTTGGGAAATTTAGTCTGGTACAAAATCTCAACTGACTCTATTGCTAAAGATCCGTTTGATGTCAAACGCAACGGATATGCTTACAAGATCAACTACACCATCAATACCTATGGTGTAAACAGCATGGACAGTGAATATTTTCGCCAGGCCGTAAAACGTGGCGTTCACAAAAGCTACAAATATTGGTTCACAGGACAAAACACGGCTGTGATAAAGTTTGAACAAGAATTTAATCATGTATATCTAACAACGTTGGTAAATCCACAACAACTCACGTCATTCAGAGAATCAACCAAAAACATTTTGGCACCTCGAGAATTTCAAGCTGCCGTGGCCGGAAGTAGTACCCAGGGTGCCGAAGGCAAAACCAACAGCCCTGGTGCCAGCGCCGCTGATTATCTTTACAGTCCCACAGACATTGGAGAAACTAAACTAACTATCATTGGAGATCCTGCTTGGATACAGCAAGGTGAGTCCTCGGTTGGAGTTTCTGCTAGTAACTTTGACTTTAATCCTTTCCTACCTGATGGCACAATAAATTATGACGCCCAACAAATCGTGTTTGACATCCAATGGAATCCTGGTGTTGACTACGATTTAGAAAATACAGGATTGGCAAATCCCAACGCTGATAAAGATCCACAAGCAATTTACACTTACATAGCAAAGAAAGTGGTAAGTACGTTTAGAAAAGGAATGTTTGAGCAAACAATTGAAGGTTCATTGTTCCAGGATCCAATATCATTGAAACAAAGCAAAACTGTCACAACCGCCGAAGAACAAAGACCACAACAGGTTATTACAACTGGCACACGCACTGGCATTGATCAAGGACGTGATGAAGCTGCCATAGCTAGAGCTAATTTTGCCAGCACAGACGAGAGAAGGATAAACAACAATCCGTTGCCTACAACTGCGGTTGGAAACACAAGCAACAATCCTGCCGATCCAGATACTCCTGTGCTTAACACAACACAAATAATGAATACAGAAACATAATGGCTGATAATATACAAAGATCAAGTGGCGTAGCCAAGAACTACAAATACAACCGCGGTGGTATGACTGCGGACTTTGGTCCTTTTATTGGCATTGTAAAAAACAACGTTGATCCAACACGCCAAGGGCGATTGCAAGTATTCATTGAACAATTGTCTGGCAATGATCCAGAAAATCCTGCGCTATGGCGCACAGTTAGCTATTGCCCGTCATTCTATGGTGCAACACCCCCGTCGCCTGGCAAAAAAGGCAACACAGATGATGTTGGTGCATACTTAAACGGCAATCCACAAAGCTATGGCATGTGGTTTACTCCGCCGGACCTGGGAGTCAGTGTGCTGTGTGTATTTGCCGGCGGCGATCCGAGTCTAGGATACTATCTAGGTTGCATACCTGATCAAGGCATGACTCACATGATTCCTGCCATTGGTGCCAGCAAAAACTTTGATATCCAAAACAGTGATCAGAAAAGCTATTATCAAGGCGCATCGGTGCTGCCAGTTACAGAAGTCAATCCCAACAACAACAAAATTGACAACAACCCTCAATATTTCAATCAACCTAAACCGGTGCACAGCTTTGTAGCAGCCGAAATGTTCCAACAAGGTACATTAGGAGACGTGCAACGTGGTCCGATTAGCTCAACAAGTCAACGTGAAAGTCCCAGCGCAGTGTTTGGATTAAGCACTCCGGGTCGAGCAGTATACAATGGCGGACTCAGCGAAAATGACATTCAAGCTCGTATCAAATCTGGAGATATTTCACTAAGTGATGTCAGGGTAATTGGCCGACGAGGTGGCCACAGTATTGTACTAGACGATGGTAACAATGAAGGCAAAGATAATCTAGTTCGCATACGATCCAGCGCCGGACATCAGATTACCATGAGTGACGATGGTAATTTTTTCTATATCATACATGCCAATGGACAAGCATGGGTAGAACTTGGACAAGAAGGTACTATTGATGTATATGCCACAAACTCTGTTAATGTACGAACACAAGGTACTATTAATTTACATGCAGACAAAGACATCAACATGTATGCTGGCGGAACTATCAATATGAAAAGCGCCAAAGGCACCACACTTGAGACAGATCAAAAATTAACATTGTCCAGTGTTGACGAAACAATAATATACAGCAAGGCAAGACTTGCTGTCAAAGCAGATGGTAGTCTAGCAATGGTCAGCAATAACGGATCTTGGAACGCTGGATCTGCAATGGTATTGCAAGCTGGCGGCATTGATCTCAATGGCGGCAGTGCTGAAAACGTTGATGCACCAGTTAAATTAGAGCAGTATACCATGCCTGACACAGAATTTAACAATGCAACAGGCTGGCAAATATCCAGCTCTGGTGTTGAAAGCATTGTGACACGGGCACCAACGCACGAACCTTGGCCGTTTCACAACCAGGGAGTTGAGGTTGAGGTTGCAATGGAAGAAGGGCAACCCACAACCCCTCCAAACACTCCTTCAATCCCAAGCGGCTGGTCAGGCACGGTGTCATAATGGCAAAATTTACTTTTAGTTTGCCCAATGGTCAATTGTTCACATTAGAAGGACCAGCCGGATCCACTGTGGAGCAAGCAGAGAAAATATTTCTTGAACAATTAGCTGCCGGTGCATTTGTTGGACTTGGTGCAGGAGATGTTCTTCAACCTGTTGAAACAACTGTAATAGAATTTGGACTTTCTCGACTTGATAGAAACACAGCCGGCGTACCCGATGTGCCTTTATTGGCAATATACAGCAACGGTGTTATAACATCATTGCCTGTGTTGGCAGATGTCCCAATCAACAATGGCATCACTGCCGCTGAGTACATTGATCAATCTGTAGTGACAGAGTCAATTGGTTTGCTATCTGCAACACAGGTACAAGCTGTTATGGCATCAATTGCAGCCGCTGTATGTCAACCAGCTGACGTAATTACCAACGAACTTGGTCTGGGAAAATACGGATTCAATGCCGCACAACTAGAAGAAGCTGGTTATTTAAAACCTGGAACAGCCTGTAGATTTCTAGGAGAACCATTATGATACCTAATCCAAGTAATTTTGTTGATGTATTAAAAAGCCCCAGTGTGTGGACAGGCAAAGGCGGTATTTCTAAAGCAGCAGATCTTTTATCTAACTCGTCACTACAAGATAAAATTCAATTTGGACTGATGAAGTCAAGTTTTGACACCATGATCAAAACTGGAGACATAGTAATACCAAGTGCAAAAGAAAAAAATCCAGTAGGACAATTATACAA
>Ga0164294_10001099_pt1 | contig 25461 bp, 19 predicted proteins | sample GEODES005metaG_FD_111479 | JGI IMG/M metagenome (GOLD analysis project Ga0164294, IMG submission 111479) | Oligotrophic lake water microbial communities from Sparkling Lake, Wisconsin, USA - GEODES005 metaG | ecosystem: Environmental > Aquatic > Freshwater > Lake | place: USA: Sparkling Lake...
AGCCGTACTTGCTCTGCACGGGGCCCACGATGTCGCCCTTGTTGGCGGCGAACGCGGCGTCCGCGAACTCGGGCACCATGCGGCCCTTCTCGAACCAGCCGAGGTCCCCGCCTTCCTTGGCGGAGCCCTTGTCCGAGGACTTCTCGGCGGCAATCTTGGAGAAGTCACCGCCGGCCTTCACGTCGGCGAGGATCTTCTCGGCCTCGGCCTTGTCGGCCACGAGGATGTGGCGAGCCTTGACCTGGGGCTTGGCGAACTGGACGAGGTGGTCGTTGTACCAGGTCTTCACGGCCTCGTCGGTCGTGCGCTGCTTGACGATGTCCTCAAGGAGGGAGTTCGCCAGGGCGTTGCGCGCGGAGAGCGCGAGCGCCTGCTTGGTCTCCGGCTTCTCGTGCAGCTTCTGCTTGAGGGCCTCTTGGTACAGGAGCTCGCCGATGACGACCTGCTCCTTGACCTGGTCGAGCTGGCCGCGCGCGATCACCTGGTCGCGCACGTTGGCGGGGAGCTGGGCGAGGGTCATGTCGACCATGCCCTGGGTCACGTTCTGTCCGTTGACGACCTGGATGACCTCACCCGTGCGGTCGATCGTGCCGGGGACCGGCGGGGGGGGCGGCTCGCAGGCGGCGAGGATCAGGAGCAGGGGAAGGAAGCGCGTCATGGACACCTCGAAACGGCCGGGCCCTCTACGCGTTCGCTCAGCAATCGTCAAGTGCTTCCGCGGCCCTACGGGGGAAGGCGGGGCCCATCACAGACGAAACGTTTCAACCGGCGGCGCTCGCTTTCGGCGCGGCGCGCCGGGCGTCGTCGTGCCCGTGGGTCCGCAGGACAGCCCCGTGGGGAGGGTGGATGAGCCATTCCGCCGCGTTGGCGGCCACCAGGCCGAGGGGCTGCGCGCGTTCCTCGACGAGGGCCGGGCGGCGGCCAGCTTGGAGCGCATCGCGGCCGAGGCCAGGTTCGCGCGGGGCACCGTCTGCCGGGCGAGGTCACGGCGCTGTTTCTCTACGGTCTCGCCCCTGAGACCGGTTAGCGTGCCGCCATGAACCTGCTGTTGGGCCTTGCGCTGGCGCTCCTCGTCGCCCTGCTCGGCCTCGTCGTGTTCGGCAGCGGCTATGCCGCGGGCTGGATCGGCGCGCGCGTGCGCCGGCTGCCCGGGGTGCGCCGGGTCCCGCTGATTGGGGTGCGCCCCGACCTCCCTCCGCTCCCGACCAAGGAAGAAGGGGCTGATCTCCTTGGTTACCCGCGCAGGCTCGAGGCCCTCCAGGACCGCCTGGTCGCGCGCCACCGCGCCGTACAAGGGCAGCTCCAAGTGCTCTCCGCGCGCCGGGAGGGCTTCCGCGAGAAGGGGGACCGCGACGATCTCCTCAAGAAGTACGAGGCCGACGTGGTGATGCTGGACCGGCGCGCGGAGAGCATGCGGCGCGTCATGGGCCTCGTCTGGAAGACGCGCGCCGTGCTCCTCCTTCGCGTCCACCTCGCGATCACCGCGCGCCGCCGGCCGACGCTCGGCAAGCTCCCCGATCCGACGGTGCGAAAGGGCTCTCTCTCCGGGGCGACCGCCTCGTACCACTCCGCCGCCGCCGCGGTCCTCTACTACCGGGACGCCGTTCAGGAGCGCGCCCTCGAGCTGGACGAGGTCGTCCCCGACGCCCCCGTCTCCGCTGAGATCGAGGCCGCGCACCTCGCCGAGGTCGAGACCGAGCGCGCCAACACCCGCGCCGCCTACGCCGCGCTCGCCGGGCGGATGGATCGCCTCGCCGACAACCTCACCTTCGTGGGGGACCACTTCGCCGCGCTCGCGGTCGTCGACACCGAGCCGGAAGACCTCGCGATCGACGGCGGCCCGGCCCACCTCCTCGAGGAGGTCGCCGCCGCCGTGCGCGGCCTGGACGACCTCGCCGGCCGCATGGATCCGACCGTGGTCGACAGCGCCGTCACCCACCTCGCGGAAGAGATCACCCACCTCGAGGAGGCCGGGCTCGAAGCCGAGGCCGAGGCCGCCGCGCACCTCGAGGTCGAACGTTTGCTGGGGCAATTTCCTTCGTCATGAAGTCCATCCTCGACGCGCTCGACGCGCTTCCTCCCGGTGACGCCGTCTTCGATCTCGACGGCACCCTCATCCACCACGACATCGGCGAGGCCACCCTCCGCCGCCAGATCGCGCGCGGGCCGCTCCCGCCGGCCGCCGTCGCGTGGCTCGGCACGGAGGACCCCTGGGCCCGCTACGTCGCGCTCTCCCCGGTCGATCAATGCGTCGCGGCCGCCGTCGCGCTCGCCGGGCTCACGCGCCGCGACGTGGAGTCGCTGGTGGACGAGGCCTTCGCCGCCGGAGACGTCTCGCCCAACGCCGAGGTGTGCGAGCTCGCCGCCGCGATCGGGCGCCGCCACCGCGTGTGGATCCTCACCGGCAGCGCGGAGGTGCTCGGCGAGGCCGTCGCGCCGCGCGTGGGCGTGCGGCACGTGCGCGGCGTGCGCCTCAAGGAGCGGAACGGTGTCCTGGGCGACGAGATCGACGGCATCGTGAGCTGCGCGGAAGGAAAGGTTCGCGCCACGTGGGTCCACTTCGGTCGCCGGCCGGTCTTCGCCATCGGAGACAGCCCGTGGGACCTGCACTTGTTGCGCCTAGCGCACGTCGCCCGGACCACCGGGCGCATCGGCGGAATGGAGTTTCCGGCGTTCCCCTGACGGACACGGACCACGATGATCGGTGCTCCGGGGTCGATCTCGGGGCCTGTCTGCGTTAGAGCGCGCGCCCCCTGACGGAAAGAGTCGGAGAAAGGTCGAAATGAACCGCGTGGAACAAGCCATCCAGGAAGGTCGGTGCGTGCTGGTTTTCGGAGCGCGCGCGCTCTCCGATCCGGAAGCTCTCGGCGAGCTGCGTCGTCGTGCCGCGATCCCGGCGATCGTGCTCGGGACGGACATCCCGGCGCCCGCCGTCGCGCTCACGGCCGACGCGCTCGCCCCCGCGCTGACGCGCGAGGGGGGCGTCCTCGTCCTCCTCGAGGCCGACAGCCCGGACGGCGCCGCCCTCAACGTGCTCGCCAACTTCGTCGCCGCCGCGGCCCACAAGCCGCGGCTCGTCGTCGCCGCGCGCAGCTTCAACCCCTTCGTCCTTCCGACCGCGCTCCGGTTGCTCAAGTTCGAGCACGAGAAGAAGCGGGCCAAGGAGATGCTCTTCACCCTCCCCGTGCCCGCCCCGGTGGCGGTCGCGGCGGCCGCGGTGGCGGACGAGCCGAAGAAGAAGGCGAGCGGCGGCGCGCCCCGCTCGGTGTTCGTCGGCCGCGAAGAGGAGCTCGCCGCGCTCGGCGGGCTGCTCGGGAAGGGCGGCCCCGTCGTCGTCTCCGGCCCGATGGGCGTCGGCAAGCGCTGGCTGGTGGAGCAGGCCCTCGCGGGCGGCGCCTACACCCGCCTGCCCGACTTCCACGTCGGCTGGGGCTCTGAGGCGGACAGCCTCTTCGCGCGTATCGCCATGGCGGGCCAGCTCGCCGGTGACACGCGCCTGGTCGAGGCCCTGAAGGATCCGAACAACCGCCCCGTGCCGACGGAGCTCGTCCGGATCGCCGTGGCCGTGTTGAACAACCCGGTGATGGCCGACCGCGTCATGGTCATCGACCGCCTGGAGCATGTGCTCCGTCGCGACGGGACCTTCCACCGCGAGGGCCGCTTCGAGCTCCTCCTGCGCGCGCTCCTCCTCGCCGAGGGCGGCGCCCGGATCGTCTTCCTCTCGACGATCCGCCCGCGCTTCTACCGCGAAGGCGAGGGCCTCACCCTCGGCGCGCTCGACCTCGCCGGCCTCAAGGGCCGCGAGCTCCACGAGATCTTCGAGGCCTACCGCGTCGAGGAGTTCCCCCGCGACCACTTCGGGGACATCCAGAACCGCATCCACGGCCACCCTCTGGCCGCGCGCATGTTCGCCATCGCCGTCCGCGAGTCCCCCGACCGCGACGAGCTCATGGCCAACAAGCGCTTCTTCCAGATGGACGGCATCGCGGACGTCGAGCCCATTCGCCGTCGCATCCAGAAGGCCGTCGAGTCCCTCGAGGAGGCCGAGCGCGGCGCCCTCGGCATGCTCGCCCACTTCCGCATGCCGTACACCTCGGCGGACGCCGACATCGTCCAGGTTGACCGCAAGGTCCGCCTCACCCTCCAGGCCAAGGGGCTGCTCGATCAGCTCCCGGACGCCGCGGGCGAGCGCACCTGGCAGGTCCACCCGCTCGTGATCAGCGTGCTCAACCACCGCGAGACGAGCGACTTCCACCTGCTCGAGGCGCTGGGCGAGCACTACCTTGCCCGCGCCACCCGCGCGGAGGGGATGCAGAAGCTGGCGCTCGCGCAGGAGGGCAACCGCCTCCTGTTCGAGGCGCACCGCATCCGCAACCGCATGCGGATCCCCTACCCGGACAACGATCCGGTGCTCGAGTCCGTCCGCGGCCTCATCCGCAGCAAGAAGGCCCGCCCGGACCTCGCCGAGCAGCGCCTGGCCGAGGTCCTCAAGCACGACCCCGCCAACACCGAGCTCCAGCTCCTCAAGGCCGAGCTGCGGGTCGGGCTCAAGGCTCCGGTCGAGCAGATCCAGGAGGTCTACACGGCCGCCCAGACGCTCGGCCCCACGCCCGAAGCGTTCCACACCGAGGCGAGCTGGCATCAGCTCAAGGGCCAGTCGGGGCGCGGTCGCGCGGCCGGCGCCCTCGAGCGCGGTTCCGCCGTCTTCCCGGAGAACGCGCGCCTCAAGCGCCGTCTCGCGGGGATCTACCTCGATCAGAACCGCACCGAAGACGCCGTGCGCGTGCTCAAGGAGGCCATGGACCTCGAGCCGATGATGCCCGACACCTACGGGCTCCTCGGCGAGATCTACCTCCGCCAGGGCACCGGCTACCACGACCTCGCGGAGGCCGCCCTCGGCGAGGCCCGCCGCCTCGACCCCGACAACGCGCTGCACATGGCCCGCCTCGGCGCGCTCATCGTCGAGCGCGGCGGCGAGGACGAAGAGCGCTGGAAGCAGGCGGACGAGCTCCTCTCGGCGGCCATCGCGGCCGACGCGAAGAACATGCTCGCCCACGTGTACCTGGGCCGCCTCGTCATCGCCCGCAACGGGGACCTCGAGCGCGCCGACTGGGCGCTCAAGAAGGCCCAGAAGCTCGACGAGAAGGCCGCCGTGCCCCTCGTCCTGCGCGCGCGCATCGCCGTTCGTCGTCAGGCGTACGCAGAAGCGGCCACCCTCCTCGAGAAGGCCGTGCGCCTCGACGCCGCCTCCCACGAGGCGTTCTTCGTGCGCGGCGAGCTCGCCGAGTCCCAGGGTCAGCTCTTCGCCGCGCTGCCGGAGTACCAGCGCGCGGTCGAGCGCTCGCCGAAGGACTCGTCGGCGCGCCCCCGCTACGACGAGGCCGTCGCCCGCGTGCGCGTCCTCATCGAGAGCGGCGCCTACACCGAGGTCATGAAGGCCGGCGAGGCCACCGCGGTCATCGCGCCGCCCGTCGCCGGGGCTACCCGTCGCGAGCCCGGCACTACCACCCAGCGTCGTCGCCGCGGTCGCGGTGGGCGGGGCGGGGGCGGCGCCGCCGAGGGCGAGTCCGAGGGCGCTGAGGCGTCCGAGGGCGGAGAGGCCGTCGAGGGCGAGGTTGTCGCCACGGCGGATGCGCTCGAGGTCGACGCGGAGCCCGCCGCCGAGTCGGACGGCGCCCGCGAGGACGCCCCCACGGAGGTGGTGGCCCCTGCGGACGCCGCCCCTGCGGACGCCGATCTCGCGCCGGCCGAAGAGGCCTGACAAGGGGCGGCGGGGCCCGTCCCGCCGCGCTCCCCGTTGTCGAACACCCCCCACCCGGCGCCGGGCGGGGGGTGTCTCGTTTTTGGGGCGATGCGCCGCGCCCGCTCAGATGCTCGTGGAGTTGAGCACGTTCGTCGGGTTCAGGTACGGGTAGCGCCACGGCCGGGAGGCGTCGGCGTCCTTCTGGTGGTGGCCGGCTTCGCGGAGCGCGAGCTGGAACTCGGCGACGAGCCGGAGGGCGGCGGGGTCGTCGAGGTCTCCCTGGGCGTAGTGGCCGAGCTCGCTCGGTCGGAACCCCGTGAGCGTCGCGACGGTGAAGACCTGGAGGAAGACCTGCTTCTCCGGCGGGAGCATGCGGATGAGGGCGGCGGTGTCGACGTCTCCGTCGCGCTCCCACGGGCGGTCGTAGAGGGCGGCGGGCATGCGCGCCACGTCGGCGAAGAACTCCCACTGCGGGTAGTTCACGGCGGAGTGGAGGGGGCCGCAGGACCAGAGGATGCGCTGGAGCATCAGGGCTACGGCGGCCCGCGTGTCCATCCGCGGGTCGAGGCCCCGGAGCCCGGCCCCGCGCGGCGCGGCGAGCTCCCAACCCCAGGCCTGCACCTCGGGGTCGCTCGCGACGTCGGCGTCGGTCGCGTAGTAGAGGTCCACGTAGGCGCGCACGAAGGCGCCGATGGCGCGCCAGACGGGGAGGCCGTCGTCACGGTAGGGATACACGGGGAGGGCGTTCGTGTCGTCCACGCCGCGGCGACGGAGGTCGGCGGGGAGGTCCCAGTCGAGGATGTCGAAGGGGGCGACCTCGCGCGCGGCGTAGCCGAGGCGCGACCGCAGGAGGAGGGTGTCGTTGCCGGGGAGGCCGCCCGCGAGGAGGCTGCCCGCCCAGCCGCCCGGGTCCATGAGGAGCTCGCGGCCCTCGAAGTTGTTGAAGAGCAGCCAGCGCAGGTGCGGCGCGAGGAGCTTGAACAGCGGGTGGCGGGCGGAGAGCGTGCGATGGGTCGCGACGGCCACGCCCTCCTGCGTGAAGTGGGTGTGGCCGAGGTGGCTCACCATCTCGTGGTAGTTCACGTCCGCCGCGTTGAGGACGAGCCGCGCCATCGGCCAATTCACGTCCTTCGGCGTCCAGACGCGCTCGGGGTCCGCGAGCTGGTCGAGCTGGACGGCCAGCGGCGTGAGGCCCCCTTCGAGCGAGGCGAACAGGCCCTTTGCGGGGGTGACGGTCTTGGTCGTGCCGTTGTACGTGTCGAGGGGGATGTCCTCGAGGACGGCGTAGTCGCACAGGTAGAGGCGGCCGGCGGCGGCGAGGCTCGCGAGGGTGTGGCCCTCGGGGAGGACGCCGGCGAGCCGGGCGTCGTCCACCGCGAAGCTGGACGGGGGCGCGTCGATGCGGCGGATCGACAGGGGGTTCGGGCCCGCGAGGCGCTGCCAGCCGAAGTAGCGGTCCTCGGCGTCGGGGGCGACGACGGGGAGTGGGCGATCCTTCTCGACGAAGCTGCGGTAGTCGTCGAGGTCGTTGATGCGGACGGTGACGCGGAGGACGAAGTCGTGGACGGCGTTGACCAACGCGGGCTCGGCGGTCTGCTCCCGTAGCTTCATGTACACGTCGTCCTTTGCCGGGATCTCCTCCTTCGGGAGCTGGTGGAGCTTCCCCTCGGTGAGGGCCTGGACGAGGTTGGGGGTGCGCGTCCCCGGCTCGTAGAGCATCCCGTAGGCCGGCACGAAGGTGTGGTCCCACGCGTACGCGCGGTTGGCCATGTCGAGGGCGGCGGTGCGGCCCGCGGGATCGGGATCGAGGGCGGGAAGGAAGGTGGGCATGCGCGCTCCGGTGGCGGGCCGCACGCTACACCGTCACTCGGCCGGTGCGAGCAGCCGGGTGACGACGGTGACTCCGAGCCTCTCTGCTTCCGAACGGGCGCGGGCGAAGAGCGCGGCGGATGCTCCGCCGCTCGCGCGGGCAAGCTCGGCCTCCACGAGGAGGACCGCCGGCCCCCACGCGGGGTAGATCCGGGCGTATCGACGCATCACCGTCACGTAGGCGCGCGCGTCCCGGCGCTCGTCGAGGCGCGCGAGCACGCGCCCGGCGTGCATCACCGCCTCTACTACGTTGGGCGTGAGCGTCGTGCTCGCGGTCAGCGCGGCGAGGGCGGCCCTCGCCTCGACGCGCGCGCGCTCGAGATCCCTGCGCAGTAAGGCAAGCTCTGCCTTTCGGCCGTGCCCCCAGAGCTGGTTGAGGCGGTCTGAGTCGGGGTAGCGGGCGTCCTGCCAGAGCGACCAGGCGCGGTCGAGGTCACCCGCGTGGGCGGCGATGACGGCCAGCATCACCTTCCCGGAGGACGCCGACTGGGTGTCGTTCCGGCGGCGCGCCGAGGCGAGCATCTCGTCGGCGTAGGCCTGGGTGACGTCGGTGCGGTCCCCGCCGTGGATCATGAACTCGTAGGAGAACAGGACGGTGAGGCACTCCTCCACCCGCCGGCCGTAGCCGATGCGCCGGTGGAGCGCGATCGCGGCCCGGGCGTGCTCGTAGCCATCTACGAAGCGCGCCACGCCGAAGAGGTAGATGCTGAACATCATGTCGGCGTAGCCGATGGCGTCGGGGTCTCCGGAGGCGGTGGCGACGGCGATGGCCCGGCGGCCGTACCGCTCGGCGAGGGTGTGCAAGGGGAGGGCGCCACAGACGAGGGAGAGACCGGCGTAGCCGATGGCGCGCGTGCCGCTCGGAGGGAGCCGCTCGGTGAGGTTCGCGCCGGCCACCGTGCCGTACACGAGCGCCCACACGTCCCCCTTCCAGAAGCCGGTGGTGCTGACGAGCCCGTGCGCGAGCGCGGCCTCGCGCACCGTCGCGGCCTCGGCCGGTTCGGGGAACGCGCGTAGCTGGCGGAGCTGGTAGCGGGCCTGGGCCACGGCGGCGGTGAACAGGCGCCACGCGCGGGCGGCCGCGCTGGACGGCAGGGGATGCCCGAGGACGGCGAGGGCCTCCTCGCTGCGCGCGCGGCAGGCGGCGAGGTCTCCGAGCTGGAGCCGTGCGTCGCCGAGGCGGCGGAGCCAACCGCCCTTCCGGTCGGCGGCCACGCTGTCCCCACCGAGGGTGAGCGCGCGCTCGTAGAAGCCGACGGCCTCGGCGTTGGCCCAGGCGGCGTGCGCCTGATCGGCGGCGCGCTCGAGGGCGGTGACGGCGCGCTCGGTGTCGCCGGCGCGGGTCCAGTGCTCGGCAAGGACGCCGAAGTAGGGAGCGAGCGCGGACGCGTGAAGACGCTCGAGCTCCAGGGCGACGGCGCGGTGGAGGGTCTTGCGCTGGGCGAGCAGGAGCAGCCCGTAAGCGGCCTCCTGCACCACCCGGTGCCGGAAGCGCCAGGCGCCGGGCTCCGCGGGGTCCACCACGGCGAGGTCCGCCTCGCGGAGCTGGTCGAGGTGGAGAGCGAGCGTGTCGCGGTCGGGCAGCGCGGGGTGGACGGCGGCGAGCAGCGCGATCTGGAACGATGCGCCCGCGATGCTCGCGGCCTTGAGCGTGGTCTGGACGGCGGCGGGGAGCCGGTCGATGCGGCTGGTGACGATGCCCTCGAGGCTGGTCGGGAGGCCCTGGAGGGCGTCCTGGGCGCCGAGGAGGCGCGCCACGCCGCCGCCCGAGCTCACATGCCCGCCCTCGCGGAGCGCGAGCACGATCTCCTCGGCGTAGAAGGGGTTGCCCTGGGCGCGCGCGTCCACCGCGCCGAGCAGGCCGTCGTCCACGTCGGGGGCGCCGAGGCGCGCGGCGAGGACCGTACGGAGGTCCGAGGCGTCCATGGGGGCGAGGGGCTGGACGCGCGCTGCGGGCTCCATTGCGCGGAGCGGCTCCGCTTCCGTTGGGCGTGTCGCGACGACGAGTGCGAGGGGAGGCGTGTCCACGCAGATGCGTTGGAGCACGAGCCAGGAGGCGGAGTCGAGCCAGTGGGCGTCGTCGATCGCGAGGACCAGGGGGGCGCCGCGCCCGACGGCGCCGCAGAGCTCGACGAAGAGGCGCGCGGTGGACTCGGCGCGCGCCGCGCCGACGAGCGCGCGGGTCGTGGGGGTCTCGGCGAGGGGCTCCCGCAGCATGGGTGAGAGGAGGGGCGCGAGCGTCGGGTCGAGCCCGAGCCCTTCGAGGCGGTCGGCGGCGTCCGCTTCACCGAGGAGGGCGGCGAGCACGGGGCGGAGCGCGAAGTACGACGTCGTGGTCTCGAGGGCGTCGCCCCAGCCGGCGACCCAGCGCGCGCCCCGGTCGGCGGCGGTGTCCGCGAGCTGGCGCAGGAGCGCCGACTTGCCCATGCCCGCGTCGCCGAGGAGCACGAGCGTGCCGCCCCGCCCGGTGCGGACGCCCTCCAACAGGCCCGCGAACGCGTCTCGCTCAGGTTGGCGGCCGATCAGGGCGTGGGCCGCCCGCGCAGGTCGGGCGCGGCCCGCGAGGGGAGTCCGCGCGCTCACCGGCGCCTCCCGGCCCTTGACCACGCGGGTGCGGGCCTCGCCGAATTCGACGCGCCCCCCCGCCTCGCGCACGGTGATCTCGTCGCACAAGACCCCGTCCGCGCCGGCCGCCCCCATCAGCCGGGCCGACAGGTTCACGACCGCGCCGAGCACGCCGTACTCCCGACGCAGGCTGGAGCCCCGCAGGCCGCAGAACACGCGTCCGGTCGCGACGCCGATCCGGGCGTCCACCCCGAGGGCCGCGAGGGACTCCCGAAGGCGAAGCGCCGCGAGCGCGCCGCGCGCGGCGTCGTCCTCGTGCGTCGAGCCCGGCAGGCCCCAGGCGGCGAGGACCATCGCGCCCTTCTCGTCCACCGCCGCCTGCAGGACCGCGCCGTCCGTGCTGTGGACCGAGGTCTGCACCGCACGCGCCGCCTCCTGCACCTGCGCGAGCGAGACGTCCCCCTGCAAGAGGGCGTCGAGCCCCACGAACGCGACGGTCGTCCGCCGCATCTCGGCGATCCACCCCGCGGAGCCGCCCTCGAGGCGGTCAACCAGGGGGGCCGCGAGGAACATCGTCAGCGCGGCGGGCGAGGCCGCCGGTGCCGGCGGCGCGGGCGCAGGTGGGGCGCGTTGGGCCTCCGCGCGGTCGAGGCGGAGGCGCACCGAGCGTGCGCCGTCGGGGTCGGCCTCGGCGAGCGTCGTGATCGGCGCCCAGCTCGGGGTCCCGCGCGCGCGCGTCCCGACGCGGATCTCGCCCGGCGCCGTCTCGGCGAGCACGCCGCGCAGCTCCGCGAACACGTCGCCGCGGACCATCTGCACCCACTGCCCGCGCTCGCCGCCGACGATGCTCTCCACCACCTCGCCCGTGCCCACCCCCATACGGAGGCGGAGCGGCTCGCCGTCCGGAACACGCACCGCGCCCGGCAGGGCGAGGGCGCAGGCCGCCGCGCGCGCGAGGCCGTCGCCTTCGGCGCCTCCGCCCGGCCACGCCGCGATCACGGCGTCGCCCGCGAAGCCCACCACGTCCCCGCCGTGGGCCAGGATGCCGTCCACCACGGGGGCGAGGCAGGCGTCGATGCGGCGCGCCAGCTCCTCGGGGCCCGCGTTACCGATGGTCTGACCAAGATTCTCCGCGAGGATGGAGAACCCGACCACGTCGGCGATGAGCACGGCGGCGTCACGTCGATGTTCGATGGCGTGGGCCGGCGCCCCGTGCGTGGCGAGGTGCTCGACCAGCCGCGCCGGCAGGAAGCTGCGGAGCTCAGCACCAGCCATGACGTGCGAGTGTACGACATTCACGCGGTCCCCGCGCCGGGCGGGGAGGAGGGCGCCGGCGTCCGCGCCGGCGGTTCCGCGGCCGCTACGTGGGCCCGATCCCGCAGGACGGCGCGCTCGCGGGGCGCGTCGAGGCGCGGCGCAACTGGCGCACGCGGATGGAGGGGCGCTGGTGGAGAGACGCTGACCCCGTGCGGCTCCTCGCGGCGTTGGAGCGGCTCGCCGCGTGCAACGGGTGCGACGCGGTCACGACGCCGCCGGTGCCCTCTGCTCCGCCCGGCTGAGCCCCGGGGCCCCCCAACGGCCCCGCGAGGCCCCCGAGGACACGAAAAGACACGTCAAGAGCTGTACCCCGCTCTTGTAGGCAGGAGCCTAATTCTGGGCGAACGAAGCTACGCAGGGGTGCGTAATTTCTTTCGCATCGCGCTTCCCATCCCCAGGTCGCATTGCTAAGGTCGCGGTCCCCGAGCGGGAAAGGCGGAGGAAGAGCGATTTGACCTTGGCGATTCTCACAGCGATGACGGCATTGGCGGCCGAATATGGCCCGTCGCTCGAAGGCGAGCTGCTCGCCACCGAGATGTCGGCTATCGACGATACGGCAGCTCGTACGGGCTGTTCGGACCAGTATCTCCAGGACGGTCTCCACCTCCCCGATCTCCCCCTCTTCTACGTGCGCGCCCAGCCCGACACGAGCTGGGGCTCCGCCGAAATGGTCGATCTGCTGGTGGACGCTGGCCGGCACATGAGCTGGCTCCTCCCGCAGGCCAGCCCCTTCGTGATCGGGGACATCGCCCGCCAGCGCGGCGGCTACCTCGCCGGGCACCTCTCGCACCGCGGCGGCATCGACGCCGACGTGGGGATCTACAAAAAGGGCGCCTGGCAGGCCGCGCGCAGCTTCACGCGCCTCGCTCCCTCCGAGCTCGACGTCGAAGCGACGTGGACGCTGATCACGACCATGCTCGGCACGGGCAACGTCGACTTCATCCTGCTCGACCGCAAGCACATCGACCGCCTGCACGCCTACGTGCTCAGCGCCGGCCTCCTCACGGAAGAGGAGGCCGCGCGCATCTTCCCGGTCGAGGGCACCCGCGCCGTCTGGGAGAACACCGGCATCCTGCGCCACGCCCCCCACCACGAGGACCACCTGCACGTGCGGGTGCTCTGCTCGGACGGCAGCCGGGCCCAGTAGCGCTCGGGCGCCCGCCCCCGGCCCCGCGCGCATGGTAGCGTTCGCGCTGACGGAGGCCTCCCCATGCTGTTCCTCATCGCGGTCGCGGGCGCGACCGAGCTGCGCGTCGACACGAACACGACCGACACCTACGACGACGCCGATCAGGTCGCGTGGCTCGAGTACCCCGAGTGCGCCATCACCGTGCTCCAGGCCAACGCGGCGGACCTCCCCCTCGCGGTGGACTACGTCTACGTGTTCCTGGGCACCAACACCGGCAATCAGGACGGAGAGGACACGCTCGCCGAGGTCGGCATCCAGATCCTCGCGGACGGCGAGACGCCGAACCAGACCCACATGGAGTGGGGCCCCGAGGCCTTCAACCTCACCGTCTCCTCCGATCGCCTCGCCGAGCTCCCCCTCGTGGATGAGGAGAACGGCCTGTTCGCCCTCGACTACACCGAGGGCCGCATCGCCGTGTGGGTCTGCCCGCCCGACCCCGAGACCGGCAGCTCGTGGCCGCGCACCAGCGAGCGCGACACCTCTGGCGTCGTCATCGACACCGACTCGCCCAGCGCCGGCAACTACCTGCTCTACCAGGGGGACGTTCAGCCGCTCTCCGATTTTGTTCGGGGAAGCTGGATCATCCGCGCATCCGCGGGTGCGGTCGAGGGGGACGCCGACACCGACACCGACGCCGACACCGACGCCGACACGGACAGCGACACCGACACGGACGGCGTGGTCGTCGCCTCCGTCACCCCGGCGAGCGCCGCCGCGGGCGAGGCCGTCTCCATCGCCATCCTCGGCGAGGGCTTCCAGGACGGCGCCACCGTGTTCATCGGCGGGCTCGCGGCCTCGGGCGTGCAGGTCTCGGGCGACACCGCCATCTCCGCCACCTCGCCGAGCGCGCTCCCCGCGGGCACGCACGATGTCGTCGTGAACAACCCCGACGGCAGCTCGGACACCCTCGAGGGAGCCTTCACGGTCAGCGGCGGCTGCGGCTGCCAGAGCGGCGTCGGCGGCGTGGGCGCGGGCCTCGGCGGCCTGCTCCTCGCGCTCGGCCTCGCGCGGCGGCGTCGGTAGGAGCCCGTAGCGGCGCCGTCGCGATCCCTCGCGGCGGGCCCCCACGCCCCCGTCAGGCCCCGATCTCCCCCATCTGGAGCGCCATCTCCTCGAGCTTCTTGATGCGGTCGCGAAGCTCGGCCGCACGCTCGAAGTCGAGCTGCGCCGCGGCGCCCTTCATCTCGGCGCGGAGCCGCTTGATCTGGCCGGGGATGGCCTCGACCGTGACGCCGGGGAGCGTCGCGAGCTCCTTGGCGTCTTTCGGGACCTTGACGTAGTCGGCGTCGAGGAGGGCCGCGAGCGGGCTGTCCATGTTCTTGATGATGGTCATCGGCGTGATGCCGTGCTCGAGGTTGAACGCGATCTGTTTGGTGCGGCGCCGGCTCGTCTCGTTCATGGCGAGCTCCATGCTCTCCGTGACGCGGTCGGCGTAGAGGATCACGCGCCCCTCGACGTTGCGGGCGGCGCGGCCGATGGTCTGGATGAGGGATGTGCCGCTCCGCAGGAAGCCCTCCTTGTCGGCGTCGAGCACGGCGACGAGCGCCACCTCGGGGAGGTCGAGGCCCTCGCGCAGAAGGTTGATGCCGACGAGGATGTCGAATTCGCCGAGGCGCAGCTCGCGGAGGATCTGCATGCGCTCCAACGTGTCGATGTCGGAGTGCAGGTACTTCACCTTGAGGCCGAGCTCCTGGTAGTAGTCGGTCAATTCCTGCGCCATGCGCTTGGTGAGCGTCGTGACGAGGACGCGGTGGCCGCGGCCGACGGCGTCCCGAAGCTCGCCCAGAAGGTCGTCGACTTGCGACGCGGCGGGGCGGACCTCGATGAGGGGGTCGAGCAGGCCGGTGGGGCGGATGACCTGCTCGGCGACGACGCCGACGGCCTCCTCCAGCTCCCACTTGGCGGGCGTGGCCGACACGTAGATCGCGTGTTTGACGTGCTGGTAGAACTCCTCGAACATGAGCGGCCGGTTGTCGAGGGCGCTCGGGAGGCGGAAGCCGTACTTGACGAGGGTCTCCTTCCGGGCGCGATCCCCCTTGTACATGCTGCCGATCTGCGGGATGGTGACGTGGCTCTCGTCCACCACGAGGAGCCAGTCGCCGCGGAAGTACTCCAGGAGCGTGGGCGGCGGGAGGCCGCCGGGCCGCTGGGTGAGATGGCGGCTGTAGTTCTCGATGCCGTTGCAGAAGCCGAGCTGCTCGATCATCTCGAGGTCGAAGACGGTGCGCTGCTCGAGCCGCTGGGCCTCCAACAGGAGGCCGCGGCTGCGGAATTCTTCGAGACGCTCCTGGAGCTCGGTGCGGATCGTGTCGATCGCGCGCTGCATCTTCTCCTTGGGCGTGACGTAGTGGCTCGCCGGGTAGATGCAGATCTTGTCGAGCTTCTCGAGCTTGACGCCGCGGAGCGGGTCGAACTCGGACAGGGCCTCGACCTCGTCCCCGAAGAGCTCGATGCGGAGGGCCTTCTCGGACTCGTGGGCGGGGACGATCTCGATCACGTCCCCCCGCGCGCGGAAGGTGCCGCGGTGGAGATCCTGCTCGTTCCGTTGGTATTGGAGCTCGACGAGGCGCGCCAACAGTTGGCGACGCGGGATCACGTCCCCCACCTCGATGGGGATCACCATGTCGTCGTAGGCTTCGGGTGATCCGAGGCCGTAGATGCACGAGACGGAGGCGACGATGATCACGTCCTTCCGCTCCAACAAGCTGCGCGTGGCGGAGTGCCGCAGCTTGTCGATGTGCTCGTTGATGAGGCTGTCCTTCTCGATGTAGGTGTCGGAGGAGGGGACGTAGGCCTCAGGCTGATAATAGTCGAAGTAGCTGACGAAGTACTCGACCGCGTTGTCGGGGAAGAGCTGCTTCATCTCGCCGAAGAGCTGGGCGGCGAGGGTCTTGTTGTGCGCCATGAGCAACGTGGGGCGTTGGTAGGCCTGGATCACGTTGGCGATGGTGAAGGTCTTGCCCGTGCCCGTGGCGCCAAGGAGCACCTGATGCGGCAGCCCCGCCTGGAGCCCCCCCACGAGCTGCGCGATGGCGGTCGGCTGGTCGCCGGCGGGCTTCATGTCGGTGGCGAGGCGGAAGGGGGGCATCGGTCCTCGGGGCGGGGCGCGGGCCCCACCCCCTAACCCGCGGTGTACGGGCGTTCAGTGCCAGCTCAACGGGCGGCCACCTGATCGCGCGCATCCGGCTTCGACTGCCGCCACGCGCGCAGCCGCTTCCCCTGTTCGTTCCGGGTCTCTCCGCCGAAGCGCCACGCGAGGTCCACCGTGTTCATCAGCCACGCCCCCGGCACCGAGGAGATGCCGGCGCCCAGGCGGAGATCCACGTTGCGCCAGGAGAACTGCCACGCGAGGCTGGCCGTGTAGCTGTCGCCGAAGGGCAGGAAGCCGGTGTCCTCTTGGACGAAGCGCTCCGCGTAGTCGGGGACCTGGGTCCACGCCCACACCGCGGCCTGCCCCTGGAGCACGATGCTGTCCCGACGGTTCAGGCGTACGTCCGTCGCGAGCCGAACCGTGACCGCCTCCGCGCGGACCTCGTAGGCGAGCCGCTCTCCGAGGTAGGACAGGGTCGCGTCCGACGGCAGGTTTCCCTCCACGTAGGGGTCCACCTTGTCCGCGAGGGTCACCAGGTCCGGCTCGCCGACGGCGGCCGCGTAGAGCCAGGTGCCGCCTGCGTGGATCGACCAGTGCGGGTTCACGACGACCGACGCGGTCCCGCCGGCCACCACGTAGAGGGCGTTGACATCGTCCGTCCGCATCACCCCCATCGCGCCGTTGATCGCGCCGTCGAAGTGGGGGCCGATCTGCAGGAGGTTGGCCTTCAACGCGAGGTTCGGCATGCGGATGGCGTCGAAGACCGGCTGCGTGGAGACCTGGAGCCCCGGGAGGAGGCTGATGCCGACGCCGCCCAGGCCGACGCGCACCTCGCCCCAATCGAGGGTGTAGGCGGTGAAGTCGGTCTGGCCGCGCGGGTTGGGCGGGAGCTGGTGCCACTTCGGCCGGGAGCCGTCGGCGGGGAGCGACGCGACGATGGCGGCCTGCTCTTCGGCCTTTCGAGCCTGGACCTCCGCGCGCGCCGCGGCCTTGGCTTCGGCGGCGGAAGTGGTGGAAGAAGCCGGAGGACTGGCTGCGAGGGCGGCGGTGAACAGGAGCGTGAGCATGCTCAATTCGTCGGACGCGCGCGCCGTCGGCTGTAGCAAACGGCCGAAAAGGATCGCGGGCGGCTAAGATCCCGTCATGCGTCTCCTCCCGCTCCTGCTCCTCGCAACGGTCGCCTGCACCCCGCTCGACACGAGCTTCCAGAAGCCCGACACCGACGAGCCCGTGGACACCGGCGGGGACGACACCGACACCACCCCGGTCGACACCGCCGACACCGACGGAGACCTCGACGACGACGGCTTCACCCCCGAAGAGGGCGACTGTGACGACGCCGACGTGCGCGTCGCCCCCGGCCGCTCCGAGGACGACAACGACAAGAAGGACAACGACTGTGACGGCCGCACCGACGAGGAGTGGTCGGGCCTCAGTGTCGGCCGCGTGGACGACGACGGCGTCGGCTCCATCATCGTCGTCGACACCATCGGCCGCGAGGACGACACCATCCGCCTCTCGTCGGGCTGCTACCCCCTCTGGCTCGACCACCTCGGGGACGGCTACGTCGTCAACGCGGACTACGCCTCCGTCGCCACGGTGGACGCCAGCGGGGCCTGCACGCCCATCGCCGACTTCTCCGACACCGAGGTGTACGAGTACGGCGTGTGGGGCATCGCCACGCAGATCGACGGCACCGTGCTCGCCGTCACCCTCGGCACCCTCGAGAGCATCGCGACCGACGGCACGATGACCACCCTCGCCACCTGGACCCTCGACTTCGAGGACCCCGCCGCCCACGAGTTCGCCGCCAACGGCGTCGCGGTCGACCCCGCCACCGGAGAGGTCGGCCTCTTCGACTACTTCGGCGGCTTCGGCACCTGGACGCCGGCCGGCGGGCTCGTCGTCCACAAGAAGGGCGACTACGAGAACCCCACGCTCTACACCACCTCTGGCGCGCACCGCGACGGCGGCGGCTGGTACACCCAGGGCACGGACGCCATGACCGGCGCCGCCGGGATCTACCGCTTCGACCTCGAGGCCGGCGACTGGTCCCTCGAGGAGTCCTGGGACGCCAGCTCCGACTGGTCGCCGCAGCAGGTCGCCATCGACGGGGACTCGGGGGACTGGTACGTCACCGCCAACGTGGGCGGCATCTTCCCAACGGTCTTCCGCATCGTGGAGGGATCGGGCTACTCCGCCGACTTCTACCGCATCAAGACCGACTACGCGGGTGACTTCTACGGCATCGCCACCAACTACACCTACGGTGGATGACCCGGGCTTCCCGCTCTGGGAAGGCTCCGTCGGCCTCCGGCCCTTCCACGCCCACGAGGCCGAGGCCTTCGCCGCCGCCGTCCTCGAGTCCATCGCGGCGCTCGCCCCGTGGATGCCCTGGGCCACGCCCGACTACACCCTCGACCAGGCGCAGGCCTGGATCGACGACACGCGCGAGGCCTTCGAGGCCGACTCCAAGCACGAGTTCGCCATCGTGGACCGCGCCGACCGCCTCCTCGGCGGCTGCGGCCTGAACCTGCGGAGCGACCTGCACCGCACGGTCAACCTCGGCTACTGGGTGCGCGCCTCCGCCGCGGGGGCGGGCGTCGCCACCGCCGCCGCGCGCCGCGCCGCCCGCTTCGGCTTCGAGGTCCTCGGGCTCCAGCGCATCGAGATCCTCGTGGTCGTCGGCAACGTCGGCAGCCTCCGCGTCGCCGAGAAGCTCGGGGCGCGGCGCGAGGGCGTGCTCCGCAACCGCCTCCGCCTCTACGATCGGCCCCACGACGCGGTCATGCACGCCCTGGTCCCCGAGGACCTCGGGCTCCGCACCCGCTGACCGCGCCCCGCCGCTGCGACAGCCGCGCCCCAGCGCCGCCGGGATCCGCGCGCCCCACCGCGCATCGCCGGGCCCCACGATCCCGTCGCCGCCGCGCCGGGCGGCGTGGTACACCGCTTGCTGTGCGCGTGTACCTCATGAGCCTCCGCGGCCAGTCCACCGTCGAGCCGATGCTCGCCCTCACCGGGGTGCTGCTCGCGCTCGTCGTCTTCGGCTACGTTCGCCACGACCTCTTCCAGCAGCTCGTGATCCGCATCGCCGAGTGGGTCGCGACCCTCGTGGAGATCCCATGACCCGCAATCGCCGCGGCCAGTCCTTCGTCGAGTACATGCTCGGCATCTCGGTCCTCGCCATCGGGCTCGCCGCCGGCTTCACCGCCTTCGGCGAGGGCGTGCGCGACGTGTTCCACAACGTCCGCACCACCGTCCAGATGCCCTACCCGTGAGCGCCGCCCGCTGATGCCGTTCGGCATGCCCGCGCTCGGCCCGCCGGACGTCGTGCTCGCCGTGCTCCTCGTCGGCGCCATGTGGACCGACTGGAAGACCGGCAAGATCAAGAACGTCCTCACCTTCCCCGTCATGGTGACGGGCGTCCTGATGGCGCCCCTGTTCGCCCCCCACTTCTACGACGGCGCCCTCGGCCTCCTCGCGGCCTTCGCGGCGGGCGTCGTGCTCTGGAAGTTCGGCGGCGCCTACCACCCGGGGGACGTAAAACTCGTCATGGCCGCGGGCGCCCTCGTCGGGCCGGAGATGATCCTCCGGGCGATCCTGCTCGGGCTCCTGATCAACTTCCCCGTCGCCATCGCCGTGCTGCTCGCGAAGGGGCGGATGCAAAACTTCTTCCGCTTCTGGCTCAAGAACGAGCGCGAGGTCACCACCAAGATGATCTTCGCCCTGGTCATCTCCGCCGGCGTCGTGGCCGCGCGCTTCCAGCCCTGGCCCAACCTGTGGGGGTCCCCGTGACGACACCGCTCGCCCGCCGCGGCCAGGCCAGCACCGAGTACCTGCTCCTCATCAGCGTCCTCGCCGTGGGGCTCGCGCTCGCGGCGTACGCGTTCATCCCTGGCTTCCAGCAGGGCATCCAGGCCCTCGGCGACGACTCCACGACCCTCATCGGCGCCGGCGCCGCGAACGGAAGCGGCAACACGCGGTAGCCCCGCGGACACGCCCCCCGCCACGTCCCCGCCCGAGTTGTCGTAGAATCGTCGTCCCCGTCCCTCCTGTGATCGGTTCGAGGCCCGTGTGAAGAACCCCCGCGCGTTCCTGTTCGCCCTCGTGGTCGCCTTCGTCGCGACCTTCGCGCAGTGCCGCTACGTGGCCCAGCGCGAGACGGACCTGCTCTACGAGACCGCCCCGCAAAAAACGCTCGTCGCCACGCGCGACATCCTCGACAACGTGCGCCTCGACGAGACCATGGTCGAGGTGGTCGACGTTCCGCGCCACTGGCAGCAGCCGAAGGCGCTCGCCTCCGTCGACCAGATCCGGGATCAGATCAGCGCCGTCCCCATCCTCGCGGGCGAACAGATCGTCGCCACCAAGCTCGTCACGGCGGACGAGGCGGGCCTTGCCCTCTACGTACCGAAGGGCCTCCGCGCCATCTCCCTCGAGGTGTCGGTCTTCAACGCCGTCGGCGGCCACATCAAGCCCGGCAACCACGTCGACGTCATCGGCACCTTCGACTTCGGCAGCGCCGACAAGTCCGACATGCGGACCGTCACCGTCATGCAGGACGTGTGGGTGCTCTCCGTGGTCGACGACATCGGCCGCCCCACCACCCGCGACATCGTGACCATGCCGGAAGAGGGCCAGCCCGTCGAGAAGCGCGACCCCGCGCCCTCCGAGCTCCTCAACAACAGCGCCACCATCACGGTCGCCGTGCGCCCCGCCGAGGCCCAGAAGCTCGTGCTCGCCCAGCAGATCGGGGACCTCACGGTCAGCCTCCGCTCCCTCTGGGAGACGCCCGAGCCGGTCGCCCTCGACCACGCGACCGTCGCCTCGACCCTCGGCCTCGTCCAGCAGGTGCGGTACCGCCAGGGGCCCCGCTACCGCGTCATCGAAGGGGGTGGATTTTGAGCCGCGTCGTCACCGCCGGGCTCCGGCGCCTCCTCGTCGGGCTCGCGCTCGTCTCGCCCCTCGCCCTCCTCGCGCCGCCGCTCGTGCCCGCTTCCGAGGCCGCCGAGGGCTCGCTCCCCGACCAGGTCATCGTCCTCAACACCCAGCAGGCGATCGACGTCCCGTACAGCTTCGGCGACGTGTCGGTCGGCTCCGGGGACATCGCCAAGGTCGTGCCGCTGCGCGAAGCCAAGCAGATCCTCATTGCCGGCCGTGAGATCGGGACCACCAACCTCATCATCTACAACACGCGCGGCGCCCGGGTGGACGAGGTCGAGATCACCGTCATCCCGGCCAACCTCGCCAAGGTCATGAAGAACGTCCAGGCCCTCCTCGACGACATCGAGGGCCTCTCGTTCAAGATCATGAACGATCGCGTATACATCCAGGGTGAGGTCAGCCTCGACGACGAGCTCGAGCGGGTCCAGGACCTCGACGAGCGCGAGCCGATGATCGAGTCGATGGTGACGCTGTCGCCCATCGCCCAGCGCCTCCTCGCCTCCCTCATCCAGAAGGAGATCGGCACCCCCGGCGTGAACGTCCGCCTCGTCGGCAAGAAGATCATGCTCGAGGGCGTGATCCACTCGGAGATGGCGAGCAAGCGGGCCGAGGCCATCGCGCGCGCCTACTACCCCGACGTCGTCAACGTCCTCGAGGTGCGCGAGGTCGACCGCATCCCCGGCCGCGCCGAGACCATCGTGATGGTCGTCCACTTCGTCGAGCTCACCAAGTCCCTGGTCACGTCCTGGGGAATCGAGTGGACGCCGCTCTCCGTCCAGGGCGGCCTCCAGTTCGACTTCCTCCACGACTTCTACGACGCCTCCGCCGCCGAGGGCACCGCGGCCGCCACCATCACCTCGCTCCTGCCGCGCCTCGAGCGCGCCCGCCGGAGCGGCTACGCGCGCGTCCTCGAGAACCCCACCGTCTCCGTGAAGAGCGGGGACACCGCCCACATCTTCTCCGGCCAGAAGGTGCCCTTCGTCTTCATCGAGAACGGCTCCCAGACCGTCATCTTCGAGGATGTCGGCATCACCCTCGATGTGACCCCCTATGCCCAGGGCTCCGAGGTCGACCTCAACATCAACGTCGAGGTCTCCTCCCTCGGCGAGGTCGGCACCAACGGATACCCGGCCATCGACACCTCCGAGATCACCACCTCGCAGTACGCCCGCGCCGGTGAGAGCATCGTCATCGGCGGCCTCCAGCGCGTGAGCGATCGCGTCGACTACAACCGCCTCCCGGAGAACTCCGCGACGCAGTCCGAGGGAATCTTCTCCTTGTACAACGCCAAGGACTACAAGAAGCAGAAGCAGCAGTTCCTGGTGTTCGTCACCCCGCAGATCCACGAGTCCTCCTCGACCGCCAACCGCGAGATCCAGGAGAAGTTCAACCTCCTCGAGGTCCGGCAGTAGATGGCTTCGGGATGCCGGGTGGTGGCGGTGGGCGGCGCGCGGGACGGCGTCGGTCGCACGACCTTCGCGGTCAACCTCGCGTTGTCCTTCCTCAAGGAGACCCGCGAGCGCGTGCTCCTCATCGAGCTCGACCGCACCGGCGCGGGCGACGGCGCCGCGCTCCTCGGCCTCACCGAGGTCCGCACGATCGCGGACTTCGCGCCCTACCTCGCCCAGCTCACGCCCGAGACCGTCGGCCCCTACATCGCGGCCCACCCCGCGGGCCTCGGCCTGCTCCCCCTCGCCGCCACGCCCGAGGCCGCCGACAAGGTCCCGTTGGACGCCGTAAAGCGCATGCTGGAGCTCTGTCTCCCGCTCGCCAGCTACATCGTGGTGGACTGCGGGGCCGGCGTCGATCCCTTCGGCGTCGCCGCCATGGAGAAGTCCAGCGGCATCTTCCTGGTCACGACGCCCGACTTCAACGTCCTCCAGGCCACGCGCCGGATGATCGACCAGCTCCAGCAGCTCCAGTTTCCCCAGCAGCTCGTCAAGGTCGTCGTCAACAAGCTCGACGCCGCCGGCCCCATCACGAAAGAGCTCGTGCTCGGCCGCCTGGGCCGCCCCGTGCTCGTGACGCTCCCGAAGGACGACACCCTCACCGCCACCCACGCCGCCCGCGGCACCCCCTTCGTGCTCGACGCCCCCCGCGAGAAGCTCACCCGCCACTATGACGAGCTCGCGCGCCAGCTCGTCGAGAAGGGCGTGCTCGACCAGCTCGGCGCCCTCGCGCGGCCCCAGGACGTCGGCGTCTCCGACGCGCGGCGCCAGGTCATCGCCGACGACAAGGCCAAGGAGGTCGCCGGCTGGATGAAGTCCCGCGGCGGCCGCGGCGGGGCCCGAAAAGGGGAGGTCGACGCCCGCACCTCCCTGAAGATGCTCATCCACAAGCGGCTCGTGGAGGTGTTGGATCTAAAACGCCTCGACCGCGAGTTGGGCGCAAACCAGGACCGTGACAAGGTGCTCCGCGAGCGCGCCGAGGCCGCCATCTCCCGCGTGTTGGACGAGGAGGGCGGCGCCATCACCGACCGCACCGACCGCCAGCGCATCGTCAAGGAGGTCCTCGACGAGGCCCTCGGCCTCGGCCCCCTCGAGGATCTCCTCGCCGACGACCGCGTGACAGAGGTCATGGTCAACGGCCGCGACAACGTCTTCGTCGAAATGGGCGGCAAGCTCACCAAGACCAGCCTCACCTTCACCGACGACCAACAGTTGTTGGCCGTCATCGAGCGCATCGTCCAGCCCCTCGGCCGCCGCGTGGACGAGAAGTCCCCCATGGTCGACGCCCGCTTGCCCGACGGAAGCCGTGTCAACGCCGTCATCCCGCCGCTCGCGATCGACGGCCCCTCCATCACCATCCGAAAGTTCGCGAAGGAGCCCTTCAAGGTCGCTGACCTCGTGAAGTTCGGCGCCTTCACCCCCGACCTCGCCGATCTCTTGCGCGCCTGTGTCGAGGCCCGCCTCAACATCCTCATCTCGGGCGGCACCGGCTCCGGAAAGACGACCCTCCTCAACGTCTTGTCCAGCTTCATCCCCCCGGACGAGCGCATCGTCACCGTCGAGGACGCCGCCGAGCTCCAACTGAAGCAGCCGCACGTCGTCCGCATGGAGTCGCGCCCGCCCAACATCGAGGGCATCGGCGAGGTCAAGATCCGCGACCTCGTGAAGAACTGCCTCCGCATGCGGCCCGACCGCATCGTCGTCGGCGAGTGTCGCGGCGCCGAGGCCCTCGACATGCTCCAGGCCATGAACACCGGCCACGACGGCTCCCTCACCACCGTCCACTCCAACTCCCCGCGCGACGCCATCTCCCGTTTGGAGACCCTCGTCATGTTTGCCGGCTTGGATCTGCCCAGCCGCGCCATCCGCGAGCAGATCGCCAGCGCCGTTCACATCATCGTCCAGACCACGCGCCTCTCCGACGGCTCCCGCAAGGTCATCTCCGTGGCCGAGGTGACCGGCATGGAGGCCAACACCATCACCCTCCAGGAGATCTACGCCTTCAAGCAGACCGGGTTGGACGCCAATAAGAAGGTCATGGGCTCCCACTCTCCCTCCGGTTTCGTTCCCAAGTTCGTCAGTAAGCTCGACGCCCTCGGCATCACCCTCCCGCGTGGCATCTTCGCTGCGCCGGTCGGTCACGGCGTGCCGGCGGCGGGCGGTGGCACCGCGCCTGGGCCCAATGCGGGCGGCGTCCCCGGCGGCCCCATCCCGCGCGGGCGCGCCTGATGCTCCCCCAGATCTGGGACTTGTTGACGGCGTTCCGCCTCGTCTTCGTGCTCGCGGGCGTGGCGGCGTGGCTCGCCGTCGGTTGGCTCGCCGCCCCCTGGTTCGGCGGCCGCTTCGAGGCGGCCACCTCCGGCTACGTCCGGTGGATGCAGGGCATGTTCGACCGCATGTTCCGCCAGGTCCCCGCCAGTTGGTGTGTCGCCTCCATCGTCGGGAGCGTGCTCCTCTTCGGCGCCGCCGGTTGGCTCCTGACCACCGGCATCCCCTACGAGCCGTGGGGCTACAACATCATCCGCGTCTTCGTCATCGGCGTGTTGGTCGTCGGCCCCTTCGGCCTGCCCACCGGCTACCAACTGCCCCGCTACGTCGTCGAGCTGATGTGGGAGCGCCGCATCGCCCAATTCGAGGACCAGCTCCTCGACGCCCTCGCCTTCATGTCCAACGGCCTCAAGTCCGGCCTCTCCCTCCTCCAGGCGATGGACATGGTGCGCGAGGAGCTGCCCGACCCGATCTCCCAGGAATTCGCGCTCATGCTCAACGAGCAGCGCCTGGGCGTGCCCCTCGAAGACGCCCTGTTGGCCCTCGAGAAGCGCATCGGCACCGAAGACATCCAAATCATCGTCACCTCCATCAACATCCTCCGCCAGTCCGGCGGCAACCTCTCCGAGACCTTCGACACCGTCGCCCACACCATCCGCGAGCGCAAGAAGGTCACCGGCCGCATCGCCAGCCTGACCGCCCAGGGTGTCGCCCAGGGCGTCATCATCGTCGCCATGCCCTTCGTGCTCGCCTTCATCCTCTGGGTCATGGACCCCCAGCTGATCTCCCGCCTGTGGACCACCTGGCTCGGCTGGATCTTCATCTTCGTCATGCTCACCCTCCAGGTGATCGGCGGCTGGATGATCAAGCGGATCGTCAAGGTTCAAGTTTAGGGGTTCGGTTGGGGCGGCGGTTGGATCGGTGGTGCGATCGCCGGTTGGGCGCCCCCGGCCGCCGGACCGGCCGGGGCGGGCGTGGTCTGGGGCCTTTGCAGGCGCGATGTGCCGGGCAACATCACGCTTGCGTG
>Ga0164294_10001100_pt1 | contig 25460 bp, 12 predicted proteins | sample GEODES005metaG_FD_111479 | JGI IMG/M metagenome (GOLD analysis project Ga0164294, IMG submission 111479) | Oligotrophic lake water microbial communities from Sparkling Lake, Wisconsin, USA - GEODES005 metaG | ecosystem: Environmental > Aquatic > Freshwater > Lake | place: USA: Sparkling Lake...
CCCCACCTGAACAACGCCTTCTTGCGCGTGCTGATCACCGAGCGCGATTCGGGCGTGGCCGCCACCGGCCAGCGCGGCCCCTTGGTCGTGACGCCACGCCAACTGCAGATCCTCAACCTCATCAAGGCTGGCAAGACCAATCACCAGATTGCCGAGATGCTGGGCTGCAGCCCCTGGACCATCAAGAACCACATCCAGGCCATCTTGCGCAAGCTGGGCTCCAACACCCGCACCCACGCGATCACCCGGGCGATGAGTCTGGGAGTTTTGACCGCAGACTGAGGGCAGGGCAGTTCAGCGCCCCAGCGTCTGAGCCGGCTGCAAGGCCAACGCGCCTGCACTTGGCACGTGTGCCACTGCCGCCTCACCGGTGCCCAGTGCCCACAGGCACTTCAAGATGACCTCGATGCGCGAGGTCAGCATGTGCGCGCCCAGCACGAACTCGTGCCTGCGTCGCGCTCCGGCCAATCCTTGTTCGTCCCAAAGTCGTGCGGCCAGCAACGCCCCGGCGCGAATGCTCGGCACATCGGCGGCGTCGATCTGCACGAAGCCCAGCGAGCGTTGATCGGCCGGCGTGATCACCTGATCCAGGTCAGCCACGCTGTCACGTACCAGCACCGGCACCTGACCGCACAGCAGCGCGTCGAACAAGCGGGTTGAAAGGTCTTTGTCGATGGGCAGGATCAAGGCGGCCTTGTGCTGCGCCCATTCCGCAAAGCGCTCTGACGGACTCAGCGAAAAGTAGCGCGAGCGGTCGTGCGGCTGCATCAGCAGCACGTCAAGTTCCGGCGCATTCTCTGCATGCAAGGCTTGCAGCAGCGGCGTGCGGCTGGCAGACGGGTAGGCCACGTAGTTCACAAGCAGGCGGTCGCTGCGCGGCCGAGTGGCTGCGGCCTCAAAGCCGTGCATCGCTTGCTCGCGCGTCCACTGCGCCGAGCAGGCCGCCACGTGCGCGCCATAGGGCGCCAGCGGATTGAGCAGCCCCGCGGCCGCATAGGCATGGCTTGCAAAAACGAAGTCCGACGCCAGCGCGGTGCGCAGGTTGGACATCTGCGCGAGATGGTTGTCCCAGAACCAGGTGGCCACCATGCACTGAGGTCCCAGTTGCTGATGCGCCGACCACAGCTGCGGCGACAGGTCGCTGCCATGGGCGGTGCAGATCAGCAGATCCACCGGATGCGTGTCGTGCTCGGAGTGGCACGAAAAAGATCCGACCTTCAGCTGAGCAAGTTCGTGCGCGAACTCGGGCTGAAAGTAGTTCAGCCCCTGGTTCTCGTGCGACGGCACGAATAAAAAAGTGCTGTGTCGACTGGTGACTTGCCTTGCCCACTGGGTGGCGCGCTCGGCGCGTTCGGCGATCAGCATGCGGCGGGCTCTCCAGTGGCGTCAGACCTTGAATTCTTGCGGCGTTTGGTGACGAAACGCCGCGTGCGGCCCGCCATGGCCAGCGCCCGGCGCACTACGCCCGCCCGCAGCGGGCTAGCCACTTCGGACTAGTTTCCATTTCGTTTGCTTCTTGGTGGCGTCATGGCACCAATTCAACATCCGCACATCACTGGTTTGGTGATGTTTTGCAAGAGTCGTGGTTCCAGTTTGGAACCGTTCATTAACCTGTTGAATTGGAGGTTCCACTGTGGATGTAGATCTGTTCATCAAAAAAATGCCGAGCGTGATCAAGGAATTGATCGGCCGTGAGGCATTCGAAAACCGCCGGTCGGTCAACCAGGAAGCGATTTCGCTTTTGGAAGAAGCACTGGTGGCTCGTGTCGGCGCAAGCGGCAACAAGCGCAAGCGCATCGAGGCCTATCTCGAAGGCCACGCAGACACCAACCCCGCGGCGACGCCGGCTGACCCTTCGGTCATGCCAGTGCCACCGACGTCGTTGATGTCATGACACACACCGCCGCAAGGCGGCCGGCGGCCCTTCGGGGTCGCCCGCCCGAATTTCCTGATGCGCTGCGCCACAGCAGCTGCACGCCCCTGTTCGACCACGGCGCCATCGCCGCTGTGGTGAACGACTGAATGCCAGAGGTCTCCATGAAGCTCAAGATCCTCGCCCTCATTGCCGCTGCCGCCTTGTCGTGGTGCGGCGCGGCTCAGGCCTCGATGGTCTCGACGTCTGACTACCACTTCGAAGGCCCGACCCGCTCCACGGTGTTGTTTCCAGTGGACTTGTTCGACGCCGGCATGGGCCAGCTGCAAAGCGTCGAGTTGACGCTCGATGCGCGTGCCATCGGCACGGCCTCTTTGAGCCTTGGCAGCTTGCTGCCGCTGATCGACCCGCGCCTTGCAGTGATCGACGTGACGGACCGCTACGGGTGGGCCACCACCATCACCCCCGTCACCGGTTCTAGCGATTTCGACATCCACATGTCAAAGCGGATCGACACCGCCCAGGGCATGGCGCTGTTTCTGGGCGACGAGACCGCCAGCGTCACCGGGCTGTTTCGCTTGAACGGCACGCCCAACAAGGCGGTCTCGCTGGCCGGCTTCGACTTCAAGGTGAGCTACAGCTATTCAGGCGTCACACCTGATGTGTCTGCCGTGCCGGTGCCGGCCTCGGCCTGGTTGATGGGCTCGGGCGTGCTGGCCATGGGTGCCTTCATGCGCCGCCGCCGCGGTGATCGCGCTGCGCTCGCCGTCTGAATCTGAATTTGTTCCCCAAGGAGAACCCCATGTCCTCTGTGAAAAAAATCCTGATCGCCTCAGCCGCTGCCGTGGCGCTGTGCGCACCCGCGCTGTGCTCGGCGGTGACCGTCTCCGGCGGCAGCACCACCGGCCTGGGCAGCTTTCTCAGCCGCCTTGTCTCGCAATTGCCCCCGCAGCAAACCATCACGCCATCCGGCGGCAGCGGCAGCAGCTCGGGCGGCTTGATCCTTGAAGTCAACCCGTCAACGGGCAACCCGCTGGCGCAAAGCGCTGCCGATGCCGCGCTGTGGAATCTGGTGTCGGCGGCCAAGTCGCAAAACAGCGGCAAGCCAATCGAGACCCTGAGCGCCGGTCTGGTCACCACATCGACACCGCTGGTCTTCACACCCAGCGTCGCGCCGTCGCCGGTGCCGCTGCCGGGTGTGACTTGGCTGTTCGTGCTGGGTGTTCTGGGCATGGCCGGCTCGCGGTTGACCACGCCGCGCGGTGAAAACCCCGGCCGTCAGGCCACCCGCAAGCCAGCCATCACTGATCCCGGACTGGCTACTTCGGGCTATTCCATGCCTTGGTAGCTTAGTGGTGCCGTCATGACGCCACGGCAACATCCCTTCATCGCCAACAAGGTTCTGTTTAACAAGTCTTCCCTCTCTTCCGTGGTGCCAGTGCCGCGGAGTGTTCATCCCCCAGGCTCTTCCAAAGCCCATTTTTCGCAAACCCTCTGAAAGGAAATTCCCATGAAATTCAATCTCAAGATGATCGCTGTCGCTGCGGCGATGGTGTCGGCTGGTGTCGCCAATGCGGCCCCGACCACGGCTACCACCAACAATGGCAGCTTGGTGATCGGTGCTTTCAACGTCACGACCAACGCTTGGTACCTGCGCGACACGGGCGTTTTGCTCAACAGCTTCCTGCCCAGCAGCGTGACCACCTTGGCTGCCGACGGTGGTGGTTCCGCTGTCACCGGCGATAAGACGCCAAACGCAGGTCTCACGCTGACCAAGGCAAGCGCCGGATACACCAACTTTGGTGACGCCAGTTTCAGCACCTGGCTAACGGGTCAGACGCAATCCGACGTTCGCTGGTTCGTGAGCGCGGTTGACGACACGTCCGCCGGCACCAACGCCAGCCCCACGAGCCGCAGGCGTTTCGTCACTGCAGGCACCGCCCTCACGCCCACCAACAGCCAACTTACTGGCTACATTGCTTCCGGCAACGCAGGCGGCCTTGGCGGTTTTTACGCATCGGGCACGAACGGCGCTGTGTCATCAACCGGCACCGGTGCACCCAGCGCTTTCAACACCAATTTCGGTCTGGTCGCTGACAACAGCTTCTTGGCATCGCTCGGCGACAGCGTTGATCTTTTCTACGTTGTGCGTTCGGCCCAAACCGGCAGCGATACCATTGCCGCTACCACCACGCAATTTGGCAACGCCACTGGCTTTGCCAAGGTGAGCCTGGGCGCCGATGGCGACTTCACCTACGCCCTGGCTGGTCCTTCGGTGTCGGCCGTTCCTGTGCCAGCTGCGGCTTGGCTGTTCGGCTCGGGCCTGCTGTCGTTCGGCGCCTTCGTGCGTCGCCGCACTGCCAAGTAATTGGCAGCGTTGCGCCGCAAGCGCGGCCGGGGCTTCACCTACCTCGGCCTGATGTTCCTCATCGCACTCATGGGGATGGCGGCAGCCATGGCCAGTGCGGTGTGGAGCACCACGCAGAGGCGCGACAACGAGCGTGAGCTCGTTTTTGCGGGCCGTCAGTTTGCAGCCGCCATCGAGCGGTATCACAAGCGGTCTACCGATGCGGCCCGTCTGTACCCACGCAGTCTTCAAGAGCTTGTCCTTGACGACCGCGGGGGTCAGGTTCATCACCATCTGCGTCGCATTTTTGTCGATCCGCTCACCGGCAGCCGCCAGTGGGGCCTGATCCAGCTGCCCGACGGCGGGATCATCGGCATTCATAGCCTGTCCGAGCGCGCGCCCTTCGAGCGCGGCTTCGTGATGGCAGATTTTCCTGTGCCCAAGGAAAGCCGTTCCTATCAAGACTGGCAATTCGTTGCGCCGAGCGCGATGCCACTGGCCATGCAAGCGGGTCTGGTGCGTTTGGCCGATGGTTCGGCGGCCGTACCGGTGAACGCGCCAGCACAGACCGTTGAGCAGCCTTTGTCACCCGCGCAGCCCACACCTGCCGCACCACCCACCACGGCAGAGGCGCCGCCCGCCACGCCCGCGCCAGCCGGCAACGACGTTTCCAGCAAGGGCGAACTCATCTGCTTCGTTGACAACCGACCCTGCATCCGGCGCTGATGAGCCGCGAGCCTGACTCCAACACGGATCTGCGCGACGCCTCTGACGCAGCCCGTGTGCGCACGGCCATCGAGCCGCTGCTGGCCGCCGGCCATGTCGACCATGCTTTTATTGAGCTTCAGCAAGCGCTGTCGGTGCGACCCGACGACGCGGGCGTGCTCGATCTGGCGGCCGCGGCGCTGTGCGGCGCCGGGCAGTTCGCGCAGGCACTGGCTTGTGCGCAGCGCGCCGTCGAGTTGCAACCCGACGAGCCGTCGTTTCACTACACCCTGGGGCGCATCCACAAGGCCGCGCAGCAACCCCAAGCGGCAATCGCCGCCTATCGACAGGCGCTGCGGCTGCAGCCGGATCATCTGGACGCCGCGCTCAGCCTGGGCATCGCCTTGCGCGCGGCTGGCAGCCTCATTGACGCCATCGCGGTGTACCGCGATGCGCTGACACGCCACCCCGAGTCGGTCATCGGCTGGATCAATCTGGGCAACGCCCTGGCAGATGCCGGGCAAACGCAAGAGGCGCAAGACATTCGCCTCAAAGCCCATGCCCTAGCACAGTCGACGGCCGAGCAGGCCTTGGCCCAAGCCAGGTCTTGTGAAGACGCCGGCGACCCTGAAGCCGCGCTGGCGGCCTGCCAGCAGGCGGCGGCGGTGGCGCCTGGTTGGCTGCCCGCTCAGTTGGCCGTGGCCAAGACGCTGATGCAGCTGCAAAAGGTAGAAGAAGCGGTGCTCGCCTTTCAACAGGTGCTGCAAGGTGACCCCGGGCACCTCGAGTCGCTGTACTTTCTGGGCGGTCTGCATGAGTACTGCGGTCATGTCGAGGCCAGTACCGCCTGTTACGAGCGGCTCTTGGAAATGGCGCCTAACGACCCGACGCGCTTTTGCCTTGCACTGCTGCTGCCCACCATCTTGCCGCACGGCACCGACATCGCCGCGCTGCGCCGCGATCACGAGCAGCGCCTGATCGCGCTGGCTGCGACATCGCCGGTCTTGAGCGAGCCGCTCAAGGATCTGCAGAACTCGGTCTCCAACAACTACTTTCGGCTGGCCTACCACGGTGCGGGCAACCGCGAGCTGCATGCGCTGCACGCACGGCTGTTTTTGCAGGCATGCCCGTCGCTGGCCTGGGTGGCACCGCACTGCCAGCAGCCAGTGGCAGCGCCAGCGGGCAGGCGGCTGCGCATCGGCTTGATCAGTCAGTTCTTCCGGCATCACAGCATCGGCCGCACCAGCGTCGGGCTGGTCGAGCAGCTGTCGCGCGAACACTTCGAGGTCACCGTGCTGTTTGTGCCGCCCAAGCGCGACGACGCCATGGCGCAGCGCATCCGCGCCGGTGCCGATGCGGTCGTTGACCTGCCGCCAGAGCTGGCGCAGGCCCGTCAGACGATCGCCGAGCTCGAACTCGACATCCTGTTCTATCAGGACATCGGCATGGAGCCCTTCACCTACTTGCTGGCCTTTGCCCGGCTGGCACCCTTGCAGTGCGTGTCGTACGGGCACCCCGACACCACCGGCATTCCCAACATGGACGTGTGGATCTCAAGCACCCGGTTCGAGCCGCCCGACGCGCAAGAACACTATAGCGAGCAGTTGATGCTCATCGACGGCGTGGGCACGCTGGCTTATTACGACCTGCCGCAGCCCGCGCCCGAAGCCGCGCTCACCCGCGAGATGCTGGGCCTGCCAGCGGACGCGCCTTTGATCGCCTGCCCGCAAACGCTGTTCAAGTTTCACCCCGAGATGGACGACCTGCTGGCCGCCATCTTTGCCCGCGTGCCCCACGCCCGCTTGCTGCTGGCCACCGGCGACAACCCGGCGTCTGTCGAGCAACTGACGGCGCGCTGGAAGGCGCGCGGCGACGGCATCGACAAGGTGGCGGTGTTTGTACCCCCGTTAGACCGCGACCACTTTCTGCTGATGTTGAAGCTGTCAGAGGTGATCCTCGACACCATCCATTTCAACGGCATGAACAGCAGCCTTGAGGGCTTCGCCATGGGCACGCCCATCGTCACGCTGCCCAAGGCATTTCAGCGCGGCCGCCACACCCAGGCGATGTACCGGCGCATGGGCTACACCGAGCTGATCGCCGCAGATGAGACCGACTACGTGCGGCTCGTGGTGCGCCTGGCCACCGACACCGCGTTTCGCGCCCGTGCCAGCCAGACCATTCTGGAGCGCTGCGGCGTGCTGTTTGCCGATCAGGCGGTGGTCAGGGGTTTCGAGGATGTGTTGCGCACCGCCTTCGCACAACGCACCGCCACCCCAGACGTTTTGTCATCTTGAGCCGGAACAATCGCGCCTTCGCCGCAGACCACGCGGTGGAGCCTGTCTCTTCTTTCATTGCCACGCATCACGTGCTGACCCGATCTCATCTTCTTTCGCGTGTTGCCCGGTGTGTGCTGGCAAGCCTTGTGGTCACGATGCTGGCGTTCTCAGCCCGTGCCCAAAACGCGCCGCCGGCCGAACCCGCTGGCCCCCGCTTCGACATCCTTGAATTTCGCGTCGATGGCAACACGGTGCTGCCCACCGAGTCCATCGAGCGCTCGGTGTATCGCTTCATGGGCGAACAGCGCGGCGTCGACGATGTCGAGTCGGCGCGGCAGTCACTCGAAGCTGCTTACCGCAAGGCTGGCTTTGGCACGGTGGTGGTCGACACGCCCGAGCAGCAAATCAAAGAAGGCGTGGTGACGCTGCAGGTGCTCGAAGCCCCGGTGTCGCGCCTGCGGGTGGTCGGCGCGCGCTACTACTCGCAGGGCCGCATCCTTGAAAAAGTGCCCGCGCTGGCCGAGGGCACGGTACCCAACTTCAAGGAAGTCTCGACCCAGCTGGCCACGGTCAACCGTTCGCTCGACCGTGGCGTGTCGCCCATGCTGCGCCCGGGCAAAGAGCCTGGCACCACCGAAGTCGACCTGATGGTTGAAGACCAGCGCCCGCTGCACGGCAGCCTGGAGCTCAATAACAACCACAGCCCGGACACCACCTCGAGCCGATTGCTGGCCTCGATGCGCTACGACAACCTCTGGCAACTTGAGCACAGCATCGGCGTGCAGGTGCAGGTGTCACCCGAGGACACCAGCCAGGTCAAGGTGTATTCGGGCAGCTACACCATGCCGGCCGGCAACGGGCTGGTGGTGCTGTCGGCCATTCGGTCCAACAGCAACACCGTGGCCGGCGTGGGCGGCACCACGGTGTTCGGCAAGGGCAACATCTATGGCGCGCGCGGCATCATCCCGCTCGAGGGCACGAGCAGCCTCAGCCACAACTTCATCGTGGGCGCTGACTACAAAGACTTCTCTGAAAGCGTCTCGGTCGGTGCCAACCAGGGCTTCAACACGCCCATTCACTACCTGCCGTTCAACGTGGGCTATTCGGCCACCAACACCGACAAGCAGGGCATCTGGCAGGCCGGCGGCGGCGTGACCTTTGCGCTGCGCGGCGTGGCCAGTGAAGAGTCGCAGTTTGAAGACAAGCGCTACAAGGCGCAAAGCAACTTCACCATCTTGAAGCTCAACCTGGCGCGCACGCAAAACCTGAGCAATGGCCTGGTGTTGTACGGTTTGATTGAAGGTCAGCTGACAGACCAGGCGCTGATCAGCAACGAGCAGTTCGTGGCCGGCGGCGTGGACAGCGTGCGCGGCTACCTTGAATCGACCGCGGTGGGCGACAAGGGCGCGCGCGCCACGGTTGAGCTGCGCAGCCCCAACCTGTGGCCCGAGCGGCTGGGCTGGCTGGCCAATCTGCAGACCTTTGCGTTTGCCGACGGGGCAGGGCTGTACCTGAACGATCCGCTGCCCGGTCAGCAAAGCCACTTCAATCTGGCCAGCGTGGGACTGGGCCTGCGCCTGCAAGCCAAACGCTATGCCAGCGTGTCGCTTGATCTGGGCTGGCCATTGACATCCGAAGGCCAGACCAGCAAGGGCGCAGCGCGCCTGCACGCCAGCGGCGTGATTGAGTTCTGACGCCCAAGGCACGGCGGTGGCCAAGTCTCGCCATTCCAGTGGTGCGGGGGTGATGCTGGCGCAAGCGCAGCAACTGATCGCTGCGGGCCAGCACGCCACAGCGGGGGCCATGCTGCAAAAACTGCTGGCCGACGAGCAGACCCGGCCTGAGGCGCACTACCTGCTGTCCATCTCGGCGCAAATGCGCAAGCAAACCGACGCCGCGCTGGAACACGCCCAAAAGGCCGCGCAACTGCGAAGCGACGATGCGCGCTACCAGTTCACCCTGGGCCGCGCGCACAAGGCTGCCAACGACATCGACGCGGCTGAGGCCGCCTATCGCGCCGCGCTCGCATTGCAGACCGGCTACCTTGAGGCCAAGGTGAGCCTGGGCATTGTGTTGAAGGCGCGCGGCGATGCCGAGGGTGCCATCGCGCTGTACGACGAGGTGCTTGCGCGCGACCCGAAGTTCGCGCCCGCGCTGGCCAACCGGGCCAATGCGGTGCTGCTGCGCTCCTACCTCGAGGCCGAAGCCGGCAGCGACGACACCCCCAGCGATGAGGTCATCGAAGCGCAGCAGCGCGCTGCCGCACTCAACCCGCGCGATGCCGTGCTGGCACGCAATGTGGGCGTTCTACTCATGCGTGCGCGGCGGCGTCTCGAGTCGGCCGAGGCCTTCAACCGCGCGCTGACGCTGGACCCCACCGACGTCGATGCCTGCCTGCACATGGGCCACGTGCTTCGCACCATGGGCAGCGCGACGCTGGCTTGCGAGCTGTACGAAAAATGGCTGGACCGCAACGCGCCCCATGCAGCGGTGATGCGTTCGCTGGCCGCCATCCTCACGCGTGACGGCCACATTGACCGCGCGCTGCCCTGGGCGCAAAAGGCCGCCGACCTGGACCTGGACCCGCACGCGCTCATCCAGGTCGGCAGCACGCTGATGCAGGCGCGCCGCATGGTCGAGGCCATGGATTACTGCACGCGGGCCATCGGGCTTTCGAACCGCAAGGCCAACACCTATTCGACCGCGCTGCTGGGCAGCAACTACCTGCACGAAGACCCGCACGACGTGCTGGGCATCCATGCCGAGTTTGGCCAGCAACTCGAGCCGCCCGATCAGCCCGAGCCGCCATGGCAGCCGTTGGCGCCCGACGAGCGGTTGAGGGTGGGTTTTGTGTCGGGTGACTTCGTGCGGCACTCGGTGTCGTACTTCATCGGGCCGGTGCTCGAGCACATCGACAAGCGCCGCTTCGAGGTCACCTGTTATCACAACCTGGCGTTTGGCGACGAGGTGACGGCGCGCATGAAGACCTACGCCGACCACTGGGTTGAGTGCGAGGGGCTGTCCGATGCCCACCTGCGCCAGCGCGTCATCGATGACGGCATCCACCTGCTCATCGATCTGGCCGGGCTGACCTCGAATTCGCGATCGACGATGTTTGCCCGCCGCTGCGCACCAGTGCAGCTGAACTATTTGGGCTACCCCACGCTCACCGGCGTGCCGGCCATTGACTTTCGCATCACCGATGGGGTGATCGATCCGGGCGACATGCCCGCGCACCCGTCAGAGCAACCGCTGTGCCTGTCGCGCTCGATGTTCTGCTACCGCCCTGATGAAAACCCGACCATAGACGCGCCGCCGGTGCTCAAGGTCGGCCACATCACCTTCGGATCTTTCAACAACATCGCCAAGGTGACCGACCACACGCTCGAGCTGTGGGCGCGCATCATGGTGGGCGTGCCCGGCTCGCGACTGCTGCTCAAGTCGCAGTCGATGGCGCAAGAGGCCAACCGCCGCAACATCGAGCAGTTCATGGCCGAGCGCGGCGTGGCGGCCGATCGGCTGACCTTGCAGCCCTGGGCCGCGCGTAAGGCCAGCCACCTGCTCATGTACAACGACGTCGACATCGCGCTCGATCCGTTTCCGTACAACGGCGCCACCACCACCTGCGAAGCCCTGTGGATGGGCGTGCCGGTGGTGACGCTGCGCGGGCGCACCCACACCTCTCGCATGGGGGCGTCCATCTTGAACGCCATCGGCCGGCCCGACTGGGTCACCGACACCGATGACGGCTATGTGGACACCATCACCCGTCTGGCGGGTGACGTCGATGCACTCGCCCAATGGCGCGAGCAGGCACGCATGGCGATCGCCGCCAGCGCGCTGTTTGACGAAGCTGGCTTCACCCGCGACTTCGAGCGCCTGCTCGAACGCGCCTGGGCGCAGGTTGGTGAGCGCTGTGTGACAGCTCTGTCACACGAACTGGCCTGAAGTAGCCAGACAAACCGCTCTCGACGCCCGTCAGGGCGACACAACAGATTTCTACAGTGACGCAGTCGGCTGGGGGCCTTTTGAAGGTCTCACGGTCGGTGCCAATGAGTCCTGAAGCACGCCAATCGAGAAGCCACGCGGCACCTCGAAATCAAGAGCGGCAAACAGGACCGACAAGTAGCGATTTACCCAACCTAACCCAGGAAAAACTCACATGAAATTCAATCTCAAGATGATTGCTGTCGCCGTGGCGATGGTTTCGGCCGCTGGTGCAGCCAATGCAGCGCTTGCCACCGGCAACAACGGCAGCTTGGCTATCGTGGCTTTCAACACGTCAACCAACGTCTGGTACATGCGTGACACCGGCTACCTGCTCAACAGCTTCCTGCCCAGCAGCGTGACCACGCTGTCGGGTGACGGCTCTGTCACCGGCGATAAGACGCCAGATGCCGGCCTGACGATCGACAAGACCGTGACCGCCAGCTTTGGCGATTCGTCGTTCAGCACGTGGTTGACCGGCCAGACGCAATCTGACGTTCGCTGGTTTGTCAGCGCCGTTGACAGCGTTGGCTCCACCGCCACCAACCGCAAGCGTTTCATCACCTCGTCGGCCAATTCCGCTGAGACTGCGACCAACGGCAACCTTGACGGCTACATTGCGAGTGGTAATGCTGGCGGCCTCAGCACGCTTTTCGGTTCTGGCACGCTGTCCGTGACCGGCACTGATGCACCTGGCGTGTTCGGCACCAACTTCGGTCTCGGCTCGGACGGCTTGGCTTCCCTTGGCGACGCTGCAGGCCTGTTCTACTTTGCTCGCTCGACCGCTACGGGCAGCACGACGACGGCAGCTACTGCCACGCAGTACGGCAACGTGAACGGTTACGCCACCGTGTCGCTGGCTGCCAACGGTGACTTCACCTATGTCGCTCCTACCTCTGCCGTTCCTGTGCCAGCCGCTGCCTGGCTGCTCGGTTCTGGCCTGCTGGCCATGGGTGGCGCGATTCGCCGCCGCAAGGCTGCTGCGCAAGGCTGATAGCCACACCGCCTGGATCAACCGTGTTTTTTCTCCTCACCCGTCCAGCCATTGATTCAGGCGGGTGCCTTTTCGCTAGACCTTTCTTGTCAACCTCAACCTCAACCAAGGATCCATCATGAAACTGAACAAAATCTCTCTGGGCGTTGCCGCCGTTATCGGCTTGTTGTCTGCTCCTGCTCACGCTCTGCTGGCCAGCAGCTACACCAACGGCAGCGAGTTCTCTGGCGACACCCTGAACATCCGCATGTCCGGCGCGACTGCCCAGGACCCCGGCGTTCTGGCAGCCACGCTGCGCTTTTGCACGGCTGGCTCGATGACCGCTTACACGATCAGCAACAACTTCGTGTACTTCTGCAACATCGACACCACGAAGCTCACTGGCGTGACCGCCCGCGGCGGCTCGACCCCTTCCAAGCTCGCTCTGTACAAGTTTTCGACCGGTGGCTCCGCCAACGGCGTGACCCCGGTCAACAACGCTTCGAACCTGGCTTTCCTTGACCTGACCAAGCTGAACACGAGCTGCACGGCGGGCTCCGCCACGGCTGACGCCGACGGCACCGCCACCAACCTGTCGACCTATCAAGTCTTCAGCTGCACCGCGGCTTCTTCGAACCTGACGACCAATGCCCTGTCTTACATCGGCATCTCCGACGTGGAGCCTGCTTTCTTCGGCGCACCATCGAGCTATAGCAAGCTGTCGTCGGCTGGTTTGGCCACCGTGATCTTCGGCGTGCCTGTCACCAAGAACGTCTACAACGCCCTGCAATCCGCTCAAGGCCTGACGGTTGGTAGCTTGACCGAAGCCAACATGCCATCGCTGAGTCAAGCTCAGATCACCTCGATGTTCACGCAGGAAGGCCAGACCTGGTCTGGATTGGGAACGGGCATCACGCTGGCTGACGACACCGTCTACGTGGCTCGCCGTCCGAACAGCTCCGGCACTCAGAAGACCTTCGAAGCTCTGATCGCCCGCACCGTCAACGGCACCCTGGGTGCCCGTAACTGCCAGTCTGATGTCGAGTCCTTTGTCAGCGGCGTCGATGCCCTCGATAACAACGTTGTGAACAACACCTGTGATGGCACCAACCTCGTTGTCAACGGCAGCGGTTCGGGCCAGGTTCAGGCTTGCCTGAACAAGCACAACGACGCAGGTCGTGGCGCCGTGGGTGTTCAGACCACCGAAACCAAGGTCTCGAGCAGCTCGAAGTTCTTGTTCGTCAAGATCAACGGCGTGGCACCAACCCAGGCCAACGTGGCTTCAGGCAAGTACACCGCGTACTCTGACGCAGCTATCAACCTGCGCACGGGTGCCACCTCGCCCACGGCGTCGGCTGACAACTACAGCAACTTCGTGACGAAGTTCAAGTCCGCGTTTGCCGATGCAGCCATCATCGGTGTGATCAACGGCGCTGCTCAGCCGTTCGGCGCTTCGGGCCTGATGGCTCTGGACAACCTGGAGTCGCCAGTTCCTACGGCTGACTACACTGGCGCTGAGGGCCGCAACCCATGGTCGCGTCTGGTCGGCGGCACGACCCTGAACAACTGCCAGCCTGGCAAGGCCGCAGCGTTCTGATTTTGCGTGACGCACCACCGCCGTGAGGCGGTGGTTCAGATCACTGCGCTATCCAAAGCCAGCGTCTCACAAGGACGCTGGCTTTCTCTATGTCTGGGGGGGAACGGCAAACGCCGCCGGGGGTAAGCCTTGGCGGGCGCGTTCGACCATGTGGCTGAAAGCGGCTTCGAGATGCTGCGTGTAGCGCAGGGTGTTGTACAGCGGCGCGCTGCGCAACTGGGTGCTGAGCTTCTGGCGCAAGGCGGCAAGCAACCCCGGCTCGGTGGCCAGCCGAATGGCCAGCGACTCGTAGTCGGCCAGTGATTGAGTGACCAGTTCAGGCAGCCCGACGGCCTGGAGCAGACTGGCGCCCACCCGGCTTGGAAATGTCTGTCCCATGCAGGTGAGCACCGGCAGGCCGGCCCACAGCGCATCGCTGCCGGTGGTGTGGGCGTTGTAGGGGAGGGTGTCCAGAAACAAATCGCACAGCCGCAGCCGCGCCAGGTGCTGATCGTTGGGCAGCGGCGGGCCAAAGATGAGTCGCGCAGGATCGACCCCGCGCGCCGCTGCCTCGTGGCGCAGGTTGTCCTGGGTTTCTGGCGTGTTGCTATACAGCATGAGCACGCTGCCGGGCACACGCTGTAGCAGTCGCATCCACACATCAAACACCACCGGCATGATCTTGTAGACGTTGTTCATGCAGCAAAACACGAAGGCACCGTCCGGCAGGCCCGCCTCGGCGCGCGTGGCTGGGCTGTCGGCCACCTGACGTTGCGAGTCGTTGGGCTGGTACGAGTCAGGCAGGTACACCACCTTCTCGGTGTAGTGCTCGTGCGCGTCGCTGGGTATCACTACCTCATCGGCGATCAGGTAGTCGATGAAAGGCATGCCGGTGGTGCCCGGAAAGCCCAGGTAGTTGACCTGCACCGCAGCCGGCCGCGCGGCAAACAGGTGGTGGCGTGCCCGCCCGAAATAGCCGTTGAGGTTGACCAGGATGTCGATGCCGTGATCCCTGACGGCGGAGACCGCCGAGCGGTGGTCGAGCCAGCGTATCGGCACCACCTGAGTGGCCGCTTCGATTCGGCGGCGCAGGGCGCTTTGATCGGCCCAGCCGTTGTCAAAGGCGAACACCTCGAACTTAGAGCGGTCATGGCGTTCGAGCACTTCGGTCAGCAACATCGACGTGGCTTGGTTGCGGAACTCGCCTGCCACATAGCCCACGCGTATCTTGGGGCCGCTTCCCACGATGGCCGTGGGCCACTCGTGCGAGCGCTGTGGAACGCAGGTGGCAGCATAGTGGCGCGCGGCCATCGCCAGCATGTCGGGCGCCGGGCAGTAGCCCTGCAATCCAAACGGCTCTGCCGCCAAGCGGCCGGCCGCGATGTCGGTGGCGATGCGCTGGTACAGCGCACCCAGTGCGGTCCAGTCGGCGCCCAGCATCTTGACGTGCATCAGGCGGCCGGCCGTCAGCGGCCGCTCGGGATTGAGTTGCAGCAGCCGTTCGAAGGCCAGCGACGCATCCTCGTGGCAGCGCTGATCCTGCAGCGACATGCCGAATTGCTCGATCACGTCGAGTCGGCTCGGGTCGAGTTGCAAGGCGCGCGACAGGCTGGCAGCCGCTGCTTCGAGATGGCCGAGGTGGCGTTGCAGCACGCCCAGCGAAGCCCAGGCGTCGGCGGATTCGGGATGCTGCTCGGTGCAGGCCAGGTAAACCGCCAGGGCGTCTTCGAATCGACCTTGCTCGTCGAGCGCACAGGCCCGTTGCAACTGCGCCATGAGTTGCAGTTCGCGATTGCCGGGGTCGAGTCTGGCGGCCAGCTCGAACCGAGTTTGCGCTTCATCTTGTTGACCTTGCTGGCGCAGCGCGATGCCCAGATCGACATGCGCCTGCGCCACCGAAGGGTCTGCCTCGAGTGCGGCGCGAAACCACAGCACCGCCTCGGCCACAAAGCCCTGCCCCGAGGCGATCAGACCCAGGCTGCGCAGAGCGTTCGCGTGTTGGGGATCGCGCGCCAGTGCTGCGCGCAGGCTGGCTTCTTCGTCGCTCCAGGTTCGGTCGTTGTGCGTCAGCAGTGCGAGCTGCAGCGCAGTGGGTGCCTCAGCGGCGGGGGTCTGGGCGGTGTCCGTCATGGCGGGGGTGGGCGGCGAGCGCCTGTGGTGAATTTGCTTGGAGAGGCTGGGTTATATCGATGGGGCGCGACGTGCGTATGACCGAGGCAGGCGCTTTGGTATTTGACACATTCGTGTCAGTTGGGTGGCCCGTTTGGGCCATGGCCGCGGGGTGTGTTTGTCATCTTCGATCTTGAGAATCGGCGGCGTGTGGCTGGGCGACTTTCGACCGGCTTGGCTTGTTTGTTTTGTCGCGTGCCGCCCCATGAAAAACAGTATTTCCCCGATTCGTCTTGCTGCTGTCGCTCGCCATGCCGCCCGTTGGCAAAACAGCTGCAGCGCGTGGGTGCTGGCCGGTTTGGGGTTGCTGGGTCTGAGCCTTCCGACCGCTTCGCAGGCCCAGGCTGCTGGCACCGTTCTGCCCGCGCGCACTTTGCCCGTGCCGCGTGCCGTGGTGGGTGGGCGGGCCGTGATCACCACGCCGGCCGCAGGCGCTCGATCAGTGCTGACGGTGGACCAGGCGACGCAACGGGCCATCATCGACTGGAAGTCGTTCAACATCAGCCAAGACAGCGAGGTGATCTTTCGGCAGCCCAACAGCACTGCCTCGGCACTCAATCGCATCTACAGCGCTGACCCCACCATCATCCAGGGCAAGCTCACGGCCAACGGGCAGGTGCTGCTGATCAACCAGAACGGCATCTTGTTCGACCGCGGCGCGCAGATCAACACGCAGTCCTTGATCGCGGCGACCCTGAACCTGAAGATGTCGAACGCCGACTATCTGGCGGGTCAGCCGTTGTCCAAGGGTGGGGTCACCACGCCAGCCTTTGAGGGTGCGTACGACGACAGCGGGGCCTTCATGGCCTTGCGCGCCGATGGCAGCCTGCCGGCCAAGGTGGGCATCGGCGAGCACGGCCCTGCCGGAGCGGCAGCGCCCATCATCAATGCGAATGCCGGTGGCGCCATCATGGTGTTTGCGCCCAGCATCAACAACCAGAGCAGCCTGATCAGCTCGCCCGACGGTCAGGTGATCCTGGCCGCTGGTGCCAAGGCCTATCTCGCGCTCAACGACGACCCCAACGACCTGACCCTGCGCGGTTACCGCGTCGAGGTCGAGGCCGCCGCCGACGGCCCGGGCGTGAACCTCAGCAGCCTGATCCGCAACGCCGGCAGCATCAGCGCCGATCGCGGCAACGTGACGCTGGCCGCCCTGGCCATCAACCAGGAAGGGCGCATCTCGGCCAAGACCGCGGTGCAGACCAACGGTTCCATCTATCTGAAAGCGCGCACCAAGGACGGCGCTCAGTCGGGCACGGTGTCTTTCAAGCAAGGCAGCACGACCGAGGTGATGCCAGACACCGCCGACAAGACCACGGTGGCCGACAGCGACAGCTACGCGGCCAACCGTGGGGTGATCGACGTGGCGGGCCGCACCATCGAAAGCGCGGGCACCATCCAGGCGGCCGGAGGGCGCATCGCGCTCAACGCCTCTGACACCACCGACGCCACGGGTGCTCGCGTTTATCTGGCAGAAGGCAGCGTGACCAGCGTTGCCGGTGCCTGGGCCGATGTCGACTACAAGAAAAACCTGCAGACGCTGCGCGTCACGTCCAACGAGCTGAAGAATTCGCCCAACCAGAAAAACTCCTTCCTCAAGGGCGCTACCGTCATGGTGGATCTGCGCGAGGGCAACAACATCCTGTCGCTTGACGGCTACCGCGCCATCGTGCCGCGCACCGTGGCTGAAAAGACGGCCGTGGGTGGCGAACTGCAGATCGGCTCCAGCGGTGCGGTCATTCAGCGCACCGGCTCGCTGCTCGACGCCTCGGGCGGTGGCTACCGCTACGACGCCGGCTTTGTGTCCACATCCCAGCTGCTGGGTGCCGACAACAAGGTCTACAACATCTCCACTGCACCCGAGCAGCGCACCTACACCACGCTGCTGGGTTATTACGAAAAAAACTACGAGCGCTGGGGCCAGACCGATCGCTTGATCGACCCGCTGGGCCTGGCGCGGGTCTACAACCCGGCTTATGTGCAAGGCTTGGGCGGTGGCTCGATCAGCATCAATTCGGCCGCCGGCCTGGTGCTCGATGGCACCTTGAAGGGTGGCGTCACTGTAGGCCCGCGCCAACTCACCAAAGCCCCCACGGGCGCCAAGCTGACCATCGGCGAATACGTGCCTTCCACCAAGAGTTTCAGCACGTCGCAGCGCATCGGCAACCTGATGCTGCGTCAGCAGGCGGCCGACACGCTGGGCGCCGGTTTTTCGTCGTCTTCTGACTTGAGCGACGCGCAGCGCGACGTGCTCAACCTGGCATCCGAGCAACTGTTCGGCAAGGCCAGCCAGACCGCTGATGGCCGGGTCGAGACCGGCTTTGGCGAGGTTGAGCTGAACATCGATGGCCGCATCGAGGTGCCCGCGAATGTGAGCCTGGTGTCGGATGTGGGCGCCAAGCTCACGCTGCGCTCGCCGCAGATTGACATCGCCGGCGACATTCGTCTGCCTGCAGGCACGCTGCTGATCCGCCCGACGCTGCCCCAGACTGAGCTCATCTCGCCCGAACTGGGCACCACCACCGAGCGGGTGACCGTGCGTGGTGGGGCCGAGTTGTCCACCGCAGGTGTCTGGATCAGCAACGCCAGCCGAACCGGCGATTTCGTGGGCGATCCGCTGCCATCGGGCAGGCTGATGGCCGACGGCAGCACCACGTCGGCCATCAATGGCGGCAACATCACCATTCAGATCGACGACCCTGAGTTCCAGGCCCGGCTTGAGCGTGGCAGCTCGCTGAATGTGGGCGGCGGTGGCTCGATCAACCGCAGGCAGGCCGTCACCGGCGGCAAGGGCGGCAAGCTCAAGATCGCCAATGGCGTTGCCAATCAGACCAGTTCTGACTGGCTGCAGGCCGATCTGTCGGGCTTTGCAATCGGCAACGGCGGCGAACTTGAGCTGAATCTGTCGCGCGCCGAGATTGGCGGCGCAGGGCTGCTTCCGGGTTCGAGCAACCGTTTCATGCCTGAGCTGTTCTCGGGCCACGGCTTTTCAAAGGTCACCATCAACGCCACCGATGGCATCGACATCGCGAACGGCACGGTGCTGACAGTGCAGCAGAAGAATCTTGTGGTCGATCCGCTGCTCGCTGCTCAACTGGCCACCGGCGGCGACGTCTCGTCGATCTCGTCTATACAGCTGCTGCCCGACTGGAAGCGCAGCGCCGCATCGCTGGCGCTCAATGCCAAGGGCGGCGGCGCCACGGGCGTGTCCAAGTTGGTGATTAACGATCGCGCGGAGATCAAAACCGATCCGAAGGCGGACATATCTTTGTCTGCCGTCACTGGGCTTGATGTGAATGGAAAGATCACCGCCCCGGGTGGGCAAATCACCTTGGCGCTGAATGGCCCGGTGGAGTTGTCTGCGCCTGACTTGCACATTGGCGGCAAGGCACGCCTGTCAACCCGCGGCGTGTTCGTGCAGACCCCCAGCGACGTGGGCCTGACGCAAGGCACGCTGGTGGGCGGTGGCACCGTGACCGTGAGCGCGAAGAACGCGGGCGTGCAAATCGACAAGTTGGTGCCCCGGGCCGACGACGGTACGAACGCTGCGGTCATCGACGCCAGCGGTATCAACCAGACGGTGGACTTCGTCGGTACCAATGCGATGGCAGCCACGCAGCAGGTGCTCGATGGCCACGCTGGCAACGTGATCGTCAAATCGCAGGGCGTGGCCGTGCTCAACGGGAGGATGCTGGCGCAAGGCGATGCGGAGGCGGTAACCGAACAGAGGAACCGCTCGGCATCTGCCGCCGGCGGCAGCTTTGCGCTCGAGTTGAACGCACCGGACGGCCAGACGGAAAGGCCGGCTGAGCGGCGCATCGTGGTCAGGGCTGATGGCGATGCGGCAACTCCCGCTCGGGACGCGGCCGACGCGGACGTTGCGACGGTGGACGGCGTGGTGAGCGTGGCTGCGCTGAAGGAAGCCGGCTTCAAGAAGCTGCGTCTGCAGTCCGAAAACCGCATCGAGTTTCAAGGCCAATCGACGCTGCAGTTCGACCGCGGCATTCGGCTGGACGCGCCCCTGATCGACATGGCAGCAGGCGCGAAGACCACGCTGCTGGCGTCGTCGACAGTGTCGATGGGTCAGTCGCTGGCACCGCGGCAGGCCGTTGGCGGTGGCGAAGGCACGGCATGGCAGGTCGTGGAAGGCGTAGCCAGCCCGCTGATCGCCACGCGAAACGGTGACGGCGAGCTGACGGTGAAGGCCGGTTCGGTCAACCTGTACGGCAGTTTCGCGGTCAATGGCGCTAAGCTGACTCACATCGAAAGCGACAACGACATCCAACTCATCGGCAGGCCGGTGACGTTTGATTCGACCACCGGCGGTCAGCAGTACTCCCGACAGATTGGCAGCCTCAACAGCGCTGGCAACATTGAGTTGGTGGCCGCGCAGGTGTATCCGGCCACGCGCACCGAATTCACGGTGTCGGTGAAAGACCAGCCGGGTGCTTCACTTAAGCCGGGCGGCAGCATCACGGTGGCGAGAAAACTCGACAAGAACGGCGATGTCAAAACGCCAGGCAGTATCTATTCGGCCGCGGGCACGGTGACCTTGGCCGCGGACACGATCACCCAAGCGGGCCGCCTGATGGCACCGCAGGGCGAGATCAACCTGCTGGCGGGCAGCCAACTTGCTCTCGCAGACGGCAGCCTGACGTCGGTGTCTGGCGGTGACCTGACAGTGCTGTACGGCACCACCCTGAACGGCTTGACCTGGCGCTACACCGATGGCACGGCAACCACGCCCACGACCCTGGACGCGGTCAGCGCCAAAGGCAAGGGCATTGCGTTCAGTGCGGCGAACATCGACGTGGGTCAGGGTGCTTCGGTCGACCTGAGCGGTGGCGGCGACGTGATGGCGGTCGAATTTGTCGCTGGCAATGGCGGCGACACCGACATCACCTTGCGCGACAACACCTACGCCATCATCCCGAAGGCCAAGCTGGCGGCTATGCCGTTCGACAGCCACACCCAGTCGCTGAAAGACCCGGGCTTTGGCTTTGCGCTGGGCAACGGGCGCGACGGCACTCTCTACGACAGCATCAGCATCGGCGCGGGCGCGCTGGTGCCCGCGGGCGACTATGTGCTGCTGCCAGCGCGTTTTGCGCTGCTGCCTGACGCCTATCTGGTGGAGCTGAACGCCGCTGCGACTTACCGCAACCTGCAGCCCAGCCAGGTTGCCTACCTGGCCAACGGCCAGACGGTGGCCGCAGGCTTTCGCAGCGCGGCCGGCACCTCGATGCATGAGTCGCAAAGCGTGGGCGTGGTCGTGAGCCCTGGCTCAGCCGCCAAACGCTCGTCTGACTACACACAAAGCGGTGCCGCGTTCTTTGCCGAGGCGGCCTCGCGTGGCCGTGTGGCCGCACCCCGTGCGCCATGGGACGCCGGTCGGCTGACGATAGAAAACGCCACCGCCTTGTCGCTGGCGGGATCATTCGCCACTGCGGCGAGCACGTCTTCGACCCAAGGTCAGGGGCGCATCGCCGAGATCGATATTTCGGGTGACCGAATTGCGGTGATCGACTCGGTGGCGAACGCCACTGTGGGTCCGGGCTACCTGAAGGTTTCGGGCGATTCGCTGTCCAACCTCAATGGCAGCGTGCTGCTCGGCGGCGTGCGTGAAGACACCGCCACCGGCATTCGCGTCACCACCCACGCCACAGAGGTGCTGGTGGCCAATTCAAGCGCGGGCGCGGTGAAGGTGCCCGAACTGATGATCGCAGCCAGCGAGCTCATCGACGTGCGCGCCGGCAGTTCGCTGTCGGGTTCGGGCGCGGTCAGTGGCAAGGCCCCGGCCGTGATCACCACCGAGGCCTCAGGTGCGCTGGTGCGTTTGAGCAACAGCGAGCAGACCCTGGTGAACCGCGGCACTGCCAGCGCTCTCACGGGCGATGTGCGCGTGGCGGCCGGCGCCAGCCTGAGCGCCGACAAGTCGGTGCTGATCGATGCCACGCGATCGAACGAGTTCCGCGGACAGTTGCGTGTGGGTGGTCAGTCGGGTGCCGGCGGCTCGCTGGCCTTGAGTTCGGTGCAGGTGAACCTGGGTGACACCACCCGCGCCACGGGTGCGCTGAGCGGGCTGGTGCTGTCCAACGCCGACCTGGCTGCGTTTGCGTCGCTGGACGAGTTGGTGCTGCGCGGCTATGGCGCGGTCGACCTGATTGGCAGCTCAACAATCGGCTCGGCCAGTTCGGGCAGGCTGACGCTCGACACCCCGCTGTTGCGCGGCGTGGCCGCCACGGACGGGCTGGCACCGGCGGTCTCGATCGCAGCGCAAGAGCTGACCTGGTTGAACTCATCCTCGCAAACAGCGAGCGCCAGCGCGGGTTCGGGCAGCTTGAATCTGAGCGGCGAGCGCGTGGTGATTGGCGGCGGATCGAAGGCGATTGCCGGTTTCGCATCGACCGTTGTGAATGCGACGCAGGCGGTGGCAAGCGTTGGCAAGGGTGACTTGCGCACCGCCGGCACGCTGGCGCTGCAAACGCCCGAGTTGCTGGCTCGCGGCGGGTCGAATCAGTCTGTGGTGTCGCAAGGCCGGTTGACCCTGACAGCGCCTGAAGCAGGCGCGAGCACGGCCAGCGCATCGGAGCCTTCAGCCGATCTGGGCGGACGCATCAAGCTTCAGGGCGCGGGCGTGGACATCGCCTCTGCGGTGACGGCACGCTCGGGCGGAATTTCGGTGGTGTCCACCGGCGCAGGCGATCTGACGCTGCGCTCTGGCGCCGCGCTCGACACCCGCGGTGCGGCCAAGGACTTCAATGGCACGGTGGTGACTGCCGGCGGCGGATCTGTCGCGCTGCGGGCGGCTGGTGGGGTGGTTGATGTGCAATCGGGCGCCCGGGTCGATGTGTCTGCGGCACCAGAAGGCGGTGCGGCGGGCCGCCTGAACATTCAGGCCACGACCCTGGCGCTGGCGGGTGAACTGGCGGGTCAGGCCAACGCGGGTGAGCGTTCGGGTTCGGTCTCGCTGGACCTGGGTTCGCTGGCTGATTTCTCATCGCTCAACACGGCTTTGAATGCTGGCGGCTTTGCCGAAGAGCGGCAACTCAGGCTGCGCAGTGGTTCCATCGGCGTCGGCGCGGGTGATGTGGTGGCAGCCAGGCGCGTGGGCATGTCGGCCGACGACGGCAGCATCACGGTTGCTGGCACGGTGGGTACGGGTGACGCCAAGGGCGGAGCTCGCGTGCACCTGTACGCCGACGGCGACCTGACGCTGGCCGCAGGCAGCCAAATCCTGGCGCAAGCCAGTGATGCCGGCGCGCGCGGTGGCGAAGTGCGCCTGTCCACCCGCAAGGGCGCGCTCACTTTTGACAGCGCCGCCACCATCGATGTGCGCGCAGGTGAGGCCGGCCCCACCGGCTCGGTGATCTTTGGGGTGGGGCGTGACGACAGCAACACCATGGGCACGGCCACGCTGGCCGGCACCGTCAAGCGCTACAGCGCCAACGGCGATCAGGCGGCTTCTGTCGATTTGGAGGCCACCCGCACGTACAGCGTTTCGGGCAGCAGCCTGAGCGACTCGGACATTGCCGTCTATGCGGCCGACCATGAAGCCTTCATGCTGACGGACAACTCCGCGTTGATGGCCAACCTGCGCGATGAGCGTGGTGCGCTGGCCGGCGCTCGGGTGACCGGGGGCACCGAAGTCACAGCAACCAGCGCGCTCAATCTGGATACCGCCTGGAACCTGACCGATTCGCAATGGCTGGCGGGCGGTGCGCCTGGCACCCTGACCGTGCGCTCGGCTGGCAACCTGAAGATCAGCCAGTCCATCGGCATGCCCAATGACGATCTGTTGGATGGCGACACCTGGAACATGCGCCTGGTGGCAGGTGCCGATTTGGCAGCCGCCAACCCGCTGGCGACGCTGAGCGCCGAGGCCGTGGCCGTCGACGGAGGGTCGTTATTGCTGAGCGGTGCCAATGCCAAGTTGCGCACCGGCACGGGCCGCATCGACCTGGCCGCAGCCGGTGATGTGGTGATGGATGACGTGCGCTCCGTGATCTACACGGCGGGGCGCAAGGGTGCGCTGGATGCCGGTGTGGGCACTCGACCGACGGCCCCGACCGCCAGTCAATGGCGCTGGGCCGAGGGTGGCGGCAGCATCTCGGTGGCGGCCGGTGGCGACGTGAAAGGCGCCACCACGCTAGACGGGCAGGCGGCTGGTGATCTCTGGATCAACGAGTGGTACCGACGCCCGAGGCTGTCATCGCTCAATTACGAGCAGTTGCAATTGACCGATTGGTGGGCTTACCGGCCGCGCTTTCAGCAGGCGATTGGCACGCTGGGTGGTGGCGACATCGACATTGCGGCGGCGGGCTCGATTGTGGAAATTGCCGCCATGCTGCCCACAAGCGGCCGAACCTGGTCGGATGCGGGAACCCGAAAAGTCGATGTGCAAGGCGGAGGCAACCTCTTGGTGCGGGCCGGTGACGACCTGGTCGGCAGTTCCTTCCTGGTGGGGCGCGGCACCGGCCTCGTCGAGGCTGGCGGCGACATACGCGCCGCTGCGGCAGTGGATGGTCTTGGCGATCGCAGCAAGCCGGTTCAGTTGTACGTGATGGGCGTGAGCAGCGGCGCAGTGCCCGAGGGTGCTCGCATCGATCTGGTGGCCGCAGGCGGTTTGTCACTGCAAACGGTTAGCAACCCGACGGCCATGTTCATCAGCCAGTTGAGCCCTGCGGTGAGAGCCTACGGAGCCACGGGCAGCAGCAGCCCCCACTTCCTGACCTATTCGGACAACAGCGGCGTGGGCTTGTTCGCCAAGAGCGGCGACCTGAGCTACGCAGCCGGTCTGGGCGACACGAGTGCGAACCCGTGGCGGGTTTTTGGCGGCACCACGCAAGTCAATGCTGATGACGCCGGTTTGGCAGACGCCAGTGCCTTTCCGGCCAACCTGAGGATGGTGGCCTTCAATGGCGACATCGCCGGGGCGACGGCTCGCCAAATCAACACCCTGCCGTCAGCTCAGGCGAGCGTGGCGGTTTTGGCGGGCGGCTCCATCACCGATGTGGGCATCTATGCGTCCGACCGCGCCCCGTCGACGCTCAACACCCCCACCGCAAATTACGACGTGTACATCACCAGCGCGATCGACGGGGTGGATGGGTTGCAGCCATCCGAGGGGCAAGACCGCATCGTGTCGCGCACCAATCCAGACCCCTACACCTTCGAGTTGCAGGCACTGGATGGCGCCATCACCAATCGGGTGGTGAGTCTCACCTTGCCGGCCGTGAGCCGCGTTCGCGCGCGCGGTGACGTTTTGTCGGCGGGGCTGTTCCAGAACCTGAATCCGCCGGACGTTACGGAAATCAGGTCTGAGACGGGTGATCTCAACGTGGGCGGTACCGAGATTCGTGGCCCCGGACGTTTGCTGTTGCAAGCGGGGGGCAGCATCGATCTGGGCTCTTCATCGGTGGCGGGGTTCAACAATGTGTTCGGCATCGGCGGTGTGGTGGCCACGGGCAAGTCGTTCAATTCGCAACTGGCTTACGCCGACAGCGCACGCATCAGCTTGGTGGCGGGTGTGAACGGCAACGTCGATCTGCAAA
>Ga0164294_10001101_pt1 | contig 25455 bp, 19 predicted proteins | sample GEODES005metaG_FD_111479 | JGI IMG/M metagenome (GOLD analysis project Ga0164294, IMG submission 111479) | Oligotrophic lake water microbial communities from Sparkling Lake, Wisconsin, USA - GEODES005 metaG | ecosystem: Environmental > Aquatic > Freshwater > Lake | place: USA: Sparkling Lake...
CGAGCGCGCAGCTCTGGCCACACAGCGCCCAGGCCGATCCGGTCGCGGCGTTGAGCGCATTCTCGACGTCGCAATCGGCGAACAGGATGTGCGGTGCCTTGCCGCCCAGCTCGAACGAGAAGCGCTTAAGCGTGTCGGCGCCGGTCTTGAGGATGGTCTTGGCCGTCGCGCCTTCCCCGGTGAACGCGATCTTGTCGACGCCCGGATGCGAGACGAGATGCGCGCCGGCATCGGGGCCGTCGCCCGGCACGACATTGACCACGCCCGGCGGGAAGCCCGCTTCCTCGAACAGTTTCGCCAGCGCCAGCGACGATGCCGGGGTCTGCTCGGCGGGCTTGAGCACGACGGTGCAGCCGGCGGCGAGGGCAGGGCCCAGCTTCCAGGCGGCGGCCATCAGCGGCACGTTCCACGGGGTGATCGTGCCGACCACACCCACCGGCGAGCGGGTGGTGAAGGCGTGAACGCTGTCGTCCATCGGGATGGTGCGGCCGCCCAGCTTGTCGGCCAGCGACGCGAACCAGTGATAATATTGGGCGTGCAGGCCGATATCGCCGCGGGATTCGCGGATGGCGCGGCCATTGTCCTGCGATTCGATGCGAGCAAGCGCCTCGACCTGGGTCGCGTAGAGATCGGCGAACTTGCGGATCAGCGCCGCGCGCTCCCACGGCGCCATCTTGCGCCACGGCCCCTCGAACGCCGCGCGCGCCGCCGCGACGGCGCGATCCACGTCCTGCTTCCCGCCATAGGCGACATCGCCCCAGGGCTTGCCGGTGGCGGGATCGATGCTGGGCCGCACGCCTCCGTCGATGGGTGCAACCCATTCGCCGCCGATGAACAGCCGGTCGAAGCGATATTCCATGTGCGGCCTCTCAAGTTTCTTATGCTGGACAGATTTGTCCACATATGGAAATTTGAGTCAAACGAATTTGTGGAGAGTAGCAGTGCTTCCCTTGCTCGAAGGCGTGCGCGTGATCGAAGTCGGCGCGGTGGTGCTGGGGCCCTATGCGGGGCAGATCCTCGCCGATCTCGGGGCTGAGGTGATCAAGGTCGAGCCGCTCGAGGGCGACATCGCCCGCCATGCCCATCCGCAGGGGGCAGGGGGCGGTGCGCTGTTCGTCAACAACAACCGCAACAAGAAGATGCTCGCGCTCGACCTCAAGAAGCCCGAGGGCCGCGCGGCGCTGGCCCGGCTGATCGAAGGGGCGGACGTGCTGTTCCACAACATGCGCCTGGACGCTGCCGATCGCCTTGGTCTCGGATATGCGCAGGTGACCGCAATCAACCCGCGGATCATCCACTGCGCGGCGACCGGCTTCGGGCGCGAGGGGCGCTACCGCGCCCGCCCCGCCTTTGACGACATCATCCAGGCAGCGAGCGGGCTGGCTGGCCTGGCATCGCTCCAGAACGGCACGCCGCAATTCGCCCCGACGATTGTGGCGGACAAAGTGGCGGCGCTGCACGCGGTCTATGGCATCCTGTCCGCGCTGTTCGCCCGCGAGCGGGGTCGGGAAGGGCCGTTCCGCGTCGAGGTGCCGATGTTCGAGGCGATGGTCGCCTTCCTGATGAACGAGCATCTCTCCGCCGCGACCTTCGCTGCAGACGGCGCGCCCGGCTATCCGCGGCTGCTCTCCCCCGATCGCCGGCCCTTCCGCACCGCCGATGGCTGGATCGCAGTGCTGCCCTATACCGAAGCCCAGTGGCGCCGCTTCCTCGGTGCGATCGGTCGCGGCGAGATCTGCGAGACCGAGTGGTTCCAATCGCCCGCCCAGCGCCAGGCGCATATCGGCGAGCTCTACGCGATCGTCGCCGCGAGCCTGGAAGCGCGCGGTACCGATGCCTGGATCGCGGCGCTGGAAGCGATCGACATTCCCTGCTCGCGCGTGCCGACGCCTGGGGATCTGCTCAACGATCCCCATCTCGAGGAGATCGGCTTCTTCGATGTGCCCGAGGGCTTTCCGGTTGCCCGCATGATTCCGCAGCCGGTGCGCTTCACCGGCGTCGAACAGGGGCCCGACACCCCGCCGCATGCGCTGGGCGCGGACAGCCGCGCGGTGCTGCGCGGCTGCGGCTATGACGATGCGGCGATCGATGCGCTGATCGCGGCGGGCGTGGTGGCGGTCTAGGCCGCTTCCTCGCTGGCCAGGGTATCGAGCCACGCTTTCGCCTGCTTTGGTTCGCCCACCGCATCCGACCCGACCGGGCCGCGCGCGGCTAGGAAGCGCTGTTGCAGCTCGAAGGCGGGCAGCCCGAGCTGTTCGCGCAGCTTGTCGATCGCCTCTCCGATTTCGGCCAGATTGGCGATGACGGGGGCCGCCGCCGCCCGCATCGCGCGATCCTTGGTGTGATCGAAAAGGCCCCATTTCCCGGCAGCGGTCACCCGCAGCGCCGCGATCAGCGCCTCGCGATACTCGGCTTCGAGCTCCGCGCGGCGCACGTCCATTTTCTCAAGTCGATCCGCTTTGGCCATGCCCCGGCCTATCGCGTCCCCGCAGCGGCGGCAAATGGTCGCTACCCGGAATCCCGCGCCGCTTACCCGCCGGCCATATGGCGGGCGGCCGCGCGCGGCGGTTCAATCTCCTCAAATCACAAGAGGAGGATGCCGATGTCCAGATTGCTCGCCACCAGCGCGCTCGCGCTTTGCCTGCTGGGCGCGTCGCCCGGCCTGGCGCAGACCAAGGCGCCGCCCGTGCCCGGCTATGTGCTGCCCGATACCGAGACCTGGGAGCTGAAGGGGGAGGATGGCTATCCCTATCAGATCTTCGTCTCCAGGCCCGCCGGCCCGGTGCCCGAGGGGGGCTATCCGGTGCTTACCGTGCTCGACGGCAATGCGATGTTCGCGGGCTTCGCCGAGACCCGGCGGATGCACGAGTATATGAAGACGGACCCGGGCAAGACCCTCGTCGTCGGCGTCGGTTACAAGACCGACAAGGCCTATGATATCCGGCGCATCTACGACCTGACCGGCGGCCCGACCCCGCCGCCCTGGGACGTGCCGCTCGGCAAGGCGCCCTATGGCGGCTGGGACAAGTTCCTCGACTTCCTCACCGTCAAGCTGCGCGGCGAGCTTGATCGGCGCTACACGGTCAACCGCAGCCGCCAGGCGCTGTTCGGCCACTCCCTCGGTGGCCTCTTCGCGATCCACGCGCTGTTCACCCGGCCCGATGCCTTCCACGCCGTGATCGCCGCCAGCCCCTCGCTGTTCTGGCACGACCGCGAGATGCAGAAAGAAGAGCGCGACTTCGCCGCCGGGCTGCAGTCGGGCAAGACCGAGAAGGTCGGCCGGCTGATGGTCGTCTGGGGCGAGCGCGAGGAGACGATCCTCGAGCGCTGGGATGCCGAGGCGTTCGTCCGGCGGATGGACCCGCTCTCGGCCTGGGGCCTGCGCACCCGCCACGAAGCCTATGACGATGAGGTCCACATCACCGTGCCGAGCCGGGCGGTGACGTCGACGCTGCGCTTCGCCTTTACCTGGCCTTGAAGGAGAGCTTGCGCAGCACCGCGTAGATCGCCGCGGCGACGATCGTCGCGTCGAGCGCCGGCACGGTGGTGAGCGTCCAGCCCTTATAGGTGCCGAGCACGCCCACCACCACCGAGGCCAGCCAGGTCGCGATCGCCCGCCAGTCGAAGCGGGGCAGGCCAAGGAGGGACTCCGCCGCGTCGGCAGTGCGGTAGCGCGTCCAGGCGTCGATGACGTAGATCGCGGCGATCGGCGGGATGATCAGGCCGAGGAACAGCACGAAGGGGATGAACGCCTCGAGGATGCCCATCAGCGCCAGGATCGTGCCGATCGTGCCGCCTGCGACGGTGAACACCCATTGCCGCACCTTGGGGAAGGTGGAGCCCAGCGACAGGCTCGACGAGTATAGGTTGAGCGCGTTGACCGTCCAGGTCGGCAGCACGAGCAGGAACAGCACCGGGGTGCCGAAGCCATAGGCGGTGACCAGCCTCATCACGCTGGTCTCGTGCGTCGCCAGCGCCGGGATCGCGGCGGCGGTCATCATCAGCGGCGTCGCGATCGGGAAGGACAGCGCCATGCTGGCGATCGCTCCGCGCGGCGTGCTGGTATAGCGCGACAGGTCGGGCATCGTCGCCACCGCGAGCATGTACGCACCGATCAGCGCCGAGATCGCGATGCCGAGCGTCATCGGCTCGGGCGGGTTGGGATCGGGGGCGGTGACGAAGCCGTGCGTCTGCAAGGTCACCACCACCACCGCGAGCAGGATCGCGGCGAGCAGCGGCACCGCGACCAGCGCCAGCCGGTCGAGCGCGCGGAAGCCGATCACTGTCGAGCCCATCATCAGCACGCTGCCTAGGATGACGAAGGCCGTGAAGTTGCCGGGCAGGCCGTTCGCCTTCGCGGCCTCGACCATCGCCTCGCCGAAGAAGGACGCGTTCACCCCGAACCAGCAGAAATGGATCAGCGCGATCACCGTGTTGATCAGCGCCGCGCCGCCGGTGCCGAACGAGCGGCGGACGAGGAGATAGGTCGAAAGCCGCGTGCGGACGCTGACGATCGCGGTCATCGATCCGCCCGCGCACAGGATCAGCCCGGCGAGCAGCGCGGCGATCACCGCGCCGGAGAAGCCCAGTGCCAGTGCGTTGTGCGACCCGTTGAGGAAGTCGGGCAGACCGATCGAGAAGCTCGCGACGATCAGGCCGACGCGCCAGCCCGGAACGGTGATGCCCTGGGGCACCGGCGAATGGGCATAGGCGTCGTCGGCTTCGTGGCTCATCCGTGGTTCCAGCCGTTGAGGTCCTCGATGGGACGATAGGGTTCGCTAAAGCCGAAGGCGCCCGGCCCGACAAAGGTCAGCGCCCGCTCGGCGCGCAGCACTGCGGGGGCGGCGGCGCCGACCACCTTGACGCGCTGGCCGAACTTGAGCCGCTCGGTGACGATGCTGTCGGCGGTCTCGCGGTCCATCACGGTGATCAGGTCGGGCACCATCGCGCGCACCTCGCCATTCACCCGGGCGATCAGATTCTCGTTCTGGAAGACCAGGTCCATCCGTCCTTCGCCGCCAAAGCCCTCGATCACGACATGGCCGACCGAGAAGCCGCCCTTGGTCTCGCGCTCGACATCGACGACCTTGCCGTCGAAGATCGTGCCGGCAAAGGGGTAAAGCCCGCTGGCGCGCAGCGCCGCATGCAGCGCCTCGAACGGGTCCTCGCCCGCCGCCCGCGCGATGCGCACCGCCGCGCCGATCGCGATCGCCGCCGAGACGCTGCCGCCGATCGCGTGCCGCTTCGCCTGCGCGCCGACCAGCGGATATTCGACCATGTGCGCGTTGCCGCCGAACTCGATCGAGAGCTGCCGCGCCACGCGCTCATGCTCCAGATTGTCGTCGGTCTCGATCAGCCGCAGCTCGCCATTCGCCGAGGTGACGACCGAGGGGCAGGCGGAGAGCCCGTCGATGCTGAACACGGTCATCTGCGATTCGGGAAAGGCGCGGCCCATGCCGTCGGCATCGACCACCGGGATGCCGAGCTCCGCCGCCGCGAGCAGCGGGGCAAGCCCGTTGCCGCCGCCGATCTCGATCGCCATCACCGCGTCGATCTGGCGGCCATGGAGCCGCTCCAGTTCGCGCAGCCCGAGCAGGGCTTCCTGACCGTTGGGCAGCTTCTCCGCCGATACCGTCGGCGCGCCGATCCAGCCGCACGGCGCGATCAGCCCATCGTCGGCCAGCGCTTCGAGCGGGATCAGGTGGAACGCACCCCGACGCGCGATCTCGGCCTCGCCGAGCAACTGCGAATAATAGGGATCGCCGCCGCCGCCCGAGCCGAGGAAGGCGGCGCCGGTGGCGAGGTCGAGCAGCGCCTGGCGATCAATGCGCATGGGCAGCAATCAGCGCAGGCGTGCCGGCGAGGTCCGCGACGGCGCGGACACGAACCTGCGCGGCACGGCCGGGCAGATAGCTGAGATACACTTCGTCCATCTCCACGATTTCTACAGTCTCGGGAATGCCCCCGGCCGCGATTGCCTGGTCGCGCGCTTCGGCCCGCAGGCGCTCCAGCGCTGCCTCGCGCGGCTCGCGATCGAACGACACGACCTGGTCGACCATCGCGCCGACCTGGGCGATTGCCGCGCCTACCGCGTTGGCCACCGCGGCGTGCGGCGGACGCACCACCCGGGCCGCGCCGTGCAGGCTGTCAGGCACCAGGAAATTGCCGCCGCCGACCGCGAGCAGCACGACCTCGCCGCGGCTGGTCTTCATCCGGTCGACCGCTTCCTCGAGCATCGCCTGCATCCGCCCCCACACCGCGTCGCGCACCGCTTCGGAGAGTGGCGGCAGCTTGGTCGGATCGCCGAAGCTCGCCCGGCCCGCCGCGACGGCGACATCGCTGGCAGTGAGCGTGGTCCCACCGAACAACCGGGCCTGCTCGGTGATGCGGAAGCCGACCGAGTCCGGGCCGACGTGCAGCTCGTCCACGCCCAGCCCGTCGGCACCATAGCGCGCCGGATCGAGATGGATGCGCGTGCCACCGCCCAGACCGAGCGCCAGGATGTCGGGCATGCGGAAGTTGATCCGCACTCCGCCGATATCGACCGCGACCGAGGATTCGCGCGGGAAGCCGTTGGCGAGCACACCGAGATCGGTGGTGGTGCCCCCGACATCGAGCACGATCGCGTCGCGCACCCCGGTGAGGAAGGCGGCGCCGCGCATCGAATTGGTCGGGCCCGATCCGATCGTCAGCACCGGATAGGCCGCGGCACGTTCGGCGGAGATCAACGTGCCGTCATTCTGCGAGAGATAGAGCGGCGCATCGACGCCGATCTCTTCCAGCGCGCGCTCGAACGAGGCGACGACATGCGCCGCCAGGCTGCCGAGGGCGGCATTGAGGATCGCGGCATTCTCGCGCTCGATGAAGCCGATCCGGCCGAGCGTGTGCGATACGGTGACGCGGGCGCCCGGATGCTCCGCGGCGACGAGGGCGGCGGCGCGCTCTTCCATCGACGGGTTCACCGGCGCGAACACGCTGCTGATCGCGATCGAGTCGACGCCCGCATCGCGCAGCTCGCGCGCGGCCTTGCGGATCGCGGCCTCGTCGAGCGGCGCAATCTCGCGCCCGTCGAACTCGAAGCCACCGGGAAGGAGATAGGTCCGCGCGTCGATCTGGTCGGCGAGTGCCTCGGGCCAGCCGGTCATCGGCGGCAGCGCTTCGCCCGCCGGGCTGGCGAGGCGGAGGATGCCGACCCGGTCGAGCTTGCTGCGCTCGACCAGCGCGTTGGTGAAGTGGGTGGTGCCGATCATCACCGAGGCGACTGCCTCCGGCGCGACGCGCGCATCGGCGAGTACCGCGCGGATCGCCGCGGCCACGCCGGAGCCGACATCGGCGGTGGTTGGCTGCTTGGTCCAGGCGACCACTTCAGCCCCGTCCATCAGTACGGCGTCGGTATTCGTTCCCCCGACATCGACCCCAATTCGCACGCTACACCAATCCTTTGGCACGCCCCTAAGTCTCGCGAGCTAAGGGCCGGCGGCTTCGGCGCGCAATGCGGGAAACGGGTGCGGGGCCCCGGCGAACGGGTAATCGGGGCATCGGGACGGGTAAGTCGCTCCCGCTTCCGCCATCTTCTTGTACCGTCGAGGGTCTAGCGAATCAGCATGCGTGGAGCAGAACCGATAGACGAACTGATCCCGACCAAGGTCGCACCGCCCTTGTGGATGGGCGACCAGATCCGTCGCGACGCGCTCCTCGATCGGCTCGATGGCGCGCTCGGGCGGCGGCTCACGCTCATCCATGCGCCGGCCGGATACGGCAAGACCAGCCTGCTCGCCCAGTGGCGCCGCCGCTTCGAAGGCGCCGATCTGCTCGTCGCCTGGCTCACGCTCGAGCGCGACGACGCCGATGCCAAGCGGCTCGCCCAGTATATCGCCTATGCGATCAGCAATCCCGAAGGCGAGGCGGTGGAGGAAGGCGAAGCCGGCATCCCGGCACGCGCCGCGCTCTCCGCGATCATCAACCGGCTGGCGCGCGACAAGCGCCAGGCGGTGCTGATCCTCGACGATCTTCACTGCGCCGAAAGCCCCGAGACGCTCGACTTCCTCCAGTCGCTGATCCGGCTGGCGCCGCGCAACTGCCACTTCATCATCGCCTCGCGCGATTACCCGCGGCTCGGCCAGACGATGCTGGCGGCCGAAGGCCAGCTGCTCGAGCTCTCCGCCGAGGACCTCAAATTCTCCAGCCCCGAGGCCGAGGAGATGCTGGCCCGCGCCGACGGCGTGCCGCTCGGCGAGGAGGATGTCCGCAGCCTGATCGAGCGCACCGAAGGCTGGCCGATCGCGCTCCAGCTCACGCTCGTCTCGCTGCGGCGGGGTATCGACCGGCATCGCTTCGTCGGCGGCGCGGGCGGATCGGGTTCGGAGCTGGCGGGCTATCTCTCCGAGCAGGTGCTGATGTCGCTGCCCGAGGATGTGCAGGAAGTGGTGCTGCGCACCGCGCTGCTCGGCCAGGTGACCGGTGAGGCGCTCAACCTGATCTGCGATCGCCAGGATGGCGGGCTGCTGCTCGAGCGGCTGGAGCAGCAGGGCGTGCTGCTCACCCCGACCTCGCCCGAGCGCGACGCCTATCGCTACCACCAGCTCTTCGCCGAATATCTGCGCGAGCGCCTCGCCCGGCGCGACATCGGCCAGTTCCGCACGCTCCACCAGCGGCTGGCGCTGTGGTTCAACGCGCGCGGCGAGACTGCCGAGGCGATCGGCCACGCGATCGATGCGGAAGACAGCGCACTGCTCGCCGGCATCCTCGAAGGCGCGGGCGGCTGGCGGCTGATCCCGCAGGGGCAATTGGGCCTGGTCGAGCGCGGGCTCGCCAAGCTCAGCCCGGCCGAGATCGACGGCAATCCGGCGCTGGTGCTGGCCAAGCTCTATCTCGACATGAAGTGCGGGCGGATGGATGCGGCGCGGCTCGCCTATGACCGGCTGGTCGAGGAGGCCGAGGAGGAAGAGACCTCGCCCGATCTGTGGACCGAGATCCGCGTCGTCGGCGACATCCTCGCCGAATATGAGAATGTGCCGATGGCGCTGGAGGACCTGCTGGCGCGCGAGGCGCTGCTGCGCACCTTGCCCGCCGACGATCACCTGGTGCTCGCCAATGTCAGCGAATCGCTGGCGTCCAAATATTATGAGGGCGGCTGGCTCGAGCGCGCGATGGAGCCGACGCTGGCGGCGCGCGGCCACTACCAGGCGATGGGCTCGCCCTATAGCGAACTGTTCACCCGCTTCCACGAAGCGCGCATCCGCCAGGCCCAGGGGCGGCTGAAGGATGCCGTGACCGTGCTCGGGCTCGCCCATGCCGAGATCGAGACGCATTTCGGCCCGCGCTCGGATCTTGCCGCCAACTGCGCCGCGTTCCAAGCCGATCTCCTCTACGAGCAGGATCGCGCCGCCGAGGCCAATGCCCTGCTCGAATGGGCGCTGCCGCATATGGAGCAGTCGGACGGCTGGGTGGATGTCTATGCCGCCGCCTATTTCACGGCGGCGCACAGCGCGGTGGATGACGGCGCGATCGATGCGGCGCGGGCGCTGCTGGAGCGGGCGCGGGGCGTGGCGCGACGCCGCCGGCTGCGCCAGCTCGAGCTGCTCGCCGATCTCTGCGAGCTCGACCTGCTGCTGCGGAGCGATGCGTCGCTGGGCGAAGCGCGGGCGCTGGCCGAGGCGATCGGGCTCGACGCCCAGGCCGATGCGATGGCGGAGGAATCGCCAGTCTACCGGCCGGTGGCGGTAGCCGCGGCGCTGTGCCGGACACGGCTGGGCCTGCTTTCCGGTGCAAACCATACCGCGCTGGACGAGTTGAGCGCGATGGCGCGCTGGGCGCGGCAGCACGGCGCGGGCCGGCTGCTGATCGATCTCAACCTGCTCAAGGCGCATGGCTATCGCGCGATCGGCGAGCCGGGCAAGGCGCAGGCCTGTTTCGACGAAGCGGTGGGCACGGCGATGTTCCAGGGGATCGTGCGGCCCTTCCTCCACGCCCGGGCGTTCGTCCAGGCGTCGCTGGAGGAGGCGCTCGAAGCCTCGCCCGACCGGTTCCGTGCCCAGTTCCTCAAGAACCTGTCGCGCGCGCTGGGCAGCTTCCGCGCCCCGGCGCCCGCGCCCGACGCGCTCAACGAGGCCGAGGCGGCAATCCTGCGCCATCTGAGCCAGGGCTATTCGAACAAGGAGATCGCCCGGCTGATCGGCATGTCGCCCGACACGGTGAAATACCGGCTCAAGGCGGTGTTCCGGAAGATCGGCGTGAACAAGCGCCGTGACGCGGTGCGCGTGTCGCACGAACGCGGGCTGATCGACGGTGGTGAAGGCCGCCCGGGGCCGTTCTGAGCGGCTGTTCCCCTGAAATGGGGTAAAGCCTTACCCGTCTTGCACCCGGATTTACCCTGAAAAGCACGTGACGGTTTTGCGACGCTGCCTGTTCAATACCCCTGCAAACAAGCCGGCTGTCGTCAAGGGAGGCGACAACCACGGAGCCGGCGCAACAGCAAAAGGGTGGGCGGCCATGACACACACAGCTTCGGGAAAATTGGGTAGGCAGACGCGGTTGGCGCTGCTTTCGGCATGCGCGGTGATCGGCTGGTCCGGCGCGGCGATGGCGCAGGACAGCGACGCACCGGCAAAGGCCGACGAGACGATCACCGTCACCGGCACGCGGGCGCTTTCGAGCACCAAGACCGATACGCCGCTGACGGAGATTCCGCAGTCGGTGAGCGTGATCACGTCGGAAGATTTCCAGGACCGCGCCGCGGTCAACCTCCAGGACGTCATCCGCTACAGCGCCGGCGCGACCAGCGAGCTCAATGGCGTCGACACGCGCGGCGACTTCCTCGCGGTGCGCGGCACCGGCGCCGAGCAGTATCTCGACGGCCTCAACCGCATGCCCGGCTTCATCTATGGCGGGCGCCTGGAGATCTTCACCGTCGAGCGCGCCGAGCTGCTGCGCGGCCCTTCGTCGACGCTGTACGGCGGTGGCGGTGCGGGCGGCATCCTGAACTCTATCAGCAAGCGCCCGCAGGAGACGTTCGGCGGCGAAGTCGGCCTCGTCTACGGCACCGACGACTACAAGCAGTTCCAGCTCGACGTCACCGGCCCGATCGTCGATGGCGTATCGGGTCGCCTCGTCGGCCTCTTCCGTGACGCGGACCTGCAGCAAAAGGGCCAGAAGAACGACCGCATCACCGTGATGCCGGCGATCACGCTCAAGCCCGGCGCGAGCACCGAAGTGACGATCATCGGCCTTTACCAGCGCGATCACCTCGGCAGCCAGACCTACCTGCCGACCAGCAAGACCATCGACGGCAGCGGCGCGACCAAGATCTCGGACGACTTCTACCTGGGCGAGCCGGACTTCAACCACACGCTGGCCAGCCATTATGCGCTGTCGCTGCTGGTGACGCACCACTTCACCGACAACCTGACCTTCAGCAGCCGCAACCGCGCGTTCGAGCAGGACACCGACTATCAGGAAGTGTTCGGCTATACCGGCTTTGGCGGTGCCTATGCCGATGCCGGCCGCACCATCGCCAATCGCGCCTGGTACCTCAATCGCGCCAAGTACACCGGCCTCAACAGCGACAACAATCTCGTGCTGAGCTTCGGCACCGGGCCGCTGGAGCACCAGGTGCTGGCGGGCTTCGACTATACCGAGTTCCGCGAGGACAAGAAGGAAGGCTTCGGCGCGGCGCCGGGCCTCAACCTGTACAACCCGGTCTATGGCGTGCCGTTCGCCTACGGCGTGGGCTGGACCACCGACACCAAGAACTCGCAGACCGGCTTCTACTTCCAGGACCAGATCCGTGCCTGGGACCGCGTGTCGCTGGTGTTCGGCGCGCGGCACGACAATGTGCAGTCGAACGTCAACAACGTGCAGCTGCCGAGCAACAAGGCCTGGACCTTCCGCGCCGGCATCATTGCCGATGTGGTGAAGGGCGTTTCGCCCTACTTTAACTACTCGGAATCGTTCCTCCCGGTGTTCGGTTCGAATTTCTTCGGCGTAGCCTACGTCCCCCGCACCGGCCGCCAGTATGAGGCGGGCATCAAGTTCCAGCCTTCGAAGCGCATCCTGTTCACGATCGGCGCCTATGACATCAAGGAACAGAATGTCCTGATCGCCGATCCGAACGAGCTGCAAAACTTCATCCAGGGCGGCTCGACCCGATCGCGCGGCATCGAGGCGGAGGCGAATGTCCGCCTGCCGTCGAACTTCAACCTGACCGCGTCGTACAGCTACACCCGCGCCGAATATCTGAAGGTCGACGGCCGCAAGCGCGGCGACCGCCGCGAGAACCTGCCCGAGCATCAGGCCTCGGTCTGGGCGACCAAGCAGTTCGACCTGGGCGGCGACCTGGGCTTCAAGGTCGGTGCCGGCGTGCGCTACCAGGGCGACAAGGTCAGCTTCGACCAGCTCTACCGGGTTGCGCCGGTGACGCTGGCCGATGCGATGCTCGAGCTGACCTATGACAAGTGGTCGCTCTCGGTGAACGGCGCCAACATCTTCAACGAGCGGGTGTACACCAACTGCACCTACAGCGCCGCGGTGGTCGAGGGCTATTGCTACCTCGGCAAGGACCGCACCGTGCTCGCCACGTTGCGCCGTCGCTTCTAACCTTCCTCCCGGGGCCGGTGGACACTTCCGCCGGCCCCTTGTTACCCAGATTGCACAGGATTTGACGCCCATGGCCCCCCGGTTCGCCCTTCGCCCCTGGTCCCTTCGTCTCGCGACCGCCGGGCTGCTGCTCGCCGCCACGGCGAACAGCGCGCCGCCGCTGCCGGCGCCCGAAGCGGCTGACCTGATCCTCACCAATGGCCGGGTCTACACGGTCGAGGACGGCAAGCCCTGGGCCGAGGCGGTGGCGATCAAGGACGGGCGCATCCTTGCCGTCGGCACCAGGGCGGAGATCGCGCGGCGCAAGGGCGCGAAGACCCAGGTGGTCGACCTGCACGGCCGCTTCCTGATGCCGGCGTTCGGCGACGCGCACGCGCACCCGATCTTCGGCGGAATGAGCCATGCCCGCTGCTCGCTACACGCCGGCAAGACGCTCGACGACTATCGCCGGATCATCGCCGACTGCGTGAAGAAGACGCCGGGCACCGGCACGATCTTCGGCTCGGGCTGGAACCAGACGCTGTTCCCGCCCAAGGGCATTCCCGACAAGAAGCTGCTCGACGAGATTTCGAAGGACCGCCCGCTGATCTTCGAGGCGGACGGCCACACGCTCTGGGTGAACTCCAAGGCGCTCGAGCTGGCGGGGATCACCAAGGACACCCCCGATCCCAAGAACGGGACGATCGATCGCGATCCGGTGACCGGCGAGCCGGTCGGCGGGCTCGAGGAATCGGCGATGGCGCTGGTCGACAAGCTCGTCCCGCCGCCCACCGACAAGGACCTGCAGGGCGCAATCAGCTACACCGTGCGCTTCTTCAACTCGATGGGCATCACCTCGTGGCACGATGCCGCGGTCGAGTGGGACAAGGGCGGCACCAGCCGCGCGCTCGATGCGTACCAGGCGGTGAAGGACCGCGGCGAGCTGACCATGCACACGGCGATGGACCTGCGCTGGAACAATGATCGCGGCATCGAGCAGATGAGCGACATCCTCAAGCTCTCCGCCCGCGCGAAGGAGATCGGCCTCGCCGCGAACGGCGTGAAGTTCTTCATCGACGGCGTGATCCCGCAGCAGACCGCCGCGATGCTCGCGCCCTATGAGGGCACCGACGTGAAGGGCGCCACCCAGATCAATCTCGACACGCTGTCCGAAGCCGTGGCGGCGCTCGATGCCAAGGGCATGCAGTCGCACTTCCACACGATCGGCGATGCGGCGGTGCGCGAGGCGCTCGACGCGGTGGAGCGCACCCGCGGCCGCGACGGCATGACCGACACCCGCCCGATGATGTCGCACATGAACGTCATCGATCCGGCCGATCAGCCGCGCTTCGCCAAGTTGGGTGTCACTGCGGTGTTCCAGCCGCTCTGGGCCTGCAACGAAGCCTATATGGACCTGACCAAGGAGCGGATCGGGCCAGTGCGCTCGACCTATATCTATCCGTCGGGCAGTATCCTGCGCGCAGGCGGCCGCCTGGCCTATGGCGCCGACTGGTCGGTCGCCTCGGCCAATCCGTTCGAGGGAATCGAAGTCGCGCTCACGCGCATCGCGCCGGAGGGCAAGTTCGAGCCTTTGGAGCCCAGGGAAGCGATCACGCTGGCACAGGCCCTGCGCGCCTACACGCTCAACGTCGCCTATGTGAACCATCTCGACAAGCAGACCGGCTCGATCGCCGTCGGCAAGAGCGCCGACCTGATCGTGCTCGACCAGGACCTGTTCAAGATCCCGGCGCGACAGATCCACACGACCAGGGTGATGCTCACCCTGTTCCAGGGCCGCGCGGTGCACGGCAGCCTGGCCGGCCTCAAGCGGTAAGGGCGCGGGGGCACGAACTGTACCCCCGCATTCCCGCGAAATTGGCCGTTTCACCGGCTCGATGTTGAAGTAGTGGTCCCTCGCATGAACTTGCCTATCGTCATCATCGGCTGCGGCCGCATGGGCGGCGCCTTTGCGCGCGCCTGGCGCGGCGCGCACCGCGTCCTCGCCTTCGATCCCGCCGCGACCCTGCCCGAGGGCGTCGAGGCGCTGGCCGGGCTCGACGCGATCCCGCCACAGGCGATCGTGCTGCTCGCGGTGAAGCCGCAGCTGCTCCCCGACGCCGCGCCGGCGCTGCGCGCGCAGCTGGGGGACGGGCATGTCGTCGTCTCGATCGCCGCCGGGATCACGCTGGCGACGCTGCGCACGCTGCTCGGCACCGCGCCGGCGCTGGTGCGGGCGATGCCCAACACGCCGGTGGCGGTGGGCAAGGGCATGACCGCGGCGGTGGCCGAGGGCACGCTCGATCCTGCTAGCGTCGCCACGCTCGAGACACTGTTCGGCGAAACCGGCGCGTTCCTGTGGCTTGATGCCGAGGACCAGCTCGATGCCGTCACCGCGATCTCGGGCAGCGGCCCGGCCTATTTCTTCCGCTTCGCCGAGGCGCTCGCCGCCGCCGGTGCGGCGCAGGGGCTGCCCGAACCGGTGGCCTATGAGCTCGCCCGCGCCACGCTGGCCGGGGCAGGGGCGCTGGCCGGGCCGGGCACGGTGCTCGCCCAGCTGCGTACCGAAGTGACCAGCCCGGGCGGCACGACCGCGGCGGCGCTCGGCGTGCTGGAGGGCGTGGATCCGCTGGCATCGGGTGCGGTGGGGGCCGCGATCCGGCGTGCGGGCGAATTGGCGGCGGAGGCGGCGCGATGAGCCGCTTCGCACCACGCCGTCCTGGCGACGTCGCCGACATGATCCGCGAGGATGTGCTGGGCCTCGTCACCACCTGCGATGCCGAGGGGTTCATCTCGACTCCGCTGCCGCTGCTCGCCGAAGTGGACGAAACAGGCGAAGTTGTCGCGCTGATCGGCCATTTCGCCCGGGCCAATCCGCATCTCCCCCGCGTGCAGGCCAATCCGCGCGCGCAGGTCACCTTCTTCGGCCCGCACGGCTATATCTCGCCGTCGATGGTCTCCAAGCCGGACTGGGGCCCGACCTGGAACTACCGCCTGGCGCAGTTCGAAGTGGACATCGCGTTCGAGCCAGGCGCCGAGGACGCGGCGATCCGCGCGCTGGCGGACGCGCTGGAGGGCGATCGCTGGGGTGTCGAGCAGATGGGCGGGCGCTATGCCGGGCTGGTCGAGCACGTCATCGCCTTCCGGGCGACGGTGGTGCGGTCGAGCGCGCGGTTCAAGCTGGGCCAGGACGAGAGCGATACCTCGTTCGGCGAAATCCTGGGGGCGCTGGGCGACAGCCCGCTGGCGCGCGCAATGCGCAGCCAGCGGGACTGACGGCTTACATCGAGGCGCTGGCCGGGGTCGGCTGGTTCGCCTGCTGGGTGTTCTGCGCGGCGACGCACTTGGTGCGAACCGGCATCGCAGTCTTGCCCGCCTGGTGATGGCTCTGCACCGGCTGGCAGGCCGGGCGGTCGCGCATGCGCCAATGTGCAACCGGGGTCTTGCCCGACGGCGCCCAGACCAGCTGGTGAGTCTCGTGCAGCGACTGGGACTGGGCCTGCGCCATCGGCGCGGCCATAAGGAAGGCAGCCGCCGCGGCGGCGAGAGCGAGCTTCATGGGATCTCCTATTTTCGCGGAGTCGAAAATAATTGCCCTCGCTGTGCGGCGCTTTGCGCGCCTGTAAGGAAGCTTTTCCCGACGGTTACGAAGCGATGCTTCTCTGTGACAAAGCGTTGCCGATGGTCCGGGGCTCTCTTGAGGACGCCGGGTTAGGCGCCTAAATGCCGGCAATGAATTCTTGCGAGACCATGGCATGAGCGCCCCCGCCATCGTGCTGGTTGAAGACGATCCCGCCCTGCGCACCCTCACGGCGCGTGCGCTTCAGGAAAACGGCTATTCGGTCCGCCAGGCGGCGACCGCGCCCGAGATGTGGCTGGCGTTCGACAACGGACCGGTCGATCTGGTCCTGCTCGACATCATGCTTCCGGGCACCAGCGGCATCGACCTGTGCCGCGAGGTTCGCCGCAAGAGCGATGTGCCGATCATCTTCATCAGCGCCCGCGGCAACGAGCATGATCGCGTGCTCGGGCTCGAGCTGGGTGCCGACGATTATCTCCCCAAGCCGTTCAGCACGCGCGAGCTGATCGCGCGCATCCGTGCGGTGCTCCGCCGCGGCGGGCTCGAGCGCATGGCGGGCGGCGACCGCGAGACCCAGGCGCATTTCGACGGCTGGACCGTCAATTTCCCGCGCCGCGAAGTGAAGTCGCCGAGCGGCGCCGTGGTCGAGCTGACCGGTGCCGAGTTCGACCTGCTCGCCGCCTTCCTCAGCCAGCCCCAGCGCGTGATCGCGCGCGAGCGGCTGGTCGAGCTGTCGCGCGTCCGGCTCGGCGACAGCTCGGATCGCAGCGTCGACGTGCTGGTCAGCCGCCTGCGTCGCAAGATCTCCGCCGCCGGCCATGAGCCGCCGATCGGCACCGTGCGCGGCATCGGCTATATCTTCCGCGCAGAGGTCACCCGCTCCTGAGCCTGGTTCCGCGCCATCCGCTGGGATTGCTCGGCCGGATCCTGCTGATCCTGCTGCTCACCGTCGCGATCGAGTTCGGGGCGAGCACCTTCCTGTACGAGCGCGCCTCGCGCTACTCGATCGAGGAAAGCGACGCGCACCGGCTCGCCGAGCATCTGGTGATCGCGGAAAAGCTGCTGTCCGAGCGGCCGGTCGCCGAGCGGGCTGCCGCGGCGCAGGAGCTCACCACCGATCGCTACATCGTCCGCTGGTCGCCGACCATTCCGGAGCGTCCCGCCTTCCCGCCGCGCCAGAAGCGCATGGAAGCGCAGGTGACCAGCTGGGAGAAGGGGCTGGCGGAATCGCATCTCCAGCTTCGCCTCGCGCCGGGCGCGCATGGCCAGGTCGCGGCGGGCGAGATGCAGATGGCCGATGGCAGCTGGATCGTCTTCAAGACGCGCGAGGCGGTGCAAGTCTGGCAGTTCGCGATCGAGCGCACCTTCGTCGCGCTGGTCCCGGCGCTGCTGCTGCTCGGCTTGGGTGCGCTGCTGATCCGCAGCACGCTGCTGCCGCTGCGCAAGCTGGTCCGCGCGATCGGCCATGTCGGCTCGGGCAAGCGCGTGACGGTGGAGGAGGAGGGCACCGCCGAGATCCGAGGGCTGATCCACGCCTTCAACGGCATGCAGCGCCGCATCCATGAGCTGATCGAGAACCGCACCAGGCGCTCGCCGCGGTCGGGCACGATCTGCGCACGCCGCTCGCCCGGCTCCAGCTCCGGCTGGAGGGCGTCGGCGACGAGGACAGCCGCAAGGCGATGCAGGACGATATCAGCGAGATGGACGACATGATCGCCTCGCTGCTCACGTTCCTGAAGGGCGAGGACGATCCCGAGCCGGCGGTCGCGGTCGATGTCGCGGTGATGGCGGCGACTTTGGTCGAGGATGCCACCGATCGCGGTCGCGAGGCACGCTACACCGGGCCGCGGCATCTCGAATGGGTCGTGCGCCCGTCGATGCTGCGCCGTGCGCTCAGCAATCTCATCGAGAATGCGCTGCACTACGGCAAGTCCGTGCAGGTCACCGTTGTGCAGGACGGCACCGAGCTGGTCTTCCGGATCGAGGATGACGGGCCCGGCATTCCGCCCGAGCAGATCGAGGAAGCGTTGCGCCCCTTCGTTCGCCTCGATGTCGAGCGGGGCCGCAATACCAAGGGGATGGGGCTCGGTCTTGCCATCGTCCAGCAGGCGGTGGCTTTGGAGAAGGGCCGGCTGACCCTTGTCAACGCGCCGCTCGGGGGCCTCATCGCGGAAATCCGTCTGCCCGGCTAAGGGGCAACAATTCCTCACAATCCCGCTGCGCTGCGGCAAGAATGGCCCCTTAGGTTGCACTCCGAGTTAATAGGAGTTGTAACCGTGAACGAGTTGATTGGCCGGGTCTTCAGCTTCGAGAAGACCGTCTTCCCGAACCAGAGCGATCTCTATGGCAAGCTCGCTACCCAGGGGCAGAGCCCCAAGGCGCTGATGATCTCCTGCGCCGACTCGCGTGTCGTGCCCGAGCACATCATGCAGGCGGATCCGGGCGACCTGTTCGTCTGCCGCAACGCCGGCAACATCGTGCCCCCGTTCGCCCAGAAGATCGGCGGCGTCTCGGCGACCGTCGAATATGCCGTGATGGCGCTCGGCGTGCGCGACATCATCGTGTGCGGTCACTCGGACTGCGGCGCGATGAAGGCCGTCGCCCACCCCGAGATGGTCGCGAAGATGCCGAACGTCGCCGTGTGGCTCAACCATTCGGACGCCGCGCAGCAGGTCGTCGCCGACGCCTATCCGGGCCTCGACGACGCTGCCCGCGTCCGCGCGATCAGCCTGGAGAATGTCGTGGCGCAGATCGCGCATCTCCGTACCCACCCCTCGGTCGCCTCGGGGATCGCGCGCGGCGAAATCGCGCTGCACGGCTGGTTCGTTGACATCCATGCCGGCCAGATCCTGGCGCTCGACGGCGAGACCGATCGCTTCATCGTCGTCCGTGACGATACGCCGCTGCCGGTCGCAGTGAAGCCGGCCCGCCGCCGCGCTGCCGATTTCGAGCTGGTGGAAGCTGCCGAATGACCTCGCCCGCACTTCCCAAGGGCTGGTTCGTCCGTGATTTCACGGCCTCGATCGTAGTCTTCCTCGTCGCGATGCCCCTCTGCATGGGCATCGCGGTCGCATCCGGCATGCCGCCCGAAAAGGGCCTGCTGACCGGCATCATCGGCGGCGTCGTCGTCGGCCTGATCGCCGGTTCGCCGCTCCAGGTCAGCGGCCCCGCCGCCGGCCTGGCGGTGATCGTGTTCGAGCTGGTGCGCGAGCACGGCCTGGCCGCGCTCGGCGCGATCCTCGTCCTTGCCGGCGTGATCCAGGTGCTGGCCGGCGTCGTCAAGGTCGGCGGCTGGTTCCGCGCGATCTCGCCCGCGGTGGTGCACGGCATGCTCGCCGGCATCGGCGCGCTGATCGTGCTCGGCCAGTTTCACACGCTGTTCGACGCCAAGCCGCTGTCGAGCGGCCTCGAGAACCTTGCGGCGCTGCCGGGCCGCCTGTTCGGCCTCGACCCGACCAACATCGCCAGCACCGAGCTGGCGCTGGCGCTCGGCGTGCTCACGATCGTGCTGATGCTCGGCTGGGACAAGCTCAAGCCCACTGCGCTCCGCCTGATCCCGGGCGCGCTGGTCGGCGTGGTCGGCGCGACGCTCGTCGCCTTCGGCCTCGGCCTCGACGTCGTTCGCGTCGCGGTGCCGGATTCGCTCGCTTCGGCGGTGACTGTTCCGGGCAGCGATTTCCTGAGCTCGTTCCTCAGCCCGACGATCATCATCGCCGCGATTGCTGTTGCGTTCATCGCCAGCGCCGAGACGCTGCTTTCGGCCGCCGCGGTCGATCGCATGCATGACGGCGTGCGCACCGACTACAACAAGGAACTGCGCGCGCAGGGCGTGGGCAACCTGCTCTGCGGTCTCGCGGGTGCGCTGCCGATGACCGGCGTGATCGTCCGCAGCTCGGCCAACGTCCAGGCGGGTGCTGTCACCCGCATGTCGGCGGTGCTGCACGGCGCCTGGCTGCTCGGCTTCGCCGCGCTGCTGCCCTGGCTGCTGCGCGAGATCCCGATGGCCGCGCTCGGTGGCGTGCTCGTTGTCACCGGCTGGAAGCTGGTGAGCGTCAGCCATGTCCGTCACCTGTTCCAGCATTACGGCCTGCTTCCGGCCGCGATCTGGGCGGTCACCTTCGTCCTGGTCGTTGCGACCGACCTGCTGACCGGCGTGATCGTCGGCCTGGGCCTCTCGGTGCTGGAGCTGATCCCGCACTTCCGTCGCCTGCGCCTCAAGGTCGATGCCGAGCATGGCGAGGAAGCGTCCCGGATCCATCTGGACGGTGCCGCGACTTTCGTCACGCTGCCCAAGCTCAACAGCGCGCTCGACGCGGTGCCGGGCGACAAGCCGGTCCACCTTGCCTTCGACAAGGTTCCGGCGATCGACCACACCAGCGCCGAGACGCTGCGCGACTGGGTGCAGCGCCGTCGGGCCCGGGGCCTCAAGGTGGAACTGAGCGGGCATCCCGATCAGCTCCGCAAGCTGCAGCCGGCCTGATCCACTTCAACCTCAGCAACACTTCCTTACGAAGGAGCAACGCGTCGGCCCGGTTTCGCCGGCATGTTGAAGGTCGGAAAGCAGCGGCTCCCACCCTACCTCCCATCCCGGGGTGAGAGGGCCGCACTTTCCGACCGCAGGCGGGAACATTCCATCAAAGGGGAATGCCCGCATGAAGAAGTACCTGATCGCGGCTGTGCTCAGCTGCACAGCCGCACCGGCTTTCGCGCAGGAAGAAGCGCCCAAGCCCGTCACCGTCTCCGGCAACATCGCTCTCGTCTCCGACTATCGCTTCCGCGGCGTCTCGCAGACCGACAAGGGCATGGCCGTGCAGGGCGGCATCACCGTCAGCCATGAGAGCGGCCTCTATGTGGGCACTTGGGCGTCCAACCTTTCGGGCTGGGGCACCTTCGGCGGCTCGAACATGGAGCTCGACCTGGCCGCCGGCTACAAAGCCGATCTGGGCGGCGCCGCGGTCGATGTCGGCGTGACCTGGTACATGTACCCCTCGGGCGCCGACAAGACCGACTTCGCCGAGCCCTATGTGAAGGTCAGCACCTCGCTCGGCCCGGTCTCGGCGCTGGTCGGCGTCGCCTATGCCCCGGCGCAGGAAGCGCTCGGCAACTGGAGCAACACGCCGCAGAGCGCCGCGGGCGACAAGGAAGACAATATCTATCTCTGGGGCGACGTCAGCACCGGCCTGCCGGGAACGCCGGTCACGCTGAAGGCGCATCTGGGCTATTCGGACGGCAATCCGGGCCTCGGCCCGAACGGCACGAGCATCGCGCCCACCGGCAAGTATCTCGACTGGCTGGTCGGCGCCGATGTCGCGGTCGGCCCGCTCACGCTCGGCGTCGCCTATGTCGATACCAACATCAGCGCGGCCGATTCCGCCTACATCCAGCCGAACTTCTCGCGGGTGAAGGACGGTTCGTCGATCGCGGGCTCCAAGGTCATCTTCTCGGTAAGCGCCGCCTTCTGATCGGGGGGAGGGGAGCCGGCGGATGCCGGCTCCCCCTGCTCAGGAGAGAATTTGGTGCTGCCGTAACCAGGCGAGGAAAAGGTCCGGCCACTGGGAGACCAGTGTGCCGGGCTTGCCCGCGCCGAAGCTGTGGCCGCCCTTTTCGAACACATGCAGCTCCACCGGACGCCCGGCAGCGCGCATCGCGGCGAACATGCGCAGCGAATGCTCGACATTGGCGATGGGATCGTCGGCGGCATGGGCGAGAAACACCGGGGGCGTCGTCGGCCTCACCTGGGCCTCCACCGAATAGAAGTCGCGATAGTCGGGCAGGACCGACAGCTTCTTGCGCGTCTGCGTCGTGTCGATCGGCGGGCGCATCGAGACCACCGGGTAGATCATCCCGGCAAAGGCGGGGACGGCGCTCAGCTTGTCCGCCTCGTCCATCGCCGGATAGAAGTCATGCGCGCCCTGCGTCGCCATCATGCCGGCAAGGTGCCCGCCGGCCGACATGCCGACCACGCCGATCCGCGCAGGATCCAGGCCCCAGCGCTTGGCGCCGGCCTTGAGCAGACGCAGCGTGCGCTGCGCGTCCTGGAAGGGCGCATCGGCGTTCCAGCCATCGCCGGGCAGGCGGTAATAGAGGATCACCGGCGTGATGCCCTGCGCCATCAGCTTCTCGGCCACATCCTTGGCGCTGCCGATCTGGATGCGGAAATAACCGCCCCCACCCAGCAGCAGCGCCGCGGCGCCATTGGGGTGCTTGGGGCGGTAGACTTCGTAGCGCGGCTCCGAGATGTTCGACCAGGAGCCGGTCTGCCCGCCCTCGTTCCCCACCTTTTCCGGACCCGACGGCTTGCCATGGCCGGGCGGCGTGCCCGCCCACACGGCATAGACTTCGGGCTTGCCCAGTCTGTCCTGGGCGAGGGCGGGTGTGGCCGCGACGAAGATCGCGGCCACGAGGGAGAGGAGCAGGCGCATAAGGGTCAGAACCTCTTGCCGATCGTCATGTAGAGATAGCGGCCATAGGGGCTGTAGAGCGAGCCCAGATAGCCGTCCGCGGTGATCGGGGGCCGCTTGTCGAAGATGTTGCGCGCGCCGATGCGGATGCGCGTGTCGTCGAGCACGCCGCCCTTGAAGCGATACTGGGTGTAGAGGTTGAAGGTCACCTGGCCCTCGAGCTTGTACGGGTTGCCGTTCGCATCGAGGAAGTTGGTGTCGTAGACGCTGCCGATATAGTTGGCGAAGGCGCCGACCTGGAAGCCGCTCTTCGACCAGGTAAGCGATCCCGTGAGGCGCCATTTGGGCTTGCCGCGGTCCTCGATCAGGTCGCTCGCGTCGGTGAGCGGGGTGGCGGCATTGATGTCGCCGGCCGAACGCGCGTCGAACAGCGCCTGCACCGCCGGCGGGGTGTCGCGCGAGAACTTGGTCAGCCGCGCGGCGTTGATCGCCAGGTCGAACTTACCGATGCCGGTGCGGACATTGTAGAGCAGCGCCAGGTCGACGCCCTGCACCGTCTGCGGCTGCAGGTTGACGAACTGGTCGTTGATCCGGGTCACCACGCCTGCCGTGGCCAGGCCGGTGCCGGCGAAGACCGGGGTGTCGTCTGCCGTCGGTGCGGCGCGGATCACGTTCGGATTGCTCGAGCCCTGCAGGCGCATCAGATAATCGAGCACCAGCGCGTTCTGCGCGCCGAACTGGCCGACGATGCCGGTCTGCTTGATCGACCAGAAATCGGCGGTGAAGGTCAGGCGGCCCGCCTTTTCAGGGATGAACTTGGGCTGGAGCACCGTGCCCAGCGTCCAGCTCGTGCTGCTCTCCGGCTTCAGGTTCGGATTGCCGCTGATGAAGATCGCATAGCTGATGCCGCGGCTGCATGCGCTGTAGTTGGCGATGCGCCCGGCGCGCAGATCGGCCTCGCAGCGATAATAGTCGGTATTCGAGTTGAGGCGCGAATAGGCGACCGTCTTGGTCTGTTCGAGGTTCGGTGCGCGGAAGCCCTGCGACCAGGAACCGCGGAAGCGGACACCGTCGACGACGTCCCAGGCCGCGGCGACCTTGGGCTTCGCCACCGATCCGAAGTCGCTGTAATGCTCGTAGCGGCCCGCCAGCTGCACATCGAGGCGGTGGATCAGCGGAACGTGCATGTCGGGCGAGACGATCGGCACCGCGAGCTCGGCAAAGGCCGAGAAGACGGTGCGGGCGCCCTTGGTGCTCGGCGTCGGGCTGACCGCAGCGACGTTCGAGAGGTTGGTCTCGCCGGTCACCATGTCGACGAAGCCGATCGTGCCGTTGAGGTTGGGGTCACGGTCGTCGCGCTGCGTCTCGCGGCGGCCCTCGATACCGAAGGCGATGCCCAGATTGCCGCCGGGCAGGGCGAGCAGGCGCGCGTTCGACATCTTGAAGTCGGCAAGCGCGAGCGTGGTCTTCGAACGGCGCTTCAGGTCGAACTGGAACGCATTGATCGTCGCGGCCGAGGCCGGCGAGCAGTCGCCCACGCTCGGCGTCGCCGCGCAGCCGCCGCTGAACGGGTTGTACGCGTCCGGCGTCGATAGCGCGAGGTTCTGCTGCAGCTTGGTCATGTTGATGGCGTTGGAGACGTCGGTCGCCTGCGCCGCGGAATAGAGGAGCGCGCTGTCGAAATCGAAGCTGCCGATCTGGCCCTTCAGCCCGCCGAGGAAGCGCGACTGCCAGTTGGTTACGTCCACCACCTGGTTGCCCGCATCGACGAAGCGATAGGTCGACAGGCGCACCGCCAGGCCGGCGGCGGGCACGTTGGTCAGGTTGGGGATGCGGTTCGGGTTGGCCTGGCCGTTGGCGAAGGTCACCGGGCCGAACGGGTTCCAGTAATTCGAAGCCGGGATAACAATTGCGTTGAGATTGATCGTCGGCGGCTGGATGCGCTGCGTTTCGGCATAATAGAAGCCCGCCTCGCCATAGACGGTCAGGCTGTCCGAGATGTCGTAATGCGCGCTGGCGAAGCTGTTGTAGCGCTGGATGCGCGGCGAGACAGTGGTTCCGGTGCGCGTGTCGAAGCGCTCGGAGCGCAGCGTCGACGCGGTCGCGCGGGTGCCGGTGCCGAAGCAGGTGTCCGCGCTGATCGTCACCAGGCAGCCGGGGTTGCCGGTCGACTGGGTGTGGAACGCGCCCGCCGACGAAGTCAGCGCCTGGTTGCCCGGGCTGCGGCGGATCGTGCCGGGGCCGCCCACCACCGCCAGGTTCGCCCAGGGCGATTGGGTCGCGCGGCCGTCCGCGGTCAGGTTGCCGGCATAGGCCGGGTCATTGGCGAAATAGGACATGAGATTGTCCGTCGCCGTGTAGGGCTGGTCCTCGGCGAGCTGTGCGGTGCGGCGGGTATAGTCGAGGTACAGCGAGATGTTGCCGCGGCCTTCGGCGAAGTTGCTGCCCGCGGTGCCCGTCACCTGGAACTCGCGGCGATGCGTGCCCTCGGCCCCGCCATAGCGGAAGTCGAGCGAGGCGCCGTCGAACTTGTCCTTGGTCACGGTGTTGACCACGCCGGCCACCGCGTCCGAGCCATAGATGGCGGCGGCGCCGTCGCGCAGGATCTCGAGCCGCTGGATGCCCGCCACCGGGAGCGAATTGGCGTTGTAGCCGAGCACCGGCACGTTGCCGTCGCCGGCCTGGCTGGTCGGGTGGTTGACCAGGCGGCGACCGTTGAGGAGCACCAGCGTGTTGCCGACGCCCAGGTTGCGCAGGTTGATCGAGTTGACGTCGCCGCGCGCCGCGTTGCTGGTCTGCGGGTTGTTCGCCTCGTTGAAGGTCACGTCGCCGGCCTGCGGGATCGAGCGGAACAGCTCGTCGCCCGACAGCGCGCCGGTCGCGTCGATCTGGTTGGCGTCGACC
>Ga0164294_10001102_pt1 | contig 25450 bp, 24 predicted proteins | sample GEODES005metaG_FD_111479 | JGI IMG/M metagenome (GOLD analysis project Ga0164294, IMG submission 111479) | Oligotrophic lake water microbial communities from Sparkling Lake, Wisconsin, USA - GEODES005 metaG | ecosystem: Environmental > Aquatic > Freshwater > Lake | place: USA: Sparkling Lake...
GCCGGGGGCCTGGGGTGGACCGCCCCGACCGGTCGCTGGGCGGGGCGGGCGGGCGGGCTGTGGGCGTCGGCGGCAGAGGCGTCGGTGCCGGTCGCGTGGGGCGTGCCCACCGCCTTATGGACTGCGGCGGGCGCGGACGCGCCGGCGCCGGTGTCGGCGGTGTCGGCGGGGGTCGACCTCACCCTCGGGCTGCGCTGGAGCGCGGAGGCGTGGGCCGACCCGGCGGCCGGCCGCCTGCGGGTGCTCACGCTGGGCGCGCGCTGGACCCACCCGGCGCGCTGCCTGGGCGCCGACCTCGGCGTGCGCATCGAGCCCGACGTGCCGATCCCGGTGGTGCGGCTGGGCGTCGACTGGGCGCCCGCGCCGCCCGGGGACGGTCGCGGGCCGTGAGGCCTTGCGGGCAGCGATCGCGCGCCCGCGCCGTGGCGTTCAGATCTCGGTCGGCGCTTCGGACGGATCAGCCGCGAACGCCTCTTCCGTCGTCGCTTCGGTCACCGGCGCCTCGGCGGCGGGCTCCGCCGGGGCGGTGATCCCGTCGGTCGACTCGGCGGCGGCGTCGGACGGCTCGTCGGCGCCGTCGCGGCGGCGGCGAATGACCCGCCCGGCGCTGGCCGTCGGGCCGCTCGGGAGCGCCTCGGCGTCCTCGCCGGCGTACAGGCGGGCCGCTTCGACCTCGATCATCGTCTGGAGCTGCGCCAGGGCGGTGGCGTACTCGGCCGCCTCGAGCGAGCCCTGCGGCGCGCGCTCGCGGGCGCGCTGGAACTCGGCGTGGGCCGCGACGAAGCTGCGGCGCCAGGTCAGGACCTGCCCGAGCGCCCCGAACGGACGGTGGTCGCCGGGGTTCTTGGCGCAGGACTCCCGCGCGGTGGACTCTGCGGCGTCGAGGTTGCCCTTCAGGCCGTCGATCAGCGCCTCTTCCAGCGTGATCCGCATCATGCGCTCGCCGGCGTGCCGCTCGGAGAGCTTGCGGGCGCGCTTGAGCAGCCACACGGCGCGGTCGAGGTCGCCGCCCTCCTGGCGGACGAGCTGGGCCAGGAGCAGGTGCGCCTCGGGCGCCTTGCGCTCGCCCTTGGTCAGCGGGTCGAGCAGGGCCTTGAGCTCCTCGCGGATCGCCGCGCCCTCGCTGGCTTCGGCCATTCGGGCCTTGGCGAGCAACAGATCGGCCAGGCGACCGACTTGGGTGGGGTCGTCCGGGGCCAGGCGGACGGCTTCGCGCAGCAGGGTCTCGGCGCGCGGCAGCGAGTCGACGCCCTCTTCCCGCTTGGCCTGGCCGAGCAGGCCGTAGCTGTCGGGCAGCATCGGCTCGAGCGCCATCGCCTGCTCCAGCTGGGCGATGCCCTCGGGGCGGCGGCCCTGCTTGAGCAGCAGGCTGGCCAGGCGGGTCCGCAGGCGGGCCTCGTTCGGCAGCGCCTCGATCGCGCGCTCGAGCAGGTGGATGGCCTTCGGGCGCTGCTTGCGGCCGAGCCAGTAGCCGGTGGCCCACTGGAACAGCTCCGGCACGGGCGCCTTCGCGAGCGCCTCGTCGACCGTCGCGACCACCGCCTCGGGCTTGGCGTCGGTGCGCTCCTGGATCTCGAGCAGGAGCAGCCAGGCGTCGCTGTTCGACGCGTCGCGGGCGATCACCTCGCGGACGCGGGACTCCGCCACGTCGTAGCGGGGCTTCTCGCCGCGCATCGCCAGCGCGGCGGCCTCGAGCACGCCGTCGTGGTCGGGGTAGTCGACCTTGACGGTGAGCTTCGGGTTGCGGGCGCCGAACGCGCAGCGGTTCGCCTCCTGCGACAGCGCCAGCTTCTCCGAGCCCTCGGCGGTGCGCGCCGCCTTGCCGTACAGCTCGGCGAGGCCCGCGAAGACGTCGAAGTCGGTGATCTCGCGCCACGCCAGGTGCTCGCGGACCAGCGGGTGCACGCGGTAGCGCTTGTCGGTCTCCGAGCCGACCATGTCGAGCAGACCGTCGGCGAGCAGCTCGAGCCGCGTCTTGCGGCTGATCTGCATGTCGGACAGCATCGCGCCGGTGACCGGCATGCGGCAGTGCGCCACGCGGGACAGCGCGACCCGCTCGTCGCCCTGGAGCTTCTCGACCTTCTTCGCGAGCTGACGACCGACGGACTCGAGGTCGGCCGGACCCTCGGCCCGCAAGAACTTGGCGTCTTCCGTCAGCGCCAGCCCGTCCTGGCGGTCGCGGACGGCGATCGCGTAGGCGCGGACGGCGATGGGGTGACCGTGGACCTTCTCGCTGATCGGCCCGAAGCGGTCCCGCGGGAACTCAGGGGCCTTGTAGGCGGAGAAGATGTCGTAGTAGTGGCGTCCCTTCAGCCCGCCGACCTCGAGCCGACGCAGGTGGGTGGCCTGGCCCTCGCGGTGGAAGTGGGGCTGGCGGGTCGATGCAAAGACGATGCGCAGCCCGTAGGTGCCGCACAGCAACGCCTCGAGCAGCAGCTCGAGCCGGCTGCGGCGGAAGAAGTCGGGCTCGCGGCCAAGGCCGAACTCGAGGTGGTGGACGACGAGCGCGTGGCCGTCGAGCGCCGCGGCGCCGAGCGCCGCCACCGCCGCGTTCACCAGCTCGGGCGCGGTGTGGGCGCCGCGCAGCGCCTGGGCGAGGCCATCGCTCCCCGCGGCGCGACAGGCTTCGGCCAGCCGGGCGATGAGCACGTCGAAGCCCGCCCCGAAGCCGAGCACCACATCGGGCAGGCGCTGCAGGCCGGCCGCGGCGATCGCGTGCTCGACCAACCAGGTCTTTCCGATGCCAGACGGACCGCTGACGACGATGGGCCCGCCCTCGGCGAGCATCGGCGCCAGGGCGACCAGCTCGTCCTCGCGTCCCACGAAGGCGAAGCGCGGGGCGGCCGGCTCTCCGGGGACCGCGGGCTTCGGCGCCTTGACGGGCTTCTCGACATCCGCCTCGGCGGCGGCCGCGGGGGCCTCGGCCGGCGGGATGGGCAGGCCCTGGAGGTAGGACTTGGTCCGGTTCTTCTCGTGCTCGGGCTTGGCCTTCACCAAGACCGGGAACTGGAAGGGGTTGTACTGCCGGGCGACGACGACGACCTTCGGCCGCGCCCCCACCTTCTCGCACAGCGCGATGATCTTCTCGACCCCGGGCGCGTCGGCGAGCTCGGGCTCGCAGACCACGAGCACGGCGCCGGGGCCGGCCAGCCGCGCGACCGACAGCTCGTGGATCGCCTGCACCGGCGCTTGCGCGGGCCCGGACAGCGCCAAAGCGGGCATCCCCGCGCGCTCCTTGAGCGCCAGCATCACATCGGGATCCTTCAGCTGGGCGGCGCCAACCGCCACCACGCACCGACCCGCTTCGATCGCCTTCTGTACCAGACTCATGGGACCTCGCCCGCCCCGGTGGGGACCCGGCGTCGTTATCCGAGCCGGTCCCTCGGATCAAGCCAACCAAGCAGATCGACTCGTCTGGGCGTCAGAAGAGCACCGTCGCCTCGGCCGACACCCGGTCGCCGAGTGAGCCAGCAAAGACGGCTGCATCCGCCGATCCTTCGGGGACTGTGAGCTGTCTGGCCTCGTAGTTCAGGTCGACATGGGCCTTCGCGCCCGGCCACCACCGCAGCGCGGGGGTCCAGGTCTCTGCCACCCGCAGCGCGGCCGGGTCTTCGGTGTTGCGCCACGCAGCGGTCCAGCGCAGCCCGGCTTGCAACGGGCCTTCCCGCCAGCTGCCGCCCACCACGCCGGCGTGGGCCTCGCCGTCGACGTCGACCACCACGGGCGCGCCGGGGACGGGTGGATTCTGGCCGAGCGCCAACATCCCCGTCGCCCACACGACCTCGCCCTCGAGCTGCCAACGCGCGGTTTGGACGACGGCGCCGGCGCCGCTGCGGCGCCGCGGGCCGGTGACCCCGTCCTGATCGCGTCGGCCGCGCTGGGTCCAGGCCCACCCTGAGACCTCCGGTCGGTGCGGATCGGTCCGGGTCGCCTGCGGGTCGAGCAGCCAGCCGCCCGCCACGCGGGCGGTCAGGTCGACGTCGCCGTCGATCGGCCCAGGACCAGGATGGCCGTTCGACACCATCAGCTGGTACGACGCCCACACCCGCCCCCAGCGGCCGCTGTCGAACAGCTGGGCGCCCACGTCGCGAAAGCCGTAGCCGCCCCCGGTGTAGGCGCCGTCGGCCACGGGGTCTTCGAACAGCAGCTTCGTCGCCTCGGAGGTGGCGATGAAGTCGGCGGCCAACGGCCGGAGCTGCAGGGCCTCGTTCGACAGCGGCAGCTTGAACTGGCCGAGCCGCAGCCGCGCGCCCGGCAGGTACGACAGGGTGACGCTCGCGTCCGTGAGCACCACGGGGTCGACGCGGGTGAGCGCATTTTGTCCGGCCTCGAGCGCCATCAACCAGCTGAGGCGCTGTCGGGTTCCGGGGACCGACCCCCGCGCGATCCCGCGCGCGCGGCGGACGGCCAGGGAGGCTGGCGCGGTGCCGTTCGTGGTGGCGCGCGCCCCCTCGCTCGCCGCCAGCGCCGCCGACAGGCCGGTGAGGGGTCGGGCGTCGACATAGGCCTCCCCCTCCACGGTCAGGAAGCCGCCGAGCGCGAGCGCCTGGTCGGGGCGGTCCACCTCGGTCCCTTGCGCCAGCGGCCAGTCGGCGGCCAGGGACGCGGCGGTGAGCCACAGCCCGAGCGGCGTGGCCATCAGCGCGCCCCGGGGAGCCAGCCGTGCGCGGCCGAGGTCATCCCGATCTGGAAGAGGGCGAGGCCGAGGACGAAGACGGCGAAGCCGCGGCGGAGCGCCCGCTCGGGCAGGCCTTGGGCGAGGCGCGCGCCGACGAAGGAGCCCGCCACCGCGGCGACGGTCACCACGGCGGTCAGCCGCAGGTCGAGGGCCGTGTGCCCCAGGTGGGCCACCAGCCCGGCCGAGGTGTTCATCGCGATCACCAGCAGCGAGGTGCCGACCGCGCGCTTCATCGGCAGCCCGGCCCGCTCGGTCAGCGCCGGCACGAGCAAGAAGCCGCCCCCCGCGCCCACCAGGCCGGTGACGACGCCGAGGCCCAGCCCGTCGAGGGCGATGCGCCACGCGGGCGGGGGCGGTCGGTGCGTCGCCTCGCGCCGACCGCGCAGCATCGCGGCGGCGGCGGCGATCATCAGCCCGGCGAAGGCGACCAGCAGCACCTCGCCCGACAGGAAGCGGGTGAAGGTGCCCCCCGCGGCGGCGCCGACCATCCCCGCCGCGCCGAAGGGCAGCCCGACCCGCAGGTCGACATTGCCCTTGCGGTGGTGCTGCACCGCGCCGACCGCGCTGGTGACCCCCACGACGACCAGCGAGGTCGCGATCGCCGCCTTCGGATCCACGCCCAGGGCGTAGACCAGGATGGGGACGGTCAGGATGGATCCGCCGCCGCCCAGCATCCCGAGCGAGATCCCGATCAGCGACGACAGCGCGGCGGCGAGGAGGAGCATCGGTCAGCCGAGGAGCTGCAGCGGGAGCTTCAAGAAGCGCGCGCCGCTCGCGGTGGGGGCCGGGAGCCGGCCGGCGTCGACATTGACCTGGATGCTCGGGAACAACAGCGTCGGGAGCGCGAGGGTCGCGTCCCGCTCGGTCCGCCAGCGCACGAAGTGCGCCGCGTCGGTGTCGGCGCGGACCTGCAGGTTGTGGGCCTTGCTGTCGCCGATGGTGGTGCGGTAGGCGAGCGCGCGGCCGCCGGGTTGGTAGTCATGTCCGACGTAGACGGGTGTCTCGTCGGGGAACGAGCGGTACAACTTCTGAATCGACGCGAACAGGTCGTTGGCGCTGCCCGACGGGAAGTCGCAGCGGCCCGTCCCGAAGTCGGGCATGAACAGCGTGTCGCCGGTGAAGAGCGCGCCGCCGATCACATAGGTCATGCAGGCCGGCGTGTGTCCCGGCGTCGCCAGCGCCGTGAGCTGCAGGCTGCCGAGCGCCACCCGCTCCCCGTCCACCAGCAGGCGGTCGAACTGGCTGCCGTCGGTTGGGATGTCGAGCGCGAAGACGTCGGCGAAGTGGCGCTGCACCTCGCGGATCGTGGCGCCGATCCAGACGGGCGCACCGAGCGCGGCCTTCAGGCCCTGCGACCCGGAGAGGTGGTCGGCGTGCGCGTGGGTCTCGAGGATCGCGTGCACCCGGAGCCCGGCGGTGCGCACGTGGTCGAGCACCCGCCGGTTGGCGTCCTGGCGGACGGTCCCGCGGTTGGGGTCGTAGTTCAGCACGGGGTCGATGATGACCGCATCGCCGGTCGCGGGATCCGACACCACATAGGTCAGGGTGCTGGTCTGGGCATCGAAGAAGGGCTCGACGTGCATGGGACGCTCCACCGGGGGGCACAGCAAGGGGGATGCCAGGTCAAACAGGGCGTTCGCCCATGTGGGCGGCGGGTCGGTGTTTCGCGTCGCGGGGCGCGTTTCAGCCCGGATGCAACGGACGCGGCGGCGCGCCGGCGCGTCGGCGCTCCCACACGCGGTGGGCCAGCATGCCGGCGACCATCGACGCGACGACGACGAGGACGTCGGGGCGCCCCGTCCCGAGCGCGGTCACCGCCTTCTGGGGCTGGGTCATTCCCCCCACCAGCAGCCCGGCGGCGAACAGGGCGCCGGCGGCAAACGGAATCGCGAGGCCGATCACGGGCCAACCCCGCCGAGCCAGCGGGCCACGGTGGCGGACAGCGCGCCGGTGGTGAGGAAGGTGAGGGTCGCCACCAGCGCCCGCGGCGAGGCGCGGGAGAGGCCACACACCCCGTGGCCGGAGGTGCAGCCGCTCCCCAGGCGGGTCCCGAACCCGACCAACAGCCCCGCCACCACCCAGGTCACCGGGGGCCGGTCGACGGTCGAGACGACCGCCGCGGGCCACAGCCAGGCGCCCACCGTGCCCATCGCCACCATGCCGGCGACAAACGCCGCACGCCACGGGGTCTCGTGGGTGGGTGGACGCAGCAGCCCCGCGACGACGCTGGACACGCCAGCCACGCGCCCCTGCCCGAGCAGCAGCAGGCTGGCCGCCGCGCCGATCAGCGCGCCGCCAGCCGCCGCTGCGCCCGGGGTGAAGGAGGTGGTCGGCACCTCAGGCCCGGTCGACGGGGAGCCGTTGCTCGTTCCAGGCGAGCATCCCGCCGGTCATATTGTGCACCTGGGTGAAGCCCTGCTGCACGAGCAAGGTGGCGCCGTTCGCGCTCCGGCCGCCCGAGCGGCAGATCACCAGCAGCGCGGCATCGCGCGGCCAGCCGGTCGCCGCCGCGCCGAGGGTCGCGAGCGGGACGAGCTCGGCGCCCGCCACATGACCGAGCGGACCTGCGTATTCGTCGGGCTCTCGCACGTCGATCACGCGAAAGCGACCGAGGTGGGCGTGGGCCTCGGCCGGGGTCAGGTTCAGGAAGCCAGCAGTTTGGCGTGCGCCGAGGGCGTGGGTCATGGGATCCTCCGGTGCTCGTGTACGCGAGTTCCGTGCCAAGTGGTCAGGGTCGGCGACCGAGGGCGGGCCCTTCGACGGGGACCCGATACTCTTCGGGCGTCTCAAAGGCGCCCGCATCGCCGAGCATGGCCCGCAGATGGACCTCCAGGCGGGGCCCGGTCACGATCCCCATCAGCGCCTCGCGGCGGGCGCCGTCGCTCTGCACCCAGGCCTCGGCGATCCACAGCGCGTGGGTGGCGTTCGCCGTGCGGAGCAGCGCGGGAATGACCTCCTTCATCGAGCCCTGGCCCAGCAGGGCCAGCACCTCGCGGGCCACCGGCTGGACCTGCCCGGCGCGGGGTCCGAAGGTATAGACGGTGGTCGGAAACTCCGGGCGTCGACCGTCCGCTTCGCGGTGAGCGGCCACCCGCCGCGCGAGCTCGAACAGCTCGCGGCTCTTGTCCATCACCGCGTCGTGCGTCCACCCCATCGCTGCCTCCGTGTCGGTCGGGCCACCCGTGGTCCTGTTTCACGGGCCTGTAACAAGTCCGCGTCTCGATGAAACATCAGCGATCGTAGGCCGTGTTCCAGGTCGAGACGAAGCCGAGGGGCCCGCCCTCGTCGACGGTCAGCCGCCAACGCTCGGCGCCGTCGGCGTCGAAGTCGAGGATGACCCCAGGCACCGAGTAGAGCGCCAGGGCGCCGCCGTCGTCGAGGCGGTGCACATCGCCCATGATGAAGCTGTAGAGCGACGGGACGGGTGCGTAGGTGGTGGTCTGGGCGGCGGTGCCCGCCGCGGCGTCGAAGTCGTACGCCAGCGCGCGGGAGGCGTTGCCGGGGGCGCCGTCGTTGTCGAAGACGAGCATCTCCCCCTCGTCCCAGGCGAACTGGTGCTGGTGGAGGAAGGTGGCGCCGGTCAGGGCCACGGTGCCAGCCGCCCCGCCGAAGCCCCAGGGGCACTGCCGCGTCTCGAGGTCGACGGCGGCGATGGTGGCGAAGTTGCGCACGCCGACCAGGAACAGGCCGGTCGCGGGGTCGCGGTCGAGGGCGTTCGCGTGGGTCCAGCCGTGCTCGGGGTCATCGCCGGGGACCGCGACCGGGTCCCAGCAGTCCCAGGCGCTCCACAGCGGCGTCACCGTCCCGTCCGCGTCGACCGCGGCGAGGTCGTTGCCGAGCACCCCGTCGCGGGTCTCGTAGCGCAGGGTGATCAGCCCGCCGTCGTCCATCACGACGAAGTCGTGCGCCACGTCGGGGACCGGCCGCTCGGTCTCGGCGGCGCCGTCCCAGGACACGGTGACGAAGGCCGAGTCGGGCGCGGGACCGCCCCGCACGATCGCCGAGGCGTAGACGATGCCGGTGCCGTCGGCGAGCGGATGCGCGCGGTAGATCGACAGGCCCCGCGTGTCTTCGTGGTACCACACCACCCGCCCGTCGCCGTCGTAGACGACCACCCAGTCCCCGGCGTCGGTGGTGTGCGTGGTCAGCAGAAAGCCGTCGCGCGGCCCGGTGGTGGTGGCGGTGGGGATGCCGGGCGGGAGCGCACCGGTGCGCACGCTGCCGGTCTCGACGGGCGCGTCGTCGACGCGGATCTCCCAGCCGACGTCGGCCTCGGCGGGCAGACCGAGCAGGGTGACCGTGTGGGTGGTGCCGACGGGGGTGGGCGGCGCCACCCGGTCCCGCGCCCCGTTGACGCCGAAGTGGACGGCGGCGGACACCGGGGCGTCGGTCTCGAAGGTGAGGGTGACGACGGTCTGCACCGCGTCGGCCACCCGGGCGTCGACCGCGGAGACGGTCACCGCCGGCTCACCGGCGCAGGCGGCGGTCCCCAGCGCGAGGGCGATCGCGTACTTAGTATGAGACAAAGCCGTCTTCCCACTCGTAGTCGAGCGTCCCGGTGGCGGGGTCGTAGGAGACGTAGCTGACCGCCTGCCACATGCCGTCGACCGGGCTCATCAGCACCTCGGCGTGTCCGACATAGTCCGGGTTGTAGCCCATCGACACGATGGTCCCGTCGAGGGCCGACACGGTGGTGGCGTCGTAGCCGGTCGTGGCGAGGCAGCTGCCGTCGTCGAGCGCGACGGAAGCCCCGGCGATCGCGAGGTCGAACGCCCAGTCGCAGCCCTCGCAGTCGGCGCGGGCCTCGGTGCTCTGGAGCTGGTAGGTCAGCGTGCAGCGCGCGGCCCCGTAGCCGCTGTCGCCGAGCAGGGTCAGCGACTCGGTCCCGGCGGCGGCGGACCCGTCCCACACCAGGGTGCCGGTGCGCAGCAGCAGGCCCACCGGGCCGGTGGGGGTCGGGGTGGGGGGCGACGTTGTCTCCGAGGTCGGCGAGGTCGTCGTGTCCGCGCCGGTGTCGTCGGTGGCGTCTGATCCGCCGTCGTCGCCATTGCATGCCATTACCGCGCCGAGAACCCCGATCCACGCCGTTCGCATCGCGCCTCCAGCGCACGTTGTAGCATGGGCCGCGCCCGTTCGCCGGCGTCCGTGACGGCCCGTGACGGCTCCTGACGCGCCTTTGGCAGACAGCGGCCGCAGCCGGCGGTACAGTATGCGGGGAGGGGCCCATGCTGTGGTTCGCGCTGGCGCTGGCGTGCGCGCCGTCGGGGGCGCTGGTGGTGGTCGGCGGCGGATCCACGGGCGGCGGGACGGGCGGCGGCACCGTCGAGATCACGCCGCCGGTCCCCCCGGCCCCGGAGACGACCTCCGCCGCCTTCGCCGTCACCGACGTGACGGCCGAGGTGCACCCCGAAATGGGCTCGATCGTCGTTGTCACCTGGGAACAGTCCGGCAACGGGTCGCTGCACCTCGAGTACAGCGTCGACGACGGCGTCTGGCTCCAGTCGCCGCCGACCTATCGCGGGGAGGGCCCGCAGCGGGAGCTCGCGCTCGGCGTCCCCTACGGCAGCCGGGTGACCTGGCGGCTCACCGGCCCGGCCTACACCTCGCCCGACGCCGAGATCGAGGTCGATCCGCTCCCCAACGGGGTCCCCGAGGTGTCGAGCCTGACGGCGGAGGCCGGCCTGCAGGACGCCACCCCGTACTTCCTGATCAGCCTGGCCGAGCAGGATCTCTTCGGCGATCCGTGGTGGGTGATGATCGTCGACCGCCAGGGTCGGACGGTGTGGGCCAGCAAGTCGCCGAGCCGCCGGGTCTCGATGCACAGCCGGGTGGCGCGCGACGGCCGGTCGCTCTTGCTCGACCGCAACAGCTACTGGGCGATCTTCGACGCGTCGTTCGGCACGGTGGACCGGATGAACATCGAGGGGGAGGTGCTGCACACCTACGAGACGCCCGGCCTGCACCACCCCCTCACCGACCTCCCAGACGGGTCGATCGCCTGGGGGGCGACGACGGGCGGCTACCAGAACGAGTACATCGACGTGGTCCATGACGACGGCAGCACCGAGCGGCTGTTCGATTGTGAGGCTTGGCTGGCGGACATCGGCCAGAGCGACTTCTGCATGTCGAACACGCTGTCGTACCACGAGGAGACGAACCGGCTGATGTTCTCGCTGTTCTCGACCGAGGCGGTGGTCGAGCTCGACCGCGACACCGGCGAGGTCGTTCGGTACTTCGGGCACGCGCCGGGCGCCTACGACTTCTCCCCGCGCAACAGCGCGTTTTGGTGGCAGCACGGCGGCTACATCACCGACACGGGGACCCTGCTCGTGTCGTCCGATCTGTCCGCCCAAGGCGAAGAGACGATCGTGCGGGAGTACGCCATCGACGACGCCGCCCAGGAGCTGGTCGAGGTGTGGAACTTCGGGATCGGGCAGGGCGTTTACGGCTACCAGATGGGCGAGGCGGTCCGCCTGCCCGGCGGGAACACCCTGCACAACTACGGCGAAGGGGCGCGGCTGCGCGAGGCGACCCCCGATCAGCAGGTGGTGTGGGACATCCGGTGGGACAGCGACGCCATCGGCCGGTCCATGCCGATCCAGGACCTCTACCTGCTGCGGTAGCGCCGGCTACTCGCGCTCGACCGCCGACAGCACCTCGTAGTGGATCGCGACCGTCGATCCCTCCGGGGGGTAGTAGGCGACGAAGGTGACGGAGTTGCGGCTCTCGTCGTAGGTCCAGTCCCCGAGGCCGGTGGACGGGTCGCGCTCCGAGAACTCGAAGTCGGTCCCGGCGGGGTCGGTCACGCTCACGTCGATCGAGCCGAGGACGGGCTTCTCGGACAGGAAGTACTCGCGCTTCAGCCCGGCTGTCTGCAGCCCGAGCTGCTCAAGGACGGCGCCCCAGTCGCGGTCGCAGATCGACCACTTCACGCCGCCGATCTCCGAGGTCACCTGGAGGTAGCGGGTGCCGGTGCTGCTGGCGCCCTCGCACGGGAAGGCGGGCGGCGGCGGGCTGACGATCGACGAGAAGCTGACTTGCTCCTCGTCCGTCCGCAGTCCGCCCAGGTAGTCGATGAACTCGTCGGTAGTGATCTGCCCGGACGAGGTCTGGTCGTCCTCGTCGGACAGGACGACGAAGTGAACTGCGCTTTGATCCCGATAAAAGCCGTCGTTGAACGCGGTCTCGATCTCGAGGGAGGCCCAGGCCGCCTGGATCCCGCGCTCCATGTGGGCGCCCCCGGTCCCGAGGTTCGCCATCTCGGAGAAGATGCCGACCGGGTCGGCCGTGGTCGGGTCGATCCAGCGGATGCCCTGGGCCTCGATCAGCCGGCCCGACTGGTCGGGGTCGGTCATATCCGTGGAGACGACGCCGATGTGGTAGTCGAGGCCAGAGCCGAGGAAGAAGTTCATGAAGGTGGGGAAGGCCGACGTGATCGCCTGCTGCTCGTCCGACATCGAGGTCGAGTTGTCGACCACCCACAGGATGTCGACCTCGGGTTGGGTGGTCTGGACGTAGCGGTCGGTGCGGTCGGGGGTGGCCGGCGGCGGCAGCAGCTCCTGCACGGGCGGGAGCTGCGACCCGACGAGGTCCTGCTCACTGGTGCAGGCGGCGAGCAGCGCGAAGGCGGCAATGAGGCGTCGCATGGGACCTCCGGGGCGGCGGCTCGTACCTTGACCGGGGGGAGCGGGCAAGCGCGACGCGGTCGTGTCCGAGCTGTCGCGCTCCCGTCACCGGAACGCCACCCGGCCGCGACCGCGCGCGGGCAGGATCGGCCCGCGGAGGGAGCATGTGGCCGTCGTTGCACCTGGAGGGCGTCGCGGGCGGGTCACTGGTCCTGCTGGCCGTTTGTGTCGTCATCGCGCTGGCCTTCGAGTTCGTGAACGGCTTTCACGACACCGCCAACGCGGTGGCCACGGTGATCTACACGAACAGCCTGCGGCCGCGGATCGCGGTGGCGCTGTCGGGGGCGCTGAACTTCCTGGGCGTCTGGCTCGGCGGCATCGCGGTGGCGATGGGGATCGTGCGGCTGCTGCCCGTCGAGCTGCTGGTGGCGCAGGGAACCAGCGCGGGCCTGGCGATGGTGCTCGCGCTGTTGTGCGCCGCGATCGCCTGGAACCTGGGGACCTGGTACTTTGGGATTCCGGCGTCGAGCTCGCACACGCTCATCGGCTCGATCCTCGGCGTCGGGCTCGCGAGCAGCTGGGCGGCGGGTCACCCCGGGCAGGGCGTGAACTGGCACAAGGCGCAGGAGATCGGGCTGGCGCTGTTGCTGTCGCCGCTGCTCGGCGCGACCGTGGCGGGCCTGTTGCTCTTGCTGATGCGGCGGCTGGTGCAGCAGCCGGCGCTGTTCGAGGCGCCCAAGGCCGGGGCGCCGCCCCCGCCGGTGGTGCGCGGCCTGTTGGTGGCGACCTGCGGGGCGGTCAGCTTCGCGCACGGCTCGAACGACGGCCAGAAGGGCGTCGGCATCCTGATGCTGGTGCTGATCGGCATCGTACCCTCCGGATATGCGCTCGACCTCGACGCGGACCGCGCCACGGTGGTGGCGGCGCAGGGGGCGCTGGTCGCCATCGAGCAAACCCTCGACGCCCACGCGGACGCGGCGGCGGCCGCGCCGGTCGCCGAAGCGCGCGCGCAGATCGGCGCGCTGCACGCGGCGCTCGACGCGCGGGGGAGCCTGCAGGAGATCCCCGCGACCGAGCGCTTTCCGGTGCGCCAGGCCCTGCTGCGGCTCGACCAGTCGCTCGGGGCGCTCACCGAGGCGGGCGCGCTCGGCTTGTCGGAGGCCGAAGCGGCCCAGCTGCAGTCCCACCGGGGCGTGCTCGGGCGGTTGACCGCCTACGCGCCGACCTGGGTGCTCGCGGCGATCGCCTGCGCGCTCGGCGTCGGCACCACGGTGGGCTGGCAGCGCATCGTGGTGACCGTCGGCGAGAAGATCGGCAAGTCGCACCTGACCTACGCCCAGGGAGCGAGCGCGGAGCTCGTCGCCGCCAGCACGATCTGGCTGGCGGGCGGGCTGGGGCTGCCGGTCAGCACCACCCATGTGCTGTCGTCGGGGGTTGCGGGGACGATGATCGCCCAGGGCTCGGGGGTGCAGGCCGGGACGGTGCGGACCATCGCGCTCGCGTGGGTGCTCACGCTGCCGGTCACCATGGCGCTGTCGGGCGGCCTGTTTCTCGCGCTGCGGGCGGTGCTCCCGGTCGCGGGCTGACGGCGGCGCGTGGTAGGCTCGGACGAGAGGTCGTCCATGCCCAAGCTCCCCCGGCTCACCCACCCGATGGTCCGCGATGGCGGCGCGCTGCGCCGGGCCAGCTGGGACGAAGCGCTCGACACGGCGGCGGGCCTGCTGCGCCGCGCCATCGACGCGCGCGGTCCCGAGACGGTCGGCGTGTTCTCCTGCTCGAAGGCGACTAACGAGGTGAACTACTTCGCGTCGAAGTTCGCGCGCACGGCGATCGGGACCAACCACATCGACAGCTGCAATCGGACTTGACACGCGCCCAGCGTCGTCGGTCTGGCGGCGGTCTTTGGGGCGGGGGGCGGGACCTCTTCCTATGCTGAGGTGGAGGAGGCGGAGGTCGTGTTGTTGTGGGGGTCGAATGCCCGCGAGGCGCATCCGATCTTCTTCCACCACGTCCTGAAGGCGAAGCGCGCGGGCGCCCGGGTCTATGTGGTCGATCCGCGCCGGACCGCGACCGCGGCCTGGGCGGATGTGCACCTGCCGCTGGAGGTCGGGACGGACATCGCGCTGGCCCACACGATGGCGCGGGAGATCCTCGACGCCGGCCTGTGGCACCGCGCCTTCGTCGACAACGCCACCGAGGGGTTCGAGGCGTTTCGCGCGCATGTGGCGCCGTGGACGCTGGCGCGCGGCGAGGCGGTGACCGGCGTTCCCGCGGCGGACATCCGCGCCGTGGCCCACGCCTGGGCGCGGGCGGAGCGGGCGCAGATCTGCTGGACGCTCGGGATCACCGAGCACCACAACGCGGTCGACAATGTCCGCTCGCTCATCAACCTCGGCCTGCTCGGCGGGCATGTGGGCCGACCCGGTTCGGGGATCAACCCGCTGCGCGGCCAGAACAATGTGCAGGGCGGCGGCGACATGGGCGCGCTCCCCCACAAGCTCGCCGGCTTCCAGGATGTCGAAGATCCGGCGGTCCGCGCGCGGTTCGACGCGGTGTGGGGCTCGCACATCCCCGACCACCGCGGCTTTACGCTCACCCAGATGTTCGACGCGATGGCGCACGGCACGCTGACCGCGGCGCTGGTGATCGGCGAGAATCCGGCCGTCTCGGAGGCCGACGTCGGGCGGACGCGGCGGCTGCTCGCGGAGCTCGACGCGCTGATCGTGCAGGACCTCTTCCTGACCCGCACGGCCGAGCTGGCGCATGTGGTCTTTCCGGCGTCGGCGGCCTGGTGTGAGACAGAAGGGACGGTCACGAACTCCGAGCGGCGGGTCCAGCGGGTGCGGGCGGCGCTCAGGCCGCCGGGCGAGGCCCGGGACGACATCTGGATCCTGGCGCAGCTCGCGCGGCGGCTGGGTCGCGACCTCGGCGACCCCACGCCCCAGGCGCTGTGGGACGAGCTGCGGACGCTCTCGCCGATGCACCGGGGGATGTCGTGGGCGCGGCTTGAGCGCGAAGGCGGCATCGCCTGGCCGTGCCCGAGCGAGGACGCCCCCGGCGCGCAGCGCCTCCACGAGCGGCTGTGGGAGGTGCCCTGTCGCGGGCCGCGGGCGCCGTTCGCCTGCACCGCGCACGCGGGCCCGGTGGAAGCGCTTACGCCCGAGTTTCCCGTGCGGCTCACCACCGGCCGTCGGCTCGACGCCTTCAACACCGGCGTGCAGTCCGGCGGGCTGCGCGCCCCGATCTGGCGCCAGGAGGCGGTTGACCTCTCTCCCGACGACGCCGCGCGCCTCGGGGTCACGACCGGCAGTGCCGTGCGCGTCGTGAGTCGCCGCGGGTCGGTGGTAGCGGAAGTGCGGATCGACCCCGGTCTTCAGCCCGGGCTCGTCTTTATGACCTACCACGACGCCGACGTGGTGGACACGAATGTGCTCACCATCGACGCGACCGACCCCTTGGCCGGCACCGCGGAGTTCAAGGCCGCGGCCGTCCGCATCGAACCCCTCCGGAGCCCCGGTGGACCTCAAGCCGATCGACACGCCGCCCACCGCTGACGAGCTCGCCGCGTTGGTGGACTTCCCCCAGCGCCCGGCGGAGCGCCCGGGCGCCTCGCGTCACCTGCTGCTGCCCGCGCTACACGCCTTGCAGCGGCGGGTGGGCTGGATCTCGCCGGGCGGCTTGGGGGAGATCTGTCGGCGCTTGCACCTGCCGCCGGCGGAGGCCTACGGGGTCGCCAGCTTCTACGCCTGGTTCTCGACCACGCCGCGGTCGCCGCGGGTGGTGCACCTGTGTGACGACCTCGCCTGTCGGGCGCGGGGGGCCGAGGCGCTGTGCGCGTCGGTCGCGGCGGCGCATGGCCCCGCGGGCCACGGCGACGGGGTGAGCTGGCACCGCAGCCCGTGCCTCGGCCTGTGCGAGTCGGCGCCGGCGGCGCTGCTGCAGGCGTCCGGGCCGTCCCCGCGGGACGTGGCCTGGGGCGAGGCCACCGCGGCGCAGGTGGCGGCGGTGTTCGCGGGCGAGGCCCCGCCCGTGTGGGCGTCGGAGCGGGCGCAGGGCGATCGGCTGCTGCGCCGGGTGGGTCGCGTCGATCCGACCTCGTACGCCGCGTATGTGGCGTCGGGCGGGGGGCGCGCCCTGGGGTTGGCGCGGGCGCGTGGGGCGGCCTGGGTGCGCGCCGAGGTGACGGCGTCGGGGCTGGTCGGTCGCGGGGGCGCCGCCTTTCCCACCGGCCGCAAGTGGACGGCGGTCGCCGAGCAGCCGGTGACGACGCGTTGGCTCGTGTGCAACGCAGACGAGTCCGAGCCGGGGACCTTCAAGGACCGCTTCCTGCTCGAGCAGGACCCCTTCGCCGTGGTGGAGGCGCTGGCGATCGCCGCCTTGGCCACCGGGTGTGCCCAGGGCATCGTCTACCTGCGGGCGGAGTACCCGCTGGCCGCCGAGCGCCTGGCGAACGCCATCGCGCAGGCCGAGGCGGCGGGGATGGTGGGGCCAGACGCCTTCGGGCCCGGGTTGGGCTTCGCCCTCTCCATCGTGCGGGGCGCGGGGGCCTACATCTGCGGGGAGGAGACCGCGCTGCTCGAGTCGATCGAAGGGAAGCGCGGAGAGCCAAGGGCCAAGCCTCCCTATCCGGTCGCGGTGGGCTTGTTCGGCCTCCCGACCGTCATCAACAATGTGGAGACCCTGGCCAATGTGCCGGATTTGCTCCTCGAGGGGGCAGAGGCCTACCGCGCGATCGGCACGCCGACCTCGCCGGGAACGCGCCTGTTTTGCGTCTCGGGTCAGGTCGCGTCGCCCGGCCTGATCGAGGCCCCGATGGGGGTGACGATCCGGGCGCTGATCGAGCGCTGCGGTGGCGCGCCCCGCGGCGTGGGCGCAGTGCTCCTCGGGGGCGCCGCCGGAACCTTCCTCCCGGCGTCCCGGCTGGATCTTCCGCTGGCCTTCGACACCGTGCGTCAGGCCGGCGCGACGATGGGCTCGGGCGTCGTCCTGGTGCTCGGCGCCGACGAGTCGCTGATGCCGTACCTTCAGCGGATCGCCCGGTTCTTCCGCGACGAGTCGTGTGGTCAGTGTGTGCCGTGTCGGGTGGGGACGGTCCGGCAGGAGGAGTGGCTGGCGCGCGCGGCGGTGACCGCGCCCGGCCCCGCGGAGCGCGTGCTGCTCGACGAGCTCGGCAGCTGCCTCCGCGACGCGTCCATCTGCGGGCTCGGCCAGACGGCGAACGCGGCGATCGCGTCGGCGCTGGCGGCCTTCCCCGAGCGCTTCGGCGCGCCGTCCGAGGGATCCTGATGTCCGAGGTCCGCCTCACCGTCGACGGGCAGCCCATCGCGGTCGCCCCGGGCCAGACCCTCCGCGACGCCTGCGCCGCCGCCGGCGTGGACACGCCCACCCTCTGCTGGGCGCCGAACCTGCCCGCGGTGCACGTCTGTCGGGTGTGCGTGGTCGAGGTGGAGGGCAGCCGCACGCTGCTGCCGGCCTGCGACACCCGCGCCGAGGCCGGCATGGTGGTGCACACCGACTCGCCGCGCGTTCGCACCAGCCGCAAGCTGGTGCTCGAGCTGTTGGCGTCGTCGGTGGACACCTCGACGGCCCCGTCGCTGCAGGCCCAGCTCGCCCGCTATGGCGGCTCGCCCGAGCGGTTTGGCCCGCCGTCGCCCCCGTCGAGCGACCGCGACGCCCGCGCGCCCGGCCACCACCACGCCGTGGACGGCGCCACCGCGGCGACGGTGCACCAGCCGGTCAAGGTGGACAACCGCCTCTACGTCCGCGACTACGGCAAGTGCATCACCTGCTACCAGTGCGTCGCGGCGTGCGGGGAGGACGCCCAAAACACCTTCGCCATCGCGATCGCCGGGCGCGGCTTCGACGCGCGGGTGTCGACCGAGTTCGACGTCCCGCTGCCGGACTCGGCCTGCGTCTACTGCGGCAACTGCATCAACGCCTGCCCGACGGGCGCGCTGATGTTCGCGACCGAGCACGCCTTGCGCGAAGCGGGCGACTGGCGCGAGGCGGACCAGACGACGACCCGCACGGTCTGCTCGTACTGCGGGGTCGGCTGCGAGCTCGCGCTGACGGTCCAGGACAACCGGATCGTGCGCGTGATGTCGCCGACCGACAGCGCGGTCACCGCGGGAAACCTCTGCGTGAAGGGCCGCTTCGGCTACGACTACGTGCACGCCGACGAGGGCGAGGGGCGCGGCTGATCGGCGGGGCGGCCGTCGCTCACCGCAGCACGTCGGGGTCGAGCAGCCGGTGCTCGCGCAGGTAGTCCCACACCACCTCCGGCACCATTGCGATGAGCTGCTCGGCGTCGTAGGTCCGGCCCCGCTTCCGCACGAGGCTCGACGAGATGTTGCTCGTCACGACATCTTCTTTGAAGTACGGGTGGCGCGGATCGGCCAGCAGGGAGCCCGCCTTGTCGAAGTCGTAGCCGAGGCGGTGGAAGACGACGATGTCGAGCGCCTCGGCCATCCAGTCGGCGCCCCCCCAGGTGTGGAAGGTCTGGGCGACGTCGCTGCCCATGATCCAGCGGAAGTGGTGTCCGGGGTAGGCGGGGAGGAGGTGATCGCGGAGGATGGCCGCCGTCTCTCGTGCGGTGGGGTAGATGCGCTCGCCGTGGGCGACCTCGAAGTCGCAGAGCTTGATCCGCGGATAGCGCGCGATCGCCCGTCGGATCATCTCGACGCGGTGCTGGGCCGGCATCAGCTTCTTGCCCCACGGGTGCTCGCCGGCCGGGTAGATCCACACCTCGTCGACATCCGTCAGCGCCAGGACCTCCAGCGCCACGGTCAGGTGCGCGTTGGTGATGGGGTTGGCGGAGGTGCCGAGCAGGGCGACCGTGCGCCCGGCGCGCCGGTCGTCGAGGCGGCGGATGGTCGCGTCGACCACCTCGTCGAGGACCAGCCCGCGCTCGTTGAGCAGCTGGATCAGCGACCACGCCACATCGCCGGCCTCCTGCGCGAGGTGGGCGTCGTCGCGGTGGTGGGACAGCTCGGCCACCTGCGCGGCCAGGTCGCGCAGGCGCTCGCGGAGCGGGGTGACGCCGAAGGTCCGGGCGTGGCTGTCGGCGACCCGCTGCTGCAGCGCCGCGCTGGGGTGAGGCATCGATCCTCCGCGTCGGCGGCGAGGATCGCACGCCGACCGCGGCCGGCGCAAGGTCCGCGGGGGTCAGTCTCGGCCGGCGTCCTTCAGGAAGGCGCGCGTGATCTCGTGCTGCGGATCTCCGAAGATCTGCGCGGGCGGGCCGTGCTCGACATCCTTGCCGCCGGCGAAGACGTGCACGTGGTCGCTGACCTCGCGCGCGAAGGACATCGAGTGGGTGACGACGATCATCGTCTGGTGGCCCCGCGCCAGGTCGGTGATGACCTTCAGCACCTCGCCGGCCATCACCGGGTCGAGGGCGCTGGTCGGTTCGTCGAAGAGGATGCAGTCGGGCCGCATCGTCAGCGTGCGCGCGATGGCGACCCGCTGCTGCTGACCGCCCGAGAGGTCCTTCGGGTACGCGCGGGCCTTGTGCGCCATGCCGACCCGCTCGAGCAGCTGCATCCCCCGCGCCTCGGCGGACCCGCGATCCTCGCCGTTGACCTGCACCGGCGCCTCCACCAGGTTCGCGAGGACGTCGAGGTGGGGGAACAGGTTGAACTGCTGAAAGACGAAGCCGACCGTCTTGCGGACGGCCTGCAGGAGGGCGGCGTCGCGCCGCGGATCGGTCTCCGGCACCAGCTGGAGGTCGCCGACGGTGACGCGGCCGCCCTGGATGCGCTCGAGGCCGTTGATGCACCGCAGAAAGGTGCTCTTTCCGCCGCCCGACGGGCCGATGATCGCGGCCACCTCGCCCCGCTGCACGGTCAGCGAGAGCTGGTCGAGGATGGTCAGGGCGCCATGGCGCTTGGTGAGCTGCTCGACGGCGATCATGGGGTTCCCTCGTGTCCGAGCGTGCGCTCGATGCGGCGTGCGAGCAGGCTCATCGGGTAGCTCATCGCGAGGTACAGCAAGCCGGTGAGCACCATCAGGGTGACCAGGTCGGACACATTGTTGCGCGACAGCACGCTGAAGCGCTTCGTGAGCTCGACCAGCGTGACGACCGAGCACACCGAGGTGTCCTTGAACATGGCGATGAAGTCGTTGACCATCGGCGGGATCACGATGCGGAACGCCTGGGGGACCACGATTCGGCGGATGGCCTGCGGGCGCGACATGCCGAGCGAGAGCGCCGCCTCGAGCTGACCCGGCGGGATCGCCTGCAGACCCGCCCGGTAGATCTCGGACTCGTACGCCGAGTAGTTGATGGCGAGCCCGATGATCGCGGTCGGGAAGGCCGGGATCGCGATCCCGACCTCGGGCAGGAAGTAGAAGATGAAGTACAGCTGCAGCATCAGCGGCGTGCCGCGCAGGAACTCGACGTAGCCGGTCAGCGGCAGGCGGAGCCACCCGGGACCATACAGGCGGCCCAGCGCCACCAACATGCCGAGCGCGACCGCCAGCGGGAACGACAGGGCCGACAACGCGACGGTCATCCCCGCCGATGCGGCGAGCAAGGCGCCGTATTCGGCGATCTTGGCGCCGGCGGACTTGTCGGAGGTCTCGGCGAGCATCGCCCCGTCGTCCGCGGCGGGCGCGGCGTCGGTCGGCGCGGGGAGGGCGTCGGCGAGCGCTGGGGCGAAGTTGTAGTACTTGCCGGCGTCGATGATGTCGGCGAGCTTCGCCTGCTGGGCGTCCCACATCGCGTAGCGGCGGTAGATCCGCTCGAGGGTCCCGTCGCGGTACATCGCCGCGATCCCGGCGTTGATGCCATCGATCAGCGCGCGGTCTCCCTTGCGGGCGTACACGACGTAGAAGCCCTCGGCGACCGGGGCGTCCGCCAGCCGGAGCTTCGGAAAGTCCTTGGCGTAGAAGTTGGCGATCGGCGTGTCCTGCAGGGTGGCGTCGAGCTTGCCGGTCTCCACCTCGCGCATCGCGTCGGTGCCACCGTCGTAGGGGATGATGTCGACGGAGTCGGGGAAGTCGGCGAGGTACTCCTCGGCTGCCGAGCCAGACAAGACGCCGAACCGCCACTTCTCGCCGTCGGCCTTGGGTGCGCGGAGCTGCGCCCAGCCGGTGATGGGTCCGTCTTGAAGGACCATCAGCTGCAGCGCGTAGACATAGTAGGGGATGGACGTCTCCATCGCCGCGACCCGGTCCGGCATCCACTCGTAGCCGTTGAGGACGATGTCGACCTTGTCGGCCTCGAGCATGCTCGGCAGCGCGTCCCACTGCGACTGCTGGAAGGTGATGGGGACGCCGAGGTGCTTCGACAGCGCTTCGGCCATCTCGACCTCGAAGCCGACCAGGGTCTCCTGGTCCTGCTCCGACGGGTAGATGAAGGGCGCGCCACCCTCCTGGTCGGCGCCCCAGATCAGCGCGCCGCGGACCTTGGCGTCGGCCAGGGTGTCGCGGGCGTGGGCGACGGAGCACAGTCCGAGGGCGATCGCGAGCGCGATCCAGCGAGCGAGCAGCAAGGCGTGCAATGGACTTCCGGAGTTTGGAGCAGAATACGACCTCCGGCGGGTGGGGGTCAAGGTGGCGGGCGACGGTCGGCGCGGGATCGGCGTGCGCGCCACATGCGCGGCGCCGAGTGACCCGCCGAACGGCGCTGCGCAGGCCGCGGCGCGGCGGTGGTCGCGGATGCGGTACGTTCCGCCGGCGGAGGTCGGCATGCAGATCGCGGTGTTGGGCAGTGGAACGGTCGGTCAGGTGTTGGCGGAGGGGCTCGCGGAGGCGGGCCACGCGGTGGTCATCGCGAGTCGCTCGGGCGATCGGCTCGCCGAGTTCACGGCGCGCACCGGAATCGCCGAGCGCACCTTCGCGGATGCCGCCGGGTGGGGTGAGGTGGTGATCTTCGCGGTCCAGGGCGGCGCGGCGGTGTCGGTGGCCACGGGCGTGGCGTCGGCGCTGGCGGGCAAGGTGGTCATCGACACGACCAACCCCATCGCGGGCGCGCCCGTGGGGGGCGTGCTCCCCTACTTCACCGGGCCGGGCGACAGCCTGCTCGAGCGCCTGCAGCGCGCGGTCCCGCAGGCCCACTTCGTCAAGGCGTTCAACTCGGTGGGCGCGGGCCTGATGGTCCGGCCGCAGGTGGTCGGCGGGCCCCCGTCCATGTTCGTGTGCGGCGATGACGCGGCGGCGAAGGCCGTCGTGGCCGGCCTGTGCGACGCGCTCGGCTGGCGCGCGGAGGATGTGGGGTCGAGCGCCGCGGGCGGCCCGGTGGAGGCGCTGTGCCAGCTGTGGTGCGCGGCTGGCTTTCTGCGCAACGACTGGGCGCACGCCTTCGCGTGGCTGCGCCCCTGACCGCTCGCCGCCGGTGCGCGGTCGGCCGCGTCAGCCCCCCGGGATGGGGCGCAGCGGGGTGATCCCGAGCGCCAGGCGTCCGTCGACGAGGCCGAGCTCGCCGCGGACCAGGCCGACCAGCCGGTCGCCCGCGTAGGCCAGGAAGGTGGCGTCGTCGAGCTGGAACGGCGCGCCCCGCAGCGCGAGGCCCTGCAGGTGGCGGCACGCCTCGGCGACCTGTGCGGCGGTGCGGGTGCCGGCGTCGGGGGGCGCGAGCGCGGCGAGCGCGACGGTCGCGAAGAACAGAGGGGTCAGCATGCGGATCCGGTAACGCGAGCGGGGTCGTCGTCGAGCGGGATGCGCTGCGCCCGGGTTGACCTGCCGGGCGGTCGATGGGACGATCGTTGGTACGGCGGCGCACAGCGGAGGGATGACGAGGGGTGACGGACACCGAGACCACCCGCCGACCCGGTGATTGGGTCGGCCCGTACGCGCTGGTCCGTCCCCTCGGGGTTGGCGGCTCGGGGGAGGTCTGGGAGGCGGTCCTGCACGGGCCGGCGGTCTTTCGGAAGCCGGTCGCGCTGAAGCTGCTCCTCGGCGCCCGCGAGGCGGACCGCCACGAGCAGCAGCGCCTGATCCGCGAGGCGCGGCTGGGGGGCCTGCTGCAGCACCCCCACGTGGTCGGCACCTTCGGTCTGACGGTGGCGGACGGGGTGTGGGCGGTGGCGCTGGAGCTCGTGCGCGGGCCCACCGTGCTCGAGCTCGTGCAGCGGCGCGGGGCGCTCCCGGCGCGGGCCGTCCTGGATGTCGGCGTGCAAGCGGCTTCGGGGCTCGCCTACATCCACGAGCTGGTGGTGGACGGCGTCCCGGCGGGGCTGGTCCACCGCGACCTGAAGCCGGCGAACCTGCTGGTCGACGCCACCGGGACGGTGAAGGTCGCGGACCTGGGCATCTCGCTGCAGGCGGGCGAGGCCGGCCGGGCGGCGGGGACCGCGGGCTATATGGCGCCCGAGCAGGCCGCCGACGCGGCTTGTCCGGCGTCGGACCAGTTTGGGCTGGGGGCGGTGCTGTACGTGCTCGCGACGGGACAGCGGCCGTTCGGGACGGGCGCCGAGGCGCGCAGCGCGCTGGCGTCGGTCGAGGCGCGGCTGGCCGATCCCGCCTTCCTCGCGCCGGTGGAGCGGGCGGTCGCGGGCCTGGGCGCGGTGGTGCACCGCTGCCTGCGGGCAGACACAGCCCATGGGTGGGATCCCGGCGGACTTGTCGGTCAGCAGGCCGGCCGCAGCGTCGTAGGTGTACAAGGTGTCGAAGGCGCCGGTGAGGTAGGCGGTCGCGAGCTCGATGTTGAGCGCGCCGTGGTCCTCCGGGAAGGTGATTTGGGTGGTCCACGCGATGATGTGGGGGTTCCCCGCGTGGTCGAGCGTGATGTCTTTCTCGAAGGTGCCGTCCCAAGCAACCGGGTTGCGTGTCGTGTCCTGGCCCGCGCTGAGGAAGCCCGCGGGCAGCCACTGCAGGGGGCGGGTGCGGGTCCACGCGGTCCCCGGCCCCACGCTGTGGGCGAGCAAGGGAGAGCCGTGGCGCCATCCCACGGGGTCGTACGGCGTCGCGTGGGCGTCACCCGCTTCGGTGGGGTTGTCCGCCTCTCCCGCGCCACCCATCTGGAACGCGATCTGCAGCTGCCGCCCGAAGTCGTAGGCGCTCAGAAACTCGAGGCCGCCCCAGGTCAGCGACCAGACGGCGCCGCCGGCTGTTGTGTTCAAGGCCATCGCGACCTCCGCGCCTGCGACGTCGACCCGGGTCTCGTCCGCCAAGCCATTGCGGGGGTAGACCCAAGCCAGGGGTCCCTCGGCGGTGTAGCCGGCCGGCGGGTTGCCGACAAAGCCGACGTCGTGGTCGTAGGGCGCCTTGGAGAGGTAGCGCCAGAGCAGGTCGGTTCCCTCCGGCGGGGCGGACCACCCATGCGCGAGGGTCCCCTCGAAGGCATAGTCCGGCGCCCCTTCGGTCGAGAGGAGGCTCATCATGTGGTCATCGCCATCGGCTCCCGGGTCCGCGCGATACAGCCGGTGCAAGGGCGTATCGCCGTCCGCGGAACCGTCGGCCGCGTAGCAGACCTGCCCGAGGAAGGTCCCGCCCGCTGGCGCCTCGTTCGGGTCTTCGACGAGCATCGCGTCGGAGGTGCCCGGGAGGAACCACGCACCGAGGATTTGCAGGGTGGTGTTCTCCGACGGCTGGTCCACTCAGGCGACACCGCCGCAGAGGCCACCGCAGAAGTCCCAGCCGCACGTGCGATTGGTGCACAGGTCGGGGGCGCCGGGGTAGCGGAGCGGGTCGTCGGGAATGCAGTCGTCGACGTCGGTCCAGCCGTCGCCGTCTCCATCGGTCAAAGCGGGGGTCGTGGAGGTCGATCCAGTCGTGTGGGTCCCGGTCGTCTCGGTGGTGGGGACCGTCTGGGTGGAGGGGTCGGTGGTCGGTCCCGGAGACGTGTCGGTGGAGGGTGTCGTGCCCGTGGCGATCGGGGTGGGCGGCGTGGTTGCGGTGCCCGGGGCGGTGGCCTTCGGCGTGGTGCACGCCATCCATCCGAGCGGGATCCAACACCAGCGGGGTCGCCGCGACGGGTTCATGGGCGTTCTGCCTCCCGATGGGAGCGTAGCAGCGCGTCGCGTTCGGGGACCAGCCCCATGCGCGCGCCCGACGAGCGGGTTATGAAACGCGCTCCGGCCGACGTCGGAGTGGGAGCGTCGCATGACCCGCCAAGAGCTCGTCGCCACCGCATTCGCCGGCCTGCTGGCCGGCTCCCTGGTCGCGTGCGGCGCCGAACCGCCTGCCGCGCCGGCCCCCGCGGCCC
>Ga0164294_10001103_pt1 | contig 25445 bp, 24 predicted proteins | sample GEODES005metaG_FD_111479 | JGI IMG/M metagenome (GOLD analysis project Ga0164294, IMG submission 111479) | Oligotrophic lake water microbial communities from Sparkling Lake, Wisconsin, USA - GEODES005 metaG | ecosystem: Environmental > Aquatic > Freshwater > Lake | place: USA: Sparkling Lake...
AGGTGACCGGATGAACGCTCGATCAGCCGGTGTAGCTGGGTACGAGGACCTCGGGGGTCGGTTCGGTGGTCGGCGGAGTGGTCGGCTCGGTGGTCTCCTCCGGCTTGAGCGGATCGACGACCGGATCGGGGATCACATCGGGATCGATGATCGGATCGGGAACCTCGGTCGGGTCCGGGTTGGTGACCGACACGGCCTCGGCGTCCGCACATGCGTCGACCGACACCGAGGAGAAGATCATCTTGGCCGAGCTGTCGTAGGTGCCGGCAGTAGCCCCGAAATTCCAGTTGACGCCGAAACCGTTGTCATTGGTGGGATCGGTGATGATCTGTTCGCTCAGATCGTTCATGAAGCCGGGCCCGTAATGGTCTCCCGCTCCGCCAGTGGCGATATTGGTCTTCCGGTTCTGACCCATCACCACGTCTGCGTAGTTGGCGCTCATGTAGCCGGCCCACGGTTGACCCGACACGAACTGGAAGGCCTGCACCACGTCGTCGGTCGCACGGTCAACACCGACGATCGCACCGGACAGTCCGCCACCACTGCACTCGGCCGGATCGGTGAAGAAACCCGGACCTCGATCGTCTCCACCGAGGAAGGAGTCGAGGAGGTGATAGAGGCGCACCTGCTTGGTGTTCCCGGCCGGCACGATCACCTGGTAATCGAACTTCATGCGGTCATCGGGTGAGGTGTAGGTGATGGTGACCACCACGGTGTAGGTGAGCCCATCGGCCTCACCAGTGAGTGTCGAGGTGATCGTGTTCGCCGAGGTGGTGGTCACCGCGTCCCACCCGATCACAGTGACGTTCGAGGCCTTCGAAACAAATCGCTCCAACGTCGGAGCGACGAAGGCGGTTCCGCCATCGACGCTGTCTCCCACGGCGAGGGCGATCTGGCTATTGAGGCCGGAGTTGCGATCGCCCGGGATGCGGCCGGGGTTGTAGATCTCGCCTCTCCCATTGGTGCGACCGACCTGGAGCTGGCTGCCACCGAAGGTGATCTTGAGACCATCGCTGCCGGTGATTCCCCCATCGGGGTTGAGCACCTGGGCATCCCCGAAGCTGCCGGCGGCACCGGCGTTCGAGATAGCGAGACCGCTGAGGAGGGCGGTGACGGCCAACGCACCCGCAGCCGTGAGCAAGGAACGCTTCATGATCGCAACTTTCTTCTCCGTCGACGGTCTTCGTCGACCGAATGCCCGAGTGCATTCGAAGTGAACAGCATAGCGGATCAAGAATGAACAGCGTTCGCGCCATTGGACTGAACGAGGCTTCATAGCTGCTAGAACCAACTCATGACCGTCGACGAAGACATTCTCTGGACCATTGACGACAAGGGTGTAGCTCGTCTCACCCTGAACCGACCCGATGCCGCCAATGCCATCACCCCCGATCAGCGCAACCGCACCATCGAACTGCTCGAGGGGGCCAGCAATGACCTCAATGTGCGCGTGGTCGTCATCACCGCCGCTGGGGAACGCCACTTCTGCACTGGTGCTGATCTTCGGGTGAGCACCATCCCGATGAACCCGGGTCCGGCAGATGCGCCTGCCAAGGTCCTCGGCGATGTGGGTCGCAACATCAAGCGCGGAGCCCAGCGCCTCATCGGCGCCATCATGGATTGCGAGAAGCCAGTCATCGCTGCGGTCAATGGCACCGCGGCCGGCATCGGCGCCCATATCGCCTTCGCCTCGGATCTTGTGATCGCTGCAGACAATGCCAAGTTCATCGAGGTGTTCGTGCGCCGCGGCATCACGCCTGATGGTGGCGGCGCGTACATGCTCCCCCGTCTCATCGGCATGCAGAAGGCCAAGGAACTCATCTTCTTCGGGGATGATCTGCGCGCTAACGAGGCCGAGCGCCTCGGTCTCGTCAATCGGGTCGTACCCCAGGCCGAACTGGCGACGGCAGCTACCGAGTGGGCCGAGCGTCTTGCCGAATCACCCACCCGCGCGCTCATGCTCTCGAAGTGGCTGCTCAACCGCAGCCTCGACTCCAACCGTCTCGGAGCATTCGAAGACGAAGCCTGGGCCCAGGAAATGGCTTCCTACACACAGGACTTCCAAGAGGGCGTGGCCGCGTTCAAAGAACGCCGCGAAGTTGAATACCGAGGCTGGTGATCAGTTCCGGCCTTTCAGGTCGAACTGATCAGGACAGCGGGTCGCCGGTGAGCGCGGTATGCGCCAGTCGCGCCACCGTTTCAATCATTGCGTCGCGCGAAGTACCGCGTTTCTCGAAGTTCTGCCGGTAGTTCGGCAATCGATCGAGCGCGGCGAGCACCGCGCCAGCGGTGGCTTCAGCATCGAGTTGCGGGGCGAGGCGACGAGCGTCCTGAGCCGTGCGAACCTTGGCCACCATGGCGACCATGAACGGTTCGCTGTACTCGCGGCGCACCGCACGGAACCGCTCGTCGCGGTCGTCGGCCCGGAGCATCATGATGCGCAGCACCGGGCCGTTGTCGTCCCAGAACCGCGTATAGGCGGCAACGAACTCCCGAGCCCGATCGAGTCCGTCGACATCGGACCAGTCGACGGCGAGCATGGCGCTGATGGGTTGCACCTCGACCGCGAGTTCGGATGCCAGGGCAAGGATGGCATCTTCGACATCGGCGAAGTACTGGTAAAAGGTTGCTGGCGACGCGCCAACGGCGCGGGCGACGTCGATCACTTTGAGATCGAGCGCTCCTCGCTCGGCGAGTAGCGAAGCGGTGACTTCGAGCAGGCGGCGGCGGGTCTGGATGGCGCGGTGGCCGATGACGCGGCCATCGGTAGCGGTGACATCGTCGACAAGAGCATCGGACATCGACTCGCCGAACACCTCTCCAGACACCGCCGAGTCAGGCATGGTCCCTACTGGACGCCGTAGACCGCTGCGGGCTTGGGGGCGGCAGCGATGAGGTCGGCCACCACGGCGCCGATCTCATCGGGTTCCCAACGAGCGCCCTTGTCGAACGGGGTGCCGTGCTGCCAACCATCAGCCACGCTGATCTCGCCGCCGGCACATTCGAACACCCGGCCGCTGACATCGCACTGCCCGCTGCCCAGCCACACGACGAGCGGGCTGATGTTGGCGGGGTCCATGGCGTCGAAACCTGATTCCGGCTTGGCCATCATCTCGGGGAAGGCGTCCTCGGTCATGCGACTGCGGGCCGAGGGAGCGATGGAGTTGGCGGTCACGCCAATGCGGCCGAGTTCGGCGGCGATGTTGATCGTGAACGTGGCGATACCAGCTTTGGCCGCGGAGTAGTTGGTCTGGGCGAGGCTGCCCATGAGACCGGCGCCCGACGAGGTGGTGACCACGCGTGCCTCGCGTTGGTTGCCGGCCTTGGATTCGGCTCGCCAGTATTCAACCGCATGCTTCACCGGACAGAAGGTGCCGCGCAGATGCACGCGCATGACTGCGTCCCAGTCGTCGATTGTCATGTTGACGAACATGCGATCGCGAACGATGCCGGCGTTGGTGACGACGGTGTCGAGCCCACCGAACGTGTCGATAGCGGCGCGCACCAGGTTTCCCGCGCCGTCCCAGTCACTGATGTCATCGGAGTTGGTGATGGCTTCGCCACCCGCGGCGATGATGTCATTGACGACTTCTTGCGCCGGGCTGATGTCGTTGCCTTCACCGGTCAGCGACGCACCAACGTCATTGACGACGACCTTGGCGCCCTCGGCCGCGAATGCCCGGGCATGAGCAGCGCCAAGACCTCGGCCTGCTCCCGTGATGATCACGACTCTTCCGTCACAGATTCCCATGTGTGTGCTCCTGTTTGAGGGGGGATTACGACTTCGATTTCTGCACTGCCACTGCGTCCTTCACGTATCGCGTGATGTCTGCAGACTTGATCTTCAAATCGAACGGGCTGTCCCATGTTCCCATGGTGGAGTCGCCGAACCGAAAGACCTTCAAAGGATCCGCCATCTGATCAGCCCTCTGCGTGCGCATCACGGGCGGCAGAAAGCGCAGCAATGTCGATCCGGTTCATCGCGTACATGGCTTCGATCGCGCCCTGGTTGACGAGGAGTTCGCCCATGTTCGACGGGATTATCTGCCAGGAAACCCCGAAGCGATCGCGCAGCCAGCCGCATCGGCTCTCCTCGCCACCATCAGTGATGAGCGCATCCCAGAAGTGGTCGAGTTCGGCCTGATCAGCACATGGGTACACGAATGAGATGGCCTCGGTGAAGGGGAACTCGGGTCCACCGTTGAGCAGCTGCATGGGCTGCCCGGCCACGGTGATGTGAGCCATGAACACGTTGTCCTGACCATTGGGCCAGGTGTCGCCACCGGGCTGCCCGCTCACGATCTGCTCGATCGATGAGTCCGGGAAGAGTTCGGTGTAAAACGCGGCGGCTTCGCCGGCACGACCGTCGAACCAGAGACACGGGGTGAGGCGGGCCATCAGCGTTCCCATTTCTTCTCGGCCGCGGCGGCTGCGGGGGCAAGTGATCGTTTGTCGATCTTGGACATTGCCGTGAGGGGAAGTTCGTCGATGAGTACGAGAGCATCGGGCGCCTTGTACGAGGCCATCGAGTCGATGCACCAGGAACGCAATTGCTCGAGCGTCGGCGGTGCACCTGGGTCGGCGGGAACCACGAACGCCACGCCGATCTCGCCCAGTACCGGGGCCTCTGCGCCGAGCACCGCAACGCGCTCGACCGCAGGATGCTGACCCAGACAGTTCTCGATCTCGATGGGATACACGTTGTAGCCGCCGCGGATGTACATCTCGGTGCTGCGACCGGCGAGACGGAGATCGCCGCGGGAATCGAGGAATCCGAGATCTCCGGTGAGGAGCCAGCCATCAGGGTCGATCGCTGCATCTGTGAGTTCTGGCTCACGCCAGTAGCCGCGCATGATCGCCCGACTGCGCAGGCACACGGTGCCCACCTCGGTGTTGCCGTCATGAGTGCGCTCGACGACACGACCAAGTCCTTCGTCGAGTCGTAGTTGCAATTCGACTCCGCCGCCGGGGGTGCCGACGGTGTTGCAGATGACCTCGTCGGGGTCGTCAAGAGAGGTGCCGGTGGAAACACAGGCCTCGGTGCTCGTGTACCGCACAACAACCGGACAGGCGAACGAATCGCGCATCGCGTCGACCATCTCGGGCGGCACCCGAGCTGCACCCGTGCTGACGATTCGGAGACTCGAGACATCGGTGGTGGCGAGATCAGGATGCGCCAACATCATCTGCCACTGAGCGGGAACTCCTTGCCCGACCGTGACCCGTTCGGTGCCGATCAATTCGAGCGCTCCGCCAGCACTCCACGGCGTGGGGCACACGATGGTGGTGACGACATGCATGAGTTCGTCCCACACACGAGTCATGTAGCCAACGTGCGCGAACGGCAGCGGCGAGAGGCGGCGATCGCCGACCTGTGAGAGCGGCCCGGAAGCAGCCGCCATGGCCTGCAGGCAGGCGTGGTCGAACACGGCACCCTTGGGCTTGCCGGTCGTGCCGCTCGTCCAGACGATGGCCATCGGATCAGTGTCGATGACCGAGGGCCGGGAGGTGAACGGTTCGTCATTCATTGCTTCACGCAGTTCGGCGGAGCGGAACAACGGAACCGAACCCATGAGAGCCGCATCAGCATCGGTGACGATGACCTTCGGATCGCTGCGTTCGATGATGTGAGTCGTCTCAGCGGCACCCAGACGAGGATTCATTCCGCTGGTAACGGCTCCGAGGCGCAAGATCGCTTGGTACGCGATGGCATAGTCGATCGAGGACGGCAACGACACGCCCACGACATCACCCGGGCGCACACCCATGGCCGCCAGGCGGGTGGCGACACCATCGGCGGCTCTCCCCCACTGCTCGAAAGTGATTCGATGACCATCGTGCACGAATGCCTCGATCTCGCCGGCGCGCTCGACCACCGCGTCGAACAGATCGACCACGCCGGCAAAGGAACCGGTAATCGGCGCGTCAGGGAGCGGCATACGAGAGAACGCTGCGATCAGCCGGCGGCGAGTTCGGCCCGAGCGCGCTCGCGCAGCTCGACCTTGATGATCTTGCCGCTGGCATTGGTGGGTAGCGCATCGACAATGCGGAAGTGACGAGGAACCTTGTAGTTCGCCATCATTTCGCGGGCCCATGTATGCAGTTCGTCGATATCGAGTGCGGCTCCGGGACGGGGTACGACGAAGGCCATGCCAACCTCACCCATCCGTTCATCAGGCACGCCGACAACAGCCACCTGTGCGATCCCGTCGTGAGCCATCAGTTGATTCTCGATCTCGGCCGGGTAGGCGTTGAAGCCACCGACGATGAACATGTCCTTGGTTCGGTCGGTGATTCGCACGTAGCCGCGCTCGTCCATGATCCCGACATCGCCGGTGTGCAACCAGCCCTCGGCGTCGATCGTTTCGGCGGTGGCCTCCGGGTTGTCGAGGTACCCGAGCATGACGTTGTAGCCACGACACACGATCTCGCCGGCCTCTCCCCGCGGCAATTCGTTGTTGTCCTCATCGACGATGCGGACCTCGATATCGGGAATGGCCCGTCCTGAGGTGAGCGCGATCGTGGAGGGGTCGTCCTCAGCACGGCACATGGTGACAGTGCCTGTGGCCTCGGTGAGCCCATACGCGGTGATGATCGTTTTGAACGTGAGTTCGTCGCGCATCCGTTCGATCATCGACACTGGAATTGCTGCCGCACCGGTGACAGCAACACGCAATGTGGAGAGGTCGAAGGAATCCCGGCTCGGATCATTGAGGATGGACAGGAACAGAGTGGGCGGCCCAGGCAGCATCGTGACACGCTCATCATGGATGCAGGTGAGCACCTTCTGAACATCGAACACTGCCTTCGGGATGATCGTGGCACCCTTCAACAGACAGGCGATGATGCCGGCTTTGTACCCGAAGGTATGGAAGAACGGGTTCACGATCAGATAGCGATCGCCTTCGATGAGACCCACGACGTCGGACCAGACCTCGAACACCCGAAGAGTCTGGGCGTGGTTCACCATCACGCCCTTCGGTGCACCGGTAGTGCCCGATGTGAACACGAGGTCGCACAGTGAGTCGGGACTCGTGGCATCGACGCGAGCAAGTACCTCTTCGGTCGAAATACCTGCGCCGGCTTCGAGGTACTCGGCCCAGGCGGTGGTGCCGTCGGGGACATCTCCCCTCAGCACGACAAGGCGACAGGAAACATCCTGGCCTGCGAGCATGCCGACGTAATCGTTTCCGAGGAACCCTTCGACGCACAACAGCACTGTGGCGCCACTGCGGTTGATGATGTCGGCGGCCTCGGTTCCCTTGTATCGGGTATTGAGTGGGACGAGCACGGCGCCCGCCATGACCGCACCGAGCCCGGCGATGACCCACTCGGGGATATTCGGTGCCCAGATCGCCACCCGGTCGCCCGGACCAACGCCAGCTGCGATGTGGGCACGGGCAGCGTCGACGACGGCATCGCGAAGTTCGGGGAAGGTCAACCGCAGGTCACCATCAACCAGGGCCTCGACCTCTGGAAAGCGTTCGGCCGATGCCAGAACGAGTCGCCCAATCGTGCCCCACTGTTCATCTGCGCGCATGAGTTCGACACTAGTTCGGCTCCCCCATCGACTTCTGACGAACCGTCAGGTGCACCGCAGGTCCAAGACCGCCCTTTGGTAGGTTGCGGCCATGACCACCTTCGAGACCCTCCTGTTCGATGTCACCGATGGCGTCGGAGTCATCACCCTCAACCGGCCCGAGAAATACAACTCGGCCGACGAGACCCTCGTGACCGAACTCGAGAACCTCTACAAGGAGCTGCGCTACGACGATTCAGTCAAGGTCGTGGTGCTCACCGGGGCCGGCGATAAGGCGTTCTGCACCGGCATCGACCGTGACTTCGCCATGAATAACCGCCAGCCGGAATCGCCGTTCATGATGGACGACCCAATGCTGAAGCTCGGCCCGAAGCAGGCCGATCTCTGGAAGCCGGTCATTGCCGCCGTCAACGGCATGGCCGGCGGTGGTGCGTTCTATGCGCTCGGCGAGGCCGAGTTCATCATCGCTGCTGAGCACGCCACGTTCTTCGATCCGCACACCACCTATGGGATGGCGGCATGTTTCGAGCCCATGTTCATGTTCGGTCAGATGCCCTGGGGAGAGCTTGTGCGAATGAGCCTGATGGGCAACTTCGAACGCATCTCGGCGCAGACCGCATTGGGCTGGGGCATGGTGAGTGAGGTCGTCCCCGGCGACAAGCTTCTCGACCACACCCTTGAGATCGCATCGAAGCTCGCTTCACTTCCGCAGATCGCGGTGCAGGGCACGCTCCGCTCGCTGTGGGCCCGGCGCAACATGACACGTGAACAGGCCATCGGCATGGCCAATCATCTTGTCGAGATCGGCAATCGTCCCGAGGCACTCGCCGAGGGTCAGGCGTTCTTCGCCAGCGGTGTGAGGGTCACTCCAACCATCCGCTGATCAGGTTCAGGAGATCGCGAGGAACGGATCATCGCTCACGCGACTCTCAACACCGCTCGGTCCGAACGGAACGCTTCCACGAAGCGTGACCCGGCGCATGCGACGAGCCGAATCGCCGTAATCATCGGTTGCGTAGTGCATCGTGGCCCGATTGTCCCAGAGGACGACATCGCCCTGCTCCCAGCGATGCCTCAGGACGAATTCGGGCTGGGTCATGTGGGCGAAGAGCATGCGAAGCAGGCCGTCACTTTCGATCTCGGACAGACCCAGAATGCGTGTCGTGAAACCGGGGTTCACGAACAATGCGGGTCGTCCGGTGAGCGGGTGCACTCGCACGACGGGGTGGATCACCGGCGGAACCTCGGCTGCAGCGTCGAGGAGTTGCCGTGCATCCTCCCGTGACATCGCACTGTCATGAGGGAAGCCCCAGTACGCCAGTGGCGAGATTCGATGAACCGCTTCGAGTCCATCCACGAGTTCGCGCAACGCGGGAGAAAGGGCTGCGTAGGAGCCGCGCAGATCAGCCCAGAGCGTGTCGCCTCCGGCTGCGGGAATCTCGTCAGCAACAAGCACTGAAGCCGCCGGCGGCGTGGGACTGAACGTGACATCGGTGTGCCACTTCGCGTTCTTGCCACCGCGAGCGGCGTCGAGTTCAAGAATCTCGGGATGATCAGGGTGTCCCGGAACCACCGGATGAGCAGGAGTTGGTTCACCGAGTGACCGAGCCAGAGCGACCTGGTCGGCATGGGAGAGGTATTGGCCGCGGATGACGACAACCAGACGGTCGACGAGCAGGTCGTTGAGCACCGAAGCGCTGGGGAGTTCGTGAACGACGGCACCGAAGTCGTTCGTGATCGGTGTCATGGTCACGTCCACGATGGCCCTCCTAAGGGCGGGAGCAATCTCCATAAGATTGATGTGCTTCGTCAGGAATTGTATCGGCCTGTCTGCCTCTCGGCCTGTTTGTCAGTCAATGTGGTCCGGGGAGATGGGACGGAGATCACCCGGGAGATAGAGCGGATGTGCTGGATGGCCGGCACTGGTGAGGCGCAGGTGATGAGGGGTGAGTCCTTCGGCGTGGAGGATGCCAGCCACCTGCGCCCCCCGATCGAGAAATGCACCGTGATTCCCCCAGGCAGCGACGACCAGATCCGCTGACCGAGCCGCGTCGAGAATGATTGTGTCGTTGCGCGGACCAACAGGATCGGCCGCATCCCGGAGTCCCTTCGGATCGGTCGAACGCAGAGCGAAGATGTTCGTGGTGACCAATCGGCCGAACCCCCATACCTGCGCGAAGCCGACACAACGGCGATTGGTGGGATCAAGGGCGAACGCGTCGGCCGTCGACGGATTCAGCATGAGGAAGTTGACGACCGGCCCATCGGGATCCCACGTTCGAGTGAGGGTGTAGCGGAACACCCGATCGGCTGAGAACGTGGCTGATGCGGCTCCCCACTCCCCCGATGCTGTCTCGGTAATCACTACAGTTCGGCGGGCCATGGTGGCGCAGCGTACGGGCGCAGCGGCCGCCTTCGCCCCGATCAGAGCCGCACCACTACATTGACCAACTGTGACTGCAACCGAACGTGTGCCGGCCATTGATGGCTGGTTCACAACCTCCGAGCCCTACACGCTGATCGGCGCCAAGTGCACCGACTGCGGGACCTACGTGTTTCCTCCCCGCGGCGGAGCCTGTCCGAATCCGGATTGTGACTCCATGGAACTCGAACCAGCGCCACTCAGCCGCCGCGGCACGGTGTGGTCCTACACCGAGAACCATTACGCACCGCCGGCACCCTACGTGGCCGCCGATCCCTTCGAGCCCTATGCGCTTGCTGCGGTGCAGCTCGAGGCTGAAGGCATCGTGATCCTCGGCCAGGTCGCCAAGGGCGTGATGGCCGCTGATCTCAGTATCGGCATGGAGGTCGAGGTCGACCTGCAGGTGCTCTACCGCGACGCCGAGGGTGTCGACCATTGGATCTGGACCTGGGCGCCAGCCGCGCCGGAAGCGAGTGCATGACATGGCCACCGAACGTGATCTCGTCGTCCTCGGTGTCGGTATGCACCCGTGGGGCAAGTGGGGACGCAACTTCGTCGAATACGGACTCGTCGCAGCAAAGGCCGCACTGGCCGATGCCGGCATGGCCTGGCGTGACATCCAATTCGTGGCCGGCGCCGACACCATCCGCAACGGCTACCCCGGTTTCGTTGCCGGCTCAACGTTCTCACAGGCCATGGGCTGGACCGGTGCGCAGATCTCCTCGTCCTATGCCGCATGCGCCTCGGGTGCGCAGGGCATGCAGTCGGCCCGAGCACAGATCCTCGCCGGATTCGCTGATGTTGCCATGGTGATCGGCGCCGACACCACACCCAAGGGCTTCTTCGCTCCCGTCGGCGGCGAGCGCAAGGAAGATCCGGATTGGCAGCGGTTCCATCTGCTCGGCGCCACCAACCCGGCATTCTTCGCCCTCAATGCCCGTCGTCGCATCGACGTCTTCGGCGACACACCCGAGGACTTCGCCATGGTGAAGGTCAAGAACTCCAAGGCTGGTGTGGCCAACCCGTATGCCCGATTCCGCAAGGAGTTCACGCTCGACGACTTCGCCGGTTCGCCCATCGTGAGCGATCCGCTGCGCCTGCTCGACATTTGCGCCACGTCCGACGGCGCAGCCGCTGTCATCATCTGCACCCCCGAATACGCCAAGGCCAAGCTCGGCACGCTCGAAGGAACGGTGCGTATCCGCGCTGTGGCCAACACCACGCCGACCTATCCGCAGGTGCGTCTCGAACTGCCGGACATCGCCACTGACTCCAACGCAGTGGTCGCAGCGCCAGCACTCGGCTTCAAGGACTCGGTTGCCCATAACGCGTATGAGCAGGCAGGTCTCGGCCCGGAGGATCTCAGCTGCGCCGAGGTCTACGACCTCTCCACTGCACTTGAGCTCGACTGGTACGAGAACCTCGGGCTCTGCGCCGAAGGCGAGGGTGCATCGCTGGTGCGCAGCGGCGCAACCGCGCTCGGAGGCCGGGTGCCGGTCAATGCTTCCGGTGGTCTGGCCAGTTTCGGTGAAGCCATCCCCGCCCAGGCCATCGCTCAGGTCTGCGAGCTCACCTGGCAATTGCGTGGTCAGGCTGATGGCCATCAGGTCGAAGACGCCAAGGTCGGCCTTGCCATCAACCAGGGCCTGTTCGGCCACGGCAGTTGCACAATTCTCTCGAAGTGATCAGCAGTACTCCCGACACACCTACAACACAGGAGTCCACCAATGGCTGAGGCCTACATCATCGACACCGTCCGCACCCCCGTGGGTCGTCGCGGTGGCAGTCTCTCGCAGGTGCATCCCGCCGATCTCGGCGCGGCCAGCCTGAACGAACTCATGCGCCGCACGGGCATCGACCCGGGTGCTGTCGAGGACGTCGTGTTCGGCTGCCTCGACACCATCGGCCCGCAGGCTGGCGACATCGCCCGCACCTGCTGGTTGGCCGCTGGACTCCCGATGCATGTGCCCGGCACAACCGTTGATCGTCAGTGCGGGTCGAGCCAGCAGGCCGTGCACTTCGCGGCCCAGGGTGTCATGAGCGGAACCCAGGATCTCGTCATCGCCGGTGGCGTGCAGAACATGTCGCAGATCCCGATCTCCTCGGCGATGACCGTTGCCGAGCCGCTCGGTTTCACCGACCCCTTCAGTGGATCGCCCGGTTGGGTGGCCCGTTTCGGCACCCAGGAAGTCAGCCAGTTCCGAGGCGCCGAGATGATCGCCGAGAAGTGGGACATCTCCCGCGATGACATGGAAGCCTTCGCGGTTCAGAGCCACGAGCGAGCCATCCGCGCACGGGCCGAAGGTCGCTTCGAGAACGAGATCTTCGAATTCAACGGCCTCTCCCATGATGAGGGCCCCCGTGAGCCCAACTGGGAGAAGATCCGTTCGCTCCAGCCGCTCACCGAAGGTGGTCGTGTCACCGCTGCGGTCGCCTCACAGATCTCCGACGCTTCGGCGGCAATGCTCATCGCCAGCGAAGCTGCGGTGAAGGCCCACGGCCTCAAGCCCCGTGCTCGTATCCATCACCTCTCCGTGCTGGCCGACGATCCCATCTTCATGCTCACCGCTCCCATCCCAGCCACGGCCCATGCTCTGAAGAAGGCCGGCATGACGCTCGATGACATCGATCTCATCGAGATCAACGAAGCCTTCGCCCCGGTGGTGCTGGCCTGGCAGAAGGAGACCGGCGCCGACCTTTCGAAGGTCAACGTCAACGGCGGCGCTATTGCCCTTGGTCACCCGCTCGGCGCAACTGGCGTGCGACTCATGACCACGCTGCTCAATGAGCTCGAGCGCACCGGTGGCCGCTTCGGCCTGCAGACCATGTGCGAGGGTGGCGGTCAGGCCAACGTCACCATCATCGAACGCCTGTAAGTCACCAGTCGTTTCCAGAACGCGACGAGGGCCCGGCGTTTCGCCGGGCCCTCGTGCTGTCACCACCCAGCCGTACACTTCAGATGTGACCGATGTTCGCCCGGCGGGCATTCCGTTCGATACCGCACCTGAGATCTGGCGCCTTGAAATAGAGGCACTTCGAAAGCTCACGCCCGAGCAACGCTCGCAGCTCTGGGTCGACTTCCAGGCATCAATCGAATCAATGGAGCGGGACGCTCTCCATCGTGCCCACCCGAACCTTGATCAGGAGGAAACGGTGGCGATGCTCATCAAGCGACGCCATGGGGCCGACCTCGCCGCGCTTGTCTTTCCAAATATTGATCTCACCGGACTCCGATGATCGACGTCACTGGCGCATTCAGTCACGTCGTACGAACTCTTGAGTCCCATCGGATTCCCTACGTCGTGGTTGGATCTGTGGCGGCAGCAGCGTGGGGTGTAATCCGGGCAACTCGCGATCTCGACCTGGCAATGACGATCGGTTCGACAACGCCCCTCGAACTCACTGAATCCCTCACTTCGACTGGTCTCTACCTGCCACGCGAAGCAGCGGTCGATGCTCTTGCCAACACTCAACATCATCGACGATCTCGAGGCTCTCATCGCCAGTCGTAAGGGGTGACGCGACGAGGGCCCGGCGTTTCGCCGGGCCCTCGTCGCGATTTTCGTTCAACGTCTGACGGCTGACGGGTCTCAGTCGAGTTCGGCACCCAGCAGCGAGATGAACGAGACCATCTCGCCGGGATAGCCACCCAGGTTGTGCGTGAGCGCCAGCTTGCGACCGGCAGCGAGGCTGCTGATGGTTCGCTCCTCGGGAGCCTCACCGCGCAACTGCAAGTACGCCTCGAACATCATGCGAAGACCACTGGCTCCGACCGGATGCCCGAAGGACTTGAGACCGCCATCGGGATTGACCGGGAGTTCACCGTCGAGGTCGAACACTCCGTCGAGGACTTCCTGCCACGCGGTGCCGCGCTCGGAGAACTGGAGATCCTCCATCAGCACCAACTCGGTGGGTGTGAAGCAGTCGTGAACCTCGGCCATAGCGACCTGTTCACGGGCATTGGTTACACCGGCTTGGGCGTAGGCATCGACGGCGCACGCCGCGATCTCGGGGAACGTGGTGTAGTCGTAGGCCGGGTCGATAAGACCGGAGCCATTGCCGGCGACGAACGACAGGGCCTTCACGTAGATGGGCTTGTCGGTGTACTTGTGGGCGTCTTCCGCCCGGCACACGATGGCCGCAGCGGAACCATCGGCGACACCGGCGCAGTCGAACACGCCGAGTGTGCCCGCCATCTTCGGCGCCTTCTCGATCTGCTCTGCGCTGATCTCCTTGCGGAACTGAGCACGGGAGTTGCGGGCGCCGTTGTAATGGTTTTTGGCCGCGATATGTGTGAGCACACTGCGCATGGTGTCGTCGTCCACGCCGAACTTGTGGCCATAGGCCGGCACGATCATGGAGAACATGGCTGCAGCGGTGAGGGTGCGTGCAGTGCCGTCATTGGCGATCGGGAACGCATTGAGTCCCTGATAGCCGGTGTCCTTGACCTTCTCCGCACCGACGACCATGACGAGGTCGTAGGCGCCGGAGGCAACGGCGTAGGCGGCTTGACGCAGAGCTTCAGAGCCGGTGGCGCAATAGTTCTCAACGCGCGTGACCGGCTTGTTCTGCAACTGCAGGGCACGGGCGAGCGGGATGCCGCTCATGGCGCTCTGGGCGGTTCCGAACCAGTAGGCGTCGATGTCGTCCTTGGAGACGCCAGCCGAGGCGTAGGCCTCATTGGACGCATCGATCATGAGATCGTCGAGGCCCTTGCCCCAGTTCTCGATGAAGGGCGTGCAGCCCATGCCGACAATAGCGACGCGGTCGCGAATTCCATGACTAGCCACGGATCAGCTTCCCCTTCCAGAAGTAGTTGTGAATGCCATCTGCGGTGAACAACCGACGGAAGGTCATCTCGACCCGACCACCGATAGCAACCTCGTCGGCATCGGTGTCAGTGAGTTCGATCGGGAGACGACCACCGCCGTCGAAATCGACCACCGCGAACACGATGGGCGGACTCGGCGAATACGCGAGGCGATCGACGGTGAACGTGGCGATGGTGCCGACCACATCGGCCATCGGTGCCGCTTCCATCTCATCGGTACGGGTGCCATCGAAGGAAACCCGTGACGGCGGCATGAAGACCATGCCATCGGTGGTGTCGCGGCTGCCCACGAAGCCGAATTTCCAGTCACCGCTTCGGGCCGCTGCAGTGCCCGAGGGACGAGCCGGTTCGGGGCGACGTGGAGGTTCGATGTTGATCATGCCCCGCCAGGACAGGAACCGCCCGTAGGCAAGGGGCGCCCCTGATTCGAGTTGTTCGGCGATGGATCGGGCTGGGGTGAAGCCGGCGATGGCCTCGGTGGCACGAAAGAACATGACCTCGGCACCGTCGGCGCAGACCACCAGGGCAATGACCTGCCCGGGTTCGGCCTGCTCGAGGGCGTTAGCGAGCACGAGACCCGGTTGCGCGGCACCAGTGGCGCCGACGGTTGCGGTGAGATCGTCGACGACCTTGACCGCCCCGAGTTTCCCGGCCAGCGCCGAGCCGATGCGGGCAGTGGGGGCAGCGACGGCGAGAAGATCTACCTGTCCGGCTTCGAGACCGGCCACAGCCAGGGCGTTCGCATAGGCACTGCGTCCGGCCTTCACATACGTGACTTCAGAGAACTTGTCGTCCCAGACCTTGGAGCGGATCTCACCGGGTGCCCGCCAACGATCAAGGAACTCCTCGGTGATGCTGGCACCACCGAGGTACTCAGCCACAACGGCATCGCCCTCGCCGAGTACGAACGCTGCAGCGGCATCGCCACCGGCAGCTTCATCGGCGGAACCGGCGAGACCAGTTCGCATGTCGGAAAGCACGATGAGACGATCGCCGACGGTGCTCAGGCCCATCCGGAGCGCCCCGGTGGCCGAACCGACTGAAGCGCCCATATCGAAAGCAGGGATAGCGGACGGGAGGCGAAGCGCGGCATGGATGGCTGTGGCGTTGGTGCGACCGGCGTATGCCGGCAGCGCCGTGCCGAACATGAGAGCGTCGGGCCCGGTGTGCTTCGACGGGTCGATGCCACGCATCGCCAAGCGAGCTGCTTCAACGCCCATGGTCGTGGTGTCTTCATCGAAGGAGGCGACAGTTCTGGTGCCGCGGCCACCTCCCTGGCCGATGAAGGCGGAGATCTGGCTTCGGTCGAGTCGTCGGTACGGGAGGTACGCCCCCCAAGAGATGATGCCACGCATTCAGTAAGGCTAATCGGCGCTACCTCGCCTCCCCCAATGGGCAGCGGGCAAACGTATGACGCTCCTAGGCTGCGCAAATGCCCGCTTCCACCGATCTACTTCCCGAACTCGGCTTCTACGCGTTGCCGGGACAACCTGACTCATCACGCGACCTCATACGCGAGGTTCGAGAGGGCGAAGCGATGGGTCTCGGCACCGTGTTCATCTCTGAGCGGTACAACAAGAAAGAGGCCGCAACCCTGTGTGGAGCGGCCGGTGCAGTGAGCGAACGCATCAGGATCTCCACCGCCGCCACCAATCACAACACGCGTCACCCCATCGTCACCGCAGGCTTCACTCGAACCATGCAGAGCCTCACCGGCGGTCGATTCACGCTCGGTCTCGGTCGCGGAATTGCCCCGATGCAGGACGCCTTCGGGATCGACCGGATCACCACCGCACAGATGGAGGACTTCGCCGGCATCATGCGACGACTGTTCCGCGGCGAAGTGGTGTTCGGTCATGACGGTCCAGCCGGGTCCTGGCCGATCCTGCACATTGACGCCACGCTCGACGAGCACCTCCCGATGGGCATGGTGGCGTTCGGCCCCAACACGTTGGAACTCGCTGGTCGATGCTTCGACGAGGTCGTTCTGCATACGTTCTTCACCGATGAGACAACTGCTCGCTGCGTGCGGACGGTGAAACACGCTGCTGAGCAGGCAGGCCGCAACCCCGATGACGTCAAGGTGTGGTCCTGCTACGCCACGATCGGCGATCACATCTCCGCCGACGAACGACTCATGAAGCTCGTCGGCCGGCTCGGCACCTACTTGCAGGGCTACGGCCATCTCCTTGCCCGCACCAACGGGTGGGATGAATCCGTGGTCGATCGTTTCCTCGCCGATGAGATCATCCAGGGCGTGCGCGGCCTCGATGTTTCAGGAACACCCGACCAGCTCCAGCATGCGGCCACGCTGATCCCCGATGAGTGGCTGGCACCAGCAGCGACGGGTACGCCGAGCGAATGTGTTGCTGCCATCAGGAACCAGCTCGACCTCGGCTGCGACGGCGTCATCATGCACGGCGCCACGCCGAACGAATTGGCTCCCATCGTCGCCGAGTACAAAGAGTCACGATGACCACTCGCCATCGCACCTACTGCCGGCTGTGCGAGGCCGGCTGCGGCATCGTCGTCGACATCGACGACAACGAGCAGGTGGAGCGAGTCCGGGCTGACGCAGAGCATCCCGTGACTGCGGGGTTCGCCTGCAACAAGGGTCTGCTGTGCGGCGAGATCCATCATGATCCAGACCGGGTCGACCATCCGCAACGACGCACAACCGGCGGACACGTCACGGCCTCCTGGGACGACGCCTACGACGACATCGCCGAACGCGTCAACGCGATCATTGCCGAACACGGCCCCGATGCGATCGCCGGGTACATCGGGAATCCAGCGGCCTTCAACGCCACAGCCGGTCCAGCGCTGGCCCTGTTCATCGCCATGTTCGGATCCACGAGCCTGTTCACCACCGGCAGCCAGGACTGCTCCAACAAGTTCGCCATCGGCGAGCTGCTCTGGGGAAGCTCACAGATCCATCTCATTCCCGACGTCGACCACACCGATCACATCGTGCTGTTCGGCACCAACCCGCGCGTGAGCAAGGGTTCGTTCCTCGCCATGCCCGACCCGATCGGCCGTCTCGCCGCGATCGAATCCCGGGGCGGAAGCGTTCGTTTCGTCGATCCTCGCCGCATCGAGCCGAATGTCGGCGAGGTCATCCAGATTCGTCCCGACACCGATGTGTATCTGATTGCCGCCATGATCCATGAGATCGGCCAACGGCGTGGGTTCGATCCCGAGGGTGCCGCTCGCATCACTGACGTTGATGCACTCATCGACTTCGTGGCGCAGTTCCCGGCGGGTCGGGTGGCGCCGATCGCCGGCATCCCAGAAGACGAGATTCTCCGACTGGCCCTCGAGTTCGCCGATGCCCCCACCGCTTCAGCTCACATGTCAACCGGTGTGAACATGGGGCGAAACGGCGCCCTCGCCTACTGGCTCATGCACATGCTGCTGGTGCTGACCGGCAATTTCGATCGCCGTGGAGGCAACATCGCATCGGCACGGGGAACCGATCCCGCCCCCGATTCCCGGGGTACCGGCGCCGACTCGTTCATCGAGAGCCCGTGGGGGACGTACCGCCCCACCGTGTCCTCACACCCATGCGCGCTGCTCATCGACATGATCCGCGATGGAGCGGTGAAGGCGCTCTTCGTGGCCGCCGGCAATCCAGTTCTCTCGATGGGCGGTGGTCCCGAGCTCGCCGAAGCTCTCGCATCGCTCGACCTGCTCGTCACCGTCGACATGTATCGCAATGCCACCGGCGAACTCGCCGACTGGGTGCTGCCCGCAACCGATTGGTTCGAACGCGAAGACCTGAACACCTTCGTGCAGGGAACACAGGTGACTCCGTACATCCAGTGGGCCGGCCCCATCGTCGAACCGATCGGCGAGCGTCGGAGCGAACGACAGATCTTCGCTGATATCGCCGAGCGAGCCGGCGCACCGGTGATGTTCGGCAACGAGGTCGACATGCTGGCGATCATCAACGATGGTGCCCTCGACCGACATGGGCTCTCCGTCGAGTCCCTGCGGTCGCTTCCCGACGGCATCGCTGTGCTCACGCAGATCGAACCCGGCAGGTTCCTCGACACCATGCGCCCGCAAGGCTTGCTCGATGGCGCACCGGAGATGCTGGAACCGGCCCGTTCGCGGGCAATCCAGTTCTTCGCCGAACTGCACGATGAACCGGCGCACTCACTCAAGCTCATCACGAGGCGCACTTCGCACACCATCAACTCAGCGCTGCAGAACGTTGAGCGACTGAAAGCCCGCGGCGCTGCCAACAACCCGTTGTACATCGCCCCGATAGATGCGCAGCGACTGGGGATCGTCGATGGCACGCCGGTTCATGTGTCGAACCGCTGGGGCGCGGTCGACTCCATCGCCCATGTCGACGACACATTGCGCGACGGAGTCGTGGCCATGACCCATGGTTTCGGAAACGCGAACACCGCCGGCATGCGCCATGCCCAGCAACACCCCGGAACCAATGTGAATGCACTGGCACCCGTCGGTCCCGGGAGCTTCGACCCCGTCAGCACCATGTCGCAGCTCACCGGAATCCCGGTCACTGTCACCCCGGCCTGAGTCGACTGTCGCCACGACGTCGGCCGGTAACGTCGGCTCCATGGAACTCGGAGCAATCACCAATCCCGATGCCGTTCAGTTCGGCAAACCGCTCGATGGCGTTCGCATCCTTGCCCTCGAGCAGATGCAGGCACTCCCCTATGCCACCCAACTGCTGGCCCGCATGGGTGCCGATGTCATCAAGGTCGAGAGCGTGAAGGGCGGGGATCTCGGTCGTGGTTCGCAACCTTCCATCACCGATCCCGAGGGTCGCACTGTCGGCGCCACCTACCTGCGCAACAACCTCGACAAACGTTCGATCTGCGTCGATCTCAAAGCACCCGAAGGTCGTCAACTCATCCTCGACCTTGCTCCCAAGTTCGACATCGTGTGCGAGAACTTCAAGGGCGGGGCGCTGGCTCGAATGGGACTCGGGTACGAGGACATCGCTGCGGTCCACCCCGCCGTCGTCTACCTCTCGGTCTCCGGATTCGGCAATACCGTCGAGACGCCCTACGACGGCTGGCCGGCGTACGCCGCGGTCGCCGAAGCCATGAGCGGCATCTACGACTACAAACTCGAACCGGGTCGACCGCCGATGGTGTCGCCGGTTGGTGCGCTCGGCGATATCGGCACCGCATTGTTCGGAACCATCGGCGTGCTCGCCGCGTTGCGTCATCGCGACCGAACCGGTCAGGGCCAGTACATCGATGTCGCCATGTTCGATGCGATGGTGTCGATGACAGATCTGGTGACCAACTTCTGGTCGCTCGGGTTGCGCCCCGAGCCCGGCCAGGGCCTCGCCATGATCCTCGACGGGTTCGAGGCTGCCAACGGTTGGTTCATCATCCAGATCGGGCGGGAGCATGAGTTCGAACGCCTCGCCAATCTCGTCGGCCACCCCGAGTGGCTCATCGACGAGCGCCTTTCCACCCGAGCCGGCTGGCGAGCCCATATCGACGACATCCTGCGTCCCGGGGTCAAGCAATGGGCATCGACAATGACCAATGTCGACGCCTGCCGGGCGCTCGCCGAGGCCGGTGTCGCCGCTGGCCCGTGTCTCACAGCCCAACAGGTCATCGACGACCCCCATGTGGCCGCCCGCAACATGCTCATCGAGATCCCGAACCCTCAGGGTGGCGATCCCGTGCTCACACCCGGCAACCCGATCAAGATGTCGAAAGTCTCCGAAGGTCCCGACCGTCGTATGCCCTGGCTCGGCGAGGACACTGACGATGTTCTGCGTGCCGAACTCGCGCTCGACGATGCAACGATCGCGGAACTGCGGGCGAACGGCGTCATCGCATGACCGAACCGTCCACCCATCCAGCGGTACGAGCGGTGCAACAACATGCCGCGAACTGGAACGCGCAGGATCGCGCAGCATGGCTCGCATTGTTCGATGACTCAGTCACCTTCGAGGACCCGGTGGGAAAAGCTCCGAAACTCGGGCGCACCGCCGCAGAGGGTTCCTGGGACAACTCGTTCACCGAGGGCCGTATCTGGACACTTCATCCGCAGCGAATCATCCCCGGAGGTCAGTTCGAAGCCGCGGTCCACATGCTGAATCGGGGTGTGCTGCACGGCGAACAGGTCGAACTGCAAGGCATCGAGCTCTACCGGGTCAATGAGGCGGGCCTCATCGTGTCGGTACGAGCGTTCTTCGAGCAACCGACCGATTTCGAGCTGAATCCGTTCTTCGTACCTGAAGCCTGACGCAGGCCGGGTGACGCGCGGTCAGGGCCAGGCTGACGGGAAACAGTCGGGGTTCAGTTCATCGCCATCACGCAGCGCAGCGTGATGGGCCTTGGTGGGCGCTCCGGCTCGGGTCATGAAGCGAGCATCGTCACCGGCGTAGCGCACGCTGATGGCCCGACGACGACGAGTGGCGCTGGCATTGCCGTTCGCCCCATGGATCGTGCGGGCATGATGCACCGTGATATCGCCGGGCTCGGTGTCGAAACTGATGATGCGCGCCTCGCCCTTCATCTCGTCGTAGTCGGGCACCTCTTCACCCTCGGTGCCGGGCAGCGCCATCGTGGTGACGAACAGATTGGGGCGATAGTTCGTGCGGTCGAGATGCGAGCCGACCACGAACCGGACCGCTCCGGTCTCGGCACTCACAGTGTCGAGCGGAACCCATGTCGTGCAGATCTGATCGCCAGCGAGATGGAAGTACGCGAGATCCTGATGGAAGGCAGTGCGCTCCTGCGTGCCGGGTTCCTTCACCAGCACACTGTCCTCGTAGAGACGAACCGTAGAACTGCGCAACAAGGCCGCCACGATTTCCGGAAGCGGTGAGCGAACGGCGAAGTCGAGGAACTCGGGCTGCTGGAGCCAGTGGTCGGTGCCGCCCTTGAAATGCCCGCGGGGTATATCGGCCTGATCGACCGCACCATCGACGACTCGGGTCACTCCGCCGCTCTCGAGGGCATCGCCCATCTCGGAGAGATCGGCTGTCGCGGAGCTGACGAGCGCATCCTCCACCGGTTGCGCCATCGAGTCGAGGACGTCGGCGGGCATGATCGAGCGCAAACATACAACGCCATCGCGCCAAAAAACATCGATCTCGGCCTCGGTGACTGCTCGGAGCGCTGCGATATGGGCCATGGGTGACTCCTACATGAACGAGGTCTCGGCATCGAGGCCGAGTTCGGGGAAGGATCCGAAGGCGATTGGCTGCATATTGCCGTATCCGACTCCCCCGCCGACGGGGTCGGTGATGCGAACAGCGGTGTCACGGATCTGATGCAGCAAGCGGGCGTTCTCGGCGGTGGTGCAATCTTCGATGCGTTCACCCTCGACGTTCAGCGCACCTCGCCATTCACCGTGATGATGACCGTTCCAACCGAAGTACAGACCGGCTCCGAGATGGAACCCGGTGTCGCCGAGTACCTCGACCTCGAGTTCGCGCACAGAACCGTCCGCAAGCGTCGCGATGATGCGGCCACCCTGCAGGCGGCGGTTGACCGGGTGATAGGTGAACTGCTGATCAACATCGACGATCGTTTCGATGCGACCGTCGACGTACTCGATGAGCGCGCTCGTGGACTTCTGCTGGAAGCCCGGGAACATGGTCTTCGAAACGTTGAAGAACATGCCGTAGTTCGTGCCATCTGGTCGTTCGAACAGCAGCGGGCTCCAGAAGAACTGGAATGACCCACCTTCGAGTCCGCCGCCGGGTTCGAGATCAGTGGGCGGTGCGCCGACGTCGTAACGCACACCCCAGGAATGGTCGCGGGTTGACACCCACGACTCCGGAGTCATCTCGGTGCGAACACCGTCGACCTCGACCCAACCACTGCAGGTACCGATCTGGTGGTAGCGCACGAGATCGGCCGAGACACGGGTTCCCTGACGATTGTGCGTGCGCTCCTCCATCTGCGGCGGGAGGATCCGCTCGAACAACCAGTCGAACGCAATGGGCTGCACATCGTTGGGTTCGCAGACGAAACGGATCTTCTCGAGAGGTTCGACGATCTCGTAACGGATCGGTCCGGCACCCAGAAGTTCGCGGTCGTCACCCAAGCGGCGGCTGCCACGAACGGTGATCTGTTCGGTACCCCGGGAGATCCCGGCGTAGCAGTCCATGACATTGCGGTTGGCGTACTTGCCCAGACCGAAACCCAACTGGAGGCTGCCATCCTTGGCCATCGCCATGGCACAGACCTTCTCGGTCCAGGCCGGGTCGCTGGTGCCGACAACGGCAACGGTGTCGGGGATCTGGTGATTGAACCATTCGTCGGCAGCGCCGAGCGGGCCGATCGGGTTGTTCATGGTCAGACCAGCCAGCGCGAGAGCGAATCAATCACACACGCCGGACGATCGCTTCCCTCGATCTCGATGGTGATACGCACCAGGGTCTGCAGTCCACCGTTGACATCAGTGACATCGACGAGTTCGGCGCCAGCGCGGATGCGATCGCCCACCTTCACCGGTGACGGGAAACGCACTTTGTCGACGCCGTAGTTGATGCCGGCGGAGAAACCCTTGGTCTCGATGATCTGCGGAAGGAAGTAGTTCGACAGCGACATCGTGAGATATCCGTGGGCGATAGGCGCACCGAAGGGACCAGCTGCGGCCCGCTCGGGATCGACATGGATCCACTGGTGGTCTCCAGTGGCATCGGCGAAGGTGTTCACGCGGTCCTGCTCCATGAGCAGCCAATCGCTGAAACCGAGATGGGTGCCGACAGCGGCACGAACAGCGTCGGGTCCGTCGAGGATGGTCTGCGCGGTCATGAGTTCCCTCCGGTGAGTCGTTCGAGAGTGGTCTCGGCTTCAGCGATGATGCGCTGGATGAGTTCGTCGGCGGTGGGTAGATCGTCGATGACGCCGACCACCTGACCCGTAGGCAGGATGCCGGCACCGAGTTCGCCGTCGCACAGAGTGGCCTTGGTGAGCATCGGTGTGTTGCCGGCCATGATGATCTCGGCCCACGACAGTTCCATGCGCTTTTTCATGTCTCGACCCTCGCGGGCCATTTTCAGCCAGGAGATATCCGTGTACTTCTTGAAGCGGGCGGCGTTGAAAATCGCTTTCGGAACTGCGGTGATCGGACTGGCCGAATCCATCTGCTCGACGAGGTCGGTGCGGATGACCCGATGAGGAGCGCCGTCGATCTTGGTGGTGACGATTGTTCCGGTGACACCAGTACCGAGATACGCCCTCTTCACCTCGAGCGGAACCGCGGAGTCCGACGTGAGCAGGAATCGGGTGCCCATGGCCACACCGCTTGCGCCATAGGCAAGTGCCGCGACAAGACCGCGACCATCGAAGTAACCGCCGGCGGCGACCACAGGAACCGCACCGCCGACCACGTCGACAACCTCGGGCAGCACGAGCGACGTGGGCACCGAGCCGGTGTGACCCCCACCTTCGCCACCCTGCACGAGGATGGCATCGACACCCCATTCCATGACCTTCTCGGCATGACGCTTGGCGCCGATCGAGGGCATGACCTTGACACCGTGATCATGGAGATAGGAGATGAGGTCCTTCTTCGGGGCCTGCGCGAACGAGGCCACCGGGATTCCCTGGGCGATGAGCAGGTCGAGTCGCTGGCGGATGTCATCAGCATCAGCGCGCAGGTTCACGCCGAACGGAGCCGAGGTGCGGCACTTGGTGTCGGCAATGGCGACGACGAGTTCCTCATAGGTCATGGTGGCCGAAGCGATGATGCCGAACGCACCGGCGTTGCTGGTGGCCGAGACCAGTTTCGGACCTGCCACCCAGCCCATGCCGGTCTGGACGATCGGGTACCGACAACCAAGCAGGTCGAGCAGCGGGGTATGGAGAGCGGCGTGCATCAGGCCGGGAGTTCTCGGTCGCGGAACGACTTGGGGTCGAGCACCTCACGAAGCATCGCGAGTTCGTCGTCGGTGGGTGTGCGCGTGGTGGGCACATCGTCGGCGATGACAAGTTCGAAGCTGCAGGCCTCGACGATGTCGCTGACGTTCACGCCGGGGTGAACCGACGCGAGACGCATGCGGTGATCTGGGCTGTTGAAGTCGAACACACCAAGGTTGGTCACGACACGACGGATCTCATGATGCGTGCGCACCCACTCGCCGAGTTGTGCAGCACGGTCATAGCCAATACCCGACACGGTGTCGACCTTGTCGACGAACACCCGACTGGTCTGGTTCCCGATGAAGTACGAGGTGGTGTGGTTGATGGTGTTGCCCGGGGCGCCGCGCACACCGAGGAGCTGCGACTTGGGCTGCTCCCACGGACCGATGTTGGCGATGTTCTGGTTGCCGTAGGCGTCGATCTGGCTGGCACCCATCACGACATGACGACGGCCACCCCACAGCGTGTCGAACACTGAGCGGAACGGAACCCAACCTTCGACCTGCTTGTCGGTGCCACCAACCGGAAGGTTGTTGGAGACGAAGAACGCCTCGCCATCGGACACGAGCAGATCGGGTTCGAAGGTGGCCCGGGCGAGTCGAGCACCGAGCATGGGGATCGTGCCCATGCCGGAAGCGAAGATCTCGCCATCGCCACGGAAGGTGTCGGCCACTGCGACCACGCAGATCTCACCGAGAGTGATGTCGCTCATCGCGCTGCCACCGCCTTCTGATAGTCGGCTTCGGAGCCGGAGAGATAGGTGTCGACGAA
>Ga0164294_10001104_pt1 | contig 25443 bp, 18 predicted proteins | sample GEODES005metaG_FD_111479 | JGI IMG/M metagenome (GOLD analysis project Ga0164294, IMG submission 111479) | Oligotrophic lake water microbial communities from Sparkling Lake, Wisconsin, USA - GEODES005 metaG | ecosystem: Environmental > Aquatic > Freshwater > Lake | place: USA: Sparkling Lake...
AGCAGGGCGATCGACGTTTCGTAGTTGGCGACGGCCGATCCCTGTGGATGGATGCCTCCATCGGCCTGCCGGAACGAGAGCAGATGGGCAAGGCCCCGCTGCACGCCCGCCTGATCGATCGGCGTGCCGCTACGCACCAGGGCCGTCACCGCCAGAGCCGTCACTGCCGGGCCGGCGGGTGCCACAAAGCTGCCGTCGGCTGCCTGCCGCTGCTCCAAGAGAAAACGGGAACCCTTGGCAATCGCCGCGCGGACCGCGGCCGGCTCGGCGGCAGTCAGGGCCGGCCCGCAAAGGCCCGGCGCCATCAAGGCCGCGAAAACAGTGAGAGTCTGGCGCCTTGAGCGTCGCCGTGAGAAATAGTTGGCAGGCATGGGCTGGGAAACCTCGAGAGGGCAGCGGGGAGAGACGAGGTGAGCGGCCGGGGGCAGTCGAACTCTTCCAGAATACGGAATTGCCGCAGGAAACCGAAATATTGTCCGGAAACAGCAGTTTCAGGCCGACGCCGTGCTGATCAACTGCGCGAGCAATGGCAGCAACTGTTTCTTCCGGCTGACGATCCCCTTGAGGGCATACAAACTGCGGTCGAGGCGGGGGTAGTTGATCTCCTCCCAAGCCTCCGATTCGTGGGAAAGGAGCAGCAGCGAACCATTGCTGACGACATCGGTCACCAGCAGCGCCGAGAAATCGAGACGGTTTTTGGCGGCAAAGTCCTCAAGCGCCACCCGCAGTTCGTCCTTGCGGTCCCAGAAAAGATCGAAGCCCGTCTCCTCGATTTGGGAAATGGAAAAGCGGACATCATCCTCGCTGAATTCCTTGCAGTCTTCGGAGATGACCTGCAGGGGGGTGCTCGAGCGGAGCGCCGAACCGATCTCAAAAAACTCCTTCGCGTACTCGTCGACATCAACGGTTCCGCACAGCGGCTTCAGCCATGCCAGCACCTCGCGATCGATGTCGGTGGTGGTGGGGGATCGCAGGTAGAGCGTGTCGGAGATGATCCCGGAAGCCATGCACAGCGCGATGCCCGGTGTGGGAGTGATGCCGGCGGCACGAAACTGCCGGGCGACCAGCGTGCAGGTCGAGCCGACCGGCTCGTTGATGAACCGGATCGGCTGCGTCGATTTCAGGCCGCCCCCGAGGCGGTGGTGGTCGAGCACCTCGACGATTTCAGCCTCCTCGGCACCGCTGACAGCCTGGCCGAGTTCATTGTGATCAACGAGCACAAGTTGAGGCTTGGGCGGATTGATCAGGTCCGACTTGAAAGAGAGCCCCACCAGCACGCCGTCATCATCCACCACCGGAAACACCGGTTGCTGCGAGCGTTCCACAATGGCCCGCGCCTCAGTGACGGTGGAGCGCCCCAGCACCGTGACAAACTGCTGATCGACGACCGGGTCGATGAACTGCGACGACTTCAGCCGCAGTGTTGTGTTGACGGTGTCGAAGGGGCTGATGATCACCGAAACACCACGTATTTTTGCCAGCTCCACCAGCCCTGGCGAGAGGGTAAAGCCGCCGGTGAGAACCAGCGCCCGGACCCCATGCTCAATGGCTGGCAGTTGGATCGTGGGGCGGTCTCCGCAGACGACGATCAGTCGCTCGGCGGGGAACTGCTGCATCCGTTCGGTGAAGCCCTCGGCGCTCATGGCCCCCACCATCACCAGCAGTTCGTCGCGCTGTTCGGGCTGGATGGCATGTTGGAATGTGCCGCCGAGCACGTAGCAGATCTTCTGCAGACAGGTGGTCACGGTGCGCGAGCGGATGGGATCGTCCTCGTTGTGGAAGAACAGATCCATCAGGTGCAGCACCGAAAGCACGCCGACCACCTTGCGCGACGAATCGATCACGGGGATCGCCCGGAGGTCGGACTGCTTCATCCGCTGGTAAGCCTCATGGAACACCTCCCCGAAGGAGGCTGTCACGATGTCGCGGCGGCAGACATCCTCCACCTGAGGGCGGACATCCATCACGATCCGGGGCGCGGCGACTCCCGCCCGCCGGAGAGCGAATTCAGTGCGGTTGTTGGGCGGCCCGCAGCAGGCGGCCACGGCATCGGGGCGGGTGGTGCGTTGGAGAAAATCGGCGTAAGCGATGGCCGAGCAGATGGCATCGGTGTCGGGATTGCGATGCCCAAAGACCAAAACACTCATAGATTCGCCGGTGCACCTAAAGGGCGGGGATGGACCAAGGGAAAGACGGCTGATCTGGGGACACTCCGTGTAGAGTCGGAGCCCCCGAGAGTGTACCAGCCTGCCGCGGGAGCGGCGCAACACTCGATCCACAGCCTGCCAGTCAGGCCTCCATCACCGGTGCTGTCGGCAGGGCCCTGGGATAGGAAGGCACGCGACGCTCTGGAAGTTCGCGGCCCTCTTCCAGGCTCCATTCCTCCCGCTCCTGTTCTGACGCGTAATACATCAGCCAGTGTGTCGGCTCTCCCGTATCTGTGGCACTGCAATCCCAGTGGAAATAGTTGTCGGGAAGGTCGACACGTTTCACAACCGAGGGGAGGATGTCGCGACGGATCAGGGCATAGAGTTCCCGGTCGGACAGGTGGTCGGTGAAATCGAGAACAACCCGCTTTTCGAAAAGCCGAACGATGGTATTCCACAGCCGCTCACGCACCTGCTCGTCATCGAGCGTGCAGGCCGGCTGGAGTGCCAGCGTCGGCTCAAACCAGCGGGCGATCGGCTCCATCGGGGCCTGTTCCCAGGCGAGCATCGATTCCAGGAAGCGATTCTCAACAGCCGTGGGGAGCGCACAGAAGTCGATTTCGCAGATCGATTCGTCGAGATAGGGTTCGATGGCATCGCGCAATTCTGCGTTCCGCAGGAGGCAGTCGACTTCTTCTGGTTCTGGATGGTGAGCGAGAGGCATGCCGGTGGTACTTCCAGGGTGAAGCGTGGTCGGGCTCTGACGCATGCCCGAGCCCACGGGCCAACACAAATGACGATACCAACGCACACCGCGGGATCAAGATTTTTCCCCAGTTTTTCCCCGGTTTGGCCGCTTTCTGGTCGGCACGACCGATACCATACGCCGATTTTTCGTCGCCGTCCGGTATTCCCCGGCTTGCCCGAACCGCGCTGCCCCTGCAAAGAGGCGGCCGAGCTGCCGAAAAACCGGGGGAGATCGAATCTGCGGGCTGCTCTCAGGCCAGCATTCCCCGCACCACATGCCCATGCACGTCGGTCAGCCGAAATTGCCGCCCCTGGTAGCGAAATGTCAGGGCAGTGTGGTCGATCCCGGCCAGATGCATGATTGTGGCCTGCATGTCGTGGACATGGACGGGATCGGCAGTGATGTTCCAGGCATAGTCGTCGGTCGATCCATACACATGGCCGGGCCGGATGCCGCCGCCGGCCAGCCACCAGCTGTAGGCTCTGCCAAAGTGGTCGCGCCCCTTTGGCTCGGCCGGGTTGCCCTGCCCAAAGGGGGTCCGGCCGAATTCACCCCCCCATGCCACCAGCGTGTCAGCAAGCATGCCACGCTCTTTGAGGTCGAGCACCAAGGCTGCAGACGGCCCCTCGGTGTCGCGGCACTGCTGCTCCAGTTGCGTGAACAGGTTGTTGTGCTGATCCCAGCCGGCGTGCATCAACTGCACGAAGCGGGTGCCTCGCTCCAGCATCCGGCGGGCGATGAGGCAGTTGGAGGCGAAGGTCCCCTGCACATGCACGTCGGGCCCGTAGCGGTCGAGCACACGCTGTGGCTCCGCTGAAAAATCGACCAGTTCCGGCATGCTGGCCTGCATCTGAAACGCCATCTCATACTGCTGGATCCGCGTGTCGATCTCCGGATCGCCGTAATCGGCCCGGTGGGCAGCGTTCATGGCGGCGATGCCGTCGAGCAGGGCCCGACGGGAGGTGCGGCTGACACCCGGGGGATTCTCCAGATAGGGAACCGGGGAGCCGGTGTTGCGCAGCCTCACTCCCTGATACCGGCTGGGCAGAAAGCCGCTGCCCCAGTAGTAGTCGAAGAAGAGCTGTCCGCAGGTTTTTGCCTTGTCGGAGGAGGTCATCACGACAAAAGCGGGGAGGTTGTCGGTTTCGCAGCCGAGGCCATAGCTCAGCCAAGCTCCGATGCTCGGCCGCCCCGGCACCTGCGCGCCGGTCATGAAAAACGTGACGCCGGGCGCATGGTTGACCGCCTCGGTGTGCATGCTGCGCACGAGGCAGATCTCGTCGGCGATGCCGCTGACAGACGGCAGCAGTTCGCTCAGCTCGATGCCGGAGGAGCCGCAGCGGCGGAAGGGACGGATGGCAGGCACTGTGGGCCACTTTGCATAGCCGCTGGACATCGTGGAGAGCCGGGTGGTGCCCCGGACGCTCTCCGGAATGTCTTCCCCCGCCCGGGCACGCATCACCGGCTTGGGATCGAACAGATCGACATGCGACGGCCCGCCCCCCTGCCAGAGCATGACGACCCGTTTGGCCGTGGGCGGATGGTGGGGCAGGCCGGGCAGCCCCGGCACTTTCCCCGGAGCGGCTGCCGGTGCATCGCGGGCCAGCAGCGAGGCCAGCGCCACGCCGCCGATCCCCATGCCTGCCGAGCCGAAAAGGCGGCGGCGGGTGACAGCCTGCTGGTTGTCGTTCCACAGTTCGTGCATGGGGCGATCACTCCCGTGTGAGGGCTTCATCGAGATTGAAAATCGCCAGGCAGACAGCCGACAGGGCCGCCAGCTCAACCTGGTCGAGGGCTGCCTCCTGGGGGGCCTCGCCCACCGCCACCAGAGCCGCAGCGGCGGCCGGATCAGCCGCATAGAGGGCCCGCTGGCGGGCGAGCATGCCCCGCAGCGCTTCCATGTCGTAGCCGGTTGGGTCTCGGCCCAGCACCAAGCGAAAGGCCTGCCGCAGGCGCTGGTCGGTGTCGGCAGCGCTCCGTATGCAGGTTGTGGCCAGCACCCGGCTGGCCTCCACCCAGGTGGTGTCGTTGAGCATGGTGAGGGCGTGCAAGGGGGTGCAGGTTGTGCCGCCGCGGACCTGGCAGGTCTGCCGGTTGGCTGCATCAAACAGGTTGGCGGGGCTGACGGTGCGGCGCCAGAAGGTGTAGAGGCTGCGGCGGTAGAGATCGCTGCCATGAGAGGCGGGGTAGGTGAAGTCGCGCTCTTTTGTGATGGCCAGCGCCTCCCAGATCTGCTCCGGCTGGTAGGGGTATACAGGCGGGCCGCCAACGCGGGTGTCGAGCAGGCCGCTGGCCGCCAGGGCCCAGTCGCGCAGCACCAGCGAGGGCATTCGAAACCGGGCAGCCCGGGCAAAGAGTCGATTTTCCGGATCGCCGGCGGCATGCTCAGGGGTGAGCCGACTCGACTGCCTGTAGGTGGCGCTGGTCACGATCAACCGGTGGATCTGTTTCATGCTCCAGTGACGCTTCTGAAACTCCACCGCCAGCCAGTCGAGCAGCGGCAGGTGGTGCGGGTAGGCACTCTGCACCCCCATGTCTTCAGTGGTTTTCACCAGACCAGCCCCGAAGAAGTGCTGCCACATCCGATTGGCCTGCACGCGCGAGGTGAGGGGATGGTCGGGGCGAAACAGCCACTGCGCCAGCCCCAGCCGGTTGGGCGGGCTCTCCGGCGGCAGCGGCGGCAGGAAGGCCGGCACGGCGAAGGCCACCACCTCACCCTGTGGCGAGAGGTAGTCGCCCCGCTCCAGGATCTTCGTTTCGCGCGGCTGCGCGTCGCTCATCACCATGACGCGGGGGATCTGGTCGCCCCGGTAGGAATCGCGTTGGCCCTCCAGATCGCCCCGTTTCTTCAGTTGCGGATATTTTCCCACCACCGACTTCTTCACCTTCTCGTCGAAATGGCGGCGCAGATCGGCCTCCAAGGCGGTTTGTTCCTCGGGAGTCCGCTCCCCTTCGGCCACCTTCAGTCCCGCGGCGAGTTTTTCCGGAATCCCTGTGGCATCCTCGGCATGGCCGGTGGCCGAGAGGCCAGCCCGCCAGCCGGCGTAGGCGGCATTTTCAATCGTTTGGGCCTCGGCCTGGGCCTGCTTGAGCTCAGCTTCCAGGGCCTCCAGCCGGGCGGTGTTTTCCGGCGTGGGCAGCTCAAGCACCGGCGGTGCCACGCGGATCCGCGGCGAAAACCAGGTGGGGACCCCGGTTTCGGGAACGCGATTGAAGGCGTCGAGCAAGCCATAATAATCGCGCTGCGTGAGGGGATCGTATTTGTGGTCGTGGCACTGGGCGCAGGCCATCGTGAGCCCCAGCCAGGTGGTCGCGGTGGTGTCGACGCGGTCGAACAGGTTGTTGAACCGCTGCTCCTCGGCGATCGCTCCTCCCTCGCCGTTCAAGAGGTGGTTGCGATTGAAGGCGCTGGCAATCTTCTGGGCGGCGGTGGCCTCCGGCAGCAGATCGCCCGCGAGTTGCTCCGTGGAGAACTGGTCGAACGGCATGTCAGCATTGAGGGCCTCTACCACCCAGTCACGCCACATCCATTGCCACGTGTCGCCGTCCTGCTGAAAGCCGTTGGAGTCGGCATAGCGGGCTGCGTCGAGCCAAGGCAGGGCCATCCGTTCGCCGTAGTGCGGGCTGGCCAGCAAGCGATCGATTAGGTTTTCATAGGCCTGTGGATCGGTGTCGGCAATGAAGGCATCGATCTCCGCGGGCGTGGGGGGCAGGCCGATCAGATCGGCGTGGAGCCGGCGGATGAGTGTGGGGCGATCGGCTTCCGGGGAGGGAGCCAGACCAGCCTCCTCCAGGCCGGCCAGAATGAAGCGGTCGATTTCCTGCCGCGGCCAATCGGCCCGTTGGACGTTGGGGGACGCCGGCTGCTGAGGGGCCACAAACGCCCAGTGGGGAGCATATTCAGCCCCACTGGCGATCCAGGCTGAGAGGAGCGTTTTCTGGGCATCCGAAAGCCGCCGATTGGAATGCGGAGGGGGCATGACAACATCGGCATCACTCGATTGGATCCGCTCCACGAGGCTGCTGGCGCCGGCGTTGCCCGGCACCACGGCCCCCCCGGCCAGAGCCCCTTCCCGCACGTCCAACCGCAGGTCGGCCTGACGCTTTTGGGCATCCTGGCCATGGCAGTAGAGGCAGTTTTCCGCCAGGATCGGTCTGATATCGCGGTTGAAATCGATCGGGGGCGTGTCTCCGGCGGCAGCCGGCCCCCAGCCCTGCGCAGCCAGCAGCAAAACCGCTCCCAAGCCTTGGAACAGCCTCCCGCCGGAAGTCTGGGTGGTGGCAGCGCGAGAATGGATGGGGATGAAGCGCATCGGCCTGATGACTGGTAGCAGAGGGAGCAAGGACGCCCAAATCCCGTCTTTACATTCTACCTGCCACGTGCGGGCCGGGAAAACGGGCATACTAGTCTGATTTTCCGGCGAATCTGCGCAGAATCCCCCCGCTCAGCCATGTCCCTTCCACCCCCCCCTACCACCGTCGCCGCCCCGCCGCCGGCCGATCTGGCGATTATCGGTGCCGGGGCGGCGGGCCTCTTCGCCGGGATCTGGGCGGGGCGGACTGCCCAAGTAACCGGGCAGCCGCTGAACATCGTGGCTCTGGACGGCGCCCGGAAATTGGGTGCCAAAATCCTCGTTTCAGGCGGGGGTCGCTGCAATGTCACGCACTGGCGGGTCGACGAGCGCGACTTCGCCGGCAGCACTTCTCCGGCGATCCGCAAGGTGCTCGGCCGGTTTCCGGTCGAACGGACCGTCGAGTTCTTCAAGTCGGCCGGTGTCGCCTTCTACCGGGAGGCCGACACCGGCAAGCTCTTTCCGGAGTCTGATTCGTCTCGCTCAATCCTCGCCGCACTCCTCCATGAGGCCGGGGCAGCCGGTGTGGCGTTCCATCATCCGGCGCAGGTGACGGGCATTGTTCGCGACGGCGACCGCCTCCGGCTCGAGACCGCTGGCGGCACGATGAGCGCCCGGAGGGTGATCCTCTGCACCGGCGGGAAGTCGCTGCCAAAATCGGGATCGGATGGCACGGGCTTCGCGCTGGCGGCCATGCTCGGCCATTCGATCACGGCGCCTGTCGTTCCGGCGCTGGTGCCGCTGGTACTGCCCGCCGACCATTTCATCCGCGATCTCACCGGCCTCGCGCTCCCCTGCCGGTTCACGCTCATCTCCGCGAAGGGGAAAAGCGTGGCAGCAAGCACCGGCAGCACGCTCTGCACCCACACCGGCCTGTCGGGCCCGGCCACGCTCGACATCAGTCGGCACTGGCTCGTGTCGCGCACGACCGATCCGCTGGCGCGGCTGCTCCTCGACTGGCTTCCCGACATGCCTGAATCCGCACTCGAACATCTGCTCCTGGAGTGTGGCGCGAAAGGAGCGCTCTGGGCGCTGCGTCAGCATCTCACTGAGCGGCTGACACGCCATCTGTGCACGGCTGCCGCCGCACCGCCAACGGGCGATCTCCCCCGCGAGGCGCGGCGGCGGCTGGTGGCGCTGGTGAAGGGAATGGAGTTGCCGGTGGTGGGGGATCGCGGCTTCGGAATTGCCGAAGCCACGGCCGGTGGCGTGCCGCTTGCTGAAGTGCGGCTGGAGACGATGGAAAGCCGGATCTGTCCCGGGCTCCACTTCGCCGGCGAGGTGCTCGATGTCGACGGCCGGATCGGCGGCTTCAATTTCCAGTGGGCTTGGGCGAGCGGCTTCGTTGCCGGCACGGCGGCGGCGAGTGCCTGTCTCTCTGGCCAGCCGTAAACCATTGACCCTACCTGAACCGACGTATACACTTCAAGGATTCGTGGCATCGCCTGCACAGTGAGCATTGATGCGAGGAGAGCCGTTGTGGCCACCGACATGAGTCCGTCGACGCCGGCCCGCCCCCCGCGGGCCAAGCTCGGCTACCCGGAGTACTGCTGCTTGCCCGCCGATGGATGGCGGCATGAGGTCATTGACGGAGACCACATCATGACGCCGGCTCCGTCCACCACCCACCAGACGGTTTCCAAGCGGCTCCAGCATCAGTTCTACACGCAGGTGGAACTGGCCGGTCTCGGCCTCGTCTTCAACGCACCGGTCGATGTGCAACTCTCAGACTACGACATCGTGCAGCCGGATCTCGTGGTGGTTCTCAAAGTCCACACGCGCATGATCACCCATACGAAAATCAATGGAGTCCCCGACCTCGTCGTCGAGATCCTCTCCCCCTCGACCGCCGCCACCGACACCACACTCAAGAAGCAACTCTACGAACGCACCGGGGTCGCCGAATACTGGATTGTCGATCCCGATAACCAGCGGTTGGACCGGTATCGGCTCATCGACGGCGCCTACTGTCGTGAGCCGCAGGCAGATCAGGTCACGGCCCTCTTCGGCGGCCTCAGCGTCCGCCTCTGCGACATCTGGTAGTTCTTGACCGAACCCGGCGCTGTGATCCAACAGCCGCCCGGGAGTGTGATGGAAGGGATGTCGTCGCTCCAGCTATCCCAAATGCGCTCGAGTTCATGCTACTGCACGCGGGTCGGGCAGAGGCGGGCAGCGAGCAGGCGATCGATCGCCGCCATGACCTCCTCAATCCCGATGTCGTCCATCGATGCTTCGCAACGCGGCCAGTGGCTCTTCAGCGCCGAGGCGGCATTCACGTCCCTGAGCCGATGATGCCGGGAATGCATCACGCGGGGAGACCGGATCACTTCGCAGCGAGTGCCCCATGGCCGCCACTGGTTGGGATTGGTCGGGCCAAAGAGTGCCACCACGGGCACGCCAAAGGAAGCGGCGATATGGAGCAGGCCGGTGTCGATTCCCAAACAGAGATCCATGCGGGCAAGCAAGCCGCCCGTCTCGCGCAGATTGAGGCTGGACGAGAAGTCGTGCAGATGGGATGCCGGCCCCGGCCCCAGCAATCGCTTGAGGGTCTGGTGCGTGGCAGCATCGCCAGGGCCGCCGCACAGAAAACATTCGCACCCCTGCTCCTCCACCAGCCGGGCGATCACGGCTGCAAGACGGTCGAGCGGCCACTGCTTTTCCCAGCAGGTCGATTGGGGGGCGATGAAGACGCGGGTCCTGCCCCCGTCCTCCACGGCCTCCAGCAGCGTCTCCACCTTCGCGGCGGTGGCTGGTGAAACCCAATTCTCATTGTGGGCATCGTCCACAGGCAAACCGTCGGCCCGGAGTTGATCGAGAAACACCTCCACCTCGTGCCGATCCTCGGCAATCGGCACCGAACGTGAGAGGAGCAGCCCGCCCCCCTGCCCTGCAAAGCCGACGGAATGGGGAATGCCCGCCAGGCGGACCAGAAGCGTGCTCGACAGCGCCCGCTTGAGCACGTAGGCCCGCGTGTAGCCGCGGCCCCGTAGCCAGCCGGCGTAGGCCACCAGATTCGTCAACGATTCCGGCAGCAGACGGCGGCGGCGGGGAGGCCGAGACCAGGTGATCAACTCGTCCTTGTAGGGGCAGTCGGCCAGCACGCCGCCAGATGCCGGTTCCACGAGCACGTCGATGATCGCAGAGGGAAACGCCTGGCGGAGATTGCGCAGAAACGGAATCGCCAGAACGGTGTCGCCGACGAACCGGGTTCGCACCACAAGGATGCGTTCCTCGCCAAGTGGGCGACTCGGGTTGGCGGGAGATGGGGCCATGGCCGGAAGCGGGAAAGGGGGGACAAGCTATCTGGCAAATCCGACGAAGAAGCTGAAGAGTTGCTGGCTGTCGTCCTGGGCATAGGCCACGGGGAAGGCGAAGTCGAGGGCGATCGGTGCTGGCCCCATCGCCGGGAGCGTGATGCGGAGACCGAAGCCGGGGGCGACGCGCATGTTGTTGATAGACACGTTCGATTCAACCGTACCGAAGTCGGTGAAGACCACGCCACGCAGCGTGTCGTCGGCTGTGATCGGAAACATGTATTCGACGGTGTTGAGCCACTCGAACGGACCGCCGATGATGGCCCCGTTCTGCCGGGGGCTGGCCCCGCGGAACACGAAGCCGCGCAGGGTGTTGTAGCCACCCGCGAAGAAGTTGTCGTAGGCGGGGGTGTTGGGACCCGACATACCGAGCACCGAGCCGACTGAGAGCACGTGGCGGCCGGAGCCGTCGGGCCGCTCGTTCATCAGGAAGTATTGCCGCCCTTCGAGGATGCCGCGCGGGTAGACGAACGTCCCGATCACCTGCTCGAACTCAAACGTCACCAGATGTCCCTGCGTGGGCATGAACGGGCTGTCGCGGGTGTCGTGGATGATGCCCGTGCTGAAACCGTAGAGGGAATTGGTTCCCAGCATGTCGTTGATGGCGGGAGTATTGACCCGCGGGTTGTAGATGTCGACGCTCTCGCCGCGGAAGCCGGCGTTCACAGAGAGATCGGGGGCGAAGGCAAACTGATACCCCAGACCGACGCGGCCACCCACCCGACCTTCTGCCCAGTCGTAGAAGTAACGGGTGTAGTAAGAGGCGCTGGTCGACAGTCCGATGCGGGTGTCGAACAGGTAGGGCTCCTGGAACGTGGCGGTGTAGCGCTGCAGTTGGGTGCCTGGAGCAGCCTCAAGACGAAACCGCTGGCCAGCCCCACGGAAGGCGGTGCCGTTGCGGATGTCATCCCAGCTGCGGGGCAGGCGAAACAGATCGAAGTTTTGCTCATCGATGACGATGTTGCCGACCAGACCGGCATTGGAGTTCACGCCGGCCCCGATCATGAGCCGGCCGGTCTGTGTTTCCTCCGCATCGACATCGACCATCACATAGGGCTCGGTGCCGGGAAAGACCTGCATCGGCTGATCGGGCGCAAAATCGGGCACGGTCCCCGGCTGCCCTGGGAAGACCGGCTGGCCCGGGAAGGGCTGTCCCACGAAGGGGGCTGCAGCGGGCGGGCCGGGGAGTGGCTGAAAGCCGGGCCCGGGAGCGGGTGCGTAGGCCCCCGGAAAGGCTCCCGCCTGCGGGGCGGGTGCGGCGTATTGGGGCTGTTGGATCGTGCCCGGCTGGAAAGCGGATGAGGGAGCAGCGGGATACCCCGGAGCGGACGGCTGCTGCGCCACCGTGACGGGCTGGCGGGGAGCGGGAGCCGTGGAGCGACCATAGTCGAGGGCATCCGGGCCGGTGGGGGCCAGCGGGGCTCCGCCCCAGGTCTGTTGGACGGGCGCCGTGTTGCCCCAGCCAGGCGGGGCTGGCTCTTGGGAGGGCACGAATGGCTGAGGGCTCTGGCCACGCCAGACTGGCTGGGATGCGACCGGGGCTTTTTGGGCGGGGGGGATGGGTGCAGGGGATACCTGATGGCCGGCCTCTGGCGCAGCGGGCTGCAGATCCCCGTCGATTTCTCCCTCGAGAACCAGGTCGAGAACGGCATCGCCTTCCATCTCGTCGCTGGCCGCGAGAGCCCCATCGGGGCTTTGGCCGCGGAATCCCTTGCGCTTCGGGTTGCGGGCAATCTCCGAGGATTCCTCGCCGTTGCCTTCTGGCTTGCTGAACACGATCCGCGGTCCCTCTCCCTTGGACGCGTCGGCGAGAAACAGGCTGCTCGACTTGAGGCGGCGTTCGTCCTCGCGGAGCTTGCGGATGTCGAGGATATCGCCGGGCCGCAGCGACAAGCGGTTGAGGATCGTGCTGTGGCGGGTGTGGGGATGTTCACCGCGGATGCGGACGTTGATTTTTCCCACGCGGTACCGCTGCCCCTCGGCAACGTTGTACACAAGATCGAGCTGGCCGGGTTCTTCCAGAAACCGCGGATCGGCCTTGATGTCGGCAAACACGAAGCCGCGTCCGCCGTAGATGTCGCGGATAAGACCGAGATCAGCGTCCATTTTCTGCTGGTTGAAAGGCTCACCACTTTTGAGTTTCAGATCGCGAGCGAGGAAGTCTTGCTTGAACTTGCTGTTGCCGATGAAAGAGATGTTGCGGACTGAGTAACGCGGCCCTTCGTTGATCACGAAGGTCAGCAGCGTCCAATCCCGGCCCGCCCCGCGAACCACGCTCAGTTCACGTCCCACCTTGGCCTGAAAGAAACCGAGGCTGCGGTAGTAGGCGGTGATGAGATCGACGTCCTCGTCGATTTTGGCGCGGTCAACCTCGCCGCCGATGATCCAGAAAACACCCGGCTTCGACTTGATCTGGGTGAGCAGGCGGGCATCGGTGGCGATCGTATTGCCGACAAAATCGGTCCACAAAGCCTTGCGGCTGGTGCCTTCGTCGATGAGGAACACAGCCCCTTTATCTCCGGGCTTGCTCCCCTCCACTGTCGACACCTTCGCTGCCTCGTAGCCCTTTTCGTGGTAGTAGGATTCGATACGACGCCTGGCCTCCTCAACGACATAGGGATCCATCGAATCCCCGACGTTGATTTCGCCCTTCTTCTTGAGCGTACGGGTCGGCATCCGTTCATTCCCGACATACTTCACGTAGCGGAGCATGGGACGCTCCACCACCTGGAAGATCACCACCACACCCTCTGTCACACGCACGTATTTGGGGTGTACGTCAACGAATTTTCGCGATCGGTGCAGGGAGCGGACGTCGTCCTCGATCGCCTGGGGATCAAAGATCTGGCCGGCGCGGGTGACGAGTTTGGGGAGCCTTGAAACGTCGGTGGCATGGTTGCCCTCGATCCGCACCTCGACGATGCGGTTGGCCGCGTCGGCCACGGCCGGTTGGGCTGCCGCCGCGGGGATGGGAGGCAGAGCCGCCGGCGCCTGAGGCGCCTGACCCCATGTTCCGGCCGTCGTCAGCCACCACCAGCCGAGCATGCAGGCAAGGGCTACCGACCGCTGGGCGATCCACCGGGGGGTGGAAGAGGCCGCCAGTCTGTGCGCCGGGCCGGTTGTGGATCGGGAGGGAAGTGGCATGAAAGTGCTGGCTGGGGGGAACTTGAGCGGTGTCACAGCGGGGGAGCACGCGGCAGCCGGGGAGAAATAGCCGAGGCGACGTCGCAGCCACAAGCCGAAAACCGGCAAGAATCTGCGGAACTGGCCAGCCAGTCCGCCGACCCCCATTCGGTGGCCTCATCCGGCCGGTTTCGAGATTTTTTGGAGAGTTTCCCCCAACCTGCGATGCTTGACTGGCCAGCGCAGACTCCGGTAGTTTCCTCAAAGGACGGTTTTTCAGGGCCGGCATCGTCTGCACGGGCACCTTCTCAAGCAGGCGGCTTTCTCCATGCCTCCAACGGTCATCGATCTTCGCTCCACAGACGACGCCCGTGATGTGGTGCATCTGGCCGTCCAGACATTGGCGGAAGGTCGGTGCGTGGCCTTTCCCACCGAGACCGACTACGTCGTGGCCTGCAGTGTGCGCGACGTGCTGGCGGTGCGGAAACTGCTCCCCATCGCGACAGAATTGCCGGGGGAGCCCAGGCTGACGCTGGCCCTGAAGAGTGCCGCCGAAGCGCTCGACTGGGCGCCCCTGTTGAGTCCGATCGGCCAGCGGATCGCCCGGCGTTGCTGGCCGGGACCGGTGGCGGTGCTGGCCGGTGCCGACCACCCCGATGGGCTCGGCCACAAACTGCCGGACGAATCACGCCTGGCGCTCCTGGATGGCGGGCGCATTCGCATGCGGGTTCCCGGCCACAGGATGATGGCCGACTGCATGCGCATGCTGGCGGGGCCGGTGGCCTTGGCCGAAGTAGGCGGGCCGGGGCAGTTGGCCACCACGGCGGAGGACGTGATCGCCAGGGTCGGCCCCGCGCTCTCCTTGGTGCTCGATGACGGCCGTGCTCGCTATGCGCACTCCCCCACGACGATCGCCATCGGCGAAAACGATTTTCAGGTGGTGCATCCGGGGATCGTGTCGGAGGAGACGCTGCGCCGGCTCTCCAGCCTGATGCTTCTGTTTGTCTGCACCGGCAACACCTGCCGCAGCCCCATGGCAGAGGTGATCTTCCGCCAACTCATGGCCGAGCGCCTCGGGTGTCCGGCAGAGGAGATTGAAGCGCATGGCGTGGTGGTGGCAAGTGCCGGAATTGCGGCGTGGGGCGGCGGCAAGGCGAGCGTCGGAGCCGTGGAGGCAATGGCCGAATGGGGGGGCGATTTGACCGGCCACGAGAGCCAGCCGGTGACTGAGAATCTGGTCCGGCAGGCCGATCTGATTTTGACGATGACGGCCTCCCACAGGGCCGCCATTCTGGCCCAATTCCCGGAAGCCGGGGGCCGGGTTGCCATGGTGGCCCAGGATCGGCAGGATGTGCTGGATCCGATCGGCGGGCCCGTTTCGACCTACCGGAAATGTGCGCAGCAGATTCGCGAGCATTTGGCGGGTCGGATGGATAGAATCGTCGGAGCGTTTCTGCGTCGGTAGTCTGACCCCCCATCGGGGGCCGTACGGAGCTTTTCATGCGCATTGCAATTGGTAGCGATCATCGCGGGGTGTCGGCACGCCTGCGTTTGGGTGGCCTGCTGGAACGGATGGGGCATGAGGTTATCGACTGCGGAAGTCACGGTGACGAAGCGGTCGATTATCCCGACATCGCCGCCGACGTTGCCGGACGCGTCAGCCACGCCACAGTCGACCGCGGCATCCTCCTGTGCTGCACTGGCGTCGGCATGGCGATCGCGGCCAACAAATTGCCCGGTGTGCGAGCCGCTACCTGCCACGATCAGGTGACGGCAGAGATGAGCCGGCGTCACAACGATCTCAACGTGCTCTGCCTGTCGGCCGAGATGATCGGGCCGGAGGTTCAGGACAAGCTGATCCACACCTGGCTAGAGACCCCTTTCGAAGGGGGTCGTCATGCCCGCCGCGTGGCCAAGATCACCGCCCTCGAGCCCGACTGCGGCAAGTAGGCAGCCAATCCGAAAGGGAGAGCCCACCGATCGCACACAAAGTCAGGTGATCGTCAGGCGATCGAACTGCCTGTTACCGGAACCCATTGGCGGCTAGCGGCGCTTGTCAGCACGGCGTCGCAGACTTTCTGGGTTTCCAGCGCGTCGCGGAACGTCGGATGGGCGGGCTTCTTTTGGGCATAAGCCTTGAGGAAGTCGGCCACCTGGTGGACAAAGCTGTGTTCGTAGCCGATCGCGAGTCCTGGAACCCACCACTTGTCCATATAGGGGTGGTCGCCGTCGGTGATATGGATGCTTTTCCAGCCCCGTTCGTTGCCGGTGTCCGCGTAGTCGAACATCTGCAGCCGGTGCAGGTCGTGCAGATCCCACTTCAGGCTCATGTTCTCGCCGTTGATCTCAAACGTATAGAGGGCCTTGTGGCCGCGGGCATAGCGGGTGCTTTCAAACATGCCCAGCGAGCCGTTTTTGAAGTGGCAGAGGAAGGAGCAGGCATCGTCGATGGTCACTGGCTCCACCTTGCCGGTGAGGGTGTGCTTTCGCTCCTTGACGAATGTCTCCGTCATGGCGGTAACGTCGGTGACTGGTCCGTTGAGCCACAGAGCGGTGTCGATGCAGTGAGCCAGCAGGTCGCCGGTCACGCCGCTGCCGGCGGCGGCGGCATCAAGACGCCATAGCGCCGCGCCCCCCTGCGGCAGGTCCGCATTGATCGTCCAATCCTGGAGAAACTCGGCCCGGTAGTGGAAGATCCGGCCCAGCCGACCGGAGTCGATGAGTTGCTTGGCAAACGTCACGGCCGGAATGCGGCGGTAGTTGTACCAGACGGTATTGGGCATCCCCGCCTTCTCGATCGCGGCTACCATCCGTTCCCCCTCGGCAGTATCCATCGACAGGGGCTTTTCGCAGAGGATTGCCTTGCCATGCTTGGCCGCCTCGATGGCAATTTCCGCATGCAGATTATTCGGGGTGCAGATGTCGACGGCATCGATGTCGGGTGCCGCCACCAGTTTCCGCCAGTCTGATTCCACCCGCTGATAGCCCCAGCGGTCGGCGAAAGCCTGTGCTTTGGTCACATCGCGGGCAGCCACCGCCTGCAGCACCGGCGTGTACTCCAGATCGAAGAAATCGGCGACGCGCTTGTAGCCGTTGGTGTGGGCCCGGCCCATGAAGCCGTAGCCGATCATGCCAATGCGGAGAGGTTTGGCCATGCTGGCATTCCTTAAAAAGAAGAGTGGGGAAAAGGTGGAGGGGGCCAGTGCCTGGCGACGGGGATCGCGCCTGGCCTAGGCCCAGCCGTGGGCGTTGCGGACCTCGATCATCTTGCGAAGGATCGTGTTCCAGGTGTGGGGGTTCTCGAGGGTTGTGTTGGGAAACATGCAGCCGTCCCAGCAGATGTGCTTGATGCCCCGCTCTGCGGCCCCCTTGAGCCAGTATCCCGAGCACTTCACGATGTCGAGCTTGCCGGCAGGATCGTCCGCCGGGCAATGCTTGCCCGTTTTATCGTGGGCGCCGGCACCATGCACGTGGCCATCGTTCTGGGCCACATGGAAGTCGATCGTCCACGGCCGCAGTTTCTCGACCATCGTTTCATAGGCCGCCCAGAAACCAGCTTCGGAGTAGCCGGGCTGGAGGAGGGCATACTCAGGGGCGTTGTAGCCGAGCAGATAGAGGTAGGTGTGGGCGAGATCGCATTGGAAGCCGAGAGACCCCGGCATGTCGACCGCCTCCAGAAGGTCGAGCACGTCCTTCCAGGAGTGCATCCCCGCCCAGCAGATTTCTCCCTCGGCAGCCAACCGCTCGCCGTGGCCGGCCGCCACGATCGCCGCTTCGCGGAAGGTGGCCGCGATCCGCTTCGTGTTGGCCCCAGCATGCTCACGCCACTTGTTGACGCCAAACTCGGCCGAGTCGATGCGGATGACGCCATACTTCCGCACGCCGTGCTCGTTGAAAATCTCGGCGATGCGGCAGGCCTTACGAACTGCGTCGATGAACTTCCCCCGCTGCACAGGGCATCCCATGGCCGAGTCGCCCACCGTGCCCGGCCAGATTGGCGCCACGAGTGAACCGACCGCAAATCCGTGGGCCGCGATCTTGTCGGCGATCCGTCGCAGGTCGTCCACGGAGGCGTCGGGATCGGTGTGAGGATGGAACAGGAAGTAGTCGATGCCATCGAATTTCTGGCCCTCAACGCTGGCGGCGGCGGTCAGTGCCAGCATTGTGTCGAGGCTGATCGGCGGTTCCTGGCCCGGGCCATCCCCCTTGCCAACGAGGCCCGGCCACATGGCGTTGTGGAGTTTGGGAGCGGCATGGGGACCGCGGGAGACGGTGTTGTCAGTGGTCATTATTTTCCTCCTCCGATGGCAGGCAGGTCGGCATGGACATCAGGACCGAAATACCGCAGGGCAACCAGCGGCCCCGGTCCGGTATTCACCACGTCGTAGCCAGCTTCGCCCGCTGCGGCGGTGATAAACAGTTCATCGTGAGTCATTTCGCCAAAGCGGATCAGCGTTGGCGTGGCGACGTCGTGGGGGCCCACCCGGCCCTCCCCCTGCACCGTGATCCAGCCGCTGGCGCCTGAATCGCGGACGCGTATTTTCGCGCCCGGCTCCAGCGTGAGTTCCTTGGCGCTGAAGAGCTGTCGGCCATCCACCTGGCCGTAGACGATCCAGCGATCGTGGGCCCCCTGGTCAGACCGCTTCTCGTCGAGGATCGGCTCCAGATAATTGCTGCGCTTGAAGTGGGTGTCGACGTTCTTTGCCCAGTCCAGCTGCCCGATGATGAAGTCGAGATCCTGATGGTTTTGCTTGGGCATATCCTTGACCAGCAGGCTCCAGGGCACCGCCCGTCCCTCGACGAGCGATTGGAACATGGCAAACACGTCGCTGCCCCACTGTGGCTCGTAGGTGAGCAACGAGCCTGGGGCATGAAGCACTCCCGGCGGGATCAGCCAGCCGGTGCCGCGCTTGAGCCGGTAGGCGGGGGCCAGGTCGAGGATGCCGTTGTCACCCTTGTTCCAGTTTTCCAGGCACTTCCGCACATCGGCGCGCGTGGTGCCCGGTTCCAGCCCCATAAACGTGTAGGGGAAGTTGTTGTCGCAGTTGTTGTACTGCGGCGGAAAGTAGTAGCTCTCCGGCTTACCCTCCTGGCCGACCAGCTTGGCGTCCTCGAACGACTGGTGCATGTGGTGCGGGATCGGCCCCATGTTGTCGAAGAACTTCGAGTACACGGGCCATTTCTTGTAGCGGTCCCAGATCCCCTTCCCGACCAGTTTCGCGCCCCCCTCGGCGACGGCGTCGCGCAGCAAGAATCGCTCGCCGCCGAATACGCACCAGCTCAGGCCCTCGTCGGGCGTGCGGTTCTCATTTGCCGCCTCGGTGGTGCTGGCAAACCAGCGCTCGTCGATGCCGCCGCGGTCGAGCCCGTAGGAGTAGTAGTCTTCAGGATGCAGGCGGAGACGCTTGCCGGGATGCAGGAAGCTGCGGGGCACCCAGGTTGGGGAGAGGCGGAGCATGCCACTGCCGGCGTCGAGCGCCTTGTCGAGGGCGGTGGGCAGATTCTTGGCTTCTGGCAGGCGGGCGGAGGTGCGAGAGGCGCTGGCAGCCATGGAAATCCCCTGGAGGAAAGAGACTCTTGTTCCGACTGCCAAGTTGTACGAATCCCGATGGGGAGCCGCAAGAAGCCGCCCCCACACCCGCGCCCCCTCGGGGTTTTTCAGCCGGTCTCCGGAGGATCGTGGGCCAGCCTTCGATATGATCAATGTCCCCTGGAATAAGCCGATCGACCCAATTTTCCCACCTGAGCAGGCAGCCCCCGGCGAGGTTTTCCCACATCATGAAGAGCCTGACGCGGTTGGAGGTGCGCGATGTGGATCGCTGCGCCAGCGAGGAATTCGGGCTGGCGGGCATCGTTCTGATGGAAAATGCCGGCTGCCATGCCGCCGAACTGCTCGCCGGGCTCCTGCCGCGTGCCTGCCGCGTCTGCGTTGTCTGCGGCAAGGGGAACAATGCCGGCGACGGATTCGTGATCGCCAGGCATCTCGATGCCATGGGGATCGGCGTGCGGTTGCTGTTGGCTCTGCCCCCTGCCTCCCTGACGGGGGATGCGGCCGTCAATTACCGCGTGGTGGAGCGGGCAGGTGTGCCGGTTGAGGACCTCTCCCGGGCCGGTGAAGACCAGTGGCGTCGGGCACTCGGGGCGGCGCAGGCCGACTGGATCGTGGATGCTCTGCTCGGCACTGGGGCCGTCGGGGTGGTGTCGGGGCCGGTGGCCACGGCGATCGCCGCCATCAATGCTGTCAGGCAGGCTCCTCACGCCCGCCTCCGCGTGTTTGCCGTCGATCTCCCCTCGGGGATGGACTGCGACAGTGGCCTGCCGCTGGGCAGGTGCGTGCGGGCCGATGTGACGGCGACGTTTGTCGCGAGGAAAGCCGGCTTTGCTGCCATGGGCGCCGCCGATCTCACCGGCCCGGTGCATCTGCTCGGCATCGGCGTGCCGAGAGTGCTGCTGGAGCGGATGGGGCTGGCAGCCGAATTCAATCGGCCCGGAGTTTCTGCCGCAGGAACGTCCAGCCCAAGGCATCCATGAAGGCCCGCTGCTTGTTGTCGGCAGCGCCTCCGTGGCCCCCCTCGATGTTTTCGTAGTAGAGAACGTCCTTGCCCATCTCCCGCAGCCGCGCCGTCATCTTCCGCGCATGCGCCGGGTGAACGCGATCGTCGCGGGTGGATGTGGTGATCAACAGCGGCGGGTAGGTCTGGGCAGGGTCGACATTGTGGTAGGGAGAGAACGAGCGGATGAAGGCCCATTCCTCCGGCAGGTCGGGATTCCCGTACTCCCCCATCCAGCTGGCGCCCGCCAGGAGCGTGTGGAACCGGCGCATGTCGAGCAGCGGAACCTGGCAGACCACCGCCCCAAAGAGCTCCGGTCGCATCGTGTACATGTTGCCCACCAGCAGGCCGCCATTGCTGCCTCCCTTGATCCCCAGATGGGCTGGCGACGTGATGCGTCTGGCGACGAGATCCTCAGCCACAGCGATAAAGTCTTCATAGGCCCGCGGACGGTTGGCTTTGAGGGCTGCCTGATGCCAGGCCGGGCCGAACTCCCCGCCGCCGCGGATATTGGCGATCACCGAGACATTTCCGCTCTCCAGCCAGGCGGCTCCGGCCAACGGGTCGTAGCCCGGCACCAGCGGAATCTCAAAGCCGCCGTAGCCGTAGAGCTGCGTGGGAGTTGAGCCATCGAGCGGCAGATCGGCGCGGGCGATCTGGAAATAGGGAATGCGGGTTCCATCCTTGGAGCGAGCCTCGTGCTGCGTGACTGCCAGTTTGGTGGCGTCAAAGAAGGCGGGCGTCGCCTTGAGCTTCTCGAGGTTCCCCCCTTGGCCCTCGCCATTGAGCGTGCCGAGGGCCAGCGTGGAGGGCTCGAGGGGGTTGGCCGTCAGCAGGAAGAAGTCGTCCGATTCCAGATCGTCCAGCGGCGTGGCTGTGGCGGTGCCGAAGTCGGGGACGCCAGCCAGCGGCTGCCTCCCCCACTTCCCATCCCGGCAGGTGAGGACGAAAAGCCGGTAGCGCACGGTGTCGAGCGTGGTCAGAATGAGGTGGTTGCGCGTGGGGGCATACGAAACGAGCGACGTGCGCTCCGTCGGTGTAAACAGCACCTGAAACTCCCGCTCTCCGCCGAGAAATCGCTCGAAATCGGTAGCCAAAAGAGCGCCGGCGGGATACGTTGTGCCCGCCACGGTCCAGTTGCTGCGCAGTTCGATCAGCAGCCATTCCCGCTGCACGCTGGCGTTTGCATCGTCCGGTTTTTCAACGCGGATCAACTCCCCATTCCGACGGAGGAACAGTTCACTGGAGTAGAAGGTTTTCTGTCGCTGGACGAAGTCGCGCTCAAACCCCGGTGTCGGATCCCGGTAGGCCGAAACGCTCATGTCCTCTGCCTCACCCTCATAGACGATGCTCGCACTCGACAGCGGAGTTCCGCGCGACCACTCCCGCACCGTGCGGGGATAACCGGAAGTGGTGAGGGAACCGGGCCCGAAATCGGTGGCCACAAACAGGCTGTCGATCGACCGCCATCCCAGCCTGTTTTTGGCCTCGGGCAGCTGGAATCCATCCTCGACAAACAGGCCCTTGCTCAGATCGAATTCCCGCGCGACATCCGCATCGGCACCGCCGCGCGAGAGCATCACCAGGCAGCGCCGATCCTCCGGCTCCAAGACCACGGCGCCGTGCCAGACCCAGTTTTCCCGTTCGGCGGCGGCGAGAGCATCCAGATCGAGGACGGTTTCCCAGGTGGGCTCGGCTGTGCGGTAGCTGGCGAGCGAGGTTCGCCGCCAGAGGCCTTTGGGATGGGTGGCATCGCGCCAAAAATTATAAAAGTGGTCGCCGATCCTGCTGACCAGCGGGATGCGTTCCTTGGAATCGAGGATCGACAGGAGACGCGCCTCGAGCCCTGGAAACGCTCCGCTTTCCGCCAGCGCCGCAACGCTTTCGGCATTCCGCTGGCGAACCCAGTTGAGGGGCTCCGCGCCGCCGACATCCTCCAGCCACAGAAATGGGTCGGGGGGGAGATCGGAGGGGAGTGGCTCGGCGGATGAAGTGGCTGGCATGGCTAGGATCAGGCTCCAGAAAACAGCGGCAAGGAGAGTTGGTTGGGAGGGCATCGCAGGGGTCCGTAGAAGAGTGGTCAGCGTGGCAGGGTGAGTCCGGGCCCCGACGGCTGCCGGGAGCGATCTGAAAAATGTACTCGATACCCTGCGGCACGCCCTGCGGAACGATCACCATCCAATGGCGACCTTCCCCGAGCGGCCCGCGGATTGTGGGGCTGCAGCTTCCGCCAACGGCCGCCATCGCCAGCGCCAGCATCGGCGAGCCCTCGGTTGCTCTGATCGTGGCCAATTTTTTTCAAGGGGGGCCGCCGCTCCCTTGGGGGCAGATCGAACTGGCCGGCTGCAGTGCATTCAGGCAGCGGGTGCTGGAGGAGGTGCACCGCATTCCGCGCGGCCGCGTGGCGACCTACGGCATGATCGCCCGGGCGCTGGGGAGCCCCGGTGCGACGCGTGCTGTGGGGCGAGCCTGCGCGGGAAATCCCATTCCGCTTTTGGTTCCCTGCCATCGCGTCGTGCGGTCGGACGGAATTCTGGGTGGCTACGCCGGCGGCGCGGCGCTCAAGCGGTTGCTGCTGGAATGGGAGGGCGTGGTTGGCGATGCCACCGGAGGGTTGGCAGAGTTCGCTGGCTAGCCACGTGTCTGGCCGGTGCCAATCACGACATATTTATAGGTGGTGAGTTCACGCGCACCGCAGGGTCCACGGGCATGGAGCTTGTCGGTGGAGATGCCGATCTCGGCTCCGAGACCCATCTCGCCGCCGTCGTTGAACCGGGTGCTGGCATTCACCATTGCCACGGCGGTGTCGACGCGGGTGGTGAAGCGCTCGGCGGCAGAGGGATCGGCCGTGACAATGGTGTCGGTATGGCGGGAACCGTAGCGATTGACATGCTCAATGGCGGCGTCGAGGGAGTCGACCACCGCCACCGAAATTTTGGGCCCGAGGAACTCCGCGGCAAAATCGGCCTCGGTCGCCACACCTGCCCCTGGCACAAGGCTGCGTGTCGCCTCGTCTCCCACGATTTCCACACCATGCTCGGCCAGAGCGCTGGCGATTTCAGGCAGGAAACGGGCCGCCACAGCGCGGTGCACCAGCAGCGATTCCGCCGCATTGCACACTCCCATGCGCTGGCACTTGGCATTGACGGTGATGGCGCGGGCCATGGCCAGATCGGCGGACTTGTCGACATAGACATGGCAATTGCCGTTGAAGTGCTTGAGCACAGGCATCGTGGCCTCCGCGCAGACCCGGCGGATGAGCGACTCTCCGCCCCGGGGAATGGCGATGTCGATACAGTCGTCCATGGTCAGAAAGTGACCCACGGCGGCCCGGTCGGCGGTGTCAACCAGCTGCACGCAGTCGGTGGGCAGGCCGGAGACGGCGATCGCCTGCCGAATGCTCTGCACAATCCGGGCGCTGGAATGGGCCGCCTCCTTCCCGCCGCGCAGGATGATGGCATTGCCCGCCGCGAGGGCGACAGCCGCTGCATCAGCCGTGACGTTGGGGCGCGATTCGTAGATGAAGAACACGACCCCCAGCGGCACCCGCACCTTGCGGATAATCAGTCCGTTGGGCCGCGTTGATTCCTCCAGCACCTCCCCCACCGGGTCGCTCTGCAGCGCCACCGCCTCCACGCCCGCGGCGATCGATTCGAGCCGCTTGGCGTCGAGCGTGAGTCGGTCGATGGCGGCCGGCGCGAGCCCATAGCCTGGAGCGGCCGCCAGATCGAGTTGGTTGGCGGCCAAAATTTCCGCAGCATCGGCCCGGATCTGCGCGGCGGCAGCCCGCAGGCAGGCAGATTTCTCTGCGCCGGTCACAGCGGCCAGTTCGATCGATGCCTGGCGGGCCCGGGAGGCTATGGAGCGGCAATGATTGGCCAAATCGGTGGGGGGAAGATGCGCTGGAGTCTCGGGTGCGAGTGTCGACATGGGCCCTCCGGTATGGGGAAAGCATCAGAATAGCATGCGGGGAGAGGCCGCCGCCGGGGCGGCTCATTCACGGCCGGGCGCAAAACAGCTCGAGGGCGCTGCGCACCAGCCCCACGGCATGCACCCGCACGATCTGGATTCCCTGCGCTGCCAGAGCACACGCGGCCCCCGCTGTGCCCCCATCCCGCTGGGTCTCGCTGGCCGGGCGGCCCAACGCCTGCTCCAGCGATTTGCCGATGAAGCCCTTGCGGGAATGGCCGATCAGGATCGGCACGCCAAGATCGAGAAACTCTTTCGCATGGGCCAAGAGTGTCAGGTTGTGGGCGTGGGTTTTGCCGAAACCGATCCCCGGATCAAGGCAGATCCTTTCCCGGGCGACGCCCGCTTCCAGCAGGGCATCGAGGCGCTCCTGCAGGTAGCGATTGATGTCGGCCACCACATCTTCATAGCGGGGATCAACCTGCATCGTTTGCGGCGAACCCTGCATGTGCATGGCGCAGATGCCGGCGCCGCTGGCCGCGGCCAGCGGCAGCATGCCGGGATCACCCTCCAGGCCGGTCACATCGTTGATGATCTCGGCTCCCATCTCGAGTGCGGCGGCGGCCACCGTGGCCTTGGAGGTGTCGATCGACACCGGCACCCCCGCCTCCGCGGCCAAGCGGCGCACCACCTCCCCCACGCGGCGCACCTCCTCCGCGGCCGTCACTCCGGCAGAAAAAGGGCGGGTGCTTTCCCCACCCACATCGAGCAGATCGGCTCCCTCGGCCACCAGTCGCAGGCCATGGGCCACCGCCGCCTCCACGGAGGCATGCCGGCCGCCGTCGGAAAAGCTGTCGGGGGTGGCGTTGACAATCCCCATCACCAGCGGCCGGCGCAGGGGGCCGGCAGGCTGGGGCAGCAGCAGCCTTCGGGTGCGGAGTTGCCAGTGGGCGGGCGCGGCGTCGGGCATGGGCAGAGTTTCCCGGACAGGTGCGTAAAAAAACTGCCGCCCCCGAAGGGGCGGCAGCCATAGGAGTCTTTGGCAGGTCGCGCGAAGCAGATGGGACAGCACTCAAGCGCCGTCCGTTATGCCTGCGATCCCGTGCTGAAAGGGCTGCGTCAACGGCTAGCCCGTCGACTGGCCGCTAGCGGCGCAGCCTCCTAGTACAGTCACTTTGCGTCACTGAATCACCTCCTTTGTTACGAGGAATCCCAGCCGTCGCGACATCTGCACTCGTCGCCGCCGGGCTGTTATCTCCCCGGCCGTCACCGGAGACCGATACGTGACAGAACGCCGAC
>Ga0164294_10001105_pt1 | contig 25422 bp, 24 predicted proteins | sample GEODES005metaG_FD_111479 | JGI IMG/M metagenome (GOLD analysis project Ga0164294, IMG submission 111479) | Oligotrophic lake water microbial communities from Sparkling Lake, Wisconsin, USA - GEODES005 metaG | ecosystem: Environmental > Aquatic > Freshwater > Lake | place: USA: Sparkling Lake...
AGAAATAGGCAGTCCAGAGGTTATATACAATATTGACCGTAGAGATGAGGATCATCCATATGATCCAAACGGCCTGTTAGATGATATTGAAATTGACAATGACGGAGACACACGCAAGGCTGTTAGATTGGGCGACTTAATTAACGTCATCAAGGAGCATGCTGATGGCGAGGGTGCGTCAGGCGAAGAAGGCCACCCTGATATTTACATTCACGTATTGACCAGTTTTGCATAAACACCCAACTGCTTTCCGATGCTAACAAATCCGCTTTGCAGATTTGTTAGCCTGAACAACCAAGTTAACCAAAGGCCAACTTGATTGTAACTGTGTGTTATTTGTAACCGGCGAACACGAAAATGTCATACCAATATAGATATGAGTGAGTCTTCATATACACCTTCAAGCGTATTGATAAATGAAAGGCCGCTTTTATGGAACAATGCATCATTATCCAGTGCTGCAAATCTTCGTAGAAATGTTGTGCTACCACCTGTAGAAATTCTTTTGCTTCCGGAAATACATCATATGCGAACTTGTCAAATTGAAAATATTAAAATTATGAATGATGTTGTACGCCGCAAATTTTCAACATTTGCAGAATCTATTCCAAAGATACTGCTTATGAATGAGGGATCTGAGATTAACCACTGCTTTGGGACGCTTATGCCACCCGATGTTGCTCGTTCTAGGTCTATTATAGAACATCTGCCTGAAGAGATTACTGATTTAAATCAGTTTTCTAAGTTTATTCTTTGGGTGCCCTTGATGGAACCTGACTTGAGAGCTCCAAATGGAGAACCCATCAATTCAGAATTTCTTACAGAAAGATTGATGTACGATGGTTACATCAATCTAATGAGAAAAGTTAAAGCAGGCAAGTTGATACATCAGCTTATTAAAGTAGGTCTTGAGGGAAAAAAAGCTTTCAAAAATAAGATATATAAAGAGATTCTTAGGCTTTTGTCTGAATCAGAAGTTGTAGAACCGCAAGTCAGAACATTAAGTCGTCAACTCTTTGATGACGAAAGCATGCTAGAAGCAATAAAAGAACAAATAATTGTTATCCGCGACACAGCTTTTTTTGAGAAGCTGAAAGCTAGAATTGCAAAAGAACCAGATGTGCGACTTGTGATATGGATGCCAGGTATAGTACATTATAATAGTGTTATAAAACTTATTCAAGACACACCTGGGTTTGTACTTCACGCGAATTCAGCAACCTCCAAATTTCACAAAAGTTTTCATTCATCAAGACGACGACGGTCCCAACGCCGTGGGACTCGGCGTCATTCCCGTGCAAAATCTTCCAGGACCTAGAAGGACGATACCCTGGTGTACGCCTAAGAAGAGAGGAGCTGATTGTCCCAACACCTGCAATCGTATTAGCGCTTCGCCCTTTTCTAGGCGGTGTTGGAAGTGCCGAAGGCGCAGGACTTCTGGAGGCGACACACGAGAGATATACCACTCTAACATAGATGAATCTACAGGCTGTTGGTACAGCGTGTAAATTTGTTGAAGCAGGTGTCGCACGGTGCCGCCGACAAAGGTGCGCTCTACCGTAATGCCTTCCGTGACCGGAAAAATGAGTCGTGAGGGCTGTAGGTAGGGTGTAAGGTCCACGGAGCTTCCTACATCAGGAGGAGTGTTAATGGTCCAGTGGTGGTGCCACGGGAAGTTCATTCTTACAGGGTGTAGGGAAAAGGGTATCATCGTTCCAAACTTGGGCTATAAATCTGTTTGAATTGTAAGATGGACCGTGTAAAACGGCGCAACACACGTCGCAAACCCAGACTCTCTGGACTACGGGCATCGTATGGAGAAGTGCTGCTCCGCAAAGGAACACGTCTATATCACACAAGTCCTGTGGCAATCTGTGAACATCCTGATAAACCCATGATCTTTACAACCTTTCATCCCTCAGAATGGTATCGGAATAGCGACGACATTGTGAGTGTGATAGAGCTCCAACAGGATGTATCGCTGCTGTTTATGGTGCACACCATTCGGCATCTACGCATTTTTTCCGCTTTAGGAAACTTGTTAGACAAACCTGGATCCAATCTGATGAGGCTGCGCATAGAAAACTTGTCAAGATTCCAACCATGGTTAGCATGTGAACAATTTGACGGATGGTTTTCCACCATAGAAGGAAAGACGGCGGTGGAAGTGGCGCTCATTAACAATCCCGCCGTTTACAAAGTCGTAGCATGTGCGCCGATTCAATGGAGTTGGAACAATTCCACGATTGGTAACGACGGGGCCTTGGTCCCCAAAAAATGGGGGGATGTGTATCCTGTGACGATCCCTACACCCCGTTTGACTCTGAATGCTCGGTTTCGGCCGCAAATAGAGGCATATATCACCGAAATGGCGCATGATGACCCAGGAGGTACAGCCTTTTCTCGGATTCTAGAGGAGGCAGACATTCGGTACGTAGACGCAGCTGGCTAAGTGGGTGTTACATGAATCGGATCCGGTTCAAAGACCACGACGTCGCAGCCATGGTGCTCCTCTTTCAGAGCGTCTAGAAACTCATCCTGCCTAAAACGGACATAGATGAGAATCGGGTCGATAGTGTTTGTAAGCCCTTTCACCGCCAGGGTGGGCGCTTTCGTCCACGAATAGATGACACACACCTGATTCACAGCGACATCTTTGTAATCGGCGATCGCCATCTCTAGGAAGGGCTTTATTTCGCTTGCTAAGATGATTTGTGGTCTGCGTACTTCTGTGGTGAGGAGATCACGGAAATATCGGACCTTATCCATCGTGTGAGACAAGGTGTAGGTAGGCATTTTATGCTACGAATAGGTGGCTGCAACGGCATCAATTTTTTTCACAGGTGCCAACTTATGCCAAAAATACATCTTTAAAACTGTTATTGTAGTAATGAAAGGTTAAGAAACTGACCAAGCCAATGATGACATCTATCAGCAAATAAATCCACGCAAAATCATTGCCGTTGATTGCGTTATACGCGAACAAAGCATACATGGTTCCATGAATCGGTCTCAAATCATTCCACCATATTTTCTCACCAAATACCTCGCCGCCTGTTTTTCTGCCACCGCTCAAATATAAATAGAAAAATCCTATTGCGGGGAGGAGTGCCAAATATCCCATGTATTTCAAATAGGTCGGATTTGCGATCTTTGCTAGGTAGACAAACAAGGTTCTTGTTCCAATGCACCCAATTAGAAACAATAAAAATCGTTTTTGGATTGTGTTCATACTATACTATGACATGCTATAATAAAGAAACTTGATAGGAGACTTTGTCAAGTTTTGGACAAGGTTAGATTTCCTTTCCACAAACTAGATAATGGACCTGTTTACACAATTGTTCTGGCTCAGCACCATCCTGTTTATCATCTTATCGGCTTACTTGTTGTGTTGCACAAAGAAGACAGCTGTATTTTATGCGCAGATTGCATCCGGATGCGGTATCTTCGCAACTAGCAAAATCGGGCGCACCTTTTTAGGATTGGCATAAGCGCCGGTATAGTATAAGTTTAATGTATATCAATACATGAAACTTTTCCCGGTGTAACGTAGGAATGAAGAGTCTACGCAGGCGCGTCAGAAAGATTGGAACCCGTCGTAAATTGCGAGGAGGGACTTATACAAAGAATGTTCTTGGTGGTCGGTTACAACCTTGCTCATCGCCAAGTGGGAAGACGACGGGATTTTTCCGAGATGGAACTTGTTCAACGGGTCCTACAGATGCCGGAACGCACGTCGTGTGCGCTATCATGACACAGGAGTTCCTGGAATTTACGAAATCCAAAGGCAACGACTTGATGACAGCTACACCAGGGTTTCCAGGCCTCAAGGCGGGTGACAAGTGGTGTCTTTGTGCGCTCCGATGGCGTGAAGCGTTTGCAGTAGGGAAAGCTCCTCCTGTCATCCTAGAATCCACACACGAATCTGCGCTCCAGTATATTCCATTGAAAACGTTGAAGGACCATGCGCATAAAGGAATGTAGATTGTTGTATGTCTAAGAACCGACTGTTTTATTTCTATGGACTAGGTGTATGAACGCCACAACGATAGGAATTATAGCAGGCGTTGCGGTGTTAATTGCAGCCGTCGTTGGTTACAGCATGACGTCCAAATCTGGCGCATATGACCCCTATGCGGGCATGAAAGAAGAAAGAAGGTCTGAGCGACGTGCATCCCGAAAGGCATCTCGCAAGGCATCTCGCAAGGCATAATCCCTGATGACCCTGTTTTTATTTATACGGCCCAACTATATGGCCGACATTACTATAGGGATTGTGGTGACAATTATTCTTATAGTTGGAATTGTGTGTGGTTATAACATGATGTCCAAGCCTACGTCTAGGAATAGCGCTCCGATTACGATCGCCGCAAGAAGGTCCGAACGACGGTCTTCTCGGAAGGCATCTCGCAAATCGGTGGGATAGGCCAGGATTAGGCCCTTTTCGAACTGTGTAAAAGACTACAAAGGGTCCGTTGTACAATTTATGTTGGTCGCGATATGTAAGGCATTTACCAATCGTCCCCTCTTATCCAACAGCGCTTCTCGGTCCTCATTCAAGGCCTGTAATTCTTTGCGCAAAGCTGCGATGGTTTCATGCGCTTCAACAAGGGGTGTTTTACGTAGTGATCGACCAGCGTCCTTATCTGCTTTCCACTCTTTATAAAGAGTAGAAAGCGAGTAGTTATTGATGACGACTTCTTTATCTAATCCTGGTATTTTTGTAGAGGTTGCTATGAAGATTTGATCCAGCAGAGACTTATCTGGATCTGCGAGAGGAATATGGAGTTCTTCAAAATCAAACCCTTGTGTCGGTGATCTTATTTTTAAAATTTTTAAACTAAATGCACTACACGGTAGACTTGCTTTTACATAATGGGTTGTTGATCCATCGTAATTAGACAATTTTGCCACGAAATGTGGTGAACAACTATTAATTATTCTCTTAAATACTGTAAAATTTTCAAACTGATTTTTATCTTCCCATTTCATACGAAATGCCATGATCTTATCAGGTGTCCAAACACTACTATTAGGAGGCATTCTGCTTGGATTTTCATCATTAAATCCAGTATGTGTTTTGCATCCAAACTTTGTCAATACACAATGTGTATTCATGCATGAATCTGCCCAATTATACCCCCATGTTGATGACTCGAAATCACTGCGAGAACGTCCAAACCACTCAGTGTCTTTTATACTTTCGCACAGATTTACTGGCTTATGAATATTGTATTTATCACTGTAAAATATTTCAAAAGCATTCGCTGGAATATCCTTATAGTGTTGAATGCGCAAGAGAGTGCCTATAAGACTTGGATCCCATCGCACCAACTCAATCGGTGTAAACTCAAGATCCATCTCAGTTCTTTGCAACCTGGATTGCAATCGTGCGATTTCGGCTTCTATATCGGCTCTTGTAGTCATGGCTATCCCAACATTCTGTTTGATTTGACTTGTTCAATTTTTGAAGGTCTCAATCTTTTATGCTGTTTGATAAAGGTATCATGTGAATGTTGAAATTTAACATAATGATGGTTTAAAAGATTATAATATGAACTATTTTAAAATGAATGATTATAGATTTTATCACTGTTACCAAAAACCCAGTTTAATCATTTGCTATCCTGTAGATAATGAGCATATCCTACCCTCTAATCCAGACTCTCGTCTTCTATTTGTGCCAAAATATTTACCAGAAATATTGGATACACTTGTATTGAATTATAAGTGTTATAAAAGTGTTCATATAAAAAAATAAGTGCCGGTTTGAAATGCCCGTCGGTCTAACATTTCAAACGCCGATTATCAAATGCCATTAAAAACTTATATTATGTTGGTTTTCCTTGAAACCAATCGCCAGTTGTTATATTGTAAAATCGTTTTTTTCCATTAGGATATAAATTTTCTTTAACTCCAACGATTAATTCTTTATCTTGCAATAGATACATATTTGAATTATATTTTTTCCCATCAACTATGACCGATACGATTTCACGATTGTAATTATATTCTAATTTATCTAAATTTTGCAAATATGACTGCGTTGTTACTTCATACATTTCTCCTATTATATTTACTTTATCAACATCATCAAATAAATAGTTTGATGCATAAGGATATGCACCTGACATTGCACCAATAAAAGAATATTTATTTTCTGTAATACCATTGCCTATTTTTATCAAATTCGGTTCTTTAGTTATTTTGCTATAATTTGTGCCTCCTTCTCGTAATGAGCCATAGAAAAAATATATTGTTTGTTGTTCATATTATGTATTTATAATTCAAACCGGACAGGATTCCGAGTACGTTCTGGATTTTGAAAATTGAAGAAGCGGCGCATTTGTTGTAAATTGATTCATGTCAGTTGTGTTCACACCTGTTCTTATGGTATAAGAATGCGTGTAGTTTAGTGCCTATACTTTATTGCCGGTGTTTGCGGGTGCGATTGGGGTAGCGAGATTTACGAGGAGAGCCACTGCTTGAAGAAGAGGAAGATGAGGAACTGCTTGAAGATGCAGAGACTTTGGATGCCTTGGCTTTACGGGTTTTACCAGAATCCTTTTCTGTATTTTTTACAACCTTTTTGATTAACTCTTCTTCCTTTGCTGTCAAGCCATAATCTAGAGATTCAGGCATTTTTAGTTGATTTAGTATTTTGAATTCATTTTTATGATTAGGTGAAGCTGAATATTGAGTTATTTTCATCAAGAATGTTATTATATCTGAGTTAAAAAACTTCACAAGATTATCACCTTGTGCTTTTGATTTTGTTAGCATGTACATAGTGTTTCCTGTAGTTCCATAGTTTTCATTACTATAGAATGCAAATAGTCTACCCTTTTCATAACCGTTGCTAAATGTTAATAAAACCTTATCTTTATTTATATATTCTGGTACAGATGCATATTGTTTATTAAATATGCGTTTCTTTCCACCTTTATCAGTAAAATGATAATGAGGTGTCCCTGATTTACTTTCATCTGCTTTTGATGGCTGGAAACTTTGATTACGAACAATATGTATAGGTTCACCCTTAGCATCAAATAATTTCTTCAAAATACCGATAGTTTCACCATTTAACATGTTAGGAATAAATGGGTAATTAAGTATAGTCTTCCCAGAGTCAGTTCTTTCCATAAACATAGAATCATACTTAGTATATTTATCACCCTTTTTAGCATGTATTACATAAAAATCTACAATGGGAAAATGTTTTGGTGGGTTATCACTTATATGAATATAGTCTAAATTCCATCCATTTTCTCTTATTATGTGCCATAATTTTCCCTGATTGTCCCTATCTTCTGGATCATAAAACTTACGCCAACCTGGAGGGTGTACGAAACATATATAACCATTCTCAGACACAAGTTCAAATGCCTTCTTAACAAACAGTGGCCAGAGGGTTCCACCTCCTTTAAGAAGCCCTCCAGCATTAAATGGTGGGTTACCTATTATAATGTCAAAACGATTCATCTTGAATTTACTCATTAATATGGAATCTGTCACAATCGTTGTGTCCCCACATAAAATATTTGGAGTTGCTCCTTTGTGTATCTTTTTAAACATTCCCTTTGCCGTTGAAACGTTGCCTGGATCTAATTCCATCATATACAACATATTCTCGATGATGTGTTTGCGACGTACATCATCATCTGTCAAATCCACACCATCTTTTGTTTTCTTTCCACGCAAAGAATGATCCAACTTGTAAAACGCAATAATAGGGAAGTTGCCAATTCCATTTGCCGGGTCAAGCCATTTCAAGTCAGGGTTCTCCCACACTTCCTTAGGAAGACCACCTACCCTTTTACTTTCATCCATAGCTGTAAACGTGTAACCATCTTCCGAAAGTCCAAAAATCTTATTGTCCGCAGTGGTTCCAAATAACATTTGACGAACAAGTTCAGGAGGTGTAAAGATCTCGCCACGCTGTTTTCGTGCAGTGTCGTCAGGAATCAAGTGATCTTCAATAACTTGTAAAATAGTGTTAAACCTTTGTTTGGAAGAGTCTGCTCCTCCCTCCTGATTACGTGTGCCTCCTGTTTGAACCAATGGAGCAGACTGTGTGAGACTGTTCATGAAAGACTCTAAATAGGTATCATAATTTATAAATGCCTGTGAACCGGGTTCAAATCGTGAACGTATATAATCCAACATCATTGATGTCCGTCTTCTGGTATCTTCTGTGGGAACAATAGGGATTGATTCAGCAGGTGGCATTGATTTAACATAATCATCTAATAACACATGATCCCCTGTCTCAGTTGTTATATTTACAGTGATAAATATATTTACCCCCTTACCTGCATTGATTTTATTTGCCCAATTGTTAATAGTTTGCGTCGCCAAAGGATGATATCTTGCAACATGTTCTTTAAATTTCAATTCAGCGTTTGTTGGAATTTTAGCATAATCCTCTGTTCGGTCAACACCACCTTTCATTCCAGGATTTGCGGGGGGTCCTACATATGGAATTCGCTTGGCGATATTCTTTTCTTCAGGATTAGCCCATTGTACCTTCGGCAAAGGAACAAAGTTCTGTAAATCCTGAAGCAACCTAATATACACATTGTTTGGTATTTTACATGGGTCAATATCCGCATATTCACCGCTCTTCGCCTTATCCTCATCATACACATCCAACAAACTTTGTAATCGTGGTTTATTCCCTGTGTCTCCAAACGCTGTTTCATTTCTTATGTACAGCAAGTTCACAAATTGCTTTGTTATTTTGGCAATTTTTTTCTTCATATCCAATTCTTCCTTTATGTTTAGTTCTATAACAGGGTGTGTCTCCTCTTCGTTCTCTTCCTTCTCTTCAGCAGCTTCACTTCCATGCTTGCCTTCGTTATTCTCACCAGCATTACCGTAATTTGGCGCATCGGGAGCTTCTTCATTAGGCTTTTGATATACAACTTTCTTTGATTTCTTGCTGACCATAGGCGCACCTCGCAAGAGTTGAAGTAGTTCAAGATCAATTACATCAATTGATTGTACATCAAGTGTTTCAAAATTCTTTTCAAACAATTTGTATGCATTTTCCTCAAGATTCTCCAGCAATTTATGCTTGATTTGATCCATATAATCATTAAACGTTTGTCCTTTCTCAATAGCCCCCCACGCATCTCTGTCCCACAAACATGATGAAAACGCAGTCTCCATCTGTTCGCTTATTGTCTGACGTTGTCCGTGAGAAGAGAAGTTCACCACGTTTGCATATTCAAATTTTGCACTAAAAATGCGTCTTACATTAAAATCAAAGACAAATCCATACTTCTTTCCAGGTGAATCTGTGAGAGCGCGATACATTTTTTGGATAATTGAATCCGCCTCCTCTTCGTCATTAAACAAACATACGAGATCTACGCATGGTAAACTGATACCCATAGTTGCACGCTGACCTGTCAAGATAACAAGCCCTTTGCCTTCTTTCAATGCTTCACGTTCTACAGCTATAATTTTTGCTTTCAAGTCTTTTGCGTGTAGTAATTCTGTCACATTGTCATCTATATCAACATATCCCCTTTCTTTTACAAGTTTGTCAAGGGCCTGTATAGGTGCCTTTTTCTTTCCGCCTCCATGCTGGTTAAACACCTCGACACGATACTTTCTGTTAGAAGCACCACGACCTTCTTCAACCTCTTCATCTTCTGGTGCTGTTTCTGACACCACAGCTTCTGTTGACAGCGATGATGTCAGTTCAGGTGCTGTCGCTTCTGACAAGACTGTAGGGGCTACTACAACAGAACCGGACTTTTGCTTTTTTACATTGAAATGAAATTCACTTAATCCAAGTACCACAAAATTGTCTTTCCAGTAATTATTTTTATGAAATAATAATGAACCGAATGCTCTACATGTTGCACCAATCTGAGACCCTTTTCCACCCGTTGGCAAAAACATCAAAATGGAGAATGGAGTTCCGTAACTTGGTCTTGCAGCAACACCCATTGTTTGATGCGTAATCTTAAATATGCGATTCAAGACCTTTTCGCTTTCTCCAATTACCTGACCCGCCTCTGGAGGAGCATCATTTGGTGTAAGATAAGAGCGCAAAGCAAATATTTGTTGTTCATTGGCAAACGCCTTATACCACTCATCATGTTTAGCATTGTTTTCCAACAATGCCTGTGTGTCAGCCTCATTTCTTAAGGCAAAATGTTCAGTAATGCTAAACCCTTGCTTGTAAGAGTTTGAATCATCTTTGTACTGCAGTTTAAGTTTGTCTCTTGCTGACTTGTGAAATGTAGCAGATAAAAAATAAGGTGTTGGAAAGTTTTCATAAGGTTTTGCTATAGATTCTAATGTTTCTCCACATTCTATCTTTCTGTTTAATATAGAGTTTATATGTGATTTGTCATAACGATTAAATAAACTGTAAGGTTTTGGCTCCTCGTGATTATTCTTCTTCTCCCCTTTACAGAATTGTTCAATTCCTAAAGTGGGCAATTTCTTCATCAATTGTACGTCATCCAAATCCCAAATAAACAAATCCTTATTTACATGTATGTATCCATTGTCACCATCAAATAACTTTTTGTATGTTGCCGTCATTAAAATAAATGGAGGATTATTTGTGATGTGCTTATATATTGCACCCTTTGTTCGTTCTGTAATTCCGCCTTTATGTGCTTCGTCAAATATCACAAGCGAAAACGACACTTTGTCAGAACCCAATTTTTCAAAAATTTCAGCATAATTTGCATCCTTCTCCGAAAGGGAATGTTCTGCTTGTTGTTCTGTTATCTGCTTCTTACCTGTTAGGAGTTCACGACTTACAAAAATAAAGGCTTTATCTTTGATAGGCGTTCCTTTTATGTGCTTACGTAGGTCTACAAATTGAAACTCATTGAAATCAGCAAATTTGTTTATAAGATCCCCTTCAAATTGTCCAATCGTCTCACTGATAGCTGAAGTCATAAATAAAATCCAAAATTTACCTGTTGATTGTTTCAATGCAAGACGCTTAATAATTCCACCAGCGATATATGATTTACCTCCCCTTGGAAGAACACCAACACAAACATAGTTATTTTTATTTGTTTCACTTTCCTGTCCTTTGATACGCTGTATCACACTTTCCACAACAAGTTCTTGGTGAAAATGTAACGCAAGCACAGGTTTAACAGGTTCATTGCCCTTAGGCAAGTGTTTATCGACCCATGTAGCAACTGTTAAATTTGTTAGAGCCATATTGCTAAATACTTGGGAGCGATATTGTTCAAATGCTTGTAAAATTCCTAACGGTGCGGTTGTATCTGCTGGATCACTGTCATCGAATCCATATATTTTGTCGACACTTGTTGACAAATAATCAGAACGTGACGTCGACATTCTATTCAAAAATTCAGACCGATTTTTACAGCATATGCACAGATGGAACAATTCCGCTGAACGATTATTTTTTTGAATATATGTAAAAAGATCGCCGATATCATAATATTTTACTGATTTTTCTTTCGTATATCGTTTCACGCTAACAAAATATTTAACCCCCAATTCTACTGGAGGTTCGGTGGGTCTTTCTCCACATTTATACACCATTAAATCTTTTTCTGCTTCCTTCGCAGCAGATGCTGACCCAGATGATCGTAATGTGAAAGTGATGTCTGATATTCCCTGCTGGTCCCCACCACCTGATTGTACGGTTGTTGTGTGTAAAAAATCAACAACAGGTGCACCATCTTTCTTTTTAAATACACGTTCCACATTCTGTAATTCGGGATAAAGACCTAAAAAAAATGCAATCTGAAACAAGGCTTCAAAATAACTTGGGCCTGTAAGTCGTGGTTTTTTCAAATCATGGCTTAAATTAACTAAATTTGTTACCTTTTGTTTCCATTCAGGCGATGGGTCAAGAATAACCTTTTTGAGAAAATCAATTAACATCTCATTGTCATTTAACTCGTAATCATAAATTGTTTGATGTTTTAAAGCATCCAATTCCCGTTTCTTTGCTTTACATGACTCCATGCATTCTTTCCATTCTAGTTCTATGCGTTTAACAAGATCCTTTTCAGAATCGTCACTTCCCTTTAAATCTTCTTCCTCATAATCGTCTCCGCCCTTGCTTTCTGACACATCTCCATAATAACGACTCGCCGAGGAAGAGGATGACATGGAAGAAGCACCAGCGTTCCCAAAGTCAGGAACATGAAATGGACCTGCGCTACTAGAACTTGAAGTTGACTCCACTGCAGCACTCGCAACTTCCGATTCATCAACCATCGGTGCTTTCAACGATGCGTTCGCAAAAACAGCGGATTGACTAGACTGCGCAGTTGGCGTTGACCCCACAGTCAATTGAGGTGCAGGTTCTGCTATTGCCGCCACAGTTGGCGGGCTTACAATTGAAACCGGAGCTGGCAACAGCATTGATTCTGATGCCGATTTTGAGACCGAAGGGATTGGCACAACAATTCCTCTATCATCCAACGCCTTTTTCACTTTATTGATGCGTATCTGCATAAATGGTTCAGAAGAAGACTGATGATCCAACACATAATGTTTCGCCTTTGTGATATTTTTTTTGTTCTTCCCCCCAGCCTCTAACCGGTCCAGCCACTCCAATTGTTTTTTCTTCTCGGGAGCAGACATTCTACAAAGTCCTTTGTATTTAATTCTTTGGATTTACAGCAAATATACGTGAACAAGTGAATCACAAGTATATTTATACAAATTTAGTAAATGCGTTTCTCCCTGATCCCCAACAGCATTAGGCCATTTTCTCCATCCCTCGCAGGATTCCGAATACGCTCTAGATTTTGATACTAATCACTGTCTTCGTCTTCACCATAATCATCACTGTCTTCGTCTTCACTATAATCAGCACTGTCTTCTTCACTGTCCTCATCTTCACCATAATCATCACTGTCTTCGTCTTCACTATAATCAGCACTGTCTTCTTCACTGTCCTCATCTTCGTCGTCACTATCGCTGTCATCTTGACTGTCCTCACCTTCTTCACTGTTATCTTGACTGTCCTCATCTTCGTCGTCACAATCGCTATCATCTTGACTATCCCCATCCTCTTCATCAATTTCATCCCCATTCACATCCGTGCGTGCGTGACAAGTATTGATAAAATGCCCAGCTCTGCCGCATTTCTTACAACAATCCTTGGCGGCCCGTATTTCTTGTTGCAAATGATGGTGTTCAGATTCAGACAAGTGTTCTGTAACGTAAGTGCCGCCTCGCACGTTATCAATTCCGTAACGTGCCATATATTCCTTGACTGTTTTGTCTTCGTCAAATGGGCTTGCGTTCGCAATAGTCTTATCCACATCAATCGGCTTGTATTTCCTTGTCCAAGCTGATCCGGCACCATTTGTATGGTCTCGGATCCTCTCTAGCACGTTGTCGCTTTTCCCCACATAATATTTCCCGCCTCGTAGCTTCAGGATGTAAATTGTGGTGGACATTTTTTCCTGTTTCTGTGAGCTTGCAGGGAGTTCAATTTTGCAGGTGGTCACGAGTCTCTACAAACATATCTGGTGTAATTAGAATGTCCAGTTCCAGCGCATCAACAAGTGAAGAGGCTGCAAGAACAGCAGCTCAGAGGGCTGCGTTAGAATCTCTCCGAGTACGCCATCCTGAATTGTTTACAATGGTAGTTGATCCAGCATGTATGAGTCAAATGAAGGGAAGATTTGGCATAGATCTTACACAAGAAGGTCTTTTTGAAGTTATCATGAGACCGAACGCAAAGATAATGTGCTCTGTGACCATAAGTAAAATGAATTTGGTAAAAGATTTTTGTGAAAAACTTGATTTAGATTTTGATGAGATTGCTGATACATGGGGAATGCGCCCATATTTTCCAGGAAATCCTGCGACTACTGGTCAACACGAAAAAATATTAATTAAGAAATTGCTAGATGTTATTAACAATTTGCATAGACTAAAAACTCGTACACAAAAGGTGGCGGAACACCCTGCAGGTAGTTCATCTTCCGCATCTGGAGGTGGCAGTTCATCCTCCGGATCTATAGGCAATGGTGTTAATGTTCTTATGAGAAGAACCTTAGTAGTTCGACCTCCCAATTCTTCAAGCAGTTCATCTTCCGCATCTGGAGGTGGCGGTTCAGTTCTTGACAGGCATGCGGGTCTCCAATCTCTCTTAAATAGAATGCGCAGACTGTCCACGGCCCCCCGCCCCACGGCACCCCCAAAAATAGATAAATATTTTCGTCCCCTAGTTCCAAGCTCAAGTAATTCCTCTTCAAGCGGAGGTGGTGGAAGTTCTGCTGCAGCAAGTTCGTCTTCAATGTATAATGAACTAGTTGGCGTATCACCTGGAGCTTCAGTCCCATTCCAACGTCGCATTACGGGAAGGATTGCTTCGTACCCAAATGTTCCAAATGCAAGCAGTTCATCGTCTATGGGAGCCAGTAGCAGTTCATCTGCCATGTATGTGCCCCCTAAACCAGTCAATAGAAACAACGTACCACCTAAACCCGTAAATAGAAACTCAGCTCGCATCCGTGATTCTTTAATAACCGCAGTAGAGGACAATCGCATTAATGATGTTGCTGTTTTATTAGAAGAAGGTGCAAATGCAAATACCCGAAACAGCGCAGGCGTAACGGTGCTCAACATCGCACAACAACTCGGATATCCAGAAATTGTTCATTTATTGCAAGAACATGGCGCCACCGATACTCCAAATGCTTCTTCTAGCAGTTCTGCAGGAGGTGGAGGCAGCATGCGCCATCGTAAACGGTCCCAACGTCGTCGCAAGAGCACCAGAAGCACTCGTCGACAGCATTAGACCCCTTTCTCCATCCCTGGCATTATTCAAAAAACGCTGTATGTTTGAAAATTGAAGAAGCGGCAAGCTGTCCCCACAGATTCACCAAATGCGTCTGATTCTGCTTGCGCTATTTACAAGTTCCGTCGCCGCCCAATGCGGTATGCCAAATCAACTGTATCCTGACCTTTGTCAACCCACTGTTGTAACGCAGCTCATAACCCCCACAGAAAATGAAACGATTGAAGTCTATGTGACAGCCTACAATCAATTCAACCAAACCTTCGTCATTCCTTTGTCGGTTACGGTATCTGGAAATTCTACGCCCATCATTAATATTTACACGAGTATCACGGTCCCTACAGATTCCACTCTCATCATCTTGATGAGCATGCTGCTCCTTTTGGTGTTGGTGTACATCCTCAAGGATATGTGCAGTTCGCACCGGTGTCGGTGGCCTGTAAAACCCGCTACGCTGCCTGAGCCGGATTTACGGGCTGTGGCTGTGTAAATTTATCTAAACGATGCAGCACACATCTGTGTAAGGATGAGCAATAATGAATGCCCCAACTGTCACACCAACTGCAACAGGATAGCCTGTCCCGCTTTTTGTACCGACTGCGGGTGCAACAAATGGGAGTGCTTATCGCACACCTATACCTGTTGGGTGTGCGATCGGTCCTTGGAAAGCGAGGAACTCCAAGATTTTTGTCAAAGCAACTACGGCCAAACCGGTGTTTACAAGAATGACACCTACGATCCCGACATAGATGCCTATATCTGTATAGACTGCGCCGATTCCACCCGTTGGTGGTGCGGCGGATGCGGAGAGGTCAAAGACTGTCGTAACGCCTGCGAGTGGTGCGGGAAGTGGTGCGAATCTGACTTCTACGAAGGATGTGCAGGCAGCAAGGAAACGTGCCCTGCGTATTGCGAAACATGCGATGCGCCAAAAATAGGAGGGGTCAAACGTGCCGATTCCTCGGACTTTGTAGAGCCGGATTTCAGGGATTGGGTGTGTCCGAGGTGCGCCAACGAATGAATTAAAAATGCGCAATGTCGGCCTAAAGAGATATACTTGATAGTTGGTCTCAATTTTGATCACGGCATCAACCGCACCACATTCCGCCCAGGAAGCGGCGGGGGCTGAACTACGTAGTTTTCTTCCACCGTGGACCAGTCCACCGCATACGCAGCATCAAATTGGATGGCGCCGTGTGCAAAGGTCCCCACACGGTCCGCAATGACCCGTTTTTCACGCACATATAACATCCGATGCACGATATTAGTATCTAGCACATGGCAATACTCTATTCCATGTTGTATAATCAGATCCACCCTTTGATCCGTTCCATCCTCACGTTCATACATTCCTTTTTCCACGGTTCGCCGTAGAGTATCGTGTAACGGCGGTGTTTCCACGACATCGTCCTCCCGTCTCCAACGGACAATGGTGAACCACTCGTTCTCAGGTGGTGTAACAGGCGCTTGCGGCACATTATGCTCTTCTTCCACGACCAGCAGGGGTTCTGCTTCCTCTTCGTTCGCCTCTTCTTCATCGTCCATAACCACTTCTGGTACACGCCTTCTTACAGCACGAGCCCATCTTATTCCATTCGCTGTATAATGATGCTCATAGTTCATAACTCTGAAAAATTCCTCTGGGGTCCCATACCCGCTTAGCAGAAAGAGTTCGGCGGTATCCTTGCGTTCCCGTTCCACTCGTTCCTCCGTGCGTTCTGGTATCTCTGGAATCAAGAACCTTGCAATCACAAACCGCTCTACATCCGACGGCAGTTGCGGGAGCATCACACCCGCCTTCGTCCGAGAAAACATGCACAACTCCGTTAGCGTCTTCAACTCGTTGCGCTTGACGAGATGTTTCTCCATCAGGTATCCGCAATAAGGCGTTACATCAAAGGAATGCGGTTTCTTTATGATGTACGTGCTCTTCTTGTCTAGAGGGTTTTTCTTCTTTTTCGGTGGCCATTCGAACCAAGTGTACCGATCTTTTCGTAGATTACTGCAATGCTCTATTTTAATTTCCGTCTTGTGTTGAATTGCGGGAAAGCTCAACAAATAGGCAACATTATCCGGTTGGTCGATCTTCGCCGCCAGTTCCAACGGCGAGTAATCGTCCTCGTCCCGTTCGTTCAAGCACTGCGGAAACTGTGTCAACAGCGTACGCAGTAGTTCACTGTGTGGCAGGGTCACCAACTTCCAGATCATGCGCTGCACATGCGATTCCTTATACCCACCTTTTGCTGTCAGATACTTCCAGGGCAAGATTGCAACGGCCTCTGCTATTGCGGGGATGTCACCCGACTCCACAGCCTTCATCATCCTGCGAAAGAGGCGTCTGTTTTCCTTACGGATGGATGGTTTAGGGGAAGGAGCAGGTTCATTTGGCGCAGGAAACACCGATCGTACGAGACCTAGGATCATCTCATTGCCGCTCCGTTCCGCTACATCCAACAGAGTCCGCCGCTCAAGTATCCGCATCGGACCCGTATCCCCATCGCCATCTATTCTGTAAAAAGGCACATGCAGGTCTATACGAGGATGTGCAAGAAGTCGTCGCACTAGATCTTCGTCACCATCCAAGATCGCCTTTGTAAGAAGTGTCATCAAGGACGGAAGCGCTCCTCTGTAAGGATCAACTTCTACAAACGGATCTTGTGGCACCATCCATCCCTGATTTGGGTGAATGCGAGGATGGTCTAACAGTGCGTGGACGATCCAGGTGTGTCCCAACTCGTGCGCACGAATCAACGGTGTATCGCCCAACCATCGTCCACCATGTTCTTGCGCTGCTGCTATACACTGCTTAATTGTCATCTGTTTCATGCGTTGCATCATGTCGGCAGCAGTTCCGTGAAAAGCCACTGCACACGTCGCATCCCACTTGCGCACAAACTGAGAAAATAACGAATCTTTGGACACCCATTTAAAGTTCTGTAAAAGTCCAAACCCGTACTGCAAATCTTTTTTCGGAAGATTCATGCTCTTGCAAACGTGCTCCCACAAGGCCTGCACTGTCACAGTGAAATTCACGTCAATGGTTGGATGGTTCAGGTAAATTCGCACCCGTTCCTCATCTCCCTGCGTAATGGCCTCCAAGAGTTCAAACCCGCAGACATACTGTGTATCGTCAGAATCATATGTCATGATCGGCAAATGCTCTTCGTGTCCAGTTGAATGGTAATCATTTGACCTATGAGCATATTCGCCAGTGGTTATATAGGTCACGTGTGTGGCGATTCCCTGTGCGGATTGGAGTAATTGTGCAATCTCTGCATAGACTTGCGTCGAATGCAACGGCTTTCTAACACGCCACAAATCGTCATAATACTCTCGTTTCGGTCCGTAGAGTTGTACAGTTCCTTTAGACAATTCCGTAACATAGCTCAACGCAGTCTGTCTCCATGCATCTCGTTGATTCACATTGATCCCTGGATGAGCAAGCAATAACCGCAAAATGTCCAAATCTCCAGATACCGCCGCACCCATGAGAGGAAACATGGTGTATGTTCTGTATTGCATCGGCCTTCGCTTAGTCGCCTTGTTTACATCTATATCTGGATGACGTAGGAGCAAGGTGACAACATCTGTAAGACCGTGTGCACACGCATACATCAAGGGCGTGACCCCATACGAATCTGCCCTGTTGACTCGGATCGTTGGAAACTCCAACAAGGTGCGAACTAATTCGTAGGCGTCTGCGGGCGACAAGAAAGGTCCCCACCGTCTTGTCCTATGACCTCCTATGCAGCTTATGACGAAGAGCAACAAGGTGGCGTGATTTCCGCCGTAATTCATGGGATAACATCGGCGATTTAATGAAAAAACGAGATCCTGTGTGGGTCTCGTAGGGTGAGAATTGCAATCTTTGTAGGGAGACGTAAATACATGCCCCCATTCCTTTTTAAACGGATCTAATTCCTTAGGAATACTGGAGGCAATAACGTTCCCATAGGACATTATATTAGAGGGGTCGTCCTTGATTTAGACCGCTAATCGCAGTCTCACTGTTTAGACTCTGCTGGTGTCTCAGTAGGCTTCGCCGCAGTAGCCTTCGTCTCGGTAGCCTTCGGCATTACAGCAGGCTTCGGCCTACGGGGTCTCTGGTCGGGTCGTTCTAGCAACGATGCAACACAATCGCACATGCGATATCTTATTTGGTCTCCACACTCTCTACATGTACGGGCATTATCTGCTCTTTCAATCATTTTGGAAGTAGGAAAGGAACGGTTCATCTTGTTCCGACCACAGAATTTCTGCGCTGCCACAGTTCAATTTTTCCAACAATTTCACTCGTTCGTATTCTATACGAATAAGTCAATACTCATACTGCCGTATTAGTTGCGTCGGGTCATTCCACGCCTTGACCTTGTCTTCTTCGTCGTCTTGCCCCTCTTGACGACATGCGCCTCCAACACCTCCGTAATCGCCTCGTCAAAGACGCCCAGAAACCGCACCTCCTTCCAGGGAATTTCCACCATCTCGCCCGTTTCCTCGTCCTCTTCAAAGTGTCGGGCGGACACCTTGCCCGTGCTCTTGTTCACGGAATACTCTAAGAGCTGATTCACCGGAGGATATCCCACGGTCTCCACCGTCACTTCGGTCGGACGAATCTTGAGCAGGACTCGGTACTTGACCTCGTCGGCATGATAATCTCGTATATCTCGTGCAATCTTCTTGAGAGGTGCAGACGCATCCTTGGCAAAACGATAGCCCATTCTTTGCTTTAGGGGACTATTTTTACTTTGCACCAACAGCTCTAATAGACTACAAGCGTGTTCCCTCGCTCCGACACACTGCGTCGCTCCTCCTTTGGCAGACGTCGGAATCCCTTCAACTCGGCGACCCATTCATACACAACATCCCGTGTGCCCTGTCGTCCCTTGAACGACTCAACAACGGCGCCCTCCACAATCAAGTTGTCGCTGTAAAAATCGGGGCATTCAATGTGATAATACGTAACCGGCTCTCCAACACCATATTGCGTCACCTTGTCGTTGTCCTTCGCCGCTACTTGCGGAATATGCCAGACGCCTTTTGTGTCGTAAATGGCGTGCAGAGGGCTGAGGCAGAGGTCATGGGGAGGGTAGCTGGGGCCTAAAGCACCCACTGCAATTTTGTAGGGAGCGGTTTCCTTCGTCGCCTTCGCAATAGAAAACTTGAACAGCGTCGGCCTCACGAAGCGTCCATCGGACGTTTGAACCCTGTCGTCCGTTGTAACCGATTCCACGACCTTGTAGCCCTCGGCTGTCAGAATGCGAGTACCGGCGGGGAAACAGGGAGGAGCAGCTCCTACAGCAAATCCCTGCTCGCTCATAGGGCCAATGAGCAATCGGGGCTCCAGGCCAGTGCCCCGTGTTTCGTGTTGGACACCGTGCTGGAAGGTAAAGGCGGAACCCTTCGTAATCGGATACGAGGCATCGCCCACTACAAATTCACCCTCGCTATCCGTCAGATAGACAAGATGGGTTTGTTCAAAGGCGCTGCGACCGGAATCTACGTGCGCCGGAGTATCACCTTGGATCCAGCGCATGGGAACATCGGATCCCACCGGAATACCCCATTCCGCCTGGAGCGCCTGTTGAACGGATTCCGGGATCTCAGCCGTGAAATAGACCTGGGGGGAAGTTCCAAGCTGAGACCTGTGGTCAGACACCTGGGGATTCTCTAGGATGGCGGCAATCTGGGCATCGGACAAGACGGGGGCGTTCATTTTCTAGTTATATCGCTGATTTTTTTTTTCAATGAAGCACTGACGAATGGCTTGGTTGAATAGATTCAGGGCATCCTAAAGACCATTATGTAAATGTAAGTTTCATAGACCGCAATATATGATTGGCGTTTGCACCACCAGTAGCTGCTCCAAACCCTATAAAATAACTTGTTGCACCAAATGAAAATCCTGATAAAGAAAAATTAGGGGATGCTGGCTGTGTAGCGGATGTTGAAAAAAAGATGTTCATTGTTGAAGCGGAATGATTATAGATTGCCCAATAATAGAGATTTCTTTGAAAATTCTGCCCTGTTTGTGTAAATTGAGCAACATTGTTTGCGTACCACCGAAACAGTTGATTTGAATATGTTAAAAAGGTAAATGCTTGCGCTGCTGTAGAAAGATATCCTACACCTCCACCACCACCACCATTTGTATCATTCGTAGTTGTCCACTGTAAACAAAATCCATCTGCAGGTGGAGTTGATCCACCCACACATTCAAAATTCCACTCAAATTTGAAATTTCTGTTATAAGGAATTGCGGTGGAACGATATACATTCCCTGTATCGCCATTAACTGCAGTTGTCAAATATAATACATTGTCTATAACACCTGCTGTAGACACTTGTGTTAAATCTGTTGTGGATGAAAAATTGGGATAATTAAATGCGACTGTCCCTGCTTTATTGGCTCTTCCAAAGGAGCACGTTCCTTCTACAGACGAAACAAAGGGCATACCTTCTTTCTTAGACCCGTGAAGATTATATTCGCCGGTCTAAATGTTCCTTGGTCTAAGATGAAAAGATTCTTCAAAAAGTAGAATGGCGCACATCACCAACAATAACAACGGGTCCTTGCCCTCTGTGCCTAGACGTTCCTATATTTCCACGGAGGTCTTTAACAGCAGTTTTTACACTTACACGACCGCTTTCAACGGCTTGGTCTTTAATGGCGTCTTGGGTAGTGTTCCAAGCAGTAGTGTCACAATGTGTCCTTCAGGTCGTATTTTACACGAAACTGGCAAGAAACTGTTTCCTGGAGCCAATCCTGGTATCACAGACTATATGGTGAGTGTGTTTGATCCCATCAGCATGTTGACGGGGTTCATCAACCCTAACAATTCCAACTTTTCCTTGATGAACACAGACCGTGCTGCGTTTCTGCTTGACAACGTCACAGGTCCAAATGCAGGTCTATCTACTGTTACGGCTCGTGCGAATGCCTTGTACACCCGTGGCGACGTCTTGACAGGTGGACGCCTGGATCTCAGCGGGAATGCCATGCTTTACGGCAACGTGTCAACCATTGGTAATACATATCTTGGTGGAAATCTGTCAACTATCGGCAATACTTACAGTGGCGGAAACGTCTTCTTTGGCGGCAATCTCTATCTCCAAAATAATAGCACGATTGGAAATGCAAATCTGTCAAATGGTAACATAAGTAGCACTTACAAACAGTTTTTCGTGTCAACACCCTATGTGAGAGCAAGTAGCATCATCTTTTTGACCTACACACAGCAATCCAACGCTGGAATTCTGAGTGCAGACCTAATTGTCCCGACATCCACCTTCCGAATTGTATCAAATAGTAGCACGGACGAAGGACGAGTCAATTGGATGATTATGAATTCCTCATAGATATTTATCTGGATTGTTTTTACAGGTCTCAAAAAATATTCTTTACTCAGTATATACAATGGCCCACATCACCACCGTATCCCATGGCAACTACGCCTCCGTGCCCCGACGCTCCTATATTTCCACTGCAGCCTTCAACACGGATATTTTCTCTTATTCCACTGCGCTTGTGAACGGCACATATACTGGAACCTTGGCTGTCCTAGCTGCTGCGACAGCAGCCAACTGCCCCCAAGGACGCATTCTTCATGAAACGGGTAAGAAATTGTTTCCTGGCGCCAATCCCAACATCAATGACTACTTAGTAAGTGTGTACGATCCCATCAGCATGCTCACGGGCTTCATCAATCCCAACGACACTGTCTTCTCGCTCATGAATACGGATCGTGCAAACTTCTTCCTGGATGGTCCTAACGGAACAGGAACAGGTCTTTCCGCCCCGGCACGTGCGAATGCTCTCTACACCCGTGGCGACATCTTGGCCGGCGGCCGCCTGGATTTGAGTGGAAATGCGCTCATTTACGGAAATATTTCCGACATACGCACTGTTGGTGACATTGGTGTCGCTACGGCCGTAACCGCCGCTCAAATAGCAGGTGGCATTGTGACTGCGAACCTCGCCGCAGCTCGCAGTATCCAACTGCCAACTGGTGGAGATATTATTGCTCTCCTTGGTACTGCTGTTGGTACGACCATAGAATTTACATATATCAATCTTGCTGCTACACACGTCGCAACCTTTACGGTTAACACGGACACAACAATTATTGGAGCCGCTACAGTAGCTGGGTCCACCAGCGCACGGTTTTTAGTGCGTGTGGCAACTGGCCCAGTCGTCGTCGTCTATCGTTCTTAAATATAGACCGTTGAACTTATAAAACAAGCACTTAGTGACTCTAAGTCTGCTTAGCGCAACCAATAAGAATTTTAGACCCGTGAGCATTTGAAATGCTAATGTGTCTAAATACTGTAGCATCTCAAATTTTCAAAAAATAGAGATATACAGCGTCCGTCAGTCTAATATCTTCCTGTATCATAGAACAAATGACAACCGTCACTATTATAATAGACAACTCACTGAACAGTCCTGAAAATAATCCACCTGGATCTAATCAATGGGTTGGAGGGTCTGATGTTCATGCAGCACCTGGCATTGCGGTTGATAAAACTGACACTGCTTTAAAATATACAATTGATTCATCCATTACGTATTTAAATACATGGTATTACAACTATGGATGGAATTCGGGTGCACAAATTAATGGACCTTTTACAAATGGACAAGTGATTCAACTGGTGAAAGTAAAAATATAACCCATCCAACATAAATAGATGGCGGATACCAGAAACAATTCTTCATCAACTGCAAGCAATCAACAAATTGGTATCTGGCACGAGAGCCTTCCAACTCAATGTAGAAAAAATGAATTGGAGTTTGCAAGCTACTGTAATGATTATATCAAATATATTACCAAAAAAAATATAACACGGGCGTTCTTTTTAATCCAAGATCCCTCTTTTTGTCCCTATATCAAACTAAATTGGGTCGTGACGCATTGGTTAGACAAATTGCCGTCCACATGCGAAGCAGGATTTTTACTGGATACGGAACCTGATTATCCTTGGGTTAATTCTCCTACTCCTTGGACAAGCATTGGAGGAAAAAACGATATGATGGAGCTTGCATTTCAAGAAGTCGCAAGGCTTAATTTGCTTGCAAAGTCTAAAAAAGTTACCTGCATTGGATTTGACTCTGAAAATTTAGTTTTGGGTAAAGTGAAAAATACTGGTTACTCTACCAAAGATGGCTCAACATGGATCACGACAATGTTTCAAACATATTTACCAGGGATTCCTCTTGATTGGGGATGGGCTTCCGGAAGAATGGCAGGTGATGCAACTCTTGATATTGGAGGCGCAAGATACCCAGAAATATATTGGGTTGGGGAAACATCATCAGCGTGCAATGTTACAAAGGGCGGTGACGCCTGTTCCCTTGCTAAGAATGGAACCAATTACTGTACCTCCCTCAATGATGTAGATAAGTTACTAGCTGGACCTATAGGGACTGCCTTGCAAAGTTTATCCGAATCAAACACGAATCAGCAGGGATGGGCCATGTTTTCTGTTGAAAAATGGACAAAGGGTCCTACATTTAGTGGAGAATGCGTAGCAAGTTATAATACAGACCTTGTAGCTGCGTCTGATATGATCACAACGGTAAAATACACGATCGTGTCTACGGGAACTACAAACTTCATGTTGTGCGGAGCACCCTCCAATGCACCTGGAACAGAATTTATTGCAACGGCCCCGATCGCTGGCACGGGTCAAGTTACGAAATCTGCTATTTGTGGAGTTTTAGATGCATTTGGTATCTGGGATGAATCAAAGTTTGATGATTTCTTGGCGACTGTTCAAAAGAACTATAGCAATGTTCCCAAAGTGATGATCTATGAATGGAATTTTATTCCCCAAGGGTGGATTTAGATCCACATTGAAATATTATAATCAGATGCATGACCTTTGATTATAACTTGCAAAATAATACTGTGGCATCCACTGCAAAATTGAATCCCCTTTGTTCCGACATCTTGTTCGCAATGACCTCCCGATTACCCAAAGACTGTTTCAAAGGGCTTCGCACCACCTACAACTCCGTCCTGAAGGCCGTAGCTTCCCATAACATTGTGGCCATGATTGTAGCGGGCTCACCCTTTTACTACATGTTAGGATACGGTATTTACTATTCACGAGTCGCTGGAGGACAGCCTCTCCTGCTCTCCGCCAACTGGGGCTTCATGACGATCCTCATCCTAGGCTGGCTTATTGCCTGCATATCCATTTGGAAAATAATGCCGAATCTACTCACCTTCAGCATCTTCTTGTACACCTCTATTGGTCACTGGTGTCTCATCTCCTTGTTTGTCTTCCTTTGCTACATCATGTATTATACGCATATTGGAAGCACGGCGTCGTTGTTATCCGCACTCATGCCTCCCATTCTACTGCTCCTGTTGAGCGCCGATATCCTGCGCTCTGTAAGAACTCGGTTGTACGCAGTGATTAATACACCAAGACCTACTATAGAAATTCCAGAAATAGATGCGGCACAGGTTTCTGTGTAAAAATAAAATAATACACAAGATTTACGCAGGAAGTTTCTGCGTAGATACTGCCAAGACAGAGAGCGCAACAAGAACAAGAACCCACATGGCTACAAAGAATCGTGGATAATGGATTGCTGTATAAAGCATAGCACTTACATAGTTGTCCATACGGTC
>Ga0164294_10001107_pt1 | contig 25417 bp, 20 predicted proteins | sample GEODES005metaG_FD_111479 | JGI IMG/M metagenome (GOLD analysis project Ga0164294, IMG submission 111479) | Oligotrophic lake water microbial communities from Sparkling Lake, Wisconsin, USA - GEODES005 metaG | ecosystem: Environmental > Aquatic > Freshwater > Lake | place: USA: Sparkling Lake...
AACTGTTTTTACTTTTTTAATGTATCAACACCACATTTCCTAATATAATCAGTCACTTGAATTGACTTTTACGGCCATTATGTTATATAATTCAAATAACCCCAATCAATGGCCTACAATTTCTTCGATAGTTGCCAACCTCACTTGACTAAGGGGCATATTAGTGAAAACCAGCCTCTGCAGCTCAATTCAAGGGCATGACTTAAGCGGATATTTTTTGAGCTTTCCTTCGTATGCGCTAGCTTGAGACAAATCTTAATGAAAAAACTTTTAATTTATGTGGTTAATAAAAGAAATTTACTTACTTCAGTGATATCGATTGAGGAGAAGTTTTGCATATTTTTTTAGAATTATGATTCATTTAAACAAAATACATGTCTTCCGGCTTTTTATGTTTAGAGTGGTTGAGGTATTTAGAAAAATTGTTAAAGTCAAGTTTGAATTTCATAAAATCAAAAACCATCCTTTTTTGATATACGACCAAGAAGGGGCTCACTTACTGCTGGAGTTTTTTAAAAAGGGTGACGTATTTGTACTTGAAGTTAGAGGGAGATCTATAAATCTATATTACTTGCTAAAAACATTGCTGGGCGGGAGCTTAACATACAAGAAATATTTGGATGTAATCATTACTTGTGTAAATCCTCAGTGTGTAATTACGAATATTGACAACAACCAAAATTTCTATAAGTTAAAGCAGAGATTCCCTACTGTAACAACTATATTTGTGCAAAACGGAACTAGGGGTGAATCAGGGGATATCTTTGGAAAAGTTGATGCTTGCAGTAATTACAAGGTTGATTACATGTTAGTCCATGGAAATGCTATAGGTCGAAAGTATCAATCCATCGTAGGCGGTAATGCTATCCCGGTTGGCTCAATAAAAAATAATAAATTATTAGTAGAAAAAAAAAGTAAAAGTAAAAATAGTCAATTAATCTTATTTGCCTCCCTATATACGGTTCCACCAGCGAATAGTGCCGAACCTTTATGGTTCGAAAAAGACGGAAGGGCAATCTATTGGCATCAGTTTTATGAGGCAGAACGCAGCATACTTCCATTTTTAAAAAATTATGTTAACGCCCGGAACATGCATCTTCAGATTTGTGGGCGCCTTATTTTGGGTAAGGAAGCGGAGTATAACTTCTACAATTCATATTTGGCAGGGTGCAATTGGGAGTTTCTTGAAAGAACCGGTACGTATAGTAGCTATTCTCACCTGGACCAAGCAGAGGTTGTTGTAAACGTCGATTCAACTCTGGGCTATGAGGCACTTGGCCGCGGTTGTAAGGTAGCATTTCTATCAGTTAGAGGGACATACCTTCGCAACACGGCATCTCGTTTCGGGTGGCCAGGAAATTTTGATGAAGAAGGCCCTTTTTGGACAAATCAGCCAAACACTGTTCACTATAATAGAATTCTTAATAATCTTACCGAGATGAAAGAATCCGATTGGCTCCGAATCTCTAAGAATGCTCGGGAGGAGTTAATGCATTATGACTTCGGCAATAGTCGTATTGCTAAAATTTTGCATGAAATACAGATGAATCAGAAAACATAAGGAAAAGCCATGATCATCATTGGAATACATGACGGACATAATTCATCTGCCTGCCTTTTGGTTAATGGCGAGATTATTTTTGTAGCGCAGGAAGAGAGGTTTTCAGGAAGAAAAAATCAAGAGTCATTTCCTACCCTAACTGTTGACTATATTATAAAAAATTATCAATTGAATCCTTCCGATATTGATGAAATTGCGATAGCCGGAACTGATCAATCATGCCGCGATTTGATGGCAAAAATCTTTACTACTTTCTCAGTAAAGGACTATTACGAAGAGATGGAAATGTATTGGAAGCCTAAGCTAAGCGGAAAACCATACGACATTAACTACCATCATAACTTAATTAAGCATGAGCATAGAGCAAATTCCCAAAGTGATTTATACGAATACCCTGAACATTTGCTTACTTTGACTGGCAGGGATCAATTGACCGAGTTTAATCGAGTGCGTACGAGATGTATTTCAAAGTACCTCAACATTCCTGAGTCAAAGATAAAGTACTATGATCATCATAGCTGCCATATTTACTATGGGTACTATTCAAACCCTAGGAAAAAAAATGTAACTATAGGCTTTACAATCGATGCATTCGGCGATAACAGGAATCAAACAGTTTGGAAAATAGAAAATGATACGTTTGAACTGATTGCAGAGAGTAAAGAATGTGAGCTTGCACGAGTTTACAGAGCTGTGACACTTTACCTTGGAATGAAGCCATATGAGCACGAGTTTAAGGTGATGGGACTGGCGCCATATGCTAAAAAAGAGCACGCTGAAAAAGTTTGTGAAGAGTTGAGCGGTCTTTTGAAAATAGAAAAAATGCGGGTGATACATTGTGATAGGCCAGCAGACATTTTTCAATTCATAAAAGAAAAATTTCAGTTCTATAGATTTGATAATGTTGCGGCAGGAGTTCAAATGTGGCTTGAAAAAGTTGCCCTTGCTTTAGTCGAAGATATACATAATGAAACAGGCATCAGAAATTTTGTTTTTTCCGGCGGTGTGGCGATGAACGTAAAGTTAAATATGCTCTTAGCTGACCAAGTGTTTGTTGATGACTTCTATGTCGGTGGCTCATCTTCAGATGAGTCATTGTCAATTGGAGCTGCTTACATGGCTGCAAAAGAAGGTTGCGAGCAGTTAAAACCTCTTAATCACCTATATCTTGGTGCTGATATAAATAAAGTTGATTTAAATAATTTTATTACAGAACATAGTATTGAAAAGGATTTTAATGTAAAAAGAGGGGTAACGAACAAGGAAATTGCTAAGTTGTTAGCTGAAGGTAATGTTGTTGCTAGGGTAGTTGGTAGAACAGAGTTTGGATCCAGAGCCCTTGGAAATAGAAGTATATTGGCAGATCCAGGGAAAAAAGATGTTGTACAAGAGATAAATGAAATGATCAAAAAGAGAGACTTTTGGATGCCATTTGCTCTTTCAATCCTTGATCGATTTGAAGACCAATATATAGAAAATACTAAGAATATTCAGGCGTTATATATGGCGAATGCATTTTTAACTAAAGCAGAGAATTATGATCGAATTAGATCAGGCACCCATCCATACGATCGCACCGTTCGACCTCAGATAGTAACAACCGAAACAAACTATCATTTCTATGAGCTAATTAGTGAGTTTGCTAATATTACTGGCACTGGCGCACTTTTGAACACCAGTTTGAACCTACATGGGTTTCCTTTGGTTAATGATCATGTTCAGGCACTTTATGTCTTCCGACACTCAGGACTGAAATATTTAGTTATAGATGATTTATTGATTACAAAATAGTGTATTTTCTCGTCCAATGGACATTCCTGAAGTATTGTTTTCTGCCTGATTTCGCGGCGCTAACCAGGAGTTATTCTTCCTAGCGAACTAGGTGGTCTTTCTTCGTTGTAATTAGTGTTTCATTCTTGGGTAATCTCAAACACTTCCCTAAGGTTTTCAAATAAACTATTTACATCAGAAAAAATGACAGCCTAATATTATGAATTGCTTGATCAAGTATTGCCCATATTTTTTCTTGAAACAAACTTAGTGGAATTGTTATGAAAACAGTTATTCTTTGCGGTGGCCTTGGCACGCGCCTTTCCGAAGAAACCCAACTTAGACCCAAACCAATGGTTGAAGTGGGGGGGCGACCTATACTTTGGCATATTATGAAAATATATGAGCGCTTTGGGATGAATGATTTTGTGTTAGCGCTTGGTTACAAGGGTGAGTTCATTAAAGATTATTTTCTTAATTATCACCATCGTATGAGTGATTTAACAATGCACCTTAAAAGTGGCCAGGTGGATTTTAGTAATCCAACGGCAGAGGATTGGCATGTGTCATTGATTGATACCGGATCTAGTACCATGACTGGTGGGCGTTTATTGCGTTTGAGGTCGCGACTGGAATCAGGAGGCACATTTATGCTGACTTATGGCGATGGTGTGGCTGACGTGGACATTGCAGCATTGCTGGCATTTCATCATAGCCATGGCCGATTAGCCACGGTTACGGCCGTACGGCCTGTGGTTCGCTTTGGTGAGTTGACGATTAAAGGTGAGCAAGTCGTTAATTTTCAAGAAAAGCCACAAGCTGCAGAAGGATGGATTAATGGCGGTTTTTTTGTGTTTGAACCAGCCATTTTTGATTTTATTGATGGTGATGCTACTTTGCTAGAGCGTGAACCATTGGAGAAGCTGGCGCAGTTCAATCAACTGATGGCTTATCACCACCCGGGATACTGGCAATGCATGGATACCATTCGCGATAAGCAGGCACTAGAAGACCTTTGGGCAACGGGTAAGGCTCCGTGGCGAGGTTTAAATATATGATTTGTTTTGATAATGTTTATCGCGGTCGCAGGGTATTGGTCACTGGCCATACAGGATTTAAGGGTTCATGGTTGGCCTTGTGGCTTAAGCATTTAGGTGCGGAAGTTGCCGGATTTTCTGTTGATATACCTCGTACGCCATCTAATTTTACGTTGTTGGGTCTTGAGCAGCATTTGCAACACTACGAAGGTGATATTCGTGATAGGTCTCACTTAGCGCAAGTAATTGATAAGTTTAAGCCTGATATTGTGTTTCATTTGGCGGCACAAGCACTGGTACAGCGCTCTTATGCAGACCCAGTTACCACCTTTGAAACAAACATTATGGGCATGGTCAATCTGCTTGAGTGTGTACGAACCAGGCCTTGGATTAGTGCTGCTGTGCTGATTACTAGTGATAAAGCATACCGCAATGTTGAATGGTGCTGGGGCTATCGTGAAACAGATGCGCTAGGCGGCACCGACCCCTATAGTGGCTCAAAAAGTTGTGCCGATCTGGTGGCGCAGTCTTATTTTCATAGCTATCTTCGCCATACTCCCACACGCGTTACCATTACCCGTGCAGGCAATGTAATTGGCGGCGGAGATTGGGCTGATAATCGGATTGTGCCAGATTGCATTCGCGCTTGGTCGCGAGGAGAATCGGTTGCCGTGCGGAGTCCGCAATCCACCCGTCCATGGCAACATGTGTTGGAGCCTTTGAGTGGTTATCTTTGGTTAGGCGCAAAACTTTTGCAACAGGCTGATGGGCTTAATGGGGAGTCATTTAACTTTGGGCCCAATGCCAATGTCAATCAAACTGTCGCAGAGTTATTAGATGCCATGTCAATTCGCTGGCCAAGTGTGCAATGGAAAATTTCACCAGGGTGCGAAGATGACGGTCATGAGGCGCAACTACTTAAGCTTTCTTGTGATAAGGCGCTGTTTCATTTGAGCTGGCAGGCTGTGTTGCAGTTTCCAGAGACTGTAGCTTTTACTATAGATTGGTATCGTAGCTGGCATGAGCGCCAGCAGGATATGTATAGTTTTACAGTTGGTCAGATTGAGCAGTATTGCAAAATAGCCAAGATTAGAGGCGCAGTGTGGAATCATAATGAGTAATTTGATTAAAATAGATGGTGTTAAAACAATTGCATTGCGTGAGTTGACCGACGAACATGGTGCAGTGTTACATATGCTGCGCAGTGATGCGGTAGATTTTATTAAGTTTGGTGAATGCTATTTTTCTGAAGTGCTGCCCGGTGCTATTAAAGCGTGGAAATTACACATTAAGCAAACTCAAAATCTTGCAGTACCGGTCGGAAGGGTTCGCTTAGTGATTTATGATGATCGACTAGGCTCAAGCACTAGAAAAAATTTACTGATACTAGAACTTGGCCGGCCGGACTCTTATTTGCGCGTACAGATTCCACCAGACCTCTGGTATGGCTTTGCGTGCATCGGTAACACATCAGCATTGCTGGTTAACTGTGCTGATTTGCCACATGACCCTAGCGAGATTGAACGTAAATCTGTCTCTGATCCAAGCATTCCTTACGATTGGCAGATTCAGCACAAATGAAATACAGAATTTTGGTAATAATCGGCATGGACTTTGGTCGCGTGCGGGAACGACAGGTTAAGTCTTCAATATGCGAGTTTTAATTAGCGGTGGTTTTGGCTTTGTCGGTGGAAGACTGGCCCAGCACCTTCATCAAGCCGGTCATCAAGTCGTCCTTGGGTCACGCACAGCAAGTTCCCCCCCCGAGTGGTTGCGCGAAGCTGAAGTAGTCCAGATAAATTGGAATAACTGCGACGCGTTGGCCTCCGTTTGCGTCGGTGGCGATATGATTATTCATGCTGCGGGCATGAATGCACCAGACAGCGTCGCCAATCCTGTGGAGGCGCTCGCCTTCAACGGAGTGGCTACCGCCCGCTTGCTTGATGCGGGGAGTAAGGCTCGGGTAAAACGGTTTATTTACCTCTCCACTGCGCACGTGTATAGCAGCCCCCTTGAAGGCACGATTACTGAAGAAACCTGCCCCCGCAATCTTCATCCCTATGCAACCTCGCATCTGGCGGGTGAGTCAGCAGTTCTATATGCCACCCAGCGTAAGCAAATAGAAGGGATTGTGTTGCGCCTTTCAAACGTCTTTGGCCCACCAGCACACGCCGAGGCAAATTGCTGGATGCTCTTGGTTAACGACTTATGCCGCCAAGCAGTGGAGACCGGTCAGATCGTTTTGAAAACTAGCGGCAATCAATTGCGTGATTTTATTCCCATGAAAAATCTTTGCGACACCTTTCAAATTCTGACCACGCGTGACGATATTTGGAACAGAAATTTCCCTATCAATTTAGGGGCGGGTTACGCCATGTCTGTGATCTCGATGGCCGAATTGATTCGGCAACGATGTCAGCATGTTATCGGTAACAAGCCACATATTCATCGGCCAGCTTCCTCCGAAACTGGAGCGGTTCCACATCTTGAATTCCGAACAGCTATGTTGGCAAAGCTGATCACATTGCCAAGCATAGATATGGAATCTGAAATAGATGAGCTTCTACGATTTTGCCAAAGAACCTTTGTGAAAAAAAGATCTAACCAAGCATGAAGGCGCTTACAAGCCCACTCATTTCTGTGGTTATACCCTCATATAAACATGCTAATCTAATCGGTAGAACCCTTGAATCGGTTTTAAACCAAACTTATACTAACTGGGAAATAATTGTGATTGATAATCACTCTCCCGACCAAACTGATCAAGTTGTTCAGGCATTTTCAGATTCAAGAATTAAGCTACTGAAAATACACAATAATGGTGTGATTGGGGCTTCTCGCAATATGGGAATACGCGAAGCCAAAGGCGAATGGATCGCTTTCATTGATTCGGATGATTGGTGGGCCTGTAACAAGCTTCAAGAGTGTGTTACTCACATGGCAGAGGATATCGACTTGATTTATCACGATCTTCAAATAGTAAGGGATAAGTTTTCTCTTTTTGGATTAAGAAAAATAAAATCTCGACAGCTTGATCAACCAGTACTAATAGATCTGCTTGTTAACGGCAACGCGATAGCAAATTCATCTGTTGTGGTTCGAAAAAATGCATTAGTCGAAATTGGTGGATTCTGTGAGGATGCCGAACTCGTTGCATGTGAGGATTACTACGCATGGCTTAAGTTGGCAAAATGTAAGCGACATTTTTTGTATATTCCGATGAGTCTTGGTTATTATTACCTCAATGAAAAAGGAGTTTCAAACAAAGATATGTCTATACCAATGCAATTTGCGATATCGGAATACCTGCTCTGCTTGAATGACACACAGCGGTCAAAAACTGATATTCGATTGAGTTACGCAAAAGGCAGATATGAGTTTGTTAATAAACAATATGAGGTTTCGGTGAAACATCTTAGATTATGTTTAAAAACCAAAAATTTCCTAATTAGAGGAAAATCTTTTTTTATGCTAATTTATATTTTTCTTATTAGATTTAATAATGAAAAATAAATATAGCATTTTAATTATTGCACTGCTAATAGTCATTGCACCTATCTCAAACTTAGCTCATCACATTGCTCCCGCATATTTATTCAGCAAAAGCGCATGGGTTGCAATACCTGCCATTGTCGTTGCGATAGTGTTTGTTATTAATCTATCTCAAATTAACAGAATTAATCAAATAGTCTGCTTACTTGGGATTGTGTTGTTAGGTTTTCTGCTATTAAACATTTCTTCAGTGGTGTACGGAGAGAGTAAAATTTTTTTAGATTACAGGTATATATTAACGTTCCCCATGTATCTAATCATGGCTGAGTTTTTCTCAAGAAGAGAGGATTCTAGAAAGTTTCTGGCAACTGCTCTAATTGTTCAAGGTATGCTGGCATCGATCATATTCATAATCAACGTACATTTTTTTTCAAATGTCCTAATAGAGCTAGACGATTCTGGAGGGAGTGTGTTAATTTTTGATGGTGAGATAACCAGAAACATGCTTTTGGGTGCCTCGACTTCGGGAAATATGATTTTAATTGCTATGTTTGCGCTAGCCTTTTGGAAGCTTATCAATCAGAAATTTATAAACGCTGTATTTTGGCCATTGCAACTTTGCATGATTTATGCCATTTCGCTTGGTGGGAGTCGTTATCCATTCATTGGCGGACTATGCGTTTTACTTTTTTGCATCTTTTTGAAAAAAAAACGTTTAAAGAATCTGTATTTTTTAGTGATTACAGTCATATGCATATTTGGTTTTGTTGCTCTTTTTAAAATTGAATCTAAAGAAATTTTTAGATATGATCTTGATTTTGGAGGTAGAGTTGAAAAAATTCAACTCGCAATTTCACTCATTTTCGATTCCGTTACCCATTTTTTTATTGGACCTTCTCGGGCAGTTGCTGCGAACACAACTTCCATAGAAGGTTATGGTTTTTCTGACAACTCGTATCTAGCAATAGCACTTAGTTTTGGCGTTCCGTTTGCATCTTTATTTTTCTTATACCTAATCTCATATACTAATTTAAAAAATAATAATGGACTATATAAGCTATTTACTATTTATTTCTTCTTTGGATTCGGAGTAACAAATTGTATTTATTGGGAATCTTATGTTTTTAATGCTACATTTTGTTGGCTTTTACTATCAAGGCAACCGAGTAATTCCTCATTAAAGCATCTAGGTTAGAATTTTAACCGTTTGGTTGTATTACTTTCAATAAATTAAATAACGAATTAAAATATACATTCCATGGCATGCCTCAATGCGGATTTTTTTTAGCTGTTTGGGTAATTCATTATTGAGAGATTAAAGTAGTTATATGAAAGCGAAGACGGCAATCCTGGGAGCTGGTTTTATTGGTAGAAATTATATTTTGCGCGCACTTGAGTCGGGTGAGATTTTGAGCGTTCTGGACCATAAGGATTGCCCTACCGAGTTCGAGGGAAAGCTAACATGGATCAAGGGAGATTTCAACGACGAAAAGGTGTTACGTAACCTCCTTCGTGATGTCGAGGTGGTTTTTCACTTTATTTCTAGCACTGTTCCAGGGGATGTCGTGGACGAAAGGTTGGAGTTGGCCCACAACGTCATACAAACACTCCAGTTACTAAATCTTTGTGTGCAAGAGAAGGTTCGCAGAATTGTATTTATTTCATCCGCTTCGGTGTATGGTTTGCAAGCTGTAATACCTATTGCTGAAACTGCGCCTACGGACCCAATCAGTTCTCATGGTATAAACAAGCTCACCATTGAGAAGTATCTTCAGCTGTTTAAACATCGTCATGGATTGGACTGCAAGATTATGAGGTTGAGTAATCCATATGGCCCCGGACAAAACATCATGGGAAGACAGGGGTTCATCGCCATTATGATTGGTAAAATATTAACTGGCGAGGCGGTCAAAATAAGAGGTGATGGTTCTATTATCAGGGATTATGTGTATATCGATGATGTCACCGATGCGTTATGGCTTATGAGAAATTGTAACGCAAAGGAAAGCATATTCAATATCAGCAGCGGGAAAGGCTACACGTTAAATCAAATAATTAAGACAGTAACTAAATTGATTGGCGCTCCAATCAAAGCAGAATTCATTGACACTCGTTTTGTAGATATACCAGCAAGTATTTTAGATATTTCTCGCGGGGCTCGCATCTTGGGCTTCAATCCCGCGACTTCTCTTGAGAATGGATTGGCAAAGACCCTCGCATTTCATGGCTTGAGGGTTGATTCGTAATTGGCAGGGTGGTAGTCACCGTCACCATACAGTCAAAATGAAAATTAATGGCATAAGTTCGAATAAATATATTCTGGTAGGCGCTAAGGCTGATGGCGATACAGTTTACCAATATGGTGGTGTACTTACTTTATCGAATAGCCTTGCCGATTTTGCACACAAGTTCGGTTTCGAGGTCGAGATTATTAATACTTTACGCTCAGGATTCGAGCATCAGTCGCTACTGACAAGGGCCAAGGCTGGGCTGACTCGGGTAAATGATCTGGTTTCTTTTTTGCGAGTCGATAAACCCGTTGGGGTCATCATCTTTTCAGGAGCAGGCTGGAGCTTCTATGAGAGAATTGTAATGGCTTTTATTTGTAGAATATTTTGTGTACGGTGCGTTTTTTTCATTGTGGATGGCTGGTTTCTGGGAGTAAAGAAGGCATACTGGCTCAAACGGATTTGGATCGGCTCGTTACTCAAAATTCCAAGTAAATTAGCAGCGAGTGGTTCCAACTGGAGAAAATCCTTTCTTGAGTTCGGGATAAAGGATGGGCGCATCATCACCATTCACTATTGGCTGCCCAGATTGCTTAAGGTGGCGACAAAGCCAAAAGTAGCGATGAACAGAGAATCGATAAGCTTTATCTTCGTTGGCTGGATGATCAAAGAAAAGGGTGTTCATGAGATATTGGCTTCTTTGGAGATATTGCTAAATAAATATAAGTTTAATTTCACATTTATTGGCGGTGGAACGCTGTTTGAGGAGGTGCAACAGAGGATAAGCACCTTGCGATGGGGATCTAGTGTCATGGCACATGGATGGATGTCTCCAGAGCAAGTTGACAATGAACTTTTGTCCGCCGATGTTTTTGTTCTTCCCAGTTATGCTGAGGGTTTCCCGTTGTCATTGATCGAAGCCATGGCTAAAGGATTGCCTGCCATTTGTACCGACGTCGGTGGAATATCAGATTCTTTGCATGATGGTGTAAACGGCTTCTTAATCGCTCCACGAGATATTTTTGCCCTTACCAAAGCTATGGAGTTTTATCTCTGCAATCCTGATGCAGTGTCCGAACATTCTTTAAAAACGCTAAATATCGTTCGTACCAACCATGATGCTGACAACAATTGTGAGTTACTTTTTAATTGCTTCAAGGATGTTCGGTAATGTGCGGAATTAGTGGGAGTCTTGGACTGCCGATAATTAATTCAACACGAGCGCTCTATTTGCAGCGTCGCCGAGGTCCGGATGGCTTTGGTATTTGGCACGATCATGAAAAGCATATTTCACTTGCGCATGTTCGTCTTTCTATTATCGATATATCCAATGCTGGCCATCAGCCTATGGTTTCCCATGATGGCCGTGTCGTTATGGTTTACAACGGAGAAGTTTATAACTACCGAGAATTACGTACTGAACTCGAAGCCGCTGGTCAAACGTTTACAGGACATTCTGATTCCGAGGTCGTGCTAGCACTTTTCGCTCGTGAGGGCGCACACTGTTTCACGCGTTTAAATGGGATTTTTTCTGCGGCATTTTGGGAGCGTGATGTCAGTACGTTGACGTTGGTCCGAGATCCATTTGGTGCTAAACCACTGTATGTTGCTGAGTCCGGCTCCGGCTTTGCATTTGCCAGCGAAATGAAGGTGCTCCTGCGCTCAGGAATAGTCGAACTGCGCATTAACCCGCAAGCCGTGTTGGCACATCTGGGATATCTATGGTCTCCTGGCAGCGCAACAGTGGTGCAGGGAGTACGCAAGGTGCTGCCGGGCCATGTGATGCGTGTTCGCGAGGGCAAGGTGGTTTCGGATAGTAGTTACCGAGATATTAGTTTTCATCAACAGCCTGCTACGTATGATGATACCAAAGCTGCCTTGCAGGTGGCAGATGCTGTCAAAGAGGCTGTTAGTCGGCAGATGTTGTCGGATGTGCCCTTGGGGGCATTTTTGTCCGGTGGACTAGATTCTTCGGCCGTAGTGGCATTTGGGCAGCAGCATCTTCAACAGCAAAGCAGCGGTAATGCAGGTAGGCTGCAGTGCTTCAGCATTGAGGTTAAAGACGGATTAATGGCTACTGAAGGTTTTGCCGATGACTTGCCTTACGCTCGACGAGTTGCAGAGCATGTGGGGGTGGACTTACATGTGGTGCAGGTAGGCAATGAAATGATGGACCGCTTGCCCGAGATGGTCTACCTACTGGACGAACCTACACCTGACCCGGCAGCACTGAACACCCTATTTATATCCGAGTTGGCCCGCACACAGGGCATCAAGGTTTTACTGTCAGGGGCAGGCGGAGACGATATTTTTACAGGCTACCGACGCCATTCCGCTTTGATGCAAGAACGCTGGTGGGCAGCTTGGCCCCAGCCAGTGCGGCAAGGCTTGTCTGTTTTGACTGGGTTATTGCCAGTCAGCAACCCATTGGGACGCCGCATTGCCAAGGCATTCCAGAGCGCGGGTCAGGATGTCGAGCATCGGCTTGCTAGTTACTTTTTGTGGTTGGACCCTTCTCATGCCTTGCGTCTGTTGACGCCTGAGTTTCGGGCTGACATGGATGAAGAGTCTTTGTATGCTCCGCTTCTACAGACCTTAACGCACTTGCCGGCTGACACTGAGCCAATGAATCGCATGTTGTATCTAGAATGTAAGCACTTTTTAGCAGACCACAACCTGAACTATAACGACAAAATGGGAATGGCTGCTGGCGTGGAGGTACGCGTGCCATTACTTGACTTAGAATTGGTGGAGTTAGCCGGTTCTCTGCCCATTAATATGAAGCAGCGTGGAACGGTCGGGAAGTGGATTTTCAAAAGGGCAATGGAGCCTTACTTGCCACACGATGTGATTTATCGGCCCAAGACCGGCTTTGGTGTGCCTCTGCGCAAATGGTTGCAGGGGGTACTAAAACCATTAGTGGATGATTTGCTCTCGCCGCGAAGCCTGCTGGCGCGGGGAGTATTCGAGCCAATCGTTGTACGTCAATTGTTAGATGCAGATCGTGCAGGTAAAGTGGACGCCTCGTACACTATCTTTGGCATAGTGTGCCTGGAATTATGGTTTAGGCAGTATATTGATGGGGCCTTTGCGCTGGATTCTGACTTATAGAACTTTAATTCGAGTGGATTTACATGCGACAAATTGTGCAACATATGGGTAGCGGTTTGACTGAGGTGCTTGAAGCCCCAGCACCCACTGCTCAAGCTGGGTCATTGCTGATTCAAACAACTTGCAGCCTCATTTCAGCAGGTACCGAACGCATGTTGGTTGGCTTTAGCAAAGCCTCTTATTTAGATAAGGCTCGCCAACAGCCCGAAAAGGTCAAGAGGGTGCTGGAAAAGGTTCAGACCGACGGGCTGATGACTACTATCGAAGCGGTGAAGTACAAGCTCGCTCAGCCCTTGCCATTGGGCTACTGCAACGTAGGGGTGGTAGTCGAGGTTGGTGCTGAGGTGGATGGCTTCAAGGTGGGTGACCGTGTAGCATCCAACGGACCGCACGCTGATATGGTAAAGGTTCTTAAGAACCTGTGCGCCCGCATCCCAGATGATGTGGATGACGAGTCGGCATCTTTTATGGCATTAGCTAGCATTGGTTTGCAGGGCACTCGCTTGGCGCAGCCTACGCTGGGTGAATCATTTTCGGTCATTGGCGCGGGCCTCATAGGGCTTCTGACGGTGCAGTTGCTGCGAGCGCAAGGTTGCCGCGTGCTAGCCATTGACATTGATGAAGCCAAGTTGGTGTTGGCCCGCCAATTTGGTGCCGCTACCTGCAACCCTGGTCAGGGTGAAGATTCGGTTGCCGCCGGTATGGCTTTAAGTCGCGGGCAAGGTGTGGATGGGGTTATTATTACAGCTTCTACCAACTCTAGTGACTTGGTAATGCAGGCCGCGCGCATGAGCCGCAAGCGTGGACGTATTGTTCTAGTAGGTGTGAGTGGGCTCGAGTTGAATCGCGCTGACTTTTATGAAAAAGAACTGAGCTTTCAGGTCTCCTGTTCCTATGGACCGGGTCGGTATGACCCAAACTACGAAGACCAAGGCCACGATTACCCACTGGGCTTTGTGCGCTGGACGGAACAGCGCAATTTTGAAGCTGTGCTCGATATGCTCGCCAGTGGCCAGCTTGACGTGAAGCCGCTCATTACCCACCGATTTGCATTTGAAGACGCTCAGCTGGCGTATCAGAGGCTGACGGAAGATAAGAGTGGCCTAGGCATATTGCTACAATATAATTCGCAGGTAGCTGAGCGGGCCATTAGCAGCGTGCCGCTTACGCCCGCTGTCCAGTTTGATGCGTGTCGCCCGGTCTTTGGTTTCATTGGTGCGGGTAATTACGCCGCACGCATGCTGATTCCAGCGTTTAAGGCAGCAGGCGCGCAATTTCAAACAATTGTTACTGCAGGCGGTATCAATGCCGTAATCCATGGTACGAAAGCCGGCTTTGCCGAGGCGTCCACCGATATGGCCACCATGCTCGCCAACCCCGCTATTAATTCGGTAGTCATTGTTACCCGCCACGATACGCATGCACACTTTGTGGTCCAAGCTTTGCAGACTGGCAAACATGTATTTGTGGAGAAGCCTCTGGCCATATACCATTCCGAGCTGGAGGATGTGAATGCGGCATACGATGCGGCTCATCAATCCGTTAAAGGCCCGCATTTGATGGTGGGCTTCAACCGTCGTTTTGCGCCGCAAGTACAAAAGATGAAGGCCTTGTTACAAGTGGTGAAAGAACCTAAGTCATTTATCATGACCATGAATGTTGGCGCCATACCAGCCGATCACTGGACGCAGGACAATACTGTGGGCGGTGGCCGCATTATTGGTGAGGCTTGCCACTTCATTGACCTGATGCGCTTTCTGGCGGGCAGCCCCATTGTGTCTATCCAGGCCCGCCGCATGGGTGATGTGCCAAGCATGATGATTACCGAAGACAAGGCATCTATCACCCTCGGGTTTGAGGATGGCTCGTTTGGTACCATTATGTATTTGGCCAACGGTGCCGCGAGTTTCCCCAAAGAACGGGTAGAGGTGTTTGTCGCTGGCCGCATACTGCAACTTGACAACTTTCGCAAGCTCAAGGGTTACGGCTGGCCGAGGTTCAACAAGATGAACCTATGGAAGCAGGATAAGGGGCAAGACGCCTGCGCAGCAGCCTTTTTGCAAGCTATTGAAAATGGCAAGCCCGCTATTCCAGTGGATGAAATTTTTGAGGTGGCGCGCGTTAGTTTAATCGTGGCAGATCAGTTGCGTGCACAATAACGTTTTTTTGATCACTTTGAATATAAGCCTCTCCGCGTTACTGCAACAGCAGGGTGCGGAGTAACCTTGATGATGCTCAAGCATTTTTTTCGCCTGTTGCACACCTTGAGGCACCTCCGGTTAGAGCAACTAGCGTATCGGTTTCTTTACACATTCATAAAACCTGGAGCGGGGTGTGTTGGGCCTCAGCAGCGTCGCGCATGGACTGCCCAGCCCGTTTGGCCTGCTTGGATGTCGCCTTGCCTGCAGCCGAATGGCGAGTGGATTTTTTTGAACGAACGGGGGGCCTTGAAGGGCTCGGATGATTGGAATAACGGCGAATATTCGAAGTTATGGCTATACAACCTACATTACTTTGACGATGTGAACGCCAGTGGCGCCAACGAACGCCTTACTTCGCATGTAGATTTGGTGGACCGCTGGATCAAGGAAAATCCGCAAGGGCATGGAAATGGCTGGGATCCATATCCCGTTTCCTTGCGAATTGTGAATTGGGTGAAATGGTGGTCATCGGGTTTAACTTATGTACCTGACCCGTGGTTATACAGCTTGGCAAACCAGGCCCATGCCCTTACAAAGCGGCTTGAGTTTCATATTTTGGGTAATCACTTATTTGCCAACGGGAAAGCACTGGTTTTTGCGGGCATGTTTTTTCAAGGTACCCAAGCTGAGGTTTGGTTGAAGAAGGGGCTACAGATTCTTGACCGTGAGGTTGAGGAGCAGTTTTTGTCGGACGGTGGACATTTTGAGCTATCGCCCATGTACCACGCAACCCTGTTATGGGACGTGTGCGATTTGGTGAATCTTGGGAATATTGTCGATTTGCCTGAGCTGAATGCACGCAAGCAATCATGGCGAAAAGTGATCGAAACGGGGCTTGATTGGATGCAAGTCATGTCTCACCCAGACGGTGAAATTGCCTTTTTTAACGATGCGGCAATTGGCATTTCTCCGAATCTTTCAAAGTTGCGGGCTTATGCGGCCCAACTCGGTTTGGCTTCTGGGCTAGTGCCACACCCCACTGAAGCGCATTGGCCGCAGGTACTTCATCTACCGAAAAGCGGCTACTGTCGTATGGAAATGCCAGACCATTGCGTTGCACTATTAGATGTGGCACGGGTGGGACCAGACTATTTGCCAGGACATGCACATGCCGACACCTTGAGTTTTGAGTTGAGCCTATTTGGTCAGCGGGTAATTGTGAATGGCGGCACCTCTCGTTATGGGCTGGGACCCGAGCGTCTGCGTGAGCGTGAAACTGCGGCACACAGCACTGTAGAGGTAGCCGGTCAAAGTTCATCTGAGGTATGGAGTAGCTTTAGAGTAGCACGACGGGCCCACCCTTTTAATTTACAAGTGCAGACAGATCCTGAATACTTACAAGTGGCCTGTTCCCACACTGGTTATAAACATCTGTCCGGCCGTCCAGTTCACCGACGCGCCTGGGCGATGACCCCGCGCCGATTACTGGTATCGGATAAGGTAACCGGAGGGCAGCACGTTGCAGTGGCGCGATACATCCTGCACCCAAGTGTTGTAATTATTGTGGCCGGAACAAACTCCTGGCAACTGACTTTGCCCAGTGGGCAGAGAATCTTCGTCAGGGTATTGGTTGGGCGGCCGCGGCTTGATCTATCCCACTTCGCACCAGGGTTTGGAGTGGTGCTTGCAACACAATGTCTGGCAGTGAATTTAGATGATGGACAAGCAAAGGTGGAATGGACATGGTGAGGTAATTTTGAAAAAAATAAAAATCATGCTGGTATTTGGCACTCGACCAGAGGCCATCAAAATGGCTCCTCTGTATCACGCATTAAAAGCCTGTCCGGATGAGTTCGATACGCTCGTTTGCGTCACCGCTCAACACCGTCAGATGCTGGACCAAGTATTGAAGGTGTTCGAGATTATTCCTGACGTCGATTTAAACCTGATGAAGCCGGGGCAGGACTTATTTGATATTACTGCGTTAACGTTATTAGGTATGCGCGATGTGCTGCGGGAATTTAAGCCTGAGACTTTATTGGTGCATGGCGATACAACAACGTCGGTAGCAGCTGCGATGGCCGGTTTCTACCATGGCGTGCCAGTAGGGCATGTTGAGGCCGGTTTGCGCACCCATAATGTGAATGCCCCATTTCCGGAGGAATTCAATAGGCAGGTTGTTACTCGGGTGACACGCTGGCACTTCGCGCCAACAGAATTAAGTCGACAAAATTTGCTTGATGAACGGATAGCGCCAGCCAGCATTATGGTCACTGGCAATACTGTGATTGATGCTTTGTTTTGGGTGCTGGGGCGGATCGATGCTGACCCGAAACGCCGCGAGGCGCTTCTTACATTCCTAGGTGAACGCTTACCTTTTGACTGGGTCAGACAACGTTTTATCTTAATAACCAGCCATCGACGTGAGAATTTCGGTAACGGTTTTTTGCAGATTTGTTATGCTCTAAAGGAACTCGCCGCCCGCTATTCGGATGTGCATTTTGTTTACCCGGTGCATTTGAACCCAAATGTTCAGCAGCCGGTAAACGAGATTCTTGGCGACCTCGTTAATGTGCATTTAACGGATCCATTGGATTACGAGCCCTTCGTGTATTTGCTCAAGCATAGTCACATTGTCCTGACAGACAGCGGCGGTATTCAGGAAGAGGCGCCCTGCCTGGGAAAACCAGTGTTAGTGATGCGTGATGTGACCGAACGGCCTGAAGCGATAGAGGCTGGCACAGCATGCTTGGTAGGAGCCACCCGTGAGCAGATAGTAGCAAGAGTGACGGAATTGCTTGAAGATGAGGTTAGCTACAAGGCCATGGCGAGTGCATACAATCCATATGGCGACGGCAAGGCCTGTGAGCGAATCATTTCAGTATTAAGGACGATATAAATGCAGAAAAATAAAGTTTGTGTTGTTGGCCTTGGGTATATTGGCCTGCCAACAGCTGCTTTGTTAGCCAGCAATGGCTATGACGTGCAGGGTGTGGATCTTAACACCTACGTGGTAGATAGGATTAACCAAGGTCGCATTCATATTGTGGAACCTGATCTGGATGCTTTTGTCCGTTCGGCCGTAGCTACTGGCAAGTTGAAGGCTTACCTTAAGCCCCAGGCGGCAGATATTTACATGATCTGTGTACCCACGCCATTTCATAAAAAGGGAGGGCACACTCCACAGCCCAATATCGACTTTGTGTTAACGGCGGCTCGCAACATTGCAGGTTTCGTCAAGCCCGGCAACGTCGTGATTCTAGAGTCAACTTCTCCGGTCGGTACAACCGAGCAAATGGCACAAGCTCTTTCAGAAGGCGGGGTGGATATCGCTAAAATTCACATAGCTTACTGCCCAGAACGAGTGTTACCTGGCAAAATTATGACGGAGTTGATTGATAACGATCGAGTAGTTGGGGGCCTGACGACCAAAGCAACCAAGGTGGTTGGTGATTTTTACCGCACTTTTGTGCGGGGAGATGTGCTGGAGACCGAGGCCAAGATGGCCGAGATGTGCAAGTTAATAGAAAATAGCTTTCGAGATGTCAATATCGCCTTCGCCAACGAGCTATCTCTAATTTGTGCGAAAGAAGGGATCAATGTATGGGAACTCATCCAGCTTGCTAACCGTCATCCACGTGTAAAGATCTTGCAGCCAAGTGTCGGTGTCGGTGGACATTGCCTTGCTGTAGACCCTTGGTTTATTGTTGCCCGTGATGCAGCTAACGCCAAACTAATTCGCACAGCACGCGAGGTTAACAACTACAAAACCATTTGGGCTATCGACCAGATAAAGATAGCCGTGGCAGATGCTTCTGCAAGAACTGGCCACAAGCCAAAGGTTGCGTGTTTGGGCCTCTCCTTCAAGCCTAACATTGATGATCTGCGTGAATCACCAGCGCTAAACATAGCTGTAGCCCTTCAGGGCCAAGGTTACGATGTTATTGCGGTAGAGCCTAACATTAAAACACATGATGAACTTAAATTGGTTACTCTTGATGAAGCTCTAACGATAGCAGACGTGATAGTCGTTCTAGTCAAGCATAAACAATTCATAAACCCCGTATGTAAGCAGAAGCTACAAGAAAGAAAGATTTTAGATTTTTGTGGCATTGAGTTTTAATTGATTACCTAATGAGATAATGCTTTGCGCATACTTTTATTGAGTTACTACTTTCGCCCAGATCTTTCTGCAGGCGCATTTCGCGCTTCGGCATTGGTAGAGTCTTTGCTGCAATCTATGCCAAAAAACGCCTACATAGATGTGGTGACAACCCTGCCTAATCGTTATAGTAATTACTCAAACAATGCATTTGAACTCATACAGCATCCACGCCTTAAAGTTCATCGTGTTGCTATTCCGGCGCATCAAAGTGGCATGGCAGATCAGTCAAGGGCGTTTTATTTTTACGCTAGGAAATGCATGTCCATCGTGCATGGTGAAAAATATGATCTTATTTTTTCCACCTCATCAAGGCTGATGACTGCTGCATTGGGAGCATGGGTAGCTTGGCGTATGCGGGCGAAACTCTACCTGGATATTAGGGATATTTTTGTTGACACCATCAAGGATGTTTTATCACCTAAAGTATCATGGTTGGCATGCCCTATTTTTTCTTTGGTTGAGAAGCTAACCCTTGAGCAGGCGCAAAAGGTCAACGTGGTTTCGGAAGGTTTTTTACCCTACTTCAAGTCACGATATCCCCGTCAGATCTTCACTTGCTTTACCAATGGTATCGATGATGAATTTCTTGTCGGGAGCGATGCAGTTGGTACTCAAATAAAGGGATACCACTCAGATATCATCAATGTTCTTTATGCTGGCAATATAGGCGATGGCCAAGGTTTGCATAAGATCATTCCCGCGTTGGCAAAAAGGCTTGGAAGTAGGGTTCAATTCACGGTAATTGGTGACGGCGGACGTCGAAAACAACTTGAGAGTACGCTGGCCAAGGAGAACTGCCCTGAAGTTCGCATGCTGCCACCTGTAAATCGGGATAGTTTGATTAAAGCCTACCGAGGCGCAGATGTACTATTTCTTCACCTGAATAATTACCCCGCTTTCGAGAAGGTATTACCTTCAAAAATTTTTGAGTACGCTGCGATGGGTAAGCCGATATTAGCGGGTGTCGGTGGATACGCTGCTAGATTTATAAATGCGGAAATTGACAATGCAGCAGTTTTTGAACCATGCAACGTTGATTTTGCTGTAAACGCTTTTAACTCATTGGCAATGCTGAACTCTCCGCGGAAAGAGTTTCTTAAGAAGTACGCAAGAGCCGACATCATGAAGCGAATGACTTTAGATGTATTGACGTTGATTCCGGACGCCTCAATCATTCGGAGTTGACGGCAATATGGCTAAACACAGAATTTTAGTTACCGGGGCAAACGGTTGGATTGGCAGTGCGGTCTTAGGCAGATTGACGCAAATGGGAGAACTTTGTCGTGGCGCTGTTCGCACCAAACAACTTACGCCAACGCAACAAGATTTGGTAGTATCTGGAGAAATGGATGCCAAAACAAATTGGCTACCAGCACTGGCTGATGTTTCTCTAGTTGTGCATACCGCCGCCCGTGTCCATGTTATGGTGGATACGGCAACTGACCCGTTGACTAAATTTCACCGAGTCAATGTGCAGGGTACTTTGAACCTGGCGCGGCAAGCTGCCGCATTGGGTGTGCAGCGTTTTGTGTTTGTCAGCTCGATAAAGGTAAACGGCGAGGCGACGCAGCTTGGGCGCCCTTTCATGGCAGACGACCCGGCTCTTCCACTTGATGCCTATGGCTTATCTAAGATGGAGGCTGAGCAGGGGTTGCGCGAGATTGCCTGGCAAACCGGTATGGAGATTGTCATCATCCGGCCCCCGTTGGTCTACGGCCCTGGTGTGAATGCCAACTTTGCCGCCATGATTCGCTGGCTTAAATGCGGTGTGCCTTTACCGCTGGGTGCCATTCGTAACCGTCGCAGCCTGGTTTCTCTCGATAACTTGGTCGATTTGCTGGTGACCTGCCTCACGCACCCCGCGGCAGCCAATCAGACTTTTCTTGTCTCCGATGGCGAAGATGTTTCCACTACCGAGCTGTTGCGCCGCATGGGTCAGGCCTTGGGCTTCTCGGCACATTTGATTCCTGTGCCGGCCGTTTTGCTTAAACTGGCAGCGGCCATGGTGGGGAAACAAGATGTGGCCCAACGCTTGTGTTGCTCTTTACAAGTGGATATCGTAAAAACCCGACGCTTGATGGGCTGGACGCCACCAATATCATTGGATGAGGGGTTGAAGAGGGTGGCGACCATGGATCCCCGGTACAAATCCGAGAATGACGATGGGAGGTGATACTGGATGAAGAGGCTGTTTGACTTATTGCTGGTGATAATTGCTATGCTAGTTTTGCTTCTGCCAATGCTGCTGGTGGCATTAGCCGTGTGGCTAACTTCTTCTGGTTCGGTGATATATTGGTCAGAACGGACAGGACGTTACAACAGGATTTTTAAGATGCCAAAGTTCCGTACCATGCATGTCGATACGGCCCCCGTAGCCACGCATTTGTTATCCAACCCCGATGCATGGTTGACTCCCATCGGTAGTTTTTTGCGTAAATGTAGTCTTGATGAATTGCCCCAGCTTTGGAGCATTCTGGTAGGCGACATGAGTTTTGTGGGTCCACGGCCGGCTCTTTTCAATCAGCATGATTTGATTGCCTTACGCACTGAGCAAGGCGTACATTTACTGTTGCCCGGCTTGACTGGTTGGGCGCAGGTGAATGGGCGCGACAAGTTGACGATCCATGATAAGGTTAAGTTAGATGTGGCGTACCTGCAGCACCGGTCACTAGCTTTTGACGTTTATATTTTGCTGCTAACGTTTGTGAAGGTCGTGCGACGGAATGAGGTATCGCATTGAACCAAAATACTCAATTAGCAAAAAACATCGTCATACTTGTGCGCCCGCCCTTCCCATTTACGAGCTTATCCTGGCGATTACCGCATGCGTTAAATAACTCAAATTACCAAAGGATGTCATGAGCTTCACGATCAATAACCTACATTACGCTACCAAATACTTGTTAAGCCTTCCAAGGGCGAGTAAGCGTTTATTGGTGATATTGGTCGATATCCTTTTGTGCGCTACGACAAGTTGGCTCGCTCTTTATCTTCGCTTCGGTGAATTTGAACTGTTCGCAAGTAAGCTTATTTGGGTGTTTTCGTTTGCATTACTATTTACTCTACCAACCTTCTTTTTTCTGGGACTTTATCGGGCGATATTTCGTTACAGTAGCATCCTAACTTTAATGTTGCTACTCAGAGCAATTTCTGTTTATGCCCCTCTATTTTTCTTGGTCTTCACTGTTATAGGCATTGAGGGGGTTCCAAGAACTATCGGATTAATACAGCCGATATTGTTGTTGTTGGCAGTTATCGTCTCTAGATTATTTATGTATTATTGGCTTGAAGCGTTCTTTAATATTAATAAGAGGAAAAAATTACCGTTAAGGGTACTTATTTACGGCTGTGGCTCAGCAGGACGGCAATTAGCAACTCTAATTAATACTGGCCACGATATGATTGTATGTGGATTTCTGGACGACGATCCCCGCTTGCAAGATAATACAGTCAACGGCATCAAAGTATATGATCCACAATATGCTTCGGCACTGTGTCAAAGCTTAGGTATTCATGAAATATTACTTGCTATACCATCAGCTAGCCGCAAGCTTCGCAATACTATTTTGGAGAAGGTGCGGCATGCAAAGGTGGTGGTACGCACCCTCCCAAGTTTGAAGGATATCACTATTGGAAACTTATCCGTTTCTGATTTGCATGAATTAGATATAGATGATTTATTGGGGCGCGAGATAGCGAAGCCTCAATTGAATTTACTGAAACTGCATGTATCGGCTCAGGTGGTGATGGTAACGGGCGCTGGCGGCTCGATTGGCAGCGAGCTTTGCCAGCAAATCATACGATTAAGCCCAGCCACTTTGTTGCTATTAGAACAGAGTGAATACGCTCTATATGAGTTACACCAAAACTTACTATTCAATTTAAATAAAATTAGCAACATGAGACAAGCTGTATCAAATATCAAGCTAATTCCCTTGCTGGGTTCGGTTCGAGATTCGGATCGCATGCGCGATATTATTTGTAATTGGAAGCCCCATATTATTTACCATGCCGCTGCTTACAAACATGTGCCCTTGGTGGAACATAACCCAGTTGAAGGAGTTCGGAATAACGTCTTCGGTACTTTTACAATAGCAACGGTGGCGGCCGAAGAGGGCGTGAAGCATTTTGTGCTGGTCAGCACCGATAAGGCCGTTCGACCTACCAATATAATGGGAGCCAGTAAGCGTTTAGCAGAAATGACTTTGCAGGCTCTTAATAGTAATTTCCCTAATACTCAGTTTTCAATGGTACGCTTTGGTAATGTGCTCGGCTCTTCTGGTTCAGTGGTTCCTAAGTTTCGTAACCAAATTAAAAATGGGGGGCCAATTCATTTGACCCATACTGAGATAATGCGTTATTTCATGACCGTCCATGAGGCTGCTCAGCTTGTGATCCAAGCTGGGGGGATTGCTCGTGGTGGTGAGGTATTTGTATTGAATATGGGTGAGCCAGTGAAGATCTTGGACTTAGCACGGCGGATGGTGGAGATGTCTGGCTTAACTCTAAAAGACCATCTTAATCCGGATGGAGATATTGAAATTCAAATAACGGGATTACGCCCTGGAGAAAAGCTCTATGAAGAATTACTCATTGGTAATAATCCAGAACCAACGGTGCATCCCTTAATCATTAAATCTAATGAAGAGTTTTTGACTTTGCCTGAATTTACAGAAAAATTAGAAAAGCTACATACTATCTTGGAGACCGGCGATGTTATTAGCCTCAAGAATTTGTTTCAAGAGCTGGTATTGGGTTATACCCCCGATCAAGAAATTGTGGATTGGATTCATCTAGCTAGGAAGTCGGGATTGAATGGTGAATACTAACAATCCTGTATTTGGTTAAACCCCTTAAAGGATCTAAACTAAAAAAAATTTGTCATGGTGGTGTAGGAAAAATGAAGTATTCAGAATTTCAGATGCATGATTTGGAAATATGTGACTATTACCTTACCTTACCTGGGCTGGTCGGAGTATTGGGTTAATAAGTGTACAAAAGGATTTTATGTAAAAAACTTTTTTAAAATGGGTTAAAAATATCAGCCAGCATAAGCTTCTTCATATTATTTTGTCTGAGTTTAGAAATAACAAATTAATTTTATTTGTACCATCTTATGAGCAGTTCGTTGAAAAGTACTTAGAGGTTCAAATTCAATTCCTCAATATACTTCCTCATGAAGTCAAAAAAAACTATTACAAAGTTGTATTTCGACCATGAAAATTCAATTGAAGATCGATTGAATGATAAATGTTCGGGTGTGCGCTATGCCCAGATGGGGACCGATTGCTATAAGTTATTAAGAAACTCTAAATTGGTAGTCGCCACCAATAATTGCACTACTCCTGTAGAGTCGATTGCAATCAATATTCTTACGATAACATTTTGGTATCCGGAGCATTGGGAGTTGGCTGTATCTCCGAGTCCATTTTTTGATAAGTTGCGTGATTGTGCTGTATTTCACGATTCGCCAGAGTCGGCTGTACTAACGGTGAATCAAGTGCGGGATGATGTGGATAAGTGGCGGCAATCAGATGATGTAGTGTCTGCCTACAACGAATTGAACTGACCTATTTTTTAGGTCTACTCCAAAAAAAGAGGATTTTTGATAATCTTCACTCGAAAGGAGTATTTACTGTGGCCAAAGGTCAACGTCTTAAACCCGAGCAAATCGTCACCTTATTGCATCAAATCGATGTTTTAACTACTAATGGCAAAACCCTAGCCCATGCCTGTAAAGAAGTGGGCACAGTAGAACAAAGCTACTATCATTGGCGCAAGATCTATGGTGGTATGAAGGTCGATCAGGCTAAAAAGTACAAAGACCTGGAACTGGAAAATACCCGGCTTAAGAAACTCGTAGCGGACCTATCGCTACGAGAAGTCATGCTCAAGGAAGTCATCAAGGGAAA
>Ga0164294_10001108_pt1 | contig 25416 bp, 24 predicted proteins | sample GEODES005metaG_FD_111479 | JGI IMG/M metagenome (GOLD analysis project Ga0164294, IMG submission 111479) | Oligotrophic lake water microbial communities from Sparkling Lake, Wisconsin, USA - GEODES005 metaG | ecosystem: Environmental > Aquatic > Freshwater > Lake | place: USA: Sparkling Lake...
AAAGGTGTTCACGCCAAACTTCTGCACCTCCTTACCCGCGCGATCAAACTTACCTTGAAAGCTACTATTCACGAAGCGGACAGGGAATTTGGCATTTTCAAACGCATTGTCCACGCCTCGGCGAACAGGCTTAGGCATCACGGTGGTGTAGCCTTTCGCAATGGGTCGGAAAAGGACATTATAAATGCCGTGATTCAGCGCAAAAGTGGCCCGATTCAGTGGCTCCAAGGGATCAGATACCTGAACAGTATCATAGTCATCCAAAGCATCGGTGGCCGTAACTTGGCCACTTGCAGAAGCAGGGGCTGACGTTATCGCCGTTTTCGGTGAGGCACAGTCTGCCAAGAAAACAGCGCTAGCTGGCAGGAGAAGGCGGAGAATGATGTTCATTTGGGGCGGGAGACGGATTGTTCGAGTGAGCTGATGACGGCCGGGGCACCACCACCTTTAAACTTAGCATCCAACTGGGTGCGGTAATTGGCGATGAGGCTGACGCCTTCGATCACAACATCCGTGATCTTCCAGCTGCCTTCCTGCTCCAGACGATACGTGACACTGTAGCGGCTGCCTTGATAAACCAGCTTTGTCGGCACGTCCACGCGGCCTGCGGCAGGAGCCACGGCTGCCTGATAGCTCATCGCTGGGCGCTCACCTGGAGTAAACTTGCTGCTGTAAGAACGGATCACGAGAGTCGTGAAGAGCTGCGTGGCCTTTTTTTGCTGTTCAGGCGTAAACTGCCTCCAACCTGGACCCACAGCACGTCGCGCCATGGTTTCAAAGCTGATGTAACGTTGCAGAATCGGACGCACCTTGTCTGCCAACGCAGATGGATTGCTAGCACGATCAGAAACGGCCAAAACTTCATCGACCGCTTTTTTCAAAAACTGCTCAGCTTCGGTAGCAGGCGTACTCCAAGAAACAGATGAACACGCAAAGCTAGCTACAAACGTCAATAGACTACGGCGATTCATGGCGCAGGTGCAGGGGGTGAGGGGTTATCCTTGTCAACGCTTCCAAAGGCCATCTTCCCGATCAAACCTTCCAGATCAACTGCTGATTCTGTCATTGTGATACGATTCCCTGGAGCCAAGTAAGTCTCATCGGCACCAGGAGCTAAGGCGATGAACTTGTCCCCGATCAAACCCGTAGTCTTGATCGAAGCCATCGAGTCCGTTGGCAATTTCACATCGTCCGTCACGCGAAAGGTGACGATCGCCGAGTAATCCGTGGGATCCATGCAGATGAACTCGACACGACCAATGGCCACTCCAGCAACCACCACGTTACTGCCCCGATTAAGACCACCGACATTGGTAAAGCGCGCTTCCAAAGTGTAAGTGCCACCGCCGAGCAGAGAACCTGCGCCGAGCTTCATGGTGAGATAGGCGACAGCGATGAGTCCGACGAGGACAAAGACACCGACGAGGAGTTCCAGCTTGGTTTGTTTCATGAAAAATCAGTCTTCTATGGGCAAAACGCCGCCATGACGCAAGGAGGCAAGCGCCGTGCCAAGTGCCAAGGCACTGTCGCGAAAACCTGTCACGACGGCATCTGTGGAGTGGGCAAACTCGGCGGGAGTGCCCTGAAAATGCATGCGCCCTTGATCCAGCAATGCCACCCGATCACTGGCAGCCATGGCTTCTTGCACGTCATGAGTCACGATCACTGCGGTGAATCCAAATTGTCTTTGATATTTAGCAATCATCAAAAACACCGCATTTCTCCGCAACGGATCCAGACCAGCCGTTGGTTCATCAAAGAGCACCAGCTCTGGGCGGGTCACAAGAGCGCGCGCTAAGGCCAAACGCTTTTGCATGCCGCCAGACATCTGGCTGGGATAACTGTGTAAATGCTGCTCCAACTCCAATTGTCGAAGAGCCTCTACACTGCGTTCCTGAATCTCCGAATCCGCAGCATCACTGGTTTGTTCCAATGGCAGACGCACGTTTTCCAGAGCTGTCAGGGAATCAAATAAAGCGTTGCTTTGAAAAAGAAAACTGCAACGCCGACGAAACTCAGCACGAGTCACCGGATCAGCCGCACTCAATAACTTCCCCTCAAAGAGGACCTGCCCTTCATCGGCTGGCACGACGTCAGCCAGGCATTTTAGAAACACCGATTTCCCTGTGCCACTGCGGCCGAGAACCGCCACGAGGCTACCTCGCGGCACGTCCAGATCCGTGCCGGAGAGAACGATGTTTTCGCCGAAACGTTTATGCACGCCTTTGACTTGCAGGAGCAGAGTTGGAGGAGCTTCAACCATGGTCAGACGAGAAAGGAAGTGATCACATAATCTGCCGCCAACACTAAAATGGAGGACTGCACCACGGCACGGGTTGTTGAGGCACTGACGCCGCGTGCCCCACTGGCGCGGCGATTGCGGTGGGTGTTAAAGCCGTGGTAGCAGCAGAGAGCAACGGTGAGCAGACCAAAAGTGGCTGCTTTGATGAAGCACTCATTCACATCCTGAGAAGCCACCGCACGCTCCACCGCCGACCAATAGACGCCAGGTTGAATCCCCAAGAGCAGCGAGCCTGAAAGCGACCCACCCCAGAGACCAACGGTCACAAACAGAGCCGTCTGCATCGGATACACAAGAACGGCCGCGATCAGCCGCGGCGTGATCAGATAACCGAGACTATTCACGCCCATGGTTTCCAGGGCCGCAATCTGCTCTGAGTTCCGCTGAATCCCCAACTCTGCAGCTAAAGCAGAACCCGCCTGCCCGACCAGCATCAGCGCAGCCAAAACCGGACCTAGCTCACGCACAAGACTCAGTGAAACGAGAGCCCCTAGCAGACTTTCAGAGCCAAAGCGATTCAGCACATAGTACCCCTGAAGACCCAGCACCAACCCGGTGAACATGCCCACAATCAGAATCACCGGCAAACAACGCACACCCTGCTCGAATCCAGCACGTGCAATACGACGGAACAATCGCCTGGACCCGAAGACCGCCTGAAAAGATCGGAGAGTAAAAAGCGCAAAATCACCCAACCCGTGAACGAGTGTGAGTGTTTGTTTTCCGAGAAAGCTTACCATAAAACGATACCGCCTCTGTTTTAGATGAAAAGCCACGCGGATGCAAACACACTCCGCATTTCTTGCGAGGATGCACGAACTGCGCTAGGCACCCAGAATGCAGATTACCAGCTCCAGCAATGAACGAATCAAACACGCCCGCCGAGTGCGTGAAGGCCGCGAATCTGGGCTTATTTTCATCGAAGGGCTTCGCCTAGCCGAAGAGGCCATGAACTCAGGACTGATCATCGAATCATGTTTTAGCACCCCTACTGAGGATCAACGAACAACCGCCCTACTTAGCCAGCTAAACGATCACGACGTCCCCATCTACCTCACGTTACCAGGCATCCTGGAGTCCCTCGGGGATACCGTGCAGACCCAGGGACTCATTCTCATTGCCCAAAGGCCGCAGCTGGCCGCAGCAGATTTGTTTCGGCAACGCAGCAGCCTATTTCTAGCACTGGATCGTGTGCAAGACCCAGGTAACATGGGCACTTTACTGCGCACGGCTGAGGCAGCCGGAGCAGAGGGTATGATGACACTTGGAGGCAGTGTCGATGTCTTTTCACCCAAGGTGCTACGCAGTTCCATGGGCTCTGCTTTCCGCCTGCCCGTGCTGACTCAGATCACTCCAGAATCACTGATGGCTCTGAAGATGGAACATCAACTGCAACTCGTGGCAGCCGCTGGAGAAAGTGCGATGGATTACACCGACTACGATTGGCGTCAGCCCACGCTCCTACTTTTGGGTAATGAGGGGCGCGGAGTGGATCCAGAGATCATGGCGCAATGTGATGCCCTTTTACGCATTCCGATGGCTCCTCAGGTGGAGTCACTCAATGTAGCCACGGCAGGTGCCGTCATGCTGTTTGAAGCTGCCCGGCAGCGGCGCTGTTAATGTAAAACGAAAGCTCGCTGGGAGAGAGAACGTATTTGTTCAACCATGAATCCCTTGCTCGATTACCATCGTCTCCAGACACGACGCCAATTCTTTGGGGACACGGGGCTACGCGTGGGTGGGATCGCCCTCGCTTCCATGATGGGCCAAGAGCTAGTTTCGGCTGCGCCTGCCAAAGGACTCGTGCATCCACCCATGCCGGGGCTGCCCCATTTTGCACCGAAAGCAAAACGCCTGATCTACCTGCACATGAATGGGGCGCCGTCCCAACTGGACCTCTGGGATCACAAGCCACAGCTGAAGGCCTTTTTCGATAAGGATCTTCCTGAAAGCGTTCGCAATGGACAACGCATCACCACCATGACCAGTGGTCAGTCGCGGCTAGCCGTGGCACCGTCCATGTTCCAATTCCAGCAGCATGGCAAAAGCGGCACCTGGGTGAGTGAGCTCATGCCATACACCGCCAAAATTGTGGATGAATTGGCGCTCATCAAAACCGTCAATACCACGGCAATCAATCATGATCCGGCCTGCACCTTTGTCATGACTGGAAGTGAGGTTCCAGGCAAGGCCAGCATCGGATCATGGCTGGCCTACGGACTTGGAAGCCTCAGCAATGATCTGCCTGCCTTTGTCGTCTTCACGCCCAGCTTCCCTGCGGCCAGCCAGGCACAAGCTTTGTTTACCCGCATGTGGAGCAGCGGTTACCTGCAAACCAAGTACACGGGTGTTGCTCTGCGCGGTCAGGGGGATCCAGTCCTCTACGTGAAGAATCCGCCCGGCGTCAATGCCAGTGATCGCCGCACCATGCTGGATGCGCTGAACCAACTCAATCACATCCAGCACGAACGCATTGGCGACCCTGAAATTCAAACTCGAATCGCTCAGTACGAAATGGCTTTTCGCATGCAAAGCAGTGTGCCAGAGCTCACCGACTTAGCAGGAGAGAGCAAAGCCACACTCGACATGTATGGGGCAGATGTTCACCGCTCTGGCAGCTTCACTCACAGCGCCATCATGGCCCGGCGACTCATCGAACGCGGCACTCGAGTGGTGCAGATCCTGCATCGTGGCTGGGACCAGCACAACAGTCTGCCCAAGCTTCTGCGTGGTCAGATTCAGGACACCGATCAGGCCTGTGCCGCTCTCGTCATGGACCTCAAAGAACGCGGCTTACTGGAAGACACGCTCGTCGTCTGGGGAGGCGAGTTTGGCCGCACCGTTTACTCCCAGGGCACACTCACGAAGGACAACTATGGCCGCGATCATCATCCACGCAATTTCTGCATGTGGATGGCTGGCGGCGGCGTCAAAGGAGGCACCATTTATGGAGAAACGGATGACTTCAGCTACAACATCGCCAAAGACCCCGTCCACATCAATGACCTCAATGCCACGATCCTGCACCTCATGGGGATTGATCACTCACGTTTTAGCTTCAAGTTCCAAGGTCTAGACCAGCGTCTCACAGGAGTTGAAGACCATCACGTCGTCAAAGGCGTTCTGGCTTAATCCTCACCCAAATAACTGGCCAGATGCTTTCGGAGTTCCGTCCGTGCTTGGAACAGTAAGCTCTTCATCGCTGGTAGTGACATGTTAAAAACTCACAAATCTGCTCATACGACAGATCCTGCTGCGTGAGGTGGTCTGGCACATCGCCTTCCTTGACCCGCAGCATCAGTCGGACGCTCGCCTAATCACACGAAGAATTCTCCGTGGCAGCCGACGCTAATGCTGCCCGGCAAAGACGTTCAATGTTTAGCCGAAAAGACTTTATCCAAGTTTTGTAAGACCACACGCGGACTTTGAGAACCCCGTCTGCGCCTGCATCAACGGAATTTCTTCCTTGTCGGCGCGGTTAGTGCTTGTTACCTTGACCGTCATGTTCCCGCGCACCCTTTTTGCCTTCACTGCCATTTCCATCCTTATTGTTTCCTGCAATCAACCGGGAAGCGACGGCATCGTTATTGGTGAATTTGCTTCCTTAACCGGCAAAGAAGCCACCTTTGGCATCTCCTCTCATGAAGGCACCCAGCTTGCGGTTGAGACGCTGAACGCCGCAGGCGGTGTTCTAGGAAAGAAGATCGATCTCTTGACCGAAGACAATCAATCAAAGGCGGGAGAAACCTCCAATGTCGTCAATAAACTGATTTCTAAAGACGGTGCAGTGGCCATTTTGGGGGAGGTCGCCTCCAGTCGCTCGCTTGAAGCTGCTCCGATCTGCCAACAAAATGGCATCCCGATGGTGTCTCCAGCCTCGACAAATCCAAAAGTCACCGAAACCGGAGACAACATCTTTCGCGTCTGTTTTATTGACCCTTTCCAAGGCACCGTGATGGCCAACTTCGTCACCAAGACTCTGAATGCAAAGAAGGTCGCAGTCTTTACAGATGTGAAAAGCGACTACAGCAAAGGTCTCGCCAAATTCTTTAAGGAAGGTCTCGCCAAAAACGGTGTCCAGATCGTAGCGGAGCTCGATTTTAACGGCGGCGACAAAGACTTCAAAGCTCAACTTACCGCGATCAAAAGCGCGGCACCTGACGCCGTATTCATTCCCGGGTATTACACCGATGTGGCTTTGATCGCCATTCAGGCAAAGCAGCTTGGCTTGAATGTGCCACTTTGCGGCGGCGACGGCTGGGAAAGTCAGACGCTTCTGGATATCGGTAAAACAGCTGTCGAAGGTCATTATTTCTCGACCCACTACGCTTCCGATGCAGCCTCACCAAAGGTGCAGGCATTTGTTGCAGCTTATGCAAAACGCTACAACGGCAAGGTGCCTGATGCCATGGCTGCCCTTGGTTACGACTCTGCGATGATCTTGGCAGATGCCATCAAGCGTGCAGGCAGCACCGATAGTAAAGCCATCCGAGATGCTTTGGCCGCCACAAAGGACTTCGAAGCCGTGACTGGTAAGATTGCCATCAATGCGCAGCGTGACGCAGTGAAATCAGCGGTTATTCTTCAGGTCAAAGATGGTAAGTTTAAGTATCTAGAGACTGTTGCTCCCTGAGTCAATCACCCGTCGTACTCAGAAGGAAAACCAGATCCTCGCTCTCATGGATTGGCTGCTGCAGCAACTCATCAACGGCCTCGCCCTCGGGTCCATCTATGCGCTAATTGCCCTCGGCTACACCATGGTCTATGGCGTCTTGAGGTTCATCAATTTTGCCCATGCTGATGTGCTCATGTTGGGTGCTTATGCAGCCTACTTCCTCGCGCCCGCCGTCAGCAGCATCTTCCCACTCCCTTCGTTGACGGGAACTCTCATCATTGTGCTGCTTTCAGCGATGATCTGTGCGGCCATCGGTATCCTCATTGAGATCCTAGCCTACCGCCCTCTGCGCCAGCGGCCACGATTAACAGTGTTAATCACCGCCATCGGTGTCTCACTGTTCATTGAGTTCGCCTGCCAGCACAAAGCCGTTTTTGGGGCTGACACAAAGCCGTTTCCACAACTTCTTCCAGAGCACGATTTCCATCTCGGCGGTCTTGTGATCGGCAGCAACGATCTCGTCGTTGTCGTAACTACTCTGCTGCTTCTTGGGGGTATGTGGTTCATTGTTCAACGCACCAAGATGGGCACGGCGATGCGCGCTGTGTCCTTTAATCAGCAAGCCGCAGCGCTGATGGGCATCAACATTAACCGCATCATTTCCTTCACGTTTGGTCTTGGTTCAGCGCTCGCTGCTGTTGCTGGTATACTTTACGCCTTGAAGGCACCAGGGATCGACCCGCTAATGGGCGTGCAGCCAGGGCTGCGTGCCTTCATCGCTGCAGTTCTGGGCGGAATTGGCAATCTTCCGGGTGCCGCGCTCGGCGGACTTCTCCTAGGCTTGTTAGAAACCTTTGCTGGCGGCATTTCGGGACTTTCAAATTACCGCGACGGTATCGCCTTTGCCATCCTCATCCTGATTCTGCTCTTCAAACCCGCCGGTCTCCTCGGCAAGGCCACAATCGAAAAAGTTTAGCCATGTCGTCCACCCTCAACCCTTCGTCCATGACTGGTGCCAAGCGTTGGTTGATCGCAGGTATTGTCCTAGCGGTGGTGGTATCGATGTTTAGCGCACAATTCAATCGCTACCATCTCGGCATCATCATCGACATCGGCATTAACATCATCTTGGCCGTCAGTCTCAATTTGATCAATGGTCACACCGGCCAGTTTAGCCTTGGTCACGCCGGATTCATGGCCGTCGGAGGTTACACGGCAGCGAAGATTTCCCTCGTTGTTTCTCCCATGTTGCCTCCCGCCTTGCAGCCGGTGATTTTCCTTTTTGCGCTGCTCGCAGGAGGTGGACTAGCCGCCTTGACCGGACTGGGAGTCGGAATTCCATCCCTGCGTTTACGAGGCGACTACCTTGCCATCGTCACACTCGGATTCGGCGAGATTATTCGCGTCGTAGTGCAAAACATGGACTCCGTAGGAGCCGCCAGCGGACTCAAAGGCATCCCGAAATACACCACTCTCGGTTGGACCTTCAGCCTGGCTGCCGTCACAATCTATTTTGTCAGCGCACTGGTAAACTCAACTTACGGGCGGGGATTCATCGCCGTGAGTGATGACGAAGTGGCGGCTAGTTCCATGGGCATCAACCCCGTGCGCTACAAAGTCACCGCTTTCGTCACGGGTGCATTCTTCGCGGGAATCGCTGGCGGGCTGTATGCGCATCATAAGCAGTTCCTTTCACCGACAGGCTTCGACTTTCTGAAATCCATCGACATTGTCGTCATGGTCATCCTCGGGGGCATGGGACGCACCGCAGGGGTCGTCGTCGCCGCTATCCTGCTAACTCTGCTGCCTGAAGTGCTGCGGCAGTTCAGTGAGTACCGCATGATTATTTATTCGCTACTCATCATCGTCCTGATGATGGCACGCCCGCAGGGTCTCTTCACTTGGAACCGGAAAAAAGGAGGTGCCGCATGAGCCAGCCCTTGCTTAAACTTGATGACGCCACTATCCGCTTTGGTGGCCTTACGGCGGTCTCGAAGTTCAGCCTGGAAGTTCAGCCGTGTGAACTGATTGGCCTGATTGGTCCGAATGGTGCAGGCAAGACAACCGCCTTCAACATGATCACCGGGGTCTATCAACCCACGGATGGCCACATTCATCTCAATGGAAAAAGCATCGCCGGTGTGAAACCCCATGATCTCACGCGCCAGGGCATCGCTCGCACTTTTCAAAACATCCGCCTCTTTGGCTCTCTGAGCGTGCTCGACAACGTCCGCGCCGCCATGCAGTTGCATTGCAAGCACGGCGTACGTGCCGCGCTTTGGCGTGGAGCTCATTTTAAAAAGCTCGAAAACGAAGTCGAGATGCGCGCTCTGGAACTGCTCGACATCTTCAAGCTAGGCGACTTGCGTGATGAGGAAGCCAAGAGCCTGCCCTATGGCGATCAGCGCCGTTTGGAGATCGTTCGCGCCCTTGCCACCCGCCCAAAGCTGCTACTGCTGGATGAACCCGCTGCTGGCATGAACCCCACAGAGAAAGATGAGCTCATGCATCTCATCCGCTTCATTAAGGATAAGTTTCAAATCGCCGTCATGCTTGTCGAGCACGACATGACCGTGGTTATGGGCATCTGCGAACGCATCGCCGTTCTCGAGTACGGAGTCAAGATCGCCGAAGGTACACCACTGCACATTCAGCGTGACCCGAAGGTAATCGCTGCCTATTTGGGCACCGAGACTGAAAAGGAGGAACCTGTCGATGCTTGAAATCAAAGATCTCGAAGTCAGCTATGGCTCCATCAAGGCCTTGCATGGCATTTCACTCAAGGTGCCGGACAAAAGTATCGTCACGCTGATCGGTGCCAATGGAGCAGGCAAGTCCACCACTCTTCGCGCCATCAGCGGACTGATCAAAGCACGCGCCGGATCGGTGATCTACAACGGAGAGAACATCACGAATCAGCCCGCGCACAAGATTGTGGCCAAGCACCTTTGCCACGTTCCCGAAGGTCGCATGGTTTTTGCTAATCTGACCGTAGCTGAGAATCTGCGCATGGGTGCCTATTTACGCAATGACAAGGCAGGCATCGCTGCCGACATGGATTACGCTTTCACCCTTTTTCCCCGATTGAAGGAGCGCATCCATCAAGCCGCAGGCACCATGTCCGGTGGCGAGCAGCAGATGCTTGCCATCGCCCGAGCCCTGATGAGTCAACCAAAGTGCCTCATGCTCGATGAGCCCTCACTCGGCATCGCTCCTATTCTCGTGCGGTCCATTTTTGATCAAATCGTCGCCATCAACAAGGAGCGCGGACTGACGATCCTTCTCGTCGAGCAGAATGCCAATCTCGCGCTTGGCATCTCTCATCATGGTTACGTACTCGAATCGGGCCAAGTCATCCTCGAAGACAGCGCCGCCGCCCTGCTCAAAAATCCTCAGGTGAGAGCTGCCTACCTCGGAGATTGAGATCTTTAAGTTGATAAGCTTCGTCGCTAAATCAAAGACCAGTCCACAAGGCCTAAATGTAAATCACGACAGATCCTCGCCAAGATAAGCAGACAGATGCTTTCTGAGTTCCGTCCTGGCGCGAAAAAGTAGGCTTTTCACCGCTGGTAGTGACATGTTTAAAACTTCACAAATCTGCTCATACGGCAAATCCTGCTGCTGCCGCATGATGACGGCTAGACGCTGCTTTTCTGGTAGCGCGGAGATGGCCTTATCCAAGGCCTTTTCTAACTCGACCTGTTGTGTGAGGTGATCTGGTGCAGGTGCTGTATGATCCGTATATTGGCGCTGCGGCGTTTCATCGTCAGCATCCGTTTCAAAAGGCACTTCCTTCCGACGAGTGCGGCGGCGGCTCTCATTGAAAACGAGATTCCGCATGATGGTAAACAGCCAAGTCGTGAACTTTGCCGTTGGCTCGTAGCGCGGCGCACTTTTCCAAACTCGGATAAACACCTGCTGAGCGATGTCGTGCGCGTCATCCAAGTTCCCAAGCATGCGTGACGCCGTGCCGATCATGATGCCCTGATGCAGTTCGACCAGTCGTTCAAAAGCCTTCACATCGCCTTCCTTGACCCGCAGCATCAGTCGGACACTCTCCTCATCGCACGAAGCATCCTCCGTGGCAGCAGTCACGTTGGGCGGGTTAGGGACAGGCCATTCCGGATCCGGCATGACAAAAGAGGGCAGAAGACTCACGACGCTAGCGGTAGTCATGACCCACTTCAACCTTGCTCATGAGATTGGGTTGCGTAAAAAGGTGGCCACGGTTCCTGCCTGATCTCTTGCTTGTCCACTTGGTATGCGCTTAGTGATCCAACGTGAAATTCCGCCATCCCAAACACGACGTTTTCATCCCTGATCAAACGGAACCCTTTACTGCCCTGCGCCGAGTCACGCATCTTGGCATCGTTTCCCACCAGGACGACCTAGAAATCGCAGCTTACCACGGCATCACGGAGTGCTTTAAAACCGAGGACAAATGGTTCGGTGGTGTCGTCGTCACCGACGGCTCTGGCAGCCCGCGCAAAGGTCCGTATGAAAAATACACCGATGACGAAATGCAGCAGGTGCGCCTGATCGAACAGCGCAAAGCGGCCTATGTGGGTGAATACAGCTTCATGGCCCAGCTTGGGTATCCGAGTGAAGAAGTCAAAGAACAGCGGTGCGGTCCTGTCGTCGAAGACATCCAATTCATTCTAGAAAACACCCAGCCGCAGATCGTCTATCTGCACAATCCTTGTGACCGCCATGATACGCATGTGGCTACCTTCCTGCGATGCTTAGAGGCCATCCGCGCGCTGCCTGTTGAGATGCGACCCAAGAAAGTCTACGGCTGCGAAGTCTGGCGAAAGCTCGATTGGCTGCTCAAGGAAGATAAAGTCATGCTTTGGGTGGATAAACACCCACACATGCTGCGCCCGCTCCTCGGTGTCTTTGACAGCCAAATCAGCGGCGGTAAACGTTACGACCTAGCCGAAGAAGGCCTACGCCATGCCAATGCCACCTACTTTGACTCTCACACGACCGATAATACCAGCCTGCTCTCCTTTGCCCTAGACCTCACGCCACTCGTCGAAGACGATCAACTGGATGTGCAGGAATACACCCTTGGCTATGTGCGCCGGCTAGAAAAAGATGTGGCTGAACGCATGAAGCGCTTTGTTTAATCGACGACGATGCACCGATTCGCCGCTATTTCGCTCCTGGCCTTAGCAGCAATCTTGGTGTCTGGCTGCAGCCACCTGACTGGCCATGGTCCTATCAGCAGGAAGACCCTGCAGAAGCTACAATCTCGTAGCATGAGCAAGGCAGACTTCATCGATCAACTCAAAGTCATCGATTCAAACATACAGTCCACGCTACCTACAGGCAAAGTCTCCCTACCATTCGATTTTAAAGCCAAGACGCCTGTCATCAAAGGAGCTGGCCCTGAGGATCAGCCACTTTCCATGCTGTTTGATACAGGGGCTGCCCGCACAGTTTTTAGCGCTAACACTGCCGTTCGAGGCAAAGTCCGCACCATTCATGCGCAAGAGGCCATGTCCACCATGCTTGGTGTCGTTGGCAATGAACAGGGACTCGTCGGCATCATCCGCCCATTGCGGCTCGGTGCTTGGACCTTACCCGCCTATCCCTGCTTTGTTCGCCTGCATGAATCCTTTGGTGAGGGCATAGTCTATCCTTCAGACATTCTCGGCTTTGATCTACCTGCACGCTATTGCTCACAACTCACTTTTGATTATCCAAACCAAAGAGTCCTCCTCTCTTTTCAGGAACACTTCAAACGGCGTGCAGGTATGAATGCCTCCTCTGTTCCCTTCACCATCGAAGGAGGCGTGCCCTTTGTTAAAGTTCAAGCCAAGGGCATGACATGGTCTAGTCTTATCGATACCGGATCTTTCAATGGCGTCGAGATCAATGAAGCCGTGGCTAAAAAACTTGGTGTCCAAGATCAAGGCATCATCGTCGAAGGACTCACCCTCGTCGCCGTAGGCGGCATGATCAGTTCAGACAAAGCCAAGCTACGCACCGTCAAACTGCCTGAAATCAAGCTATTAGGCGGCACCTACAAGCAGGCCGAAGTCGATATTTCCCCTGGACCACCACGCATTGGTTCCTTCTTCCTCAAAGATTACCGAGTCACCTTTGATTTCCAAAGCCATCGTCTCTGGCTAGAGTGGTGATCAGCTAAACAATGCCGCCACTGCTTTGCCACCATCGGTAATTGGCACAGGACGTGTGCCATCCATGAGCTCTTGACTTGGATCAATCCCCATGGCTGCATGAATCGTGGCATGAAAGTCCACCAAGGGCACTGGATTCTCCACGGGCTTTTTAGAAAGCTCATCGGTAACACCGTAAGCACCGCAGTGTTTCAAACCACCACCAGCCAAGACCATGGAAAATGTCGTGCCCTGATGACCACGACCCCCGCGTCCATCAAATTCAGGAGGCCGCCCAAACTCTGTGCCAACTACTACCAGCGTCTTATCTAACAATTTGTTTTTCTTTAGATCGCGAATCAAGGCTGCCAGTGCCGTGTCCAATTCTTGAATGAGCAAATGTTGATTTTGAAATCCTTCGTTATGGATGTCCCAACCTGTGCCATTCATGAAGTTCAAATTGTGCGACACCTCAATGAATCGCACCCCAGCCTGCACTAAGCGGCGTGACAATAAACAACGCTGACCAAACTCCCCGCCATACTCATTGCGCAGAGTGTCGGATTCTTCCTTTAGATTGAAATGACGCATGAATTTCGGTCCAGCGAGACGCAATGCTTCCTGCTGTGCCTGTTCGTAATCGGCTGTCGCAGAGTCCTTAACCGTTCTTGCCATCAGAGGCTTTAACAGCTGATGCCGAATCTCCGCCCGCTTCTCATCCACATACTCAGGTCGCGTAAACCCAGCAGGCCCTGTGTTTGTATCCGTCAGATAGACATAGCCACTCTTGGCTCCCAAAAAGCCTGGGCCGCGACTCACATTGGGATAACCAATCAGCATATAAGCCGGCACATCCGCACTAGCCGCACCGCGCTGATTGGCAATGATCGAGCCAATGCTTGGATAGACGACATTCCCAGAGACCATGCGACCCGTGTGCACAATGTTCGTAGCAAAAGCATGCTCATCGATCACGTGATGGTTTACCGTTCGCATCACCGTCACATGCTCCATGACCTTGGCCGTGCGACTTAGATGCTCGGTCACTTGCACGCCCTTTATCGTCGTATCAATCGACTTATAAAGCGACCCCGCCTTCTGTGGCTTGCCTATGTTGCTCCCCAGATTCTTGGGATCAAACGTATCAATTTGAGCCATCCCTCCACCCAACCAAATAAAGATGCAATGCTCCGCTTTTCCCTTCGGCACATGCACAGGCGTTTGATTCGCCAGCAAAGGCGCAGCAGCAAAGGCGGTAGAAGAGGAAAGAAAGGAACGGCGTTTCATATGAATTCAGTAAACGCTGCTAGCAGCCTCTTTTCACTCCGACAATCACCTCACTTTCGTGGGGGTAGTCTTTAGGCTAGGTTGGCCTTTACCCCATTTGCGCCCGTTGCCTCATAAAATGATCGGCAACGATCAAATGAACCATGGCCTCAATCATCGGCACGGCACGAGGTAAAACACAGGCGTCGTGACGTCCACGAGCCGAAAGTGTGGTATCTTCGCCAGTGTTGGTCACTGTCTTCTGCTCTCGCAAGACGGTAGCGGTGGGTTTAAAGGCAACACGAAAGATGATCTCTTCGCCATTGCTGATGCCGCCCTGAATACCACCACTGCGATTGCTGCGAGTACGCACCTGTTGACCGTCCATGTAAAACTCGTCGTTGTGCTCTAAGCCTGTCATCAGCGTGCCTGCAAAGCCGCTGCCGATTTCAAAGCCTTTCGTTGCTGGCAGACTCATCATGGCTTTGGCGAGATCTGCTTCCAGTTTATCAAAAACGGGTTCACCTAAACCTGCGGGCACCCCACGAAGAACACATTCAATCACACCACCAACGCTGTTTCCTTCACTGCGAACTTGTTCAATCAAGGAGATCATACGCTCGGCTGCCTCTAGATCACAGGTGCGAACCATATTGGACTCGATGATTTCTGAGGTCAAATCAGCTCCAGAAGGCACCACTGCTTGGATATCCTTGATCGTCTTGACGTAAGCTAGGCATTCATAGCCTTTTAAGCTATGCTGGAGGACCTTTTGGGCGATGGCCCCAGCCGCTACACGGCCAATGGTCTCTCGGGCGCTAGAACGGCCTCCGCCAGAGATAGCACGAATGCCGTATTTAGCATCGTAAGTGTAATCGGCATGACTGGGGCGATAAGCCTGCGCCATTTCCGTGTAAGCCGAAGGACGCTGATCTGTATTGCGAACAAAAATGCCAATGGGCGTGCCGAGAGTTTGGCCATCAAGCACGCCAGAAAGGATTTCAGCTTTATCATCCTCCTTGCGTGGCGTTACAATCTTGCTCTGCCCAGGACGACGACGATCCAGCTCATACTGGATATCTTCCACAGTAAGTGGAATACGAGGCGGACAACCATCAATGACCACACCAACACCAGGGCCATGGGATTCGCCCCAAGTGCTAATGCGGAAGAGTGTGCCAAGGCTGCTAGACATAGAATGGATAAGATGAATGGTGTCAGAAAATGTGCAAACGTTCAGAGCAAGGATTGGGTTGTTACGCTTTTACCCACTCTCTATGATTGGAGAATGATTAAAGCTTTAAATCTTCTTATCCGTATAGGCTGAGCATAACTGCAATAAGTGAGTTCCATGCCACTACAGAGCAGGTTCCACAGCAAAAATTATGGGGATAGATTTGGGAAGAGATTGTTGGTTGTCATCAACAAGTCGCAGCTTTGACAGTTCTTCTCAAGAAAGAGAAGGTTATTGGCACCTTTACTCACAGGTATTCGCAGGAATTTTAGTGACTTTATAATTAGCGGAAGTCAGCTTTTCTAGACTCGTTGCAAATTCTGGAGACAAAAGAGCAACACGGGCGGCTTCGACTTCAGCGTCTTTTTTACTTTTTCCTAGGCCACGACCCAGTTCCCGTCCACCCCACATGACGGTAGCATGAAAAGATTTGGCGTGATCTGGACCGCTTTCATCGATGATCTGATAAGTGGGTGATTGCGGACTAATGGATTGTAAAATCTCTTGGAGTTGTCCTTTGGGATTTTGATCGGTAGGCGTGTTGCCAAAATCAAGAATTTGCTGATGAAAAAGGTGATAGGCGATTTTCTTGGTAGCATCAATACCGCCATCGAGGTAAATAGCCCCTGCTAAGGCTTCGAGCGTGTCTGCTAGGGTCGACTCACGCTCACGCCCTCCATTGTTTTCTTCTGCGCGACCCATGAGAATAAAGCCACCGAGATTGATTCTTCGTGCAACGATGGCGAGTGCTTTTGTGGAGACTAACTGTGCACGCACTTTGGTTAATAAACCTTCATCTGCGCGGCCGAATTGAAGATAAACCATCTCCGATAAGACTAACTGCAAAACTGCATCACCTAGAAATTCGAGGCGTTGGTTATCTGGCTGTGTCTTTTGAGTTTCATAACCTAAGCTCGCGTGGGTCAAAGCCTCTTTCAGGAGAGAACGATCCTGAAAAGTGTGACCGAGAACAGATTGGATGAGTTCCATGAGAAGCACAGATGGGAGATGCTACCTTCAAGGGCAAGTTTTGTCAGTCCTGAGACCGAAACAAGAAGGAGTGGGGTGATCGACGGGGCTCGAACCCGCAACAACCAGAATCACAATCTGGAGCTCTACCATTGAGCTACGACCACCAACTTGAGGGGCGAACAGTAATGCACCCGTAGCAGTGTGCCAGTAGTTTTTTCAGCTGAAACCGTCGAGAGTGGTTAAAATTTGAGGTTGTTATTGTCTAGGTCTCTAGCACTTTGAGGGTCAACATGGCATCTCCCAACTACAAAGGTAACAACCCACGCCCGGGTCCGCATCGTGGACCAGCAACTGGCGGCACTGGCCAGGCAGGCTCTGCATCGACCGGTGGTCCACCGCGTCCTTCAACAGGCGGACCTCCACGACCCTCGACGGGTGGTCCACCGCGCCCATCTTCAGGCGGCACAGGCAATTTAGCCAATGGTGGTCCAGGCCGTTCAAGTTCGGGCGGGACTGGGAATCTAGCGAATGGCGGTCCTGCGCGCACTTCCTCAGGTGGCACGGGGAATTTGGCCAATGGTGGTCCAGGGCGCTCCAATGGTCCTTCCAATGGTCCCTCACGTCCAGGCGGTAGCTTTGGCAATGGTCGTGGCCGTGGCCGCGGTCGTGGTTATTCTGCACCCCCACGCCGTCCTGAGCCCGTAGAAGACGATACCAAGCAAAAGGAAGAAGCCATTGAGCTAGAAGGCACCGTTTCTGCCGTGCTTGCAGGAACGATGTTCCGAGTGAAACTTAAAAATGGTCACGAAGTATTGGCGCACATTTCTGGGAAAATGCGCAAGCGCTTCATTCGTCTGGTTATTGGTGACAATGTGAAGATTGAAATGTCGCCTTACGACATGGACAAGGCCCGCATCGTTTATCGTCTCTGAGCACCGCATGGCACGGGACATCGTTTACTTTGATCTTGAAACACGCCGCACCGCGAACGACGTGGGCGGCTGGGGAAATAAGCACCAGATGGGCATCTCTGTCGCTGTGACCTACAGTACAAAGCTGGGTGAGTATCGCATCTATGAAGAAGATGAAACCAATGACCTGATCAATCAGCTAGTAAGGGCGGATCTCGTCGTGGGATTTAACCACATCAGCTTCGATTACGAAGTGGTCATGGGTCACACCATCTTTGATTTCAGAGACCAAGTGCGCAGTCTGGATCTTTTGGTCGATTTAGAAAAGAAGCTGGGACATCGTCTCAAGCTGGAAGCCGTCGCAGCGGCTAGTCTTGGTACTGGTAAGACCGCTGACGGCCTAGAAGCAATCCGCTGGTGGCAGCAAGGTAAGATGGCCGAGATCGCTGAATACTGTGCCTTTGACGTGAAAGTGACCAAGTGTGTCCACGAATATGGCGCCAAAAATGGCCATGTGAAGTATCATGATCGCAATGGTCGTGAGCAAACCGTCGCCGTTGAGTGGACGTTGGATTAGATCAGCGATTAACGAGTCACTACTCGATAAAATCGTCGTTCTGCAGAACCACTCGCTGTGTCTGACCAAGAGGTAAGTGTGCTCGTCGCAGTGATCGGAACAGAGATCCAAGTTTGCAGGTCAGCGCTGTGCTGGACACGATACTGATTTCCGATCACCGAAGGAAACTCGATCGTGGTTCCAGTTGGAGACACGGAGGTCATGCGGGTAAAAGGCTTCTCTCCAGCATTTGAGTCACTGGTGCCAAAGGCCGCTTCCTCATCGGCCCAGATGCCATCTCCATCTGCATCTAGATTTAACGTAAATTCATCGACAAACCCTGAGTCTAGACCTGACCGGACAAAGTCATCTTTAATGTAAGCCCACTTCAACGTGTGAGTGCCAGCAGGGATCTTGTGCTCGCGGAGAGCCCAACCGACCTCGCCACTGATGGCTTCTTGTTCGACGCCGTCGATGTAAAAGCGCAGATAATCATAGTCAGCCTCGGATGAGATACCCCAGTAAAAACTAATTTTGGCAGGACCGACCACGCTTGTGCTCATTTCACTTTTTTGAAGGTCCTGAATGGCACCACTGCGGGCGGCATCACTACCATCATGGGAGTAGAGAAATTGCGGGCCCCAGGGCAAGTCTCCTGTGCTGTTGATCAGTAAAGACGGAGCGTCTATGGCCGCAGCAATGCCTTCCGAGAGGCTTCTGACAATGAGCGTCAACGTCGAGCTTCCCGTGCCAAAATCATTGGTTGCTTCAACTGTAATGGGAAAGGTGCCTACCTGACTGGTGCTGCCATAGATCAGTCCGGTGCTGTTGGAGAGGATCAGGCCCGTAGGCAGACCAGTGGCGCTATAGCTGGTGGGTGCATTGCTGGCCACGATTTGATGTCGAAGCGCCGTGTTTTCATAAGCGGTAATAGTGGCATCCGTAATGACAGGCGCCGTTGTGATGGGCGTTAAAACCAGCTCGTCTACCCAGCCGGTGTCTTGGCCGCTGATGGTGGCTTCATCCTTGAGGTAGTAGATATCGACATTGTGAGTGCCTGGGCCGATGTCTTGTGTGACTTGGGTCCAGTCCACTTCACCTGTAATGTAAGCTTTCACATTGCCGTCCACCGTCAGCACAAGATAATCGTAGTTTTGCTCCGAAGAGACTTTCCATTGATACGTCATGCGGGTGGGGCCGACGACCGTGAATTCGATCCCTGAGTACTGGTCATGACCCACCGCAGCACTCTGGGCCGCATCCACGCCGTCGTGGCTAATGGCGGTTTGTTTGAACCAGTTTCCATAACCAAAGGGAACAATTTTTAATAAGTCAGGCTGCTCCAAGGCATCTGATAGGGCAGGATCTGCTGGTAAAATGTATACAAGGGCATTTTTCAAGGTCGAACCTGTGGCATTTGTGGCGAACAATGCTGTGTAGTAAGGACCGGTCTCCGAAGTCGTGCCAGTGATCAGACCGGTGTTGATATTCATCGTCAGGCCAGTTGGTAGCCCAAAGTGCCCAAAGCTGCTCGGGAAATTCGAAGCTGTGATCTGATGATTCATGTCGGCTCCTTCACGACCCACGATGATGAGGTTGGAGGTGATGACGGGCGCAGGCAGAGCGTCTGTGGCAGGAGTTCCATAAAAGGTAATCGTGGCTTCATCCAAGGTGCCTGCATCAGCTAGATCCGTGTCATAGACTTGTAGTTTCCAGTCACCTTCAGAGCGTTCTCCCCAGAAGTGAGTGCTCATAAAGGTCCAGTCGAGATTGGCGCCTGTGTCATTGCCGCGAGAACGTGCTAAGCGACTGCGCACGCCGCTGGGAGAAACAAGCCACCATTCCAATTGTCCACGATAGGGATGGGTAGCTTTCACGCTGACGGTCACATGCTCTAAACGGAGGTTATCCGTGTTGCCGACAATAAAAGTCTTCGTGAGTCCAGCATTGCCACCGTCTGGTATCGGCACGGGCGGACCAGTAGCGCTGTTGGTGCGTGTTTGTCTGGTGACAAGATTGGTCCAAGTCGCTGCTAGACTGGTGGCAGCCTCTGCATCGACTAAGCCTGATCCATACTGATGATGAAAATCAAACCCGGCACCATTGGTGATCCAGCCACCGTTGTTGGGATCATTCCTAGTGGCGGTGCGCATGAGGATTTCCTGAACATCGCGATAGGTTAAATTAGGGTTGGCTTGTAACATGAGAGCCACCACCCCAGCGACGGCGGGTGTCGCTGAGGAGGTGCCGCCAAAGGTGCTGGTGTAATCACCGCTGGAGTAGCCTGTGGCACCGGAGCGGTCGGTGGTGGTGATGCTTTGTTGACCGCCATTGGAGGGAGCACAGACGAGGATGTTTGCGCCGGGTTCGCCATACCAGACCGATTCTCCATCGTCGCCGATAGCACCGACAGCGATGGCGTAGGGAGAGGCTGCCCAGCCATCGTAATTGCTGTCATCGCCACTGGCATTTCCATTGCCACTAGCCCAGATAAAAACAGTGCCTTTACCTCCACGGCCTGTTGTGGCTGCATTGATCAGTGCGGCGTTGCTGAGCGGGCCAGGACCACTGGCACCATAAGCATTGTCAGACGGACCCCAACTGTTGCTTTTGATTTCAATGATGTCTTTTTTGAAAGCAAAAGCGTCGGCTTCGACATCGTCAGTGGTGGGTGCGGCGATGAGTCTCATGCCAACCAGCAGGGCCTCTGGTGCTACGCCACTGACGCCGAGATTGTTATTGCCTCTTGCAGCAGCGACTCCAGCGCAGGCGGTGCCATGGGAGTCGCCCGAAGTTGGCGTGGGATCATCGTCCTGGTCATTGAAGTCGCGGTCATTCAGGGTGTCAGCATTGGCTGCTAGATCGGGATGGGAGACTTCCAGACCATCATCGAGAATGCCAATGCGAATGCCCGTTCCCTTGTAGCTATTCCATGTAGGCACTACGTTAAGATCGATCCCACTGACGGCCCCATTTTGTCCTGTATTGTTCAGATGCCACTGGTAGCCTGGATTGGCTGCGTTGTAGGCAAAGAGGGGATCGTCGGGGACAAAACGAGGCTGTAACTGCCTGGCTAACATGGGTTCAGCTGTTCTTACGCCAGCTAAGCGCCGCAATTGTTTAGCCCCACTGATAGCAATCGCTGGATCACCCGCAAACGTGACCACGGCATAAGCTCCACGCGCCACAGCTTTTGTCACGCCTGGTTGCTCCGTCAATTTCTGGATGGAGGTGCCAGAAAGCCCGACAAGCACTTGCTTGGTCAACCAGCGTCTGTTGGCTTCATCCTGAGGCGCATTTTTTTCATAGACGACCCATTCTCCTGGGGTGCCGAGCTCATTGGGAGACCGCACGAATGTTTTACCACCGACGAAAAGCTGTGCGTGCAGGCAACTGGCAGTGATTAGGAAAAGGTAGATCCAACGGAAAAGCATGAGGTTGAGGCAAATGGTGACAGATTTGGATCTGAAACGCTATGATCAATATGAAAGTGACTACTTTTTAGCCCTTAGATCCACAACGGGAAGAGACAGAAAGGTTTGCCATTGCTGCTCGATCTCATTTAACGTTGGGACCGCATCATGCACCCATAAAGCATAGCGAACTCTTAGCTTTTGGGATTCTGTCACTTCTACCGGAGTGTCTAGACTGAGGCAGCAGCCCATCCATCCATCATTTCTCACATGAAAGGCGGTGGGGTGATGCGGATTCATGGGATGATTCATGAGCGTGATTCCAGCTAGTCCATCTACCTCATTGGAGATTCGTCCACTGTAGTCACACCAGCGCGCAGGTTTGCGGAAGACTTGCGCTTCATTGAGTTGTCCTTCGGAATTTAGGATACGACCACCACCGTCATGGACACCGATGCTTTTCGCCACCCGGACGGCGACTAAACCAAAACCAGTAGCGCCGAAGGTGGCTGTTCGCTCTCTGGGTGCGGTAAACTCAAGATCAATGATCATGAACCAACTTTTTGCCCCTTCGATGGGACGAATTTCGGTGCGCCGGATTTCGCGAAGCTGAAGGCTTTGATCGGCTGCATTGACCCAGTGATTCACCATACGCATGGAAGCAAAAGAATCTCCATCTTCATATCCTTCATGAGAAACTTCGACAGGAATGATACGGCCCTGATGTTTAGCCTGATCACCCCAGAAATCGAGTCCATTGAAGCTGTTATGAGAGATCCAAACACTGTTGTGGTGGCTATGAGTCAAAGGATCATGCGGATGCCCCATGCGCGTGAGGCTGATTTCTTTGGAGCCAAGAATCGGATACCAAAAAGGACGCATGTCCAAAGGATCAAAATGGAGAGCTGTCAGTTCTCTGCCGTCGAGTTGAAACGAGGTGACGTGGTGCGGTAGTGGCACCGCTTGCACTTGCGGGACGGGTTTAAAATCCGGTGCTTGGCTGAGTAAGGAGATGGGGATGAGAGAGAGAAAGAAGATCCGCATGCTCTTTCTACGTCAGGGAAGTCTCATTTTTCTTTCACACGCAGCAGCACTTCATTTCGGCGCATGAAGCCCATTGTCCAGGGCGGATCATAAAACGCAAAAAGCGGTGTCAGTTCTGGGGTTAGCTTTTCCTTCGTCATCCAGGCTTGTAAGGCCGTTAGCTTTTCAGCCTCTTTCTGGCTATTGCTGACGCCAGCAAAGCGTAGGACGGCAATTTTCAGAGGTGGCATTTTAGCCAATTTCACATCGCCTTTGGGTGTTGGTAGCCCTTTGGCGACGTTGATTTCAGGCATGACGAAGCTCATGGAAGATTCCTTGTCACCGCGTTCAACAATCACAGGCGTGGTCATCGAAATTTTCTCTTCCCGCTCGTTCTGTCCATCGATGAAGCGAAAGAGCTTCATGAAGCTGCCATCCATGTTTTTAGAGCGTTTGTCACTGGTCGGCAGGGTTACTTTAGCCAAGTGCAGCGCTTCATAGGCGCGTAGTTCAAAGTCGCCCTCCGTTTTGATGGTTTTATAAGCCGCTGTCGGCGTTGCAGCTCGGGAGTTTGAGACAAAGAAAAAGCCCACAGCTAGCACGATGAGGCCAGGGACTATCCAAAGGATGCGGTTCATAATAAAAGGTTACGCCACGCGAATCAATTCAGGATGCAGATAGAGAATGGACTGCTCGCTGGCAGCACACATGCCCTTTTCAGTCATGAATCCAGTTATCAAACGAGCTGGGGTGACATCAAAGCCATAATTGGCTACCTGAGAAGTGCAGGGGACGATTTGAACTGTCTCTAAATGGCCGTTTTTATTCAGGCCCTCCATGTGGGTGACCTCATCGCCGCTACGTTGCTCGATCGGAATCTCGCGGACACCCTCTCGTAAGCTTACATCAAAGGTGGAGGAGGGTAGCGCTACATAAAATGGAATGTTGTTATCTTTGGCGGCCAAGGCTTTTAAATAAGTTCCGATTTTGTTCGCTACATCCCCGCAGCGTGTCACGCGGTCAGCTCCCGTGATGACTAAATCGACAAGACCTTGCTGCATTAGATGTCCACCTGCATTGTCTGCAATGACAGTGTGTGGCACGCCTTGCTGGGAGAGTTCCCAGGCCGTGAGACGTGCACCTTGATTACGCGGTCGTGTTTCATCCACCCAAACATGAATGGGGATGTCTGCGTCAAACGCAGCATAGATTGGAGCCGTGGCTGAGCCATGATCGACAAAGGCGAGCCAACCAGCATTGCAATGCGTGAGGATGTTCACGACTTGTCCAGGTTTTTTTGCAGCCATGGTTTGGATCAGACGGAGTCCATGTTGGCCGATAGACTGACAAGCCGCAGCATCCTCATCGGCAATCATTTCAGCTCCGACTCGGGCGATAGCCACACGATCATCGAAGTCGCTAGAACGAATGGATGTTAGCTGTCGCTGCACAGCCCAGTTGAGATTGACGGCTGTCGGACGTGTTTTGATAAGGCTTTCAGCCAAAGCTTCTAACTCCTGCATGGTCTTGGCCTCGTTCGCAGCCAAAGCCATCCCATAACCAGCTGTGGCACCGATGAGTCCTGCACCACGTACGGCCATGTCTTGGATGGCGTTTGCGACATCTGCTACGGAGTGTAGATCGATCAAATCAAAGCTCCAGGGTAAGCGGCGTTGATCAATGATGCGAATCGTGTTGGCATCTGGCATCCAGATGGTGCGGTAGTGTTCTCCAGAGACGATCATAAGAATAAAAAAGGCCGTGACATGAATGCCACGGCCTAGAGCAAGGCAGAAAGGTTTATTTAGCAGCAAGGGCTTTTTCAATCGCACTGATCACGGTTGTGTCATCAGGGGTGGTCCTAGGTTCGAAGCGTTGCAGGGGCTTGCCATCTTTGCCAATGAGGAATTTGCCAAAGTTCCATTTCACGTCACCAGGGAAGGCGCCTTCTTTGCCAGTGAGGGCCGTGTAAAGTGGGTGTTGCTCAGCACCTTTGACGTGGAGTTTATCGAACATCGGGAAACTGACGTTGTACTTCTCGGTGCAGAAGACTTTGATCTCCTCATTACTGCCTGGTTCTTGAGCACCAAAGTCATTGCAGGGGAAACCCAAGACAGTGAAACCTTGGTCTTTAAACTTTTCATGCAGAGCTTGCAGTTCTTTGTATTGCTTGGTCAAACCACAGCGTGAAGCGACATTGACGACGAGGACCACTTTGCCCTCATAGGCTTTGAGGGTGGTATCTTTACCGTCAATATCCTTCAGTGGGATCGTTTGAACGGAAGTATCAGCAGCAGCAGAAAGGCTTGCGATGGCGAGGAGAGATAATAAGAGTGACTTCATGGGAAGGATGAGACGTTTCCCGAAGCTGAAACTTTCGACAGATCTGATGCAAATTAGTCAAATGGGAGCTTGTAGGCTCAGTATCAACCATCTAATAGGAGGCCTAGTTTAATGGCAGCCAATCAAGAACCCGACTCACGCTGGATGAACCTCGCGCTGGATCAAGCCAAGCGCGGAGTGGGCATGACCAGTCCTAATCCTCCTGTGGGAGCTGTTCTCGTTTCACAGGGAAAAATCATTGGACAGGGCTACCACCGAAAGGCGGGTCAGCCGCATGCTGAGATCGAAGCGATTAAGGAAGCCCAGACCTTTAACCCAAAGTTACTTCCTGGGGCGACCTTATTTGTGACGCTAGAACCTTGCTGCACTCAAGGTCGCACAGGTCCCTGCACTGAGGCGATCAAGGCCTGCGGGATCAAGCGCGTGGTCTGGGGTGCCCAGGACCCTAATCCCTCCCACTCAGGTCGTGCGCAGGACATCTTAAGTTCTGCCGGTCTCCTAGTGACCGCTGGTGTTCTCGAGGCTTATTGCCGGGAACTGATTCGTCCGTTTGCCAAATGGGTGAAGACGAAGATGCCCTACGTGATTGCCAAAGTCGGCCAAAGCCTTGATGGCCGAATCACACGTCCTCCAGGTGAGGGACAGTGGCTGACCAG
>Ga0164294_10001109_pt1 | contig 25398 bp, 24 predicted proteins | sample GEODES005metaG_FD_111479 | JGI IMG/M metagenome (GOLD analysis project Ga0164294, IMG submission 111479) | Oligotrophic lake water microbial communities from Sparkling Lake, Wisconsin, USA - GEODES005 metaG | ecosystem: Environmental > Aquatic > Freshwater > Lake | place: USA: Sparkling Lake...
ATGAGCGGGCTGGACGAGACGGCGGGCCTGCGCCTCTAGAGCCACCTTGCCTTTGCCGGATAATTGTCCGTTCGTGTCGAGCGAAGTCGAGACACCGGGCGCGGCGCAAAGTGTCTCGACTTCGCTCGACACGAGCGGTGGTAGGGTGGTGAGGAGAACACTGGCAGATGTGGCCCAAGCCTGATCCCGTCCTCCCCGGCCAGGAAAGCGTGTGGGATTATCCCCGCCCCGCCGTGGCGCGGCCCTGCGCGGCGCATGTGGTGATCGAACATCGTGGGCGGGTCATCGCCGATACCCGCCGCAGCGTGCAGACGCTCGAGACCAGCCACCCGCCCAGCTACTACATCCATCCTGATGATATCGCGCCGGGCGTGCTGCGGCGCGCCAGCGGTTCATCGCTCTGCGAATGGAAGGGCGCGGCGGTCTACTGGGACGTGGTCGTGGAGGGCGAAGTCCTCCCCCATATCGGCTGGAGCTATCCCGGCCCCACGCGCGGTTTCCTCGCGCTCAGGGATCACGTCGCCTTCTATGCCGCGCCGTTTGATCGCTGCAGTGTGGACGGCGAGACCGTGGTGCCGCAGCCGGGCGAATTCTACGGCGGGTGGATCACCAGCGCGGTGGCCGGACCCTTCAAGGGCGGGCCGGGCAGCCGGGGTTGGTAAGGTCCGCACCGCGCATGCCAAGTGAAGCAAGGTTGATGCGAACGATCAGAGATCCCCGCCTTTGAATGCGTTGGGAAATTTGAACAGACTACCAATTGTTATGAAGTTCTCGATGAGATTACTTCAATCTTACCATTTGTGATCATCTGGATTCAAGCGATGGCGCGGCGCGAAGCCGTCAAGAACACTTGCTCTGTGCGCCATCATAAGTAAATTAACTGGATGCCATCCGACATCGAGATATCGCGCGCGGCGACGCTCCGGCCCATCCTCCAGATCGCCGAGCGCGCGGGCATCCCCGCTGCCGCGGTCGAGCCCTATGGCCACTACAAGGCCAAGTTCGATCTGGCCCTGATCGCGGGCGATGCGGACAAGGCCCCCGGCAAGCTGATCCTCGTCACCGCGATCAATCCCACCCCGGCGGGCGAGGGCAAGACCACCACCTCGGTCGGCCTCGCCGATGCGCTGAACCGGATCGGCAAGCGCACCATGCTCGCCTTGCGCGAACCTTCGCTCGGCCCCTGCTTCGGCACCAAGGGCGGGGCGACCGGGGGCGGCTATGCGCAAGTCGTGCCGATGGAGGATATCAACCTCCACTTCACCGGCGATTTCCACGCGATCACCGCCGCGCACAATCTGCTCGCCGCGATGATCGACAACCACGTCTACTGGGGCAATGCGCTCGATATCGATGTGCGGCGGATCGTCTGGCGGCGCGTGCTCGATATCAACGACCGCGCGCTGCGCGATATCGCGCAAGGGCTGGGTGGACGCGCCAACGGCTTCCCGCGCGAATCCGGATTCGATATCACTGTCGCCTCCGAAGTCATGGCGATCCTGTGCCTGGCCGAAGACCTTGAGGACCTCGAGGCGCGCCTCGGCCGGATCGTGATCGGCTATACCCGCAAGAACCGCCCCGTCACCGCGCGCGAATTGAAGGCGGACGGCGCGATGGCCGTGCTGCTGGCGCAGGCGATCAAGCCCAATCTGGTGCAGACGCTGGAAGGCAATCCCGCGCTCGTCCACGGCGGGCCCTTCGCCAATATCGCGCATGGCTGCAATTCCGTCCGCGCGACCCGCGCGGGCCTCGCGCTGGCGGACTATGTGGTGACCGAAGCGGGCTTTGGCGCGGATCTCGGCGCGGAGAAGTTCTTCGATATCAAGTGCCGGCAGGCGGGCCTGAAGCCCGCGGCGGCGGTGATTGTCGCCACCGTACGCGCGCTCAAGATGAACGGCGGGGTTGCCAAGAATGCGCTGGCACCGGCGGATGTGGAGGCGGTGCGTCGCGGCGGGGTGAACCTTGCGCGCCATATCGAGAACGTGCGCCAGTTCGGCGTGCCCGCTGTCGTCGCGATCAACCGCTTTCACACCGACAGCGACGAGGAGATCGCCGCGATCCAGGCGATCGCCGCCGCGCATGGCTCCGAAGCGCTGGTCTGCACGCATTGGGCCGATGGCGGCGCAGGGGCTGAGGCGCTGGCACACCGGGTCGTGGCGATGGCCGAGGCGCCCTCGCAGTTCGCGCCGCTCTACGACGACGAGCTGCCGCTGTTCGACAAGATCAACACCGTCGCCACCCGCATCTACCGCGCCGAATCCGCGATTGCCGATCCGGCTGTCCACGCGCAGCTCGCAGCATGGGAAGCCTAAGGCCACGGCCATCTGCCGGTGTGCATCGCCAAGACGCAGTACGGCTTCTCGACCGATCCCGCCGCGCTGGGCGCGCCCACCGGCCATGTGATCTCGGTGCGCGAAGTGCGGCTATCGGCGGGCGCGGGCTTTGTCGTCGCGATCTGCGGCGAGATCATGACCATGCCCGGCCTGCCGCGCGTGCCCATGGCGGAGGGCATCCGCATCGACAACGAGGGCAGGATCGAAGGGCTGTTCTAGGCTGCAATAAATAGGGACAGTCCCCATTTAATTCAGCCCGAGCTGCCGTTGCTGCAGGCCATCCGCGTCGGCGGCGATCAGCAGTTTTCAGGTGTATCTGGACCCCAATAAATAGGGACAGTCCCTATTTTTCGAAGCCGGATAGACGGGCTTTTCTAGCGCGAATCAAATGGGGACTGTCCCTATTTATTCAGATCGATCGCCGGCTTCTCCGCGTCTGGCAACGAGCCGCCCATCACATCCGCCAGCGTCGGGGCAATCGCGCGCATGTCGATCTCGCCCAGCGAGCGCGCCCTGGTCACGCCTTTGCCCATGACCATGAAAGTCGAGCGCATTTCGGGGGCGGCCGGGAAATAGCCGTGCATGCCCTTGACCGGCGAGGGGAAAGCGAGCGGGAGCGTGCCGTTCACGAAAGGCCCCGCCACCGCGCCGAGCTTGAGATTGACGTAGAAGCTCGCGTCCGCATTGCCGCCCGCCCTCGCGATCGCTGGCGCATCGATCACGCGGTCGATCTTCGCGGCGGGATCGGCGGCCAGCGTGTCGAGCACGGCCTTGACCTTGGCCTTGAGCGCCGCATCATCGGGCCGCGCGAGGCGGATCGCGAACGAACCGCCCGAGCCCCACGGCGTCGCCTCGGCGCTCTTGATCTTGCCGTCCGGCCCCAGCGTGACGAGCCCGGCATCGATGAACGGGCGGTAGAGGTTGATCACCGTATCGACGGGCGCGAAGCCATGATCGCTTACCACCGCGATCACCGCGTCGGGATGAACTTTCATCTCGGCGGCGACGAGATCGCCGACGAGGCTGTCGATCGTCTCCAGCACGGCATGCGATTCGGCCGAACCCGGGCCGGTTTCGTGCTGCGTGTGGTCGAGCGCGGAGAGGTACATGGTCATGAAGCCGGGGCGGTACTTCGCGATCATCGCCACGCCGAAGCGCGCGCGGTTGACGTCGGCGGGAAGGTCCTCCGGCTTGCCGTCGACATAAGCCATGCCGGCCAGTTTCTCGAGCTCGCGGATCAGGCCCGGCGTCGAGAGCGCATCGAGCAGCTTGCGGTCGTCCTCGTGGCCCGTGCGCCAGATCTGCGGCAGGTTCCACGTCACCCGCCGCGCGCCGACCGAGACCGGCCAGTGGACATTGGCGGTGGTGAGCCCGGCTTCCTGCGCCGCGTCCCACAAGGTGGGGGCCTGCTCGTCCGCCGCATACCAGTACCAGCCGCCCTGGTTGATCTGCAGCGGATCGAAGGTCGTGTTGTTGAAGATGCCGTGGCGCGCGGGCGAGGCGCCGGTCATCAGCGTGGTGTGGCTGGGGTAGGTCACCGTGGGCAGCACGCCGATCACGCCGGTGGCATAAGTGCCCTCGCTGACAAAGCGCCGCAGGTTGGGCACTTTGAGGCCGCGCATCTCGGCCTCGAGCACATCGGCAGGCCGCAGCCCGTCGATGGATATGAGGAGAACGGGAGCGGCGCGCGCTTCCCCTGTCAAAGTCGAGACAAGCAGGGCAGAGGCGAGGAGAAGCGCGCGGCGCATCAGAAGCCCACCTTCACGGTTGCGAAGACCTGGCGGGGAGCACCGGTCAGCAGTGTCTGGTTGTCACCGCTGTTGCCGAAGCCGTTCGAGCCGATCGTGGCGATGTAGGACTTGTCGAACAGGTTGGTGGCGTTGATCTGCAGCTCCACCGGCTTGCGCATGCCCACGTCGAACCGATAGCCCAGCGTGGCATCCACGAGCGCGCGGCCCGGGACCGACTGGTCGTTGGTGTAGGTGAAATAGCGCTTCGACATGTAGTTGACCCCGATGCGTCCGAATAGCGGACCCTGATCGTACGAAACTTCGCCATGCACAAGATGCCTGGGGCTGTCGGTCACGGTTTTGCCCGCCGTCGGCACCGTGGTGACGACATCGTTGCCCGCCGCATCCTTGGTGCGGATGACAACGTCGTCCCGGTAGGTGTTGTCGTTGTAGCTGTAAGAGGCAAGCGCCGACCAGCCCTGGCCGAAGCGCAGCTCGCCGCTCGCCTCGATACCGGCAGAGCGCACACCGCCCACGTTCTGCAGCGCGTTTGCCGCGCCGACAATGCCGACCGAGGTCGGGATGGTCAGCAGGCGGTTGCGGAAGTTCACGAGGTAGCCCGCGAGCACGCCGTGGAACATGCCGCTGTTGTAGCGCAGGCCGGTTTCCCAGGTGTCCGACTGTTCGGGCTTGAGGAACGGCTTGATCGCGTCAAACCCGGCCTGGCTCGAAGAGAACGGCCCTGCCGTGGTGGCCGAAGCAAACGCGCGCGTCACTTGCGTGAAGCCGGCAAAGGCTTCGATCTCGGGGGTGAACTTGTAGCTCGCGCCGACATGCGGCTGGAACCAGTCCTTGGTGGAAAGCGTGCCGGCGGTGCGGCCACCAGCCACGTTCGGCGTGGCGCGGTTGTCAACCTTGAAGCCCTTCCAGCCGAGGCTGATCCTGGCGTCGCCCAGCTTGATCTGGTCTTCCACGAAGTACTGGTAGGTCTTGGTGTTGAAGTCGATGTCCCACTGGGTGAAGAACGGATCGCGCTGGAATTTCAGGTGATCGCGCCCGGGATTGGTGCGGCTGGTATAGGCATAGAAGCGGCGCGCCTGATTGAAATCGTTGTTCTCGTACCAACCGCCCACGGTGATAGAGTTCATGCCGAGATCGGCGCTGAGGCTGGCGAACAGGCCCTTGCGGTTGATGTCGTACTCGGTCGTCCGCAGCGCCATCGGGACGCCGGTCGGGCTGTTGACATAAGGCGTGCCCCAAGTGCCCTGGCCTTCGTTGTGGTGCAGATAGGTCTTGGCTTTGAAGGTGATCGCAGACGAGAGCGGCGCGGTGAGGCCGATGGCGGCGAGCGTGTCGCGGCGCAGGCCCGAGGCGTCGTAGTAGGCGTCGTCAACGGTCTTGATGTTGCCGGGATAGACGGTGCCGGCGGCCGGGTTGAGCGGCGTGGTGCCGCTGTCGCCGCGGTTGGCGGCAATGTCCGCGACCTGGACGGCAAGGGCATAGTTGCCGGGACCGAAGTTGTCCGCGTCATAGCCAAGGCGTTTGATCTGGTCGAGGCTGAGGTCCTGATAGTCCTGCTCGGCGCGGTCCGAATAGCTGATGTAGCCATCGAGCGTCACATCGCCCAGCGGCAGGATACCCTTGGCGTTGAGGTTGAGCTGGCGCTGCTTGCCATCACCCTTCCACTTGTCGGTGCTGGCATAGGCGACTGACGCAAAGGCGCGTGCACCATCTGCCGTACCGATCCCGCCGCGCAGGAAGCCGCGATAGGTATTGTCCGAACCATAAGTGCCGCTGGCATCAAGGCCGAGCGCGTTCCTGGGGTCCATCGAATAGAAATTCAGCGTCCCGCCGAGGTTGTTCGTCGACTGCGTGTCGATCGAGCCCGAACCCTGCGAAACAACGGTGTTGCCGATGTTCTCGGCCGTGATCGCGCGGCTGATGTGAAGGCCGTTGTAGTTGCCGTAGGACATGTCGCCGAGCGGAATGCCGTCGAGATTGAAGCCCAGCTGGTTCTGGTTGAAGCCGCGGATGGTGATGCGGGTCGACCATTCATAAGTGCCGAAAGCATCAGCCGACTGGAAGTTGACCGAAGGCAGCTTGGCAATTGCGCGCAGCGGGCTTGTACCCGAAGCCTGAATGGCCAGATCGGCGCCCGAAAGCTCCTGCACCTGGCGTGTTTTGCCTGTTCCATACACGACGATGGGCGCGGCTTCGCCGTCGGCTGCCATCGCGTCAGCGGCAGCCTCAGGGGCGGGAGATTGGGGTTCGGCAGCAAAGGCCGGAGCAGCAGCGAAGAACGCCGCAGACGTGAGCAGAAGGGTGGCAAGGCGCATAATAATCTCCCTCAAGAAGCCTTGGAAACGCTGCGGCAGCTAAGGGGCGATTGTGACGGTTTAACTTTATATTTCTGGCACTTAATTAAAAGGGCAAGTGCGCCATTTCCGCAACGCAGCATTTATGTCACTGGTTGGGGAAATCGTATTTTATGCATTTGGGGCGTAGACAAAAAAGCCCGCCGCCCAAGGTGGGGCGACGGGCCTTGCGGCAATGTTCAGAATGCGTTCACCTGCGCGGCGGGTCTTCACCGCCAACGCTGGATCTTGCCGACGGGATCAGTCTTCCGGCGCGATCGTGACCTTGAGACCGTCGAGGTCGCCGGTCAGCTGGATCTGGCACGAAAGACGCGAGGCGTCGGTGCGGTGGTCCGAGCTTTCGAGCAGGTCGTTCTCGTCTTCGCTCATCTTCGGCAGCTTGTCGGCAAATTCGGGGTCGACATAGATGTGGCAGGTCGCGCACGAGCAGCAGCCGCCGCACAGCGCGAGCAGTTCGTCGAAGCCGTTGTCGCGGATGGCTTCCATCACCGAAAGGCCGGCACTGGCCTCGACCGTGGATTCAGCACCCGAGCGGTTCACCACAACAAGCTTCGGCATGTCTCACGTCTCCTGTTGAGAGCGCAGCGGCCCCCTGTTCCCTGATTGCTAGGGCTGCTATCGCGCAGGGCCCCGCTTGGCAAGGTGCTGCGCTGCATCATGGCCTCAAAAGGAAAGCTGTCACCCATGGGCCTCACTGCCAGCCAGATTGCCGAAGGGCTCGATCATATCGCCGCCAGGAACCCGGCGATTGCGGAGGCGGTCGTGCGCGTCGGCTATCCCGAGCCGCGCATCCGCGCGCGCGGCTATGCCACGCTCCTGCGCACGATCGTCGGCCAGCAGGTCAGCGTGGCCGCTGCCGCTTCGGTCTGGGGCAAGCTCGAAGCGCTGCTCGGCGATGCTATGCCGCCGCAGGACCTCCTCGAAGCCGATTTCGATGCGCTGCGCGCCTGCGGCCTATCGCGCCAGAAGCAGGGCTATGCGCGGTCCTTGTGCGAACTGGTGGTGACAGGCGAGCTCGATCTCCATTCACTGCCCGAGGATGACGAGGCCGCGATTGCGCAGCTCACGAAGATCAAGGGCATCGGGCGCTGGTCGGCCGAGATCTACCTGCTGTTTGCCGAAGGGCGGCCCGATATCTGGCCGGCGGGCGATCTGGCTGTGCAGGCAGGCATGGCCAAGCTGCTGGGCCTCGCCGAGCGCCCGGATGAGAAACAGGCGCGCAGCCTGGCCGAGGACTGGCGCCCGCACCGCGGCGCGGCGGCGATCTTCACCTGGCATTGCTATAACAATCCGGCGCTGTAGTCTGATCCGCAACGAGACCAGCAAGGGCGTCAGGTTGTGGGCCAGAAAACGATCTTCATCACCGGGGGGGCCTCGGGCATCGGGCGCGCGGTGGCGCAGCGCTTCGGGCGGGATGGCTGGTTTGTCGGGATTGCCGATATCAACGCGGAGGGCATGGCGGGCACCGCCGCACTGATCCCGGCAGGGTTTTCCTCGCAGCACAAGCTCGATGTGCGGGACCGCGCGGCGTGGGATGCGGCACTGGCGGAGTGCGCGGCGGCCTCGGGCGGCAGGATCGACGTGGTGTTCAACAACGCGGGCATTCCGCTGGGCGGGCCGATCATCGATTGCAGCGCCGAAGAGGTCGAGCGCACGCTCGATATCAACCTCAAGGGCGTGATCTTCGGCGCGCAGGCAGCCTATCCCTGGCTCAAGGCCTCCGCGCCCGGCTCGTGCCTGCTGAACACCGCCAGCGCGGCGGGGATTTACGGCGTGCCGGGCGCCTCGATCTATTCGGCGACCAAGTTCGGCGTGCGCTCGATCACCGAATCGCTGGACGCGGAGTGGCAGGACGAGGGCATCCTGGTGCGCGATCTGATGCCGGGTTTCATCGAGACGCCGCTGCTGGATCACGCACCCAACCGCGCCTCGAACGCGGATATCCGGGGGCAGGTCACGGCGGCCGGGCTGGAAATCACGCCGGCCAGTGCTGTTGCCGAAGCGGCCTGGGCGGCGGTGCATGGCAAGAAGGTCCACACCCTTGTCGGCAAGACCGCAAAGAAGCTCGCGTTCGCCGCGCGCTGGATGCCCGGCGCATTGCGCAAGCAGGTGCGCGTACAGGCAAGGCCGATGGGGTGATGCGGACACCGGCGGCTTCCGGCGAGCTTGTCCGGGGCTTCGGCTTCTGGGGCCTTGCCGCGCTGATCCTCAACGGGATCATCGGCGCGGGGATCTTCGCGCTGCCGGGTTCGGTAGCGCAGTTTGCCGGATCGTGGGCGCCGCTGGTGATTTTCGGCGTCGGGCTGGCCTTCCTGCCGGTCGTCCTCGTGTTTGCCTGGCTTGCGGGCCTGTTCGACGAGACGGGCGGCCCGATTATCTATGTGCGCGAGGCATTCGGCACGGCGGCGGGCTTTCAGGCCGGCTGGGTGCAAAGTCTTGCGACAACCGCGGCCTCGGCGGCGAATGCCAACCTGCTGGCGGACTATGTGCTGCGCGCGCTTCCCGCGGGCAAGACCGGCGCGCTGGCGCATGGCGCTGTCGTGCTCATCGCTATTGGCCTCGCCTTTGCGGTGAACCTGCTGGAAATCCGCAACAGCGACCGCTGGATCAAGCTGATTTCGGTGGCGAAACTGCTGCCGCTGTTCCTGCTGCTGGCTCTGGCCATCCCGGCCATGGCAGGCGGCCCCGCGCTGCTGCCGGCGAGCGAATGGTCGCTTGCGCAGGCGATCCTGCTCTCGGTCTATGCTTTCACCGGCTTCGAAGGCGCGCTCTGCCTCGGCGGCGAGGCGCACGACCCGCAGCGGGATTTCCCGCGCGCATTGGTCGCGGTGTTCCTGTTCACCGCGACGCTCTACGCGGCGCTCGCATGGGGCTATGTGGCAAGCGCCTATGCGCCCGGCCCGGCGGACAAGGCTTCGCTGCTCACCATGGCCACACTGCTCGCCGGTTCGGTCGGCGCGGCGACGATCATCGTGACGGTGGTGTTCTCGATCTTCGGCAATGTGATCACCACGCCGATGAACACCTCGCGCCGCCTGCTCGCGCTGGAGCAGATCGGCGCGCTGCCGCGCTGGTTTGGCCTCATCCACCCCGGTTCCGGCATTCCGCGCAATGCGGTGGTGTTCACGTATGCCGTCGTTGCGCTGCTGGCGATGAGCGGCGGGTTTGCGGCGCTGGCGGTGCTGTCGGTCGCAGCGCGGCTGCTGGTCTATCTGGCCTGCGCCATCGCGTTGCCGGTGGTGCGGCGGCGGCGCGGGCTGCCGGTCGACGCGCTGCAGATGGCCATCGTGGCGGTGGCCACGGCGATCTGCGTGGGGCTGATCGCGCAAAGCGATATCAAAGCATGGATGGGCCTCGCGCTGGCCATCGGGATCGGCTTTGCCATCGCAAGGATTGCCGCCACAGCGCGTGGACAGGGCGGGACGGCTGAGGCTGGTCGTTAGCCCGCGAACCCGTCAATCGCCTCTGCCAGAGCCACATCCCGCGCGCTCAGCCCGCCCGCGTCATGCGTCGTCAGCGTGATCTCCACCCGGTTGTAGACGTTGAACCATTCCGGGTGGTGATCGGCCTTTTCGGCAAGGATCGTCACGCGGGTCATGAAGCCGAAGGCCTCGGCGAAATCGGTGAAGCGGAAGGTGCGGGTGATGGCTCGGCCATCTTCGCGCAGGGACCACGCGGGGAGCGCGGCAAGCGCGGCGGCGCGTTCGGTTTCGGTCAGCTGGGCAATCGCCATGATGGCTCTCCTTGGCAGTTGCCGCGCTTTCCCCTATCGGCGGACGTGATGCAACCGTGCCGTCTCGCTGCCTATGATCTTGCCTGCCGGCGCGGTGACCGGCTGCTGTTCAAGGGCGTGGGCTTCGAGCTTCACAGCGGGGAGGCGCTGCACCTCGCCGGGCCCAACGGCATCGGCAAGTCGAGCCTCATGCGCATTCTGGCCGGGCTGCTGCGCGCCTATAACGGCCATGTCGAGCACGAGGGCGCGCTGGCGCTGGCGGACGAACGCCCCGCGCTCGATGCGCACCGCCCGCTGGGCGAGGCGCTCGCGTTCTGGCGGCAGATCGATCAGGCTGGCGAAGCGCGCGCCGATTTCGGGCTCGAAGATTTGCTCGATGTGCCCGTGCGCTATCTCTCCACCGGCCAGCGCAAGCGCGCCGCGCTGGCGCGCCTTGCCGCTAGCGGCGCGCGCATCTGGCTGCTGGATGAGCCATTGAACGGGCTCGATGCGCATTGGGGCGCGAGCGCTCAGGCCGCGATCGAGGCGCATCGCGCGCTCGGCGGCATTGCGGTCATCGCCTCGCACCAGCCGCTGCAATTGCAGAAGCTGCGCACGCTGTCGCTGCTGGAGCATCTGCCGTGAGGCGCGCGCTCTGGACGATCTTCCGGCGCGATCTCGCGCTGCTGCTGGCGGGCGCGCCGGGGCGGGGCGGGGCGCTGCTGCCGCTGCTGTTCTTCCTCGCGGTTGCCATGCTCTATCCCTTTGCGGTGGGGCCCGATGCCAAGCTGCTCGCGCGCACCGGGGCGGGGGTGATCTGGGTGGCGGCCCTGCTCGCCGCGATCCTCCCGCTCGACCGGCTGGTCGAGCCCGATCTCGAAACCGGTTTCTTCGACCAGTGGGCCTTGCGCGGGATCGCCGAAGAAGGCGTGCTCAGCTTGCGGATCATCGCGCATTGGCTGAGCTTTGGCGTGCCGCTGATGCTCGCCGCGCCGCTTGCCGCGGGGCTGCTGAACCTGAACGCCGCGCAGCTCTGGACGGTCGAGCTGGGCCTCTTGCTGGGCACACCCGGGCTCGCCGCGATCGGCGTGACCATCGCGGCGCTGACGGCCGGCCTGCGCGCGGGCGCGGCGCTGGGCGGGCTGCTGGCGATCCCGCTGGCAGTGCCGCTGCTGATCTTCGGTGCGGGCTCGCTCCAGCCGGGCGGGGAAGGCGGCCTGCTGCTGCTCGCGGCCTCCAGCCTTGCCGCGCTGGCGATTGCGCCTTTCTCGGCGGCGGGGGCGATCCGGGCTGGTCGGGAGTGAATAAACAGGGGCCAATAAATGGGGGCCAATAAATAGGGACTGTCCCTATTTTGTCCGCACAGCCACCCTTGCCGCGCTGAAAGCGCAAATCCGTTGCGGCCAGCGCGGCGGGGCATTACCTCTCCGGCCATGACAAACACCGCCCCGCCGCCCGCGATCCTGTCCGATACCCTCTCGCTGATCGGCAACACGCCGCTTGTCCTGCTCAAGGGCCCGAGCGAGGCGGCGGGCTGCGAGATATATGGCAAGTGCGAGTTCGCCAATCCCGGCGCTTCGGTGAAGGACCGCGCCGCGCTGTGGATCGTGCGCGATGCCGAGGCGAAGGGGATGCTGCAGCCCGGCGGCACCATCGTCGAAGGCACCGCGGGCAACACCGGCATCGGCCTCGCGCTGGTTGCCAATGCGCTCGGCTACAAGACCGTGATCGTGATGCCCGAGACGCAGTCGCGCGAGAAAATGGACACGCTCCGCGCGCTCCGGGCCGAACTGGTGCTCGTCCCTGCCGCGCCCTTTTCCAATCCGGGCCACTTCGTCCACACCTCGCGCCGCATTGCCGAGGAGACGGAAGGGGCGATCTGGGCCAACCAGTTCGACAATATCGCCAACCGGCGCGCGCATATCGAAAGCACCGCGCCCGAACTCTGGGCGCAGCTCGAAGGCCGGATCGACGGCTTCATCTGCGCGGCGGGCACGGGCGGGACGATCGCGGGTGTCGGCTTCGGGCTCAAGGCCTTCGATGAGAATGTCACCATCGGCCTCGCCGATCCGCACGGCGCGGCGCTCTACAATTACTACGCCCACGGCGAACTGAAGGCCGAAGGCTCCTCGGTGGCAGAAGGGATCGGGCAGGGCCGCATCACCGCCAATCTCGAAGGCGCGCCGATCGATACGCAGTTCCGCATCTCGGACGAGGAAGGCCTCGAATGGGTCACGCGCCTGCTGGCGGAAGAAGGCCTGTGCCTCGGCCTGTCGAGCGGCATCAATGTCGCGGGCGCGGTGGCGCTGGGCAAGCAATTGGGGCCGGGGAGCCGCGTCGCCACGATCCTGTGCGATACGGGCTTCCGCTACCTCTCCTCGCTCTACAATCCGGAATGGCTGCGCGCGAAGGGGCTGCCGGTTTTCCCCTGGCTGGGATGATCTTCCCCTGACGCCGATAAGCGGCTAATATCAGGCCGATGGCATTCTTCGGCCTCATACGGGATCGCAGCCCTCTTGCCGAGCCGGCAATCACCTCGCCGGCCGAGGCGGCGCGGCTTGCCGCGCTCCAGCCGGCGCATCCCACCCCGCGCGAACTGCGCGCGCAGGCGGTGCACCGCTTGCAGATCGGCCTGTTCGGGCTCGCTGGCATGCTGCTCATTGTCAGCCTTGCCAATGTGATCATGGACCGCGCCAAACAGGTCGAGCGCACGACCACCGGCGCCCCCGCCGCCGTGAGCCCGAGCGCCAGCCCCAGCACCGCCAACGATCCGCTGGTCGATATGGGCGTGGCGCCCGAACTGCCCGTCACCGGTGGCGGGGCGGACCCGGCCAAGCCCGCGCGGCCCGCGCAGCGTCCCCCCGGCAACTGAGGCCCGCCCGCGCCATCCCGCTGCTCGCCGCCGCGCTCGCGCTCGCGGCTTGCACCAAGGCGCCCGCGCCGCAGGAGCGCCCGGCGCTCGGCCTTTTCACCACCTTGCCGATCCTGTGGAGCGAGGCGGACGGCGTGGCCGCGCAGATCGCCGCGCCTGCCAGCCCGCACTGGGCCCCGCATTGGGCGCGCGCGGTTCTGGCGGAAGGGCGCCGCCTCGTCCCGCTCGATACGCTGCTGCGGCCCGAGGGCCTTGACGTGCTCGTCATGGCGCAGCCGCGCCCGCTGGAACCCGCCGAGAATGTCGCGCTGGACCGGTGGGTGCGCGGCGGCGGGCACGTCCTGCTCTTTGCCGATCCGCTGCTGACCGCACCCAGCCGCTTCCCGCTCGGCGATCCGCGCCGCCCCGCCGATACCGTGCTGCTGGGGCCGATCCTGGCGCATTGGGGCCTCGAACTGCGCGAGCAGGCCGAGGCGCGGGAAAGTGCGGGAACGCCGTTTCCCGTGGCTTCCCCGGGCGAGCTCGCGCTGCGCCCCGGCGCACCGCCGGGCTGCCGCGTCGAGTGGCGCGGGCTCGTGGCGCAATGCCGCATCGGGCAAGGCCAAGCGCTGATTCTGGCCGATGCGGCGCTGCTCGAATCCGCCGAAGATCCCGCTACAGCCATACGCGCGCGCGCCCTTCGCACGCTGCTGCGGCGGGCCTTCGCGCGGTGACCGGGCGGCTACGGGAAGGCGCGGGAACCCCCACGGGAAAATGCGGGAACGCGCCGGGGAAACGCGGAGGCAGCACGAGACTGGGGCAGTTTTTGGCGGAAATGCGTGCTATTGTCGCTCGACCATCGGCACGCAGGAAGGACCACGGGTTTACCCCTAGCAAAGATTCATCCACGAGAATCAACGCCTGAACGCAAATTCCCGCATTTTCCCCTTTTCGCCCGGGGTCTCCCGCGTTAAGACATCCTCCCATCAGGACGGACTCCATGACGCATCCGCGGGGGATGAGTCGGCTGCGCGAGGGCGCGCGGCCGGGTCGGGAGGCTTTCGTCCGTGGTGGGGAAGCGGCACGTGGCTGGGGGGCAGTCGCAGTACTGGGGGCAGGGCTTTTCGCCGCGCGGCGAAAAGAACCGCTTCGTCCTGCCCGCCGATTTCCGCCAGACCGTCAAGGATGCCTCGCACGGCAACCGCATGCTGTGCCTCGACAAGCACCACAAGCATCCCTGCCTTGTCGGCTTCGGCGAATCCCGCACTGAAAGCTTTGCCGAGCAGATCGCGAAAGAGGAACGCATCGCCCTCGAGCGCGGCGAGCCTTTCGACATCGACGAGCGCATGGCCCAGGTGGCCGGCTTTGCCCGCGCCACCTTCGACGAATCCGGCCGCTTCGTGCTTCCCGAATATCTCGGCGATCAGGTCGAGGTAACCGACGCGCTCTATTTCCACGGCGGCGGCTACCAGATCACGATCTGGGCCCCGGATGTGCTGTTCACGATGGGTCCCGGCTGGGACTCGGTCAAATCCGCATGCCGCGCCAAGATGGCCGAGCATGCTGCCAAGGCGGCGCGCAAATGAGCGGCGCCGCGATCCCCTTGGCTCCCCATATCCCCGTGCTCCTCGATGAGGTTGACGCCGCGCTGCACCCCGGGCCCGGCATGATCATCGTGGACGCCACCTTCGGCGCAGGCGGATATACCCGCCGCCTGCTGGGTGCCGGCGCCACTGTCCACGCTTTCGATCGCGACCCCGACGCGATCGCCGCGGGGCGGGCCTGGGGGGAAGTTTCGCAAACGCCGCCGCGCCTCGTGCTGCATCCGCGCCGCTTTTCCGAGCTCGCGGAAGGGCTGGCCGAAGCGGGCATTGCCTCGGTGCAGGGCGTGGTGTTCGATATCGGCGTCAGCTCGATGCAGCTTGATCAGGCCGCGCGCGGCTTTGCCTTTTCGAGCGACGGTCCGCTCGACATGCGCATGTCGCAGCAGGGCGAATCCGCCGCCGATTTCCTCAACGGCGCAGCCGAGGAAGCGATTGCCGACGTCCTGTTCCACTACGGCGAGGAGCGCCAGTCGCGCCGCATTGCCCGCGCGATTGTCGCCGCGCGCCCGCTGACGACCACCGGCCAGTTCGCGCATGTGGTGCGCAAAGCGCTCGGCTATCGCCCCGGCGCGCCGCGCGATCCCGCCACGCGCAGTTTTCAGGCCGTTCGCATCCATGTGAACGGCGAACTCGATGAGCTCACCGCGGGCCTTGCTGCGGCCGAGCGTGTGCTCGCCCCCGGCGGAAGGCTCGCCGTGGTCAGCTTCCATAGCCTTGAAGATCGCATCGTTAAACAGTTCCTGCGCGAAGGCGCTGGGGCAATGCCGGCCGGGTCGCGTCACCTGCCCTTGAGTGGCCCGGTCGGTGAGCCTGTTTTCGAGAAGCCCTCCGGGGCGATCCGCCCGGGCGCGGCGGAAGAGGCGCGCAATCCGCGCGCGCGTTCGGCCACCTTGCGCTGGGCGGTCCGCACCGCCGCGCCTGCTCGCGGGATGCTGGCGGCATGATGGTCAGCGCCCACCGCTTCCGCTCGATCGGCTGGATCGCGTTGCTGCTGGTCTGCCTGGCGCTGGTCATGGTGCTCGCCTTCCGCGTCAATTCGCTGCGCAGCCAGGTCCACCGTACCGAGCAGCAGATCATCGCGCTGCGCAGGGAGAAGCTCTACCTCGAGACCGAGGTGGAAACCCGCGCCAACCAGCAGCAACTGAAGCTCTGGAACGATGTCGAGTTCGGCTATGTCGCCCCCTCGGCCAGCCAGTACCTTTCGAGCGAACGCCAGCTTGCCGCCTTTGCCAAGTCCGACGGGCCGGACGCCCCGGCGCCGATCCGCGTGGCGAGCGCCGATGATACCGTGGCGGCCGAGGCGGCGTTTTCTTCCGTGTTCCCGGGCCTTGGCGGCGATCCCGATCTCTCGGCTCCGGCTGCCGGCCACGCCGAAGAGGAAGATGCCAGGCGCTCCGCCAAGCCCGCCGACGGCGCGGAGCGTGTCGCCGCCGCCGCCAATCTCGGCGCCCGGCTGGCGACTGTCGGCGCGCTCGGCAAGGCTGCGAAGGATAAGCCAGGCAAGAGCGGTGAGAGCAAGGACGGCAAGAAGGCCGGTCTGGCCAAGGCCGGCAAGGACGATGCCGCACGCCCCGGCAAGGGCGCCAGGCTCACCCCTGAGAAGGCTGATGCCAAGCCGGGCTCAAAACCCGGCAAGCCCGCTCCGGCAAAATCGGCGCCTGCCGCCAAGCCCGCCAAGTCAACGAAGCCCGCCAAGGGGGGCCGGCCTACCCCGTGAACGCCCTGACCGCCTCCGCCGCCATGGCCACCGGCCGCGTCCAGCTCGCCAACGTGCGCCAGACGGCGCTCGTTACCGCGCGGCTGCGCGCACTGTGGGTCATGCTCCTGTTCGTCTTCACCGCGCTGACCGCCTGCGTGCGCATCGGCCAGCTTGGCCTGTTCGAACAGACGCCCGAGCGCACTTCGCTCGCCGAGGCGCTGCTGCCCTCGCGCGGGGAAATCACCGATCGCAATGGCGTGGCGCTGGCCCGCGCCTTTGCGTCCTATTCGCTGTGGTTCAATCCCAAGGCGATGGGCGAGCAGGGCGCGCCGCTCGTCAAGACGCCCGAGGAAGTGGCGCGCGCGCTCCTCGGCATTTTTCCCGATGCCGACTATGTCGATCTCGTCGCGCGGCTGAAGGCGGGCAAGTCCTGCTACTTGCGCCGCCGGGTGCTGCCGGAAGAGGCCAACAAGGTCTTCGCGCTCGGCGAGCCAGCGCTCGAATTCCCGCGCGAGGAGCAGCGTTTCTACCCGCAAGGCTCGCTTGCCGCGCACTTGCTCGGCTATGTCGACGAGGCGGGCAAGGGCCATGTCGGCATGGAGCAGGTGCTTGAAGGCCGCCTGCTCGATCCGGTGCATCGCGGCACGCCGACCGCGCTTTCGCTCGATGCGCGGGCGCAAGGCGCGCTGGAGGACGAGCTTGGCCGCGGCATGCTGGAAACCGCAGCCAAGGGCGCGGCCGGGGTGATCCTCGATACCGACAGCGGCGAAGTCATCGCGCTCGCCTCGCTGCCCTCGTTCAATCCCAACCGGTCTGACCTTGCCTACAACGACCTCGTCTTCAACCGCGTCTCGAACCAGGTCTACGAGCTGGGTTCCACGTTCAAGCCGATCACCATTGCTTCCGCGATCGATGCGGGTGTCATCACCGATTTTGCCGTGCGCTATCCCGCCTATCCGCTGCAGGTCGGCAAGTTCACGATCCACGACAGCCACAATTTCGGTGCTTCGCTCAATGTGCCCGAGGCGCTGATCCATTCGTCCAACGTCGTCACCGCGCAGATCGCGGACAAGCTCGGGCCGGTCGCCCTGAAGCGCACGATGGAGCAGCTCGGCATGAACGAGCGCCCGACGATCGAACTGCCCGCGCGCGGCTTCCCGCTCTGGCCGCATGGCGGCGGCGAAGGCGGCAAGGGCGATTGGGCGCGGCTGACGACGATGACGGTGAGCTATGGCCATGGCATCGCGGTCACCCCGCTGCACCTCGCCGCAGCGTATGCCGCGCTCGTCAATGGCGGGATCTGGTGCCCGGCCACGCTCTACAAGGTGGACCCGGCGCACCTGCCGCCGGGGCGCCGGGTGTTCCAGGCCTCGACCAGCGCGCGCCTGCGCCAGCTGCTGCGCATGATCGTCGCCGATGGCACTGGCCGCAAGGCCGATGCGCCGGGCTTCCGTGTCGGCGGCAAGACCGGCTCGGCCGAGAAGCCGGGCAGCGGCGGCTATCGCAAGACTTCGCTGATCGCGACCTTCGCCGCCGCTTTCCCGATGGACAAGCCGCGCTATGTCGTGATCGTGATGCTCGACGAACCGCAGGCCACCGCGTCCACCTCCGGCCAGCGCACCGCCACGTGGAACGCCGCGCCCATCGTCGGCCGGCTGGTGCCGCGCATCGGCCCGATGCTCGGCGTGGTGCCCGATGCGCATCACGATGTGGACATTTCCGACCTCAGCCCGCTGGTCGGCTCCGGAGAAGGCGAATGAACCTCGGCGCTCTCGCCGCCGCAGCCGGCGTGACCCTGCCCGACGGAAGCGGCGATCTGGCCGGGGCGCAAGTCACCGGCTTTGCCATCGATCACCGCAAGGTGGCGCCGGGTACCGTGTTCGGTGCCTTTGTCGGCGCGCGCTTCAACGGCGAGGACTTCATTGCGGACGCGGTGAAAGCGGGCGCGGTGGCTGTCGTCGCCCGGCCCGAGGCGAAGGTGGAAGGCGCGGTTCACTTCCATGATCCCGCGCCGCGCCGGGCCTTCGCGCGCCTTGCCGCACCGTTCTTCGCGCCCGTGCCCGAAACGCTCGTCGCGGTAACGGGCACCAACGGCAAGACCTCGACGGTCGAGATGACGCGCCAGCTCTGGCGCATGGCGGGCTTCCACGCCGCCTCGATCGGCACTCTGGGCGTGACCACGGCAGACGAAAGCGTCTCCACCGGGCTCACCACGCCCGATATCGTCACGTTCCTCGCCAACCTCGCCGGCCTTGCGCGCGAGGGCGTCAGCCATGTCGCCTATGAAGCTTCAAGCCACGGGCTGGACCAGTTCCGCAACGAGGGGCCCCGGGTCGTCGCCGGGGCGTTCACCAATCTCAGCCGCGATCACCTCGATTACCACGGCACGATGGAGGTCTATCTCGCGGCCAAGATGCGCCTGTTCAGCGATGTGATCGCCGAGGACGGCGCGGCGGTGATCTGGGCGGATGATGCCTGGTCGGCGCAAGCCATCGTGGCGGCCAAGGCGCGCGGTCTCAAGCTGATCACCGTGGGCGAACAGGGCGAGACGCTGCGCCTCCTTTCGCGCACGCCCAACCTGCTCGGCCAGACGCTGGAACTCGCCTTTGAAGGTACAACCCGCAAGCTCGATCTGCCGCTGATCGGCGCCTATCAGGCCGCCAACGCTTTGGTTTCGGCGGGCCTCGTCATGGCGACGGGCGGTGATCCGGCCGCAACACTCGCCGCACTGTCACGCATCCAGCCGGTGCGTGGGCGGCTCGAGCGGGCGGCGATCACGCGCAGCGGCGCGCCGGTCTATGTCGATTATGCGCATACCCCCGATGCGATCACCGCCGCCATCGCCGCGCTGCGCCCGCATGTCGGCCAAGGGACGGGAACGCCGGGCCGACTGATCACCGTGTTCGGCGCGGGCGGCGACCGCGATGAAGGCAAGCGCCCCGAAATGGGCCGTGCCGCCTGTGCAGGCTCGGACGCGGTCATCGTCACCGACGACAACCCGCGCGGCGAGGAGCCCGCGCTGATCCGCGCCGCCGTCCTCGCCGGCTGCAACGAACGCGCCCGCGAAGTGGCGGGACGGCGCGAAGCCATCGCCGCCGCGATTGCCGAGGCCGGTGCTGGCGATATCGTGCTGGTCGCGGGCAAGGGCCACGAGCAGGGCCAGATCGTGGGACGCGGCGAGGCCACGCGCATCCTTCCTTTCGATGACGTGCAAGTGGCACGGGAGTGCAGCCAATGAATGCCCATCCAGCCCTGCTGCAATGGCCGGTCGAGACGAGCGATGCCGTGGGCCTTGCGCTCTGGACGGCGGACGCAATCGCGGCGGCGACCGGCGGCAGCGCCTCGGGCGCGTTCGAGATTTCGGGCTGCGCCACCGACAGCCGCGAAGTCCAGCCCGGCGACTTGTTCATCGCCTTGAAGGGCGCCGAGAGCGACGGCCACAGGTTCCTCGAAGGCGCCTTCGCGCGCGGGGCCACCGCCGCGCTGGTCGACCGCCCGGTCGCGTTCCCGCACGTGCTGGTGGCCGATACCGCCCGGGCGCTCGACGACCTCGGCCGCGCCGCGCGCGCGCGCAGCGAGGCGACCGTGATCGGCGTGACCGGTTCGGCGGGCAAGACCGGCGTGAAGGAAGCGCTCTTTGCCGCGCTCGACCGGGGCAGCCGGGGCCGCGCGCATCGCTCGGTCAAGAGCTACAACAACCATGTCGGCGTGCCGCTCAGCCTGTCGCGCATGCCGGCGCGGACGAAGTTCGGCGTGTTCGAGATGGGCATGAACCACGCGGGCGAGCTTGCCGCGCTGACCCGGCTGGTGCGCCCCCATATCGCCATCGTGACGACCATCGCGCCCGCGCATATCGGGCACTTTTCGGGCGAGGACGCCATCGCCCGGGCCAAGGCCGAGATCTTCGAGGGGCTGGAGCCGGGCGGCACCGCGATCATCCCTGCCGACAACCCGCATTTCGCGCTGCTTAAGGAAGCCGCCGCGCGCCACACCGTGAACGTCGTCGGCTTCGGCCGCGGCGATCATGCCGATGCGCGCCTGCTCGATGCGGTGCCGGCCTTTTCGGGCGGCACGCTGGTGACGGCGGCCTTCACCGGGCCGCTGGGCATGCGCAAGCTGTGCTACACCGTGGCCCAGCCCGGCGCGCACTGGGTGGACAACTCGCTTGCCGTGATGGCCGCGGTTGCTGCTGCCGGCGGCGATCTTGGTGCGGCGGGCCTTGCGCTGTCCGAAATGGAGGGGCTTGCCGGACGCGGTGCGCGCCATGTCATTGCGGCGCCGGAGGGTGATCGCTCGGGCAAGGCGCTGCTGATCGATGAAAGCTACAATGCCAATCCCGCCTCGATGCGCGCCACCATCGCCGCGCTGGGCGAGGTGCCTGCGCGCCGCCGGATCGCGGTGCTGGGTGCGATGAAGGAACTGGGTGAGGGCTCGGACGCCTATCATGCCGAGCTGGCGCAGCCGCTGATCGCCGCAGGGGTCGAGCGGATCATCCTCGTCGGCCCGGAAATGGCCGCGCTCGCCGCCGAACTGGGAAGGGCATTGGGGAAAAGCGCCGGCAGCGTTCTTGCCGCGCATATCGAACTCGACCATGCCAAAACGGCTGCAGAAGCGGCGGAATGCCTCGCGGCCGATGCGCCGCAGGGGGGTGACGCCATTCTCGTCAAGGGATCGAATTCGGTCGGGCTGGGCACCTTGGTGCGCGCGCTGACGGCAAAGACAACTACGGCTGGGGCCACTGGCGGGGCCAGGAAGGCCGGGGAAAACTGAATGCTCTACGTATTGGCGCACTGGCTGCATTTCGAAGGCGTGGCCAACCTGATCCGCTACCAGTCGTTCCGCTCGGGCGCCGCGCTGATGACCGCGCTGATCATCGGGCTGATCATCGGTCCGCGCTTCATCAACATGCTGCGCGTGCGCCAGGGCAAGGGTCAGCCGATCCGCGCCGACGGGCCGCAATCGCACCTCGCCAAGCGCGGCACGCCGACCATGGGCGGGCTGATGATCGTGATCAGCCTCGCGATCTCGCTCATGCTGTGGATGGACCTCACCAGCAAGTTCGTCTGGGCCTGCCTTGTCGTCACTTTGGGCTTCGGGCTGATCGGCTTCCTCGATGACTATGCCAAAGTCACCAAATATGCCCACGCGGGCCTGTCCGCGCGCATCCGCCTGATTGCCGAGTTTACCGTGGCGGGCATCGCGCTCGCGCTGGTGGTGACGGACACCAACCTCTACCTGCCAGTGTTCAGCAATCTCTATGTGCCGATGGGGCCGGCCTATTACCTCTTCGCCGCCTTCGTGATCGTCGGTGCGGGCAATGCGGTGAACCTGACGGACGGGCTCGACGGCCTCGCCACGATGCCGGTGATCATCGCGGCGGGCACGTTCGCGATCATCGCCTATCTGGCGGGCCGCGTCGATTATGCCGCCTACCTCGGCATTCCGCATGTGCCGCGCGCGGGCGAGCTTTCGATCTTCTGCGGCGCGGTGATGGGCGCCGGCCTCGCCTTCCTGTGGTTCAATGCGCCGCCTGCCGCCGTGTTCATGGGCGATACCGGCAGCCTTGCGCTCGGCGGTACGCTCGGCGTCATCGCGGTCTCGATCCACCACGAGATCGTGCTCGGCATTGTCGGCGGGCTGTTCGTGATGGAGGCGGTCTCGGTCATCGTGCAGGTCTTCGTCTACAAGCGCACCGGCAAGCGCGTCTTCCGCATGGCGCCGATCCACCACCATTTCGAACAGCTGGGCTGGAAGGAATCGACGGTCGTTATCCGCTTCTGGATCGTCTCGATCGTGCTCGCGCTGCTCGGCCTTGCCACCTTGAAGGTGCGCTGAGCGGATGATCGTTTCGCCCGCCTTCGCCGGAAAGCGCTATGCGGTGCTCGGCCTCGCCCGTTCGGGGCTGGCCAGTGTCGCGACGCTGCTGGCAAGCGGGGCCGAGGTGACCGCGTGGGACGGGCGTGAGGACGCGCGCGCGGCGGTGGAGGGGCGGGCCACCATTGCCGATCCGCTGAGCATCGATCTGAAGGGCTTCGACGGGGTGGTCGTCTCCCCCGGCGTTCCGCTCAATCGCCACCCCATCGCCGACCATGCGCGCAGCTTCGGTGTGCCGATCATCGGCGATATCGAACTCTTCGCGCAAGCCCGCGCGAGCCTGCCGCCGCACCGGGTCGTCGCGATCACCGGCACCAACGGCAAGTCGACCACCACCACATTGGTCCACCACATCTGCAAGGAAGCGGGCCTGCCCACCGAGATGGGCGGCAATATCGGGCTTCCCATACTCGGCCAGCCGCCGCTGCCGGCGGGCGGGGTCTACGTACTGGAGCTCTCGAGCTACCAGATCGACCTCACCTACAGCCTCGCCGCCGATATCGCCGCTTTCATCAACCTCAGCCCCGATCACCTCGACCGCTACGACGGCTACGAAGGCTACGGCGCGTCCAAGGCGCGCCTCTTCGAGATGCAGCGGGATGGCCAGTTCGCGGTGTTCGGCTGCGGCGATGAGGGCACGCGCCGCATCGCCGCGGCAATTGCCGCGCACCGCCCGGATGGCGATGTCGCGGTGGTCGATCCCGCTGCACTGACGGGACAGGCCGAGTGGCCCTCGCTGCAAGGCCCGCACAACCTGCAGAACGCCGCCATCGCCGTCGCCATCGCCGAACGGCTTGGCATCGCCGAACCCGTCTGGCGCGCGGCTCTCAGGAGCTTCGTCGGCCTGCCGCACCGCATGGAGCGGGTGGGCGAAGCGAACGGCGTGCTGTTCATCAACGACAGCAAGGCGACCAACCCCGCCTCGACCGCGCCCGCTCTGGGTGCCTGGCCGCGCGTCCACTGGATCCTCGGCGGCCTGCCCAAGGGCGACGATCTCGACGCCTGCGCTCCTTACTTCAGCCATGTCGTGCAGGCCTATACCATCGGCGAGGCCGGCCCCCGCTTTGCCGATCTGCTGGAGCCGGTCATGCCCGTCCAGCGCAGCGAGATGCTTGGCGATGCGGTGCGCCAGGCAATGGACGCCGCGCAGCCCGGCGATGTCGTCATGCTCTCGCCCGCTTGCGCGAGCTTTGATCAGTTCCGCGATTTCGAGGCGCGCGGCGATGCGTTCCGCCAGATCGTTACGGCGCTGATCGAGGAAAGAGGGGCGGCATGAGCGCGCACCAGCCCACCCGGCAAGTCGCCACCGCGCTGCCTGGCGGCGGCGTGCGCATCGCGCCGCGGACCAACCGCTATCGCCGTACCCGGCGCAGCGAGCTGGTCATCTGGTGGCGCGAGATCGACCGCGTGCTGCTCGCGCTCGTGCTCACGCTGGTCGCGGTCGGCACGGTCGCGGTCGCTGCGTCCTCGCCCGCCAGCGCGCACCGGCTTTCGACGCCGGGCAAGACCTTGGCCGATCTCCATTTCTTCTGGCTGCACTTGCGGTTCCTCACCGTCGGGCTGATCGCGATGTTCGTGGCCTCGCTGCTGCCCAAGGAAGCCACGCGGCGCCTCGCGATCCTGCTGGCCGGGGCCATGCTGGTCGGGCTCGTGCTCTTGCCGATCTTCGGGGGCGAGGTCAAAGGCGCGCGGCGCTGGTTGTGGATCGGCATCAGCCTTCAGCCCTCCGAATTCCTCAAGCCCGGCTTTGCCATCGCGGTGGCGTGGATCCTCTCGTGGCGGGTGCGCGATCCCAATATTCCGGTGATCCCGATCACCCTCGGGCTCATGGGCCTGATCGGCGCGCTGCTCATGGCGCAGCCCGATTTCGGCTCGACCGTGCTGTTCTGCGGCGTGTGGTTCGTGCTCGCGCTGCTTTCGGGGCTCGGTCTTTCGAAGATCGGCTGGAGCGTCGGCGGCGGCGTGGCCATCGTCGTCCTTGCCTATTTCTTCTATCCCAACGCCACGCATCGCATCGATGCGTTCCTTTCGGGCGGCAGCGAGTTCGATCAGGTCGACCTTGCCATGCGCACCCTTGTCAGCGGCGGATGGAGCGGCACGGGCCTGTGGCTCGGCAACCGCAAGATGGCGCTGCCCGAGGCGCATACCGACTATATCTTCTCGGTGATCGGTGAGGAATTCGGCTTGATCATCTGCGCGATGATCGTGGTGCTCTATTGCGCCATCGTGGTGCGGGTGATGATGCGCCTGGCGGACGAGGAAGACCTCTTCACCGTGCTCGCCGCCGCCGGGCTCACCGCGCAGCTGGCGGGCCAGGCCTTCATCAACATTCTCGTCAACCTCCAGCTGTTCCCCTCCAAGGGCATGACCTTGCCGCTCATCAGCTACGGCGGCTCCTCGACCATCGCGCTCCTGCTCGGCGTCGGGTTCCTGCTCGCCATCACGCGGCGCAATCCCTATCTCTCGCGCGAGACCATGGACCTGAGGGAGCGCGCGCGGTCATGACCAGCAAGGTACCCGCCAAGCAAATACCGGGCGTATCGCGCCATTTCGTGCTCGCGGCCGGCGGCACCGGCGGCCACCTCCTCCCCGCCTTCGCGCTGGCGACCGAGCTTGACCGGCGCGGCCATCACGTCGCGCTGGTGACGGACGAGCGCGGCGCGAAGATCCCGGGCAAGCCTTCGTTCCTCCCCGCGCACGTGCTTCCCGCTGGCCGCCTCGGCAAGAACCCGGTCGCGCTTGCCAAGGGCCTCTCCGCAATCTGGAAAGGCCGCGCGATGGCGCTGCGCCTGTTCGAAAGCTTCGAGCCGGCCTGCGTCGTCGGCTTCGGCGGCTACCCCGCGCTTCCCGCGCTGCTCGCCGCGCGCGCGGCCCGCATCCCCACCGTGATCCACGAACAGAACGCCGTGCTCGGCCGGGTCAACCGCCTGCTGGCAAAGCGCGTCGATGCCATCGCCACGGCCTATCTCGAAGTCGAGCGGCTCGATCCGAAGCTCTGGGGCAAGGTCCACCGCGTCGGCAATCCGGTGCGCGCGGAGGTCCTCGCGCTGCGCGGCGAGCCTTTCCCGCCCTTCAGCGAGGACAGCCTGTTTCGCGTGCTGGTGACGGGCGGCAGCCAGGGCGCCTCGATCCTTTCTGAAGTCGTGCCCGATGGCCTCGCCATGCTCCCCCCGGCGCTGCGCCACCGCCTGCAGGTCACGCAGCAGTGCCGGCCCGAGGA
>Ga0164294_10001110_pt1 | contig 25391 bp, 13 predicted proteins | sample GEODES005metaG_FD_111479 | JGI IMG/M metagenome (GOLD analysis project Ga0164294, IMG submission 111479) | Oligotrophic lake water microbial communities from Sparkling Lake, Wisconsin, USA - GEODES005 metaG | ecosystem: Environmental > Aquatic > Freshwater > Lake | place: USA: Sparkling Lake...
CAGGGGGCCAAGGGCGAAGACGATCTGTGGAGCTGGGAGACCGTGGCGGCCGTGATGGGCAGCGGCGACCGCTATGTGCAGTTCTACTCGGTCTGAGGCCGGGCGATCGACGGTGAGGCGGCGCACCGGGTAGAGGGCCGCCTCGCTGGAGCGCCGCCGATGTCGATGTCCTGGAGTCGCCTCTTCTCAGCGGACCGCCTGGGCGCCGCCCAGCGGGCCGAAGGCATCGGCCGGGGTGCCTACGAGCGCGACTTCGACCGCATCCTCTTCTCGACGCCCTTTCGCCGCCTGCAAGACAAGACCCAGGTCTTTCCCATGCCGGCCAACGATCACATCCACAACCGGCTCATTCACAGCATGGAGGTGGCCTCGGTGGGCCGCAGCCTGGGCAAGCGGGTGGGCGAGCGCCTGCGGCCGCGGCCGGGCTGGCCCGAGCTGCACCCCTCCGAGGTGGGAGACATCGTCGCCAGCGCCGCCTTGATGCACGACATCGGCAATCCGGCCTTTGGCCACGCCGGGGAGGACGCCATCGCGAGCTGGTTCGTCAGCAATCCCTGGGCCACCGCCGAGCTGGACGCCGCCGAGCGGGCCGATCTGGAGCACTTCGAAGGCAACGCCCAGAGCTTTCGGCTGGTGGCCTCGCTCGACATGTACGCCGGGCGCGGCGGCATGCAGCTCACCCTGGCCACGCTCGGGGCCGCGGCCAAGTACCCGCAAGGCTCGCTCTTCCGAAAGGCGCACTGGCAGGGCGGGCCCCATGTGGCGCGCAAGAAGTTCAACTACGTCAGCGCCGACCGGGCGGCCTTCGCGGAAGTGGCGGAGGGCCTTGGGTTGCTGTCCTTCGAGGACGGCTCCTGGGCGCGGCACCCCTTCGCCTACCTCGTCGAGGCGGCCGACGACCTCTGCTATGGAATCCTCGATCTCGAGGATGGCTTCACTCTCGGCTACGTCGACGCCGACGAGATCATCGGGCTCTTCGAGGCCGTCATCGGCACGTCGGTGGAGCGACGTCACAAGGCCGATCGCGAACAGGTGGGCTACCTGCGGGCGCGCGCCATCTCGGTGGTGGTGGCCCAGGTGGCCGAGGCCTTCGCCCAGGCCGAGGAGGCCCTGCTGGCCGGGGCCCTGCGCCAGCCGCTCACCGCCAACATCCAGGCCAGCGATGCGCTTGCGGAGATCAGCCTGGTCACGCGCCAGCGCTGCTACCAGGCCGCCGAGGTGCTGCGCATCGAGCTCGCCGGCTACAAGGTGCTGGGCGGGCTGCTCGACATCCTGGTGCCCGCCGTACAAGCGGCGGACCCGCGGGGGCCCCAGGGGCGGGCCCGCCAGCTCCTCCCCCAGCCCTTGCCGGCCTCGCCCTACCTGCGCCTGCTCGCGGTGACCGACTTCCTGTCGGCGATGACCGACCGCGCCGCGCTCAGCCTCTTCCGCGAGCTGCATGGCATCGATGTTCCCGGGGTGCGGGGCATCGCCAGTTAGCGGCGTGGCCCCTAGGGCAGGGCTGCCATCCGTTCGGCGAAGCCGGCCATGCCGCGCTCCATCATCGGTTCGACGATCGGCCGCAGCAGGGTGCCGGCGATGCCGCCCACCGGCATCTCCACCGTAACGGTCTCTTCGAAGTGGACGGTGCTGCCGGCCCCCCAGGGGCGAAAGCGAGCCTCGCCGCGCACCATCGGGTTGCCGCCGGGCAGGCTGTGCCAGCGAGCGACCGGCTCGGCGCCGCCGGTGTCCAGCGCAAAGACCAGGGTGTAGTCGCCGGTGAAGGCGGTGGGGCCGTGCTTCATCTCGGCGAGGCGCAGGCGGAGCTGATCGGGGGCCGGGCGGCTGTGGCTGGCCACCTCGGGGCGGCAGCGGAGCTGGCGATCGGGGTCGATCCAGGCGGCGGCGGCCTCGGCGGGAGGGCGGGCGCAGGCGTGGCTGGAGCGGTGGGTCCGGCTGAAGCTCGTGGCCATCGGGATCTCCTACAGGCTGCCTTGCAGGCGCTGAAGCTCGATGCGGGCGAGCTGGTGGTCGGCCTTGGCCTTCTCCAGGGCCACCCCCGCGTCGTTGACCGCCTGGATGGCGGCCAGCACGTCGCGTTGGATCGCCCGGCCGGCCTGGCGGAGGGCGCGCTCGGCGGTGAGCGTCTCTTCGGCGAGCCGGAGGTTGATCTGCGCGAGCTCGACGGTGGCGCGGGTGGTGAGCAGCGCGTCGAGCTGGCCGCGGACGGCCTGGGCGATGGCCTGCTCTTCGGCCTGGGTGGAGAGGCGAGCCTGGCGGGCCCGGGCGTCGGCCTCGGCCAGGGCGCCCTTGTCGGCGCGGTTGCCAAGCGGCATCGCGAGGTTGGCGCCCACTGACCACTCGTGCAGATCGTTGGTGAAGACCTCGCCGATGGCGGCGCCCTGGCTGGTCTCGTAGCCAAGCAGGGCGTAGCTGGCGGTGGCGTTGAGGCTGGGCAGGCGGCCATGGGCGGCGAGGGCGCGCTCCAGCTCGGCCTGCTCGGCGGCGCGGCGGAGGCGCGCCAGGTCAGGGTTCTGGGCCAGGGCGGCCTCGACGGCGGCGGCCGGCTCGGGGGCGGCGGCGCTGGGATCGGCGGGCGGGGTGCTGGGGCGCAGGTCGGCGCCGGCGGACTCGCCCATCACCAGCAGGAGCTGATCGCGGGCGGCGCGGCGGGCCGCCTCGGCCTGGAGCGCTTGGGCGCGAGCGGCCACCAGCAGCGACTCGGCGCGGGTGCGTTCTACCGGGGCCAGGGTGCCCTGCTCCACCCGGGCGCTGACCACGCGCAGCTCCTCTTCGGCCAGGGTGATGGCGGCCTGGGCCAGCTCGACGCGGCGGGCCTGGTACCACAGATCCCAGTAGCGGGTCGCCGCCAGGGCCAGGGTCTGGTCGCGCAGGGCCTTGTGCTCCAGCTCGGCGATCGAGCGGGCGGCGGCGGCGCGCTGGATGGCGGCCTGGTTGTAGTCGCGGCGGTGGCCTTGAAGGAGGGCCTGGCTCAGGCTGGCGCCGAGGCGGCTCTGGTACTGCGGCTCTTCGCTCTCGACGATGAGACTGCTGTCGCGCAGCTCGTAGCGAAAGGAGGTCTTGGCGGTGGACAGACCCACATCGAGGGTGGTGCCGGTGGCGAAGCGCTGGCTCAGGTTGGCCCCCCAACTCGTGGCCTGGTAGCGGCTCAAGACCTCGCCAAACTGCTGGATCGACTCGTCGGTGCCGCGGGCGTGGGCCAGGGTCGAGGTGAGCAAGGGGTCGAAGTCGCCGCGGGCGGCGAGCAGGGCGCCGTCGGCCGCCTCGACCTCGAGCCCGGCGGCCTGCAAGGTGAGGTTGTTGTCGAGGGCGCGCTGGAGGGCATCGGCGTAGGGCAGCGGCGCGGGCTCGGCGGCGAAGGCGAGGCCGAGGAGCAGGCAAAGGACCATCGGGGACCACCTGGGCGGGGTCGGCGCAGGGCCAACGGAGCGCCGAGCAGGGTAACACCGGCCGCCTGCGGTCGGACAGCGCGGCAGGGTGCGGCAGGCGCGCGACAGCGGCGACCATCCACATTAGGCAGAGCGGGCCTGCATGGGTGCGTGATGGCCTACCTCCAGCCTCTGATCGACCTCCTCATCAGCATCCTCGACGCCAACGAGATCCGGCAGCTCGTCAAGAACCGGGCTCAGGGCGCTGAGATCCTCGCTCTGTTGCCGGCGGCCGGGGCCAGCAAGGCCCAACTCTCCGAGGCCGCCATCCGGGCCTGGGGCGAGCGGGGGCTGCTCAACCAGGAGCTGTTCCAGACCCTCCTCAAGCTCAAGCCCCGCATGGAGCCGCGCATCCGCTCGGCCTACGAGCTGTGGGTGCAGGGCCAAGAAGACTTCGACGATGAGGACGAGGAGGAGGGCAAAGGGCTCGGCGACAACGAAGACTTCGATGAAGACGACTTCGATGACGACGAAGACGATCTCCTCGACGACGATGAAGACGAGGACGAAGACGAAGACGAAGACGACGTGCGCGATCCCCTCGATGATGACGACGACCGCGAAGAGGATGACTGGTAGCCATGGCTGAACGGAGCAGCACCTTCTATCTGGGCGTGGGTTGCGGCCTCTTCACGGGCTTCACCTTGCTCTGCCTCGGTTGTGGCGGTGGCGTTTATGCGGGGGTGCGCACCTACATCGTGAGCCAGCCTGTCGTGGTCGACGCCGTGGAGGCGGTCTCGGCCAACGAAGACGCCGTGGCGCGCCTGGGCACCCCGGTGGAGGTGGGCTGGTGGGTGCAGGGCACCGTCAACACCAGCAACGACGGCGGCACGGCCGACCTGATCGTGCCCGTGGAGGGGCCCCAGGGCGAGGCCATCCTCTCGATCGTGGCCGAAAAGGACGCCGAGGCCTGGCACTACCAGACCCTCAACCTCGTCTTCGCCAACGGCGGCGGCGCCATCGATCTGGTGGGCTCGCTGGTCGACAACCCCGACGTGCAGCGCACCACCAAGGTCACCCGCCTCCTCGACGAGGCCGAGGCCAAGGCGGGAGAGGGCAATTTCGCCGCCGCCATCGCCCTGTGCACCGAGGCCTTGGCCGAGGAGCCCGAGGACTTCCGCGGGTACGCCCTGCGCGGGCGGGCCAAGGCCGACGCCGAAGACTTCGCGGGCGCCAAGGTCGACCTCCGCAAGGCCGCCGAGCTCGATCCCTCCGACATCCCCTCCCGCCTGCGCCTGGGCGCGGTGGAGACGGCGCTCGGCGATCACGACGCCTGCATCGCTGCCTTCACCGAGGTCCTGCGCTTGGACAGCCGCAGCGGCGAGGCCTGGTTGGGCCGCGCGGTCTGCTACGAGGGCAAGGGCGAGCTGCGCCAGGCCGTCGCCGGCGCCCGGGAGGCCTGCGATCAGGGGCTGGCGGCCGGCTGTGAGATGGCGGCCCGCCTCGAGCCCAGCCGGGGCCGTTAGGCGCGCAAGAGCAGGCTGGCCGCGCGCTGGGCGGCCTCGGCGCGGCCGAGGGCGCTCCACTGGCCCACCGCGAGGTGGATCGCCGACTCGGCGCGGTCGGTCTGCCCGGCCCGCATCGCCAGGGCGGCGGCTCGCTCGGCGCTGGCGGCCACGTCGATGTCGATGAAGGTGGCCTGGACAAGGCGCTGGCTGCCCTCGGCGAGGTGCTGATCCCAGTGGGCCCAGGCCCCGGCGGTGGCGGCGCAGACCAGCAGGGCGATGTGGGCCGCGCCTTCGAGGGCGGCGTGGCCGGAGCGGTGAAAGCGGGCCAGGGCGTCGGCGATGAGGGGCTCGGACTCGAGGGCCCGGCCGCGATCTTGGAGCACCAGGCCGAGGTTGAAGCGCACCACGGCGACATCGCCAGCGCCGAGCTCCTCCATGCGCCGCAGGGCCTCGCGGTAGTGCTGCTCGGCCTCGTCCAGGGCGCCGCTCAGGCGGGCCACCTCGCCCAATTCGTTGGTGCAGCGGGCCACACCGCCGCGGGCGCCGATGCGCTCAAAGACCGAGAGCGCGGTGGCGAGGTGGGCGGCGGCTTGGTCCAGGGAGCCCTGCTGCTTGGCCAGGGCGCCCATCAGCCAGTGGGAGTCGGCGAGGCCGCGCTCGTCGCTGGCGTCGAGGAAGGCGGCGTGGGCGGTGCGCAGGCGGGCCTGGGCCTCGCCAAAGCGGCCGCGCTCCATCAGAATGCGCGCCAGCTCCGTGTTGGCGCGGGCGGCGAGGGTGGGATCTCCGAGGCGTTGGGCGAGTCGCTCGGCCTCGCGCAGGCGGCGCCAACTCCGGCTGGTCATACCGAGGGAGTGCAGGGTGGTGCCCAGGTGCAGGAGCGCCTGGGCGGCGGGCCGGCGGGCCTTGTGGGCCTGGGCTTGGGTCAGGGCGCGGGCGGCCTCCAGCAGGGCCTCGGGCAGCATTCGCGCCTGTCGCAGGGCGCCGGCCCGCATCAGCCAGCCCTCGGCCCACTGCAGATCGGCCGGGTCGAGTTGGGCCTGCTGGAGGGCCTCGTCGCGCAGGTCGAGCAGGCGCTGGGTGCCGTGGAAGTCTCCCGAGGCGAGGCGCTCTTCGGCCCCGTCGAGGAGCCAACCCAGGGCGGCATGAAGCTGCCCGGCGCCCAGGAGGTGGCGGCCGATCCGCTCCACCCGGCCGGCCCCGGCGCCGTGGCGCAGGCTGCGGGCGATGGCGCGGTGGTGGGCGGTCAAGCGACCCTGGGCGGCGGCGCGGGCCTCAAGGGCGGTGCGGACCATCGGATGCGCGAAGGACCAGTCGGGGCCGTCATCTTCGATGTAGGCGAGGCGCACGGCCAGGAGGTGTTCGACCAGCTCAGGGCGCGGATCGTAGCCGGCGAGGCGGGCGGCGGCGCGCCACTCCTCGGGGCGCACCCGGGCGCCGATCAGGGCGGCGAGCTCGATGGCGCACTGCTCGGTGGGGCGGAAGCGTCGCAGGGTTTGCTCCACCCGGCTGCCCCAGAGATCGGCCAGCGAGGCGGGCATTTGAAGGGGCTGCCCCGGTGCGAGGCGGTAGCCCTCGGCGCCGGGCACCAGGGCGCCGCGGGCGACCCACTCGGTGACGAGCTGCACGGCGAAGAGGGGGCTGCCCTCGGTGCGCTCGACGACCTGCTCGACCAGATCGGCCTCCAGACCGGCGAGGTGGCGGACCAGGGCCCGGTGGGCGGCGGGCCGCAGGGGGCCGACGTCGAGGCGAAGGAGGCGCCCACTGGCGGCCAGCTCTTCATCGGGCAGGGGGGCGGCGCCGGTGAGGATCACCAGCAGGGGCAGATCGCTCTCGCCCAGCAGGTAGCGCACCAGCTCGAGGCCCTCCGGTGTCGCGCCGGGATCGTCCAGCCAGAGCAGCAGGGGCCGCTCCAGGCCGTCCGGCCGCCCTTCGTGGGCCAGCGCGCGAAGGGCACGCTCCACCACCACGATCCGCTCGCGGGCGCCAGCGAAGCGGATCACCCGCCCCCCGCTGGCCAGCTCTTCCGGTCCGGCCGGCGAGACCAGCTCGGCCAGCGCCAGGGCCGCGTCTTCGCCCCCGGCGGTGAGCCCCAGGCGCACCAGCCGCGACGCCAGGTCGCTGCGCGCCATCCCCTTGGAGCGCGTGACGTGGCCGAGCATCTCGCCCATCGCGCTGCCGGGCGCATCGGTGGCCGAAAAGCGGGCGCGCAGGGCCAGCGCGGCGCCGCTTTCTTGGGCCCGCTCCATCAGCCACTCGGCGAGGCGCGCCTTGCCCACGCCGGCGGGACCGCGCAGGGCCAGGGCCCGCGGGCGGCGGTGGCGGTGCACCTCCAACAAGGCCGACCACAGCGCTGTCCGTTCGGCGCTGCGCCCCACCAGCGGGATGGTGCGCAGGCCGAAGAGGCTGAGGCCCACCCCCGGGAGGATCGCGGTGGTGGACCGCTCTTCGCTCAGGGTGAGGGGCGGCGGGCAGGGGAGCGCCGGCGTGGAGGCCGCCGGCCAGGGCAGGTCGCTGGGCGCCCCGGGGGCCGGCGCCTCGCCCTCAGTGATGTGGGTGGAGAGGTCGAGCGGGGCCTCTCCGAGGCGATCGGCCGTGTCGAGGTCGTGGGTGGGGGCCGGGATGCTGTCGTGAACAGGAGCCGCCGGGGCCTCGTCGGGGAGCTGCAAGAGGGCAGCGGCGGCGTCGGCGGCGCATAGAAAGCGGTCCTGGGGCTGCTTCTGCAGGGTGCGGCAGAGCCAGGAGAGGTAGCCCGCGGGCAGGGGCATCCGCGGCAGGAAGGCGGGGGGTGGGCGTCGCTGGTGGTCCAGGCGCAGCTCGGCGAAGCTCCGTCCGCGGCCAAAGGGCGGCTGGCCGGTGGCCAGAGCCCAGCCCAGGCAGCCCAGGGCGTACAGATCGGTCCCGGGCCCCTGATCGCGCCAGGCCCCGGCGATCTGTTCAGGGGCCATGTAGGCGGGGGTGCCGGCCACGGTGGCGTCGCGGCCCTCCTCGCCCTCGAGGGAGTCGGCCAGCCCGAAGTCGGTGATGCAGGCGCGGAGCGGCCGCAAGGGCTGATCGTCGCCGGGAGCGGTGGCCAGCAGCACGTTGCCGGGCTTGAGGTCGCGGTGGATGAGGCCGCGGGCGTGGCTGTGGGCCAGGGCGTCGGCGAGCTGCAGCAGGACCTCGCGCAGATCGGCCCAGGGCAGGCGCCCGACGAAGGCCTGCAGGGGGCGGCCCTCGATCAGCGGCATGACGAGGTAGGGGCTGCCCGCGAGCAGGGCGCCATCGCTTTGGGCGGCGGCGGCCTCGTCAATCACGCCCTGATCGAGCACCGCGACGATCGACGGGTGGTCGAGGCCGGCGACCGCGCGCACCTCATTGCGAAAGGCCGCCCGCGCCCAGGCCTCTTCGCCGGCCTTGTGCGCCAGCACCTTCACCGCGACCGTGGGCCCCTCGGCGCCCACGGTGCCACGCCAGACCTGCCCCATGGCGCCCCGGGCGAGGGGGGCCGTGAGCAGGAAGGGGCCGAGGGCGAGGGGCCGGCGAGGCGGGCCGGCGGGGCCGTCCATGGGGTCTCCGAGGCGCAGGAGTTGGGTATTCCGAACGGAGGCTTGGGCCCACCCGGACGGTGGCGGCGGGCGCGCGGGGTGTCTGTTTGGCTCTCTCTGGTTTCGTTTTCGATTCGGATGAGAATTGACGCGGATTCATTTGTTCATAGTCTGTAATTTGTTTGAGAAAGGTGCTTGAACGTCATGCTTTTTGCTTGAAGTTGGTTGGGGCTGTTCGGTTCGATCCTTCAGAATTGCGATCAGGTCGAGGTGTTGACGGTTTCGACAATTGCGTTGCATCCTGGGCAACACCGCGGTACCAGACGCCCCAGGTCAGGATGGATGCCCTTCTGAATTCGTCTGTTCGATGTCCAGGCAGCCAGGGCTCGTTCGGTGAAAGATCGGAGATCTCGTGCGGCGCGTTCAAAGGGCGGCTCAAAGCAGGGCTTCTGCGCGTGTACCCAAGGTGAGGCCTTCGCGAGCCGCCGGAGAGCCTTTCAACCGCCACACAAGGCAGCATCCAGGCGGATGCACCCCTCCCGAGGCCGCGCTACCCTGGCGCATCCCGTGGTTTGGCGACCATCGGACGGCCTTCGGTTGGCGTGAGGGAGCTTCACCTTTCCCGGTGGAGCGCCCTCATCGAAGCGCTGGCGCATCCGGACTTCAGCCCTAAACCTCCAGCACCTGTGGTCGAACGTGGCAGATTCCAAAGAACCCGTGTCGAAGTTCCAGGCAGAGGCGCCGGATTCGGCGCCGAGTCCGGTCGAAGCGGTCGAGACCGGTGACGTCGCCGCGCGCTCGACCACCGATCAGATCGTGGACACCGTGGTGGATTCGCCGATCCGCCTCGCCATTGCGCTGGGGATCTGCCTCTTTCCGATCCTCACCTACGTCTTCGTCGATCTTCCGCCGCGGGCGCACATCGTGCTCTCCCTGGTGCTGATCGCCACCGGCGTGCTGGTGAGCCGCAAGGCCCCCAGCTTCCGGCTGGTGGTGGTCTTCATGTCGATCGGGGCTTCGCTTCGGTACATGCTCTTTCGGGCCTCCGAGACGCTGGCGGTGGGCTCCATCGGCGACATGGCGGTGGGCGCGCTCCTCTATTCGGCCGAGTTGTACGCCCTCGCCACCTTGATCACCGGCTACTTCCAGACCGCCGTGGTGCGGCGCAACCTGCCGCTTCCTCTCGAGGTGGCCGCCGATCGGCTGCCCACCGTCGATGTCTTCGTGCCCTCCTACGCCGAGAGCGTGGAGATCCTCCGCCCCACGCTGCTGGGCGCGATGGCGATGGACTACCCGCCCGACAAGCTGCGGGTCTACCTGCTCGACGACGGGTCCGATCCGGGCGCCAAGACCCGCGGTCGCGCCGAGGTCGAGGCCCTCTGCGCCGAGATCGGCGCGGGCTACCTCAAGCGGCCCACCAACCAGGGCTTTAAGGCCGGCAACATCAACGAGGCCCTGCCGCGCACAAACGGCGAGTTGATCGCCTTCTTCGACGCCGATCATGTGCCGGTGCGGGGCTTCTTGCGGGCCACGGTGGGCTTCTTCCTGGAGAACGCCCGCCTCGCCCTGGTGCAGACGCCGCATCACTTCTACAATCCCGACCCCTTCGAGCGGAACCTGCACATCGAGGGCCGGGTGCCGCCCGAGCAGGCGCTCTTCTACCACAGCATCCAGTTGGGCAATGACTTCTGGAACTCGGCCTTCTTCTGCGGCTCCTGCGCCGTCATTCGGCGGACCGCCCTGCTCGATGTGGGCGGTGTGGCCGAAGAGACCGTCACCGAAGACGCCCATACCGCGATGAAGATGCACAGTAAGGGGTGGGACTCTCTGTATCTGGACATTCCGCTGGCGGCGGGTCTGGCCACCGAGAGCTTCTCCATCCACGTCAAGCAGCGCACCCGCTGGGCCCGCGGCATGGCGCAGATCTTCCGCCTCGACAATCCGCTGCTCAAGCGCGGGCTCTCCCTCGCCCAGCGGCTCAACTACTTCAACGCCAGCTGGCACTTCTTCTTTGGCCTGCCGCGGCTCATCTTCATGGTGGTGCCGGCCCTGTACCTCGTGTTCGACTTCCATCCGGTGCAGGCCGATGTCCGCGAGGTGATGGTCTACGCGGTGCCCCACCTGGTGCTGGCGGCCCTTGGCTCGTCGTCCACCAACCGCAACGTGCGCCACAGCTTCTGGCCGGAGGTCTACGAGGTCGCCATCGCGCCCTACACGGCGATGGCCACCACCTTGGCGGTGATCGCCCCCAAGAAGGGCCAGTTCAACGCCACCGCCAAGGGCGCCTCGTCGGAGGGCCACTCCTTCGACTGGCGGCGCACCCTCTGGCTCCTCGGCATCATCGCCTTCGCCATCATCGGGGTGCTGGCGACGCCGGCCAAGCTCCAGGCCAACCCCAACTCGGTCGACACCATCCTCGTCGCCCTGGCCTGGAATGTCTACAACCTCGTCGTCCTCACCGCGGCGGTGGCGGCGGCCTACGAACGGCCGCAGCGCCGGGGCTTTCACCGGGTCAACCGCGCGGCCACCGTGCTCTTCCGCCAGACGGCGGGGGTCACGGCCGGCGGCAGCCCCACCGCCGAGTCCAACGGCCTGCTGATCGATCTGTCCCTGGGCGGCCTCGCCTTCCGCACCCAGGTTCCGGTCGACGCCGGCGTCACCGCCCTGGAGCTGCGCCTCGCCAGCACCTCGGGCTTCACCGTGCCCCTGCCGCTCGACGTGCTCGAAGTCATGAAGGATGGCGAGGAGTACGTCATCCGCGGCCGCTACGGCGCCCTGTCTCTCGAACAGAACCGCGACGTGGCGGCCCAGTGCTTCGCGGCCTCCGACACCTGGCTGCACGACCGCTTCGCCTTCGATCGGCCGCTCTACGCGATGCTGACGGTCTTCCTCTCCATCTTCGCCAGCTTCTTCAAGAACCCCGACTGGGTGCGCCGGGCGATGAACTGGGGCCGCGGGCAGGACGGCAGCCTCGTGCCCCTCGCCGATCAGTCCCGCTGTCATGCCTGCGGCGCCCTGATGATCGAAGGCTCGCTGCGCTGCGAGGCCTGCGGCACGGCGGTGCCCTTCGAAGATGAGCTGGTGCTGACCCCCGCACCCCTCACCGGTCACGCCCAGCGCTTTGGCTTCGCCGCCTACACGGCGCCGGTGGTCATCCTGGTCATCGCGCTGCTGCTCAGCCTCGGCAACGTGGCCATCGACAAGGCCTTTGCCAAGGTGGTGCCCCTCGCTCGCTACGAGCAGGTGACGGTGAAGACCCGCGTGAACGCGCTGACCAAGGCCTACTACGAGCTGCGCGACATCCAGGATGAGCTGGAGAGCGCCGTGGACGCGGGGAGCGCCGAAGGGCTGCCCAACAACTGGTCCAACCGTTTGTGGACGGTGCGCCGGGAGTACACCCTCTACGGTGACACCAGCCGGAGGCCGGAGTCCGCCGAGATTGAGCAGGCCCTCTACGCCGCCGTCCTCGACCTGGCCTCGGCCGAAAAGGAGCTCCGTGAGGGGCGCCCGGCCGAGTCGATCCAGCCCCGCCTGACTTCGATTGAACAACATCTTGGTGTCGCCGCCAACAAGATTGGCCTCAAGGGCGAATAGCCAGCAAAGGAGCTGCCCATGTCCCCCCGCCTCCTCCTCCTCGCCGGCCTCACCTTGGGCCTTGGCAACGCGGTCGCCCAGCCCCTGAAAGCGCCGCCCCCGCGGGATCTCGAGCCCGCTGCTTCCAACCTCCCGGTCTTGCCCTTGGCCATCGCCGACGCCGCCGCAGCGGGGACGCAGCTCGCGGCCGCCGGCCAGGTGGATGGCGCCCAGATCGCCTTTGGCGCCGACCTCTTTGTGGCCTCCGACATCATGCTGCAGGGCATCACCGCCTGGGATGTCGTGACCTTCACCCGGCCCCAGCGTTGGGAGCTGAACCGGGCGCCGGTGTTGCACCTTCGCTACGAGTACTCGGCGGCCCTGGATCCGGCGCGGTCGAGCATCACGGTGCGGGTCAACGACAAGGCGATCGCCAGCCAGAAGGTCGTTCAGGCCAAGGGCGACAAGCTCTACATCGAGCTGCTGGCGCCGATCCCCGAGGAGATGCTGGCCGATTACAACACGCTGACGATGAGCGTGGTGCAGCATGTCACCGATGAGTGCGAGGATCCCTTCGATCCGAGCCTCTGGACGCGGGTGCGCTCCGACTCCTACATCGACTTCGGCTTTCGCGAAAAGGTCATCCCCGCCGAGCTGAAGAGCTTCCCCTACCCCTTCCTCGACCCCCTGGGCTACGGCCCGCTGGAGCTGTCGCTTGGGGGTCCGCAGGGGGTCAGCGCCGGCCAGCTTCAGGCGCTCGGCATCCTCGGCGTGGCCTTCGGTCGCCACGCCGCCTACCGCCATGTCCAGGTCGCGGCGCCGGTGACCGACCTCACCCAGGCGCGCGAGCATGTGCTGCTGGTGGGCACCCCCCAGGAGAACCCGCTGATCGCCCGGGTGGTAAACACCCAGGCCCTGACGCCGGGCCAGGGCCTCATCGCCGCGATGCCGAACCCCAGCAACCCCACGCTGGGCGTGCTGGTGGTGACCGGCGCCGACGAGGCGGGCCTGCTCAAGGCCGCCGGCGCACTGGCCGGGCAGAGCCGTCACGAGGTGCTCTCCGGCCGGGAGTCCACCGTGGGCCTCGTCGAGGAGTCCCGGCCACCCGCCACCCGCCAGAGCCCGCTGCCGGTGCCGCCGGCCCGCGAGTTCACCCTGGCCGATCTGGCCATCGCCGACCAGACCGTCCGCGGCTTCTACGCGCCGGCCATCAAGATCCCCTTGAAGATGGAGGGCGACAGCCACGCCCGCATCGACGGGGCGCGGGTCGGCATCGACTTCGCCTACAGCGCCATGCTCGAGACCAAGCTGTCGACCATGGAGGTCAAGCTCAATGGTGTGACGCTGGCGAGCGTGTCCCTCTCCGACCCGGCCGGCAAGCAGAAGAACCAGGGCTTCCTCGGGGGGCCCCGCCTCTGGGTGGACCTGCCCTTTGAGCTGGTCGAGCCCACCTCCGAGCTGGAGGTGATCTTCCACCTCTTCCCCAACAACTACGAGCCCTGCGTCTACACCACCGACGTCCACATCTGGGGCACCGTCTACGCCAGCACGGTGGTGGAGATGGGGCGCGACCATTGGGCCATGCTGCCCGACCTCTCGCTGCTGCGGCACGACCTGTGGCCCCTGTCTACGGCCGTCGGCGACGGCGGCATCTCGATCATCACGGCCGATCAGCCCAACATCCACGACGCCGGCGGCGCCTTGCAGATGGCGGCGGAGATCGGCCGGGTCAGCGTCGTCGACGCCCCCGAGCTGAAAGTGAGCGCCGGCGCGGTCTCCAAGGATGGCTCCGGCGCCGATGACACGCTGGTGCTGCTGGTGGGCGACGGGGCCCACTCCACCCACGCCTCCCTCGTGCGCGACCGCCAGATCGCCCTGCCGGGTGACCTCGACCGCGCCCTGCAGGCCCAAAGCAAAGACCTGCTCACCGCCAAGGTGGGCGCCGCCTACGCCACCATCGAGCAGGCCCTCAACCCCACCAACCCCGACAAGACCATCCTGGTGCTGCACGCCCCGAGCGCCAGCGCCCTGCGCGACCTCGCCGCGGATCTCCAGGACTTCGGTCGTCTCGTGCGGATGGAGGGCAAGGCGGCGGTCTTTGGCGGCGACAACAGCGTGGAGTCCATCAAGATCGACGAGAAGTCCCGCCGCCAGGTCGGCGTGATCCCGCTGTCGAGCAGCTTTCAGACCTTCGTGCGCGCCTCGTGGCCCTTGCTGGTGCTCGGCGTGATCCTGGCCAGCGTGGTGCTCTCGGTGCTGGTGCGCGCCTGGGCGGATCGTCGCGGGGGCCAGGCCTGATGCTGGCCGCCTTCGCCCTGGCCCTCGGCCTCGACGTCGCCGATGCAGCCCCGCACCCGCGGGTGCTGTGGAATGGCTGGCGTGACTACGAGCGGGGCTTCATCCAGGCCGATGGCCGGGTCATCGACCCCAAAGACGGCGGGATCACCACCTCGGAAGGGCAATCCTATGCCCTGGTGCGGGCGGTGTGGCTGGGCGATCGCGACCAGGTCGACGCCCTGCTCCGGTGGACCCGCGACAACCTTCAGGGCGGCAAGGCCGAGCAGCTCCCGGCCTGGAAGTGGGGCAAGCGCCCCCAAGAAGACTGGGGCGTGCTCGATGAGAACCCCGCGTCCGACGCAGACATCTGGCTGGCCTGGGGCTTGCTTGGCGCCCAGGCCCGCTGGCCCCAGGGCGGCTACGGCGCCGTCGCCCGGCCGCTGATCCACGGGATCTGGGAGCGCGAGGTGCTGCGCACCGGCGACCGCTACACCCTGCTGCCCGGGCCCTGGGCCACCGAGCGCAGCCCCATCAAGGTGAACCCCTCCTACCTGCTGCCCTTCGCCTTTCGTGCCTTCGCCAAGGTCGATCCAGGCCACCCCTGGATGGCGTTGCTGAACGACAGCTACGCCCTGCTCGCCGAGGTGATGGCCGACGGGCGCCTGCCGGCCGACTGGGTCTTTGTCGATCCGGCCACCGGACGACTGGCGCCGGTCCCCGCCGAAGAGGCCGCCACCCAGATCTTCGGCTTCGAGTCGATGCGGGTGCCCTGGACCCTCGCCGCCGAGGTCGCCTGGTATGACGAGACCCGCGCCCGCGCGCTGCTGGTGCCCTTTGCTGGGCTGGGCGTGAGCTGGCGAAAGACCGGGATGATCCCCGGTGTCATGGCCTTGGATGGGGCAGCCGCCGTGCAATGGGGCTACACCGGCATGTACGCAGGGTTGTTGCCCGCCTGGGCCACCGCCCGCCCCGAAGATGTGGAGTCGCTGTATCGCCGCCACATTGAGTCCGCCCGCAACAAAGACGGTTGGGGCGAGCCCAAAGACTACTACGCGCAGAACTGGACCTGGATGAGCCTCGCCCTTTGGGCCGGCCTCGCCCGTCCGCCGGAGAAGTTGTGATGATCGCCCTCTGCGTCCTCCTCAGCATCCCCGCCCTCCTGGCGGCCGAGCCCATGGCGCCCCGGCCCGCTGGCATCGATGTCGCGGGCCTGGCCGAAGAGCTGTCGCGCTCCCCAGACCGGGTTGACATGGCGGTGGCGATCTACGCCCGCAGCTTGGGAAAGAAGGGCGCCGAGGAGGCGGTGGCTGCTCCTCTGTTCAACTTGCTGGTGACCCAGCCCGCCCGTCCGGCCTGGATTCCGGTCTATGAGGCGCTGATCGCCCGTCGCCTCCTCTCCGACAGCACCGCTCTGGAGATAAAGCTCGGCGAGGCCCAGTCTCTCGACCCGGCGCAGCGCGCCGCCGGCGTGAAGCGATTGAAGGCCCTGGCCGCTGCGAACAAACAGAATCAGGAGCTCCGTCGAGAGCTGGGCGAGGCGCTGCTGCGCGCCGGCAAGCCCGCCGAGGCCCTGCCCTGGTTCACCGCCGGTGGGGGCACCTATGCCTTCCCCGATCAGGCCGCCGCCGCGCTGATCGCCACCGGCGACGTGGTCGGTGCCGTGAAGGCCGCCCCCTCCAGCGTGCCCGCCGGCTGCGCCACCCGCCGGGATGCCGTCTCCTGCGGCCAGGCGCTGTGGACCCTGGGCTTTCCCGAGCTGGCCGAGTCCTACCTCAAGAGCGCGCTCTCCCGCAGCCTGCGCAGCAGCGAGGACCGCGCCGCCGCCCATGTCGAGCTGGCCCGCATCGCCGCCGCCACCCAGGGGCCCTCTGCCTCGGTCTGGGCCTGGCGCGAGGCCCACCGTCTTCGCCCCGCCGACGACACCATCCGTCTGGCCTACATCCGCGCCTTGACCGACTCCGGTCAGGCCGGCGCTGCGCGCTCCCTCGTCAAGCCCGAAGAGCCCATCGCCAAGACCGTTCAGGCAGTACAGATCGTCAGCGCGATTGATCTCAACAACACCAAGGTCGACGTCACGGCCGAGGTGCGCCTCGCCCGCACCCTCGACCCGCATCACCCCGCGGTGGTCAAGGCCTGGGCGCACCACCTGATCGCCACCAATGACGCCAAGGCCGCCATCGAGGCCCTCAACCCCTACATGGCCGCCAACGCCGGCTCGCCCGTCTGGGTCGGCTACTTCACCTGGGCCGCCGCCAAGGCGCGCCAGAGCGATCAGGCCGTGGCGGTGCTCAACGAGGCGCTCCACGCGGCCACCAATGCCAAGGACTGGGCCCAGTTCGCCCAGGACCTCGGCCGCTTCGAGTCCATCGCCGGCGAAGAGGCCAAGGTGCAGAAGCGCTTCGCCGACGCCGAGCAGCACTATGAGCGCGCCCTGGCCCTCAACCCCGACTCGGTGGAGATCCTGCGCGGCCTCGGCGGCGCCCGTTGGGATGGCAACGACCGGCCGGGCGCCGTGGTGGCCTACCGCCGCGCCCTGGAGCTCGACCCCCGCGACGAAAAGAGCGTGATCGCGATGGCCCAGCTGCTGCGCGCCCAGGGCGAGACCGCCAAGGCCCGCGTCCTGCTGGCCAGCTTTGGGGTGCCCAATGCGCAGATCCAGGCCCTCGACGCCGAGCTGGCGCTGAGCCTGGAGACCGACAAGGCCAAGGTGCTGCTCGACGGCGGCGACGCCGAGGGCGCCATCTTCCTCCTCCGCGCCCTGCTGGAGCGCTACCCCAACGACCCCCTCGTCCTGCACGCGCTGGCCGACGCCTACGCCTCGCTCCGGCGCCACGACGAGGCCCTGCTGCACTACCGCCTCGCCCGCAAGCAGAAGCCCGACGATGTGTGGCTCCTCCTCGGCGAGGTCAACGCGCTCATCGCGCTCAACCGCGTCGATGAGGCCCACACCCTGCTCGACAAGGTGCCCGACGTCGAAGACGCTCGCGCCGCCAAGGTGAAGAGCGAGGCCGGCCGCGCCATCGCCCTCGCCGAGGCCGCCGCCCTGGTGCGCGAAGGCCGGCACGAGAAGGCGATGGACATCTACGAGCGCCTCCTGCGCGATCACGCCGATGTCTACACGCTCAACGCCGTGGCCTCCGCCTACCAAGGCCGCTGGCAGCACGAGGCCGCCGAGGCCTTCTACCGCGAGGCCCTGCGCGTCGACCCCAACAACGAGGAGTCGGCCCGCGGGCTCGTCGAGGCCCTCCTCGCCCAGGGCCGCATCGAGGCCGCCCGCGACGAGGCCCGCGACCTGGTCAAGCGCAGCCCCAATTCCCAGAGCCTCGCCGTCGCGGCCCGCGTCGACCGCTTCGAGGCCATCAGCCGCTCCGCCCAGGCCCTGGCCGAGGGCCGCGGCGAGGCCGCCCGCTTCATCCTCGCCGATCAGCTCGAAGCCAACCCCGGCGAGCCCGACCTCGAAGTGGCGATGGGCTCGCTGCACCTGCGCGAGGGCAACGCCCAGGCCGCCTGGGGCGTCGCCGTCACCGTGCTCCAGGCCCACCCCACCCATGGCGGCGCCCTCTCCCTGGCCCAGAACGCCGCCGTGGACAGTGGACACACCAAGGAGGTCATCGCCCTGTACAAGGCCGCCGACGCCGCCGGCGCCGATGACTGGGTCGAGGCCGAGCTGCCCCACCTCGTGCTGCTCGACCGCATGCAGCGGGCCCGCGACCTGCACGCCCGCGGCCAGCCCGAGGCCGCCGAGGCGGTCGCCGAAGAGGCCCAGCGCCACTACGGCAACAACCAGGTGCGCACCTGGGTGATCATCGGCACCACCTGGCTGGCCATCGAGCGCCCCGACCGGGCCCTGTCGGCCCTGGAGACCGCCCGCGCCCTCGATCCGGGCGACCCCGGCATGGCGCTTGGGCTCGCCGCCACCTACGAGCAGCAGGGCCGCCCGGGCGACGCCCTCGCCGTGCTCGAGGCCTCCTGGGCCCAGTCGCGCGACGTCAACGTGGGCGCCCGCCTCGCCGCCCTGCAGTACGACCGCGGCAATACGATGATGGCCCAGCGCACCGTGGCCGAGACCCAACTCCTCGCCGCCGAGGGGGGCGGGCCCTCGCGTCGCATCCCCGATCCCCTGCGCCCCCTGGCCCTGCCCAGCGGCGACCGGCCCAACACCGCCCAGTCCGCCAAGGCCTCCGCCGAGCCGGCCCTGCCCCAGGCCGACGTGGCCGGGGTCGACGAGAAGGTCAACCAGGGCCTCGCCTTCACCGGTGAGGCCGGCGGCGGCGGCTTCATGCGCCCCGGCGACTCAGGTGAACAGTTCTTCAACGTGGTCTACTTTCCGGTGGGCGCTGAGGTCGGCATCGGCGGCCCCTTCCGCCTCCTCGCCCAGGCGGTGCCGGTGCGCATCACCGACGGTGTTCACAACGAGGCGGGCACGGCGGTGGACATCGGTCTGTCCACGTCTTTCACGGGCAACACCTTCCTGAGCGCCCGCATCGGCTCAAGCCCGCTGGGCTTCTCCACGGGCAACTACACCACCGGCTACGTGGTCTTTGGCGCCAAGATCAGCGCTCTGCAGGTCGAGGTGGACGGCGGCAAGGCCCCTGTCACCAACTCGGTGACCTCCTGGGCCGGCGTGAGCACCGAAGACGGGCAGATCATCGGCGCAGCGCGCGATGGGTACCTGGGCGCCAAGGTGGCCACCAACCTCGAAGCGATGAACGTCGATCTCAGCGTGCTCGGCCGCACGGGCAACACCACCGGCCCCTCCCTCGCCACCATCCCCTGGAAGCAGGTGATGGCCGAGGCCCGCTGGACCCTGAAAGAGGAGCCGGGCCGCAGCAACTCCTTCATGGTCAAGGGCATCTACCTGGACCACGAGGGGCAGGTGGATGGCTTTGAGCTCGGCGGCGCCGGGATGTTCAGCCCCGACCGTTACTACGCTGGAAGGGCGCGTTTCGAGGGCCTGTGGTATAACACAGGCCGCTGGTCCACCTGTGCGGCAGGTGGCGCCGGCCCCGAGGTGGTGCAGGGCGAGCCGACGCTCTACCTGAACCCCGGCGTGTACGTTGGCTACGAGGTTGAAGGCGGTATGGAGATGGCGCTCGCACCGGGCTGGAAGATCGGCGGTCATGTGCTCCACGAGGGCACCTGGGGCGCCTATGGTCAAACCGGCGGCTTTGCGATGATCCGCTACGGCGCGCGCCCCGACTCCGGCCTGCAGACCCCGAGTCCCACCTTCACCTCGCTCATCCACGGGCCGGCTCTGTCGCACCCCACCTGGTGCGGCGAACCCTGGCCGCGATAGCGTCGATTATCCGCCTTGGAGCTGCTGATGTCCCGTCGACACGTCCTGCTGATCGGTCTCCTCGGTCTCGCCCAGGCCCAGGCCGCGCAGCCCGACGCGCCGCCGGTCTCCGGCTCCCATCACGACGGGCAGGGCAGCCTCAGCCTCGTACACCCGGCCCTGCGCGGTGAACAGAAGGGATACCTCGGCTTTGTCCTCGCCGACACCGAGGCCCCCGTCGACAGCGGTCTGTCGCGCATCACCGCCGCCCGGGTGGCGGTTGGCTACGGACTCGGCCCGCACCTGCGCCTCGACGCCGAGCTGCCCTACTACGCCACCCTCTTGAACGAGACCGCCACCGACGTCGCCTCGGGCATGGGCGACGTCAAGATCGGCGCCACCATCCCCATCGTCGCCCCCGGCGAGCGCTACGCCGTCGGCGCCGCGCTCAGTCCCTGGATCACCGCCCCCACCGCCGCCCCCGTCGTGGGCGAGACGGTGGAGCGGGCCCGCCTCGGCGTGGTGGCGGCGGTCGGCGGCGAGTTGGAGAACACCCGCTGGCGCGTGAACGGAGGCCTGCGGGCCCTGCAGACCGAGGGGGCGGCCTACTACGACGTCGGCTTCGGCCTCGACCAGCAGGTCACCCCCGTCGCCCTCGTCGGCGCCGAGCTCACCGGCGTCACCGGCGGTGGCCTCGTCCCCGGGGCTGGCCCGATCGACGGCCACGGCTACATCACGATGGGCCGCCCCGACGGCACCCAGCTCACGCTCTTCGGCGGCACCGCCCTGCGCGAGGGCCCCGGCAGCGCCGCCTTGGAGGTGGGCGCCTCGCTCTCGCTGCGCACCGAGCCCTACACCGTAAAGCAGCCGAGCTACAGCGGCGCCGCCGCCCGCCCACGGTCCAGCGACAACCGCGCCGTGGCCTATGGCACCGCCTCTCGCCAGCGCGATCTGTGCCCCAACGCCGAAGAAGACCGCGACGGCTACATGGACGAGGACGGCTGCCCCGACCCCGACAATGACGGCGACGGCGTGCCCGATGGCGTCGATGGCTGCGTCTTTCAAGCCGAAGACGGCGACGGCTTCGCCGACCGCGACGGCTGCCCCGAGATCGACAACGATCTCGACGCCCTGGTCGACGCCGACGATCAGTGCCCCAATCAGGCCGGCCCCAGCGCGGCCGGCGGCTGCCCCGACGACGACAGCGACGGCGTGGCCGACATCTCCGACGAGTGCCCGATGCGCCGGGGCTCGGCGCTCTCGGCCGGCTGCCCCGACTGGGACGGCGACCGGGTGCCCGACCACCGCGACGTCTGCCCCGACCGCCGCGCCGATCACAGCGTCGACGTCGGTGTCTCCGACGGCTGCCCCTCCTTCGCCGCCGCCTGGCGTGACCGCATCGAGGCCCCCGGCGGCGTGCGCTTCCAGACCAACGCCGCCACCCTGGCCCCGGAGTCCCACGCCGTCTTGCTGGCTGTCGCCGCCGAGTTGCTGCGCCACCCCGAGATCCGCCGCATCGAGGTCGCCGGCCACACCGACGCCCAGGGCAACGCCGACTACAACCTCGCCCTGTCGCAGGTCCGCGCCGAAGAGGTGCGCCGCTTCCTGATCGAGCAGGGCGGCCTCTCCCCCGACCGCGTGCTGGCCCGCGGCTTTGGCGAGGCCGCGCCGATCGACCGCAATGACACGGTCTCGGGCCGGGCCCGCAACCGGCGGGTGGAATTCCTGGTGGTTGACCCCGCCCCCCGCGGCTGAGGGCGCCTACAGGCTGCCCATCGTCGCGCAGCGGCTCACCACCCAGTCGCGGGTCTGTGCCTGGTAATACTGGATGGTGCCCATGTCGCTGCCCACCCGCGGATCGGTGGCGAGGTAGGGGTTGATCAGGGCCGCCGCCGCGTCGATCTGCTCCTGGAGGGGCAGGGTGTCGACGATGTCGCAGACGTCGGAGAGGGCGTCCAACACGGCGGCGAAGCAGGCGGGATCCGCCTTGCAGCCGGCGGCCAGCAGGCCGTAGGGGCTCGTGATCGGCGTGCCGCTGTAGAAGGCCCAGTCGGGGTCCCAGGGGCTGAAGCGGGCCTTGCCATCGGCCGGATCGAAGTAGACCCGGTAATTGTTTCGGTTGTAGACATAGCCATCGTACTGGCCAATCCAGGCATCGGCAGCCCAGAAGTGGCGGAACTGATCCCAGTCGATCAGCGGGTCGACCGTCTCTTCGAACTGGTCGGTGCCATAGCTGGCGGTCACCGCCGCGGTCACCGCGTAGACATCGGCCAGGGCGACGTCCTCGCCGGCGTCCTGCTGAAAGAGGTGGTCGAGCCCCGGCCAGAAGTCGATCATCGTGTACGAACCCCAGGTCGGCATGGAGTAGTCGCCGTCGTAGAGGTTGCCGCTTGGATCGTCGTAGTGGCGGCGCAGGAAGGCCTCGTTGTAGGCCTCGACGTTGGAGTAGAGCCCATAGTCCACGCCGTTGACCGTGACGTGAACATAGCCCACTCGCGGCGCCGGCGAGCCAACGGCGTTGTAGACCGCGTAGGCCGCGAGCTCGTGGACCTTGGAGCCATCCTGCACCATATTGTTCAGGTTGAGGATGGTGATGCCGCGCAGGGTCTGTCCGGGCACGAATTCGTTCATGTCGATCTTCAGCCCCGGCTTGCCCCCGAAGGTGCGCCGCGAGCCCAGCCGGCCCTTGATGTTGACGCCCACGTCTTCACGGGTCTCGCCGTCGATGGTGATGTCGGCCGGCCGCGGGGTGGTGGGATCGGCGTCCAGGGCCCGGATGTCGTCCCAACTCATCGTCAGCGACACCTCGATCACCTCGGTGGTGGTGAACATCCAGTCATTGGGCACCAGGGCGTCGTCGAGGGCCTCGGCCGCCTCGGTGCTGTCCTCGCGCTCGGGCGCGTCGCCGATGCCCTCGGGGCGGGCCAGGGCCGGCCGCTGACCTGCCGCCACGAAGGCCTCGGGCGCGTCGATCACGGCGTCGAGGGGGCTGTGAACCGCAGCAGAGCAGGCGAGGAGGAGCAGGAGCATAGACGGCATCATGCCTCGGCGCGGGAGGGGGCGGAAGCCTCGTCGAAGCGACAGGGGGCCACGATGCCGAGCGACACCAGCTCGTCACGGTCGGCCGGGTCGAGGGCGTCCAAGGCCTGCGGATCATCGGGCAGCCGGTCCAAGGCCGCCGCCGCCTCGGGGCTCAGGGCCAGGGCGTCGACCCCCAGGCCGCGGCGTACCACCGCCACCACCGTCTGCGCCTTGCGCGCCCGCGGCGCCGCGCCGGCCAGGGCCCGCTGGGGATCGATCGACAGGCGCAGGCGCTCAAGGCTGGAGCCGAGGCGACAGGGCTGGCCGGGCGGCACCGGCAGCTCGATCAGGCTGGCCTCGGCCGGATTGGGGGGCCGGGCGTGGGTCACCGCCGCCTCCAGGGCCGCCAGCTCGGCCAGCGGGCCCGGCGCCGTCTCGGCCATCCAGGCGGCGAAGCGTCGGCCGATCGGCTGGCGCCCGAGCCCATCGGCCTCGGCGAAGGCGGCGACGCGGGCGGGCAGCTCTTTTTTGGTGTGGCGGGCGCAATGCGGCAGGGCGCTGTGGACGCCGTCCTTGAGCTGATTGAAATCGCTGCCCAGGCCACCGGGCAGGGGGTAGCCCACGGCGAAAAGATCCTGCGGCGCCGGCAGCTCCCACTCCTCGCACAGGGCTCGGTAGCCGGCGATCAGCGCGGTGAGCGCCTCTTCACCCGGCGGCGCCGCTGACAGGGCATCGGCGAGGTCGAGGAGTCTGCGTTGGGGCTCGCCTTCGGTGTCGGCGGCCACCATCATCAGGCGCCAGCCGAGGTCCTGGATGGCCCAGGTCGCGGGCGAGGCTGCCCAGGGCGCCGCTTCGGACTCGCCGTCGAGGTGGGCCAGGAGGGCCAGCACCCGCGCTTCGAGGGCCTCCAGGCTGTCCAGTCGACCGGCCCCCACCGGGGCGAAGCGCTCCACCCAGTCGGCGAAGGTGGGCGACTGGAGCCGGGCGCCATGGGCCGCCACCGAGGCCAGGGCGTCGCTCATCAGATCGATCGAGCCAAAGCGGGTGGACAGCGGGCTGCCCAGCCGGCGCGAGCGCAGGAGGGCGGCCAGCTCGGCCTCGACGAAGGCCCGGCCCTGGGCGCGGAGGCTCTCGCCGCGGGCGTCCTCCACCGGCCCCTGAGCGGCCCCGGCCTCGCAGGCGGGGCAGAGCTGCTCGAAGAGGGCGCCGGCATCGGCATGAACGGGGCAGCGAAAGGCGCCGGCCTGATCGAAGAAGTACCAGAGAGCCACCGGCAGCAGCTCGGCGAGGCGGGCGGCCTGGGCGTGCCAGAAGCGGCTGCGGCCGGGGGCCCAGGCGAAGCCGACGAGGCCATGACACAGCTCATGGGCGGTCCAGCGCGGCTGCTGGCCGGGGTGAAAGCTGCCGATGCGGCGGTCGAGCTGAAAGTGCAGGAACTTGGTCTCGGGCAGGGTGCCGTCGCGCCAGCCCTCGACCACCCCGAGATCGGGCCGTCCGACGGGCTCCCAGGCCTCGGGCCAGGGCAGAAAGCGCCGGTGCTCGAAGTGCGAGAAGAACAGGCCGCTGCGGGCCGCCAGGGCGCCGACCTGCTGGGCGGCCAGGGTGCGTCGCAGCTCGGAGGCGGGCGGGCTGCGCAAGGCGGGGGTCCAGGCGGTCGACATCGGGTCTCCAGGCGGGGGCGGGCTCTAACGCCAGGGCGTCGCCGGCGCGCCGGGCGGCCGCCGCCTGCGCTACGATGGGGCGGCTCAGGAGGACCGCCTGGATGCCTGCTTCGCCGACGCGCGCCCTGCTGGTGCTGCTGCTCTTGGGCTGTCGGCGCAGCCCGCTGGCGCCGGAGAAGGAGCGCCCCGCGGTCGACAGCGGCGTGGCCGATGGCGACGACCCCGTCGACCGCCCCGGCGCCATCACCCTGCAGGCCGACCGCAGCGCCCTCCTCGCCGACGGACAGAGCGCCCTCGAGCTCCGGGTAGAGGCGACCTGGGAGGATGGCCGCCCGGCCCCCGCCTCGGCCCTGCCCCTCGCCGTCGACCTCGGCCGCATCGAGCTCATCGACGATGGCTCGGTCAGCCTCATCGCCGGCACCTGGCCCGGCGCGGCCAGCCTCAGCGCCCCGGGCTGGATCCTCAACGGCGACACGATCTTCACCTTCTCCGAAGGCGTGCCCCAGTCGGTGCAGCTCCATCTGCACGGCAGCCTCTCCGAGGGCGACGCGGGCATGGGGGATCACCTCGTCGAGGCCGAAGGGCAGGGCCTCGATGTGTTGTGGTGGACAGACCACGACTACATGTACCGAAACGAGGGCTACAACGCCGCCGTCGCCTTCGACTTCGAGGATGGCGATCTGTCCATGGAGCTGCCCGTCTATCCGCCGCCCACCACCCGGCCCCTCTCCTGGGAGCTGCTGGAGGCCAGCCTCGAAGCGGCCGGCGCCGCCGTGGAGTCCGCCGCCGCCCACCGCGGCGAGGGGGGCTGGCGACTGAGCGGCGTCGGGCCCGCCGAGACGGGCGGCGCCCTCTCCTTCACCCTGGCCAGCCCCGCCAACCTGCACCTGCGCTCGCTGCTGGGCGACCTCACCCTGTCGATCTGGCTGCGCCCGCTCACCGATGACCCCGGCGCCGAGCTCTTCCTCACCATCCCGCTCAGCGCCCGTCGGGCCGGCAGCGACAGCCTGCCCGACACCTACCGGGCCCTGCACCTCGTGCGCTCCTCCACCGTCTATGTCGACACCGACACCGACGCCTACCGGCCGATCGAGGCTCCCTCCGGTGAGTGGACAGAGATCACCGTCAACCTCAGCGACTGGGGTGCCGAAGCGGCGCCGACCATCGGCCTCGACCAGCGGGCC